>Ga0335395_10000857_pt1 | contig 19206 bp, 16 predicted proteins | sample MAT02_FD_205744 | JGI IMG/M metagenome (GOLD analysis project Ga0335395, IMG submission 205744) | Freshwater microbial communities from Lake Fryxell liftoff mats and glacier meltwater in Antarctica - MAT-02 (spades assembly) (version 2) ...
CTGTCCACCCTGAACCCGCCGCACCGTCTCCTGCTTGAACTCCAGCGTGTAGCGCGCCCGCACTGTCTTCGTCATTTGCGTTCTCCTTGCCTGCATTAAAACACTCAGCTAAGGGGTACGTTTTCCGCGGGCAAGGTCACTTCCGCCATCAGCTCTCGCAGGCAGTCGGGAATCGGCTGGGTTGCGTCTTCCAACACGCGATCCAAGCCGCGGGCCAGCGCCGCATGGCCCCGCCCGAACACCACGCCGTGCTCGGTCAGCAGCCCGCGGATCTGATTGCTGATCGACGTGCGCCGCGACAGATAGCCCGAACGCACTCAATGGCTCGCCTGTATTGCCAAGCATTCGACCGACTTCACCGGCACCGGGTGGATCGACCAATCACGCCCGGCACGCAGGATCGCAAGGCAGTCATTGCGATCGTTCTTGGCGCCGCTGCGGTGCTCCTCCACGCGCTGCGCCGACAGCACACGCACGTCGATCCCGCGCCCTCGCAGCTCGCGTGCCCACGCCTGCGCGCCCGGGCCTGTTCCCATCAGCACCACCAGTGGGGCCTTCAGCGTGTAGAGAAAATCTCGGAATGCCTGTCGGGATTTCAGGCGGGCCTCGAACACGATCTCGAAACGATCGTTCTCGCCCGCCAACTGAAACACATCCTTCGCCAGATCAATCGCCAGCGTCCGCACCTCTGCCATAGACTCGTTCACGGGCTCACCCCCTCGCTTCGTTGTGGTGGCAACACTGCACCACTTCTGGCGCAATGACGCCTGGGCCAGGGGCTGAGTCCATGGGATTATGAGAGCGGCACAGCGTCGGCACGTTTGAACTCGCCGCGGGATTTGAGCTCCGCGATGTTGGGCTTCGCCTTTGGCTCAGCGCCAACCTACGAAAGCGACGCCGGCCACATCGACGAAAACGACCCAGCGCGCGGCTCGCCGCATCGAGGCAAGTAGGTTGGCGCTGAAACGGCGCGACCTGGACCCTCGCCGTGCGTCTCAACGCAGCGATGCGGGTCGCTTTGGAGCTGCCGGTGGCAGCTCCAGGCCCGGGGAGCCCGAGCGAGGCGCAGGCGAGCATGTGCCCCGCCGCAAGACCCCATCCCTGCGACGTTGGGCTTCGCCTTCGGCTCAGCGCCAACCTACAATTCGTACCTGCTGATTGCCGTGCGGCAGGCTCTTGGGTAGGGCGGGTCTTGACTCGCCGCCTGCGTGCGCTGCCCTGCGCGGCGGGTCAAGACCCGCCCTATGTTCAAGGCCTTTAATCGATGACGTTGAAAACTCGATTCGCATCCATCTCCAAATCGACAGCGACAGCGACAGCGGAAGCGGAAGCCGAAGCCGAAGCCGAAGCAGCAGCGGCAGCGGCAGCGGCAGCGGCAACGAAATCCAAAACCAAGACCCAATTGAAAACAACAAGCCCAGCGAAGGCTCGCGCAGGCGTGCGTGCGCGCGTAATTGCGCCGGAGCCGTTGAAGAGTGTAGCCTCGCAGCGCGGCACTTCGATCAAGGCCGCCACCAACCCGCCTGCTCCGAGTAAACCTAGAAACACGCCCTCTTCAAGCACGGCGGCGGCGCGCAAAAATGCATTGCCCCCCACCGCCAAGACCCCGCCCAGCCGGCCCATGAATCCGCAGGCGCGGCTGGAGTTTTTCCGGCGGCTGCAGGAGCTGAACCCGACGCCGGAAACCGAGCTGGAATACAGCAGCGCGTTTGAGCTGCTGATCGCGGTGTTGCTGTCCGCGCAGGCGACCGACATTGGCGTCAACAAGGCCACCCGCCGGCTGTTTCCGGTCGCCAATACCCCCCAGGCTTTGCTCGAACTCGGCGAGGAGCGCCTGCGCGAGTTCATCGGCACGATCGGCCTGTTCCGCGCCAAGGCGGCCAATACGATCGCTACCTGCCGGATTTTGATCAATCAGCACGGCAGCGAGGTGCCGGGCGAGCGCGAGGCGCTGGAGGCCCTGCCCGGAGTCGGCCGCAAGACCGCCAACGTGGTGCTCAACACCTGGTTCAAGCAGCCCGCGATGGCCGTCGATACGCATATCTTCCGGGTCGCCAACCGCACCGGCCTTGCCCCGGGCAAGGATGTGCGTGCGGTCGAAGACGCCCTGCTCAAGCGGGTGCCGGCCGAGTATTTAATGGATGCCCACCACTGGCTGATCCTGCACGGCCGCTACGTGTGCAGGGCGGTCAAGCCCGACTGCGGCCTGTGCCGGGTGCGCGACCTGTGCAATTTCAGCAGGAAAACCGCCGCCAGCGCGTAACAACGATGCCCCTCCGCCCGTGTCATCCTGCTGTCATAAAACTGACCCAAACTTCAATAATCCTCACCAGAGAGACCGCCATGCGCGCTTTCCGCCCTGCCCTGATTGTCACCTGCTGCGCCTTCGCCCTTGCCGCCTGCGGCTCGCAGCAGCCTCCTGCGACATCGTCCGACGGCCAAGCCCAGGCGCCGACGGAAGCCGTCTCCAGGCAGGCCCAGAACGTCACCGGCGCCGGGTCAACCTTCGTGTTCCCGGTGATGTCGCGCTGGTCTGCCGAGCACAACCGCCTGACCGGCGACCAGGTCAACTATCAGTCGATCGGCTCCGGCGGCGGCATTGCTCAGGTCAAGGCCGGCACCGTCGATTTCGGCGCCAGCGACAAACCGCTGGACAGCGCCGAGCTGGTTGAATCCAACCTCGCGCAGTTTCCGATCGTGATCGGCGGGGTGACGCCGGTGGTGAATCTTGAAGGCGTCGAGCCCGGCAAAATCCGTTTTACCGGACAGCTGCTGGCCGACATCTATCTCGGCAATGTGCTGCGCTGGAACGATCCCAAGATCGTCGCCATCAATGAAGGCCTGAGCCTGCCCGACGCCGAGATTCAGGTCGTGTACCGCTCCGACGGCAGCGGCACCACCTTCAACTTCAGCAACTATCTGACCAAGGTCAGCCCCGAGTGGGCCAGTGAGGTAGGCGAAGGCACCGCGCTGTCCTGGCCGAGGGGCGTCGGCGGCCGCGGCAATGAGGGCGTGGCGGCGTTCGTGCAGCAGCTGCCGAATTCGATCGGCTACGTCGAGCTGAGCTACGCGCTGCAGACCGGCGGCATCTACGGCGCCGTGCAGAACGCCGCCGGTAAGTTCGTGGTGCCGAGCGCCGAGAGCTTCCAGGCGGCCGCCGCCAGCGCAGACTGGGCCAACTCACAGGATTTCAACTTGGTCATCACCAACGCTGCCGGTGAGGACGCCTTCCCGATTGCGGCGTCGGTATTCGTGCTGATACCGAAGTCCGGCGGCAAGCCCGCCGCACGCAAGGCGGCGATCGAGTTCTTCGGCTGGGTGCTCGACAGTGGCCAGACGATGGCGGCCGAACTCGACTACGTGCCGCTGCCGGCGCCGCTGGTAGCGCAGGTCAAGGCCTATTGGACGGCGCAACTCGGTGAGGCGGCGAACGGCGGCTGACGCGCGGCCTCAGCGGACACGCCACCATGACGCCTGACTCCCCGGCGGTGCCCGCGCAGGGCGCCGGCTTCTCGCGGGCCCGCGCCGATGCGCGCGCCGACCGCCTGTTCAAGTGGACGGTGGCCGCGGCCGGCCTGTTCGTGCTGCTGGCCCTGGCAGGCATCGCCACCTCGATGCTCTGGGGCGGTTTCGGCGCGCTGCAGGAGTTCGGCCCCGGCTTCTTCACCTCGACCGAATGGAACCCGGTGGAGCGCAAGTTCGGCGCGGGCGTGGCCATCTACGGCACCGTGGTTACGTCGTTTATCGCCATCTTGATCGCAGTGCCGGTGAGCTTCGGCATCGCCCTGTTCTTGTCCGAAGTCGCGCCCGCCTGGCTGCGCGGCCCGGTCGGTTCCGCGATCGAACTGCTGGCCGGCATCCCGTCGATCATCTACGGCATGTGGGGCCTGTTCGTGCTGGTGCCGGTGATGGCGCGCTACGTCAATCCGTGGGTCGATAAACATCTTGGCGATCTGCCGGTGATCGGCGCGCTGTTCTCCGGCCCGCCGCTGGGCCTGGGCATGCTTACCGCCGGCCTGGTGCTGGCGATCATGATCATCCCTTTCATCAGCTCGGTGATGCGCGAGGTTTTCCTGACCGTGCCGACGCGGCTGAAGGAATCCGCCTACGCGCTGGGTTCGACCACCTGGGAAGTGGCCTGGGACATCGTGCTGCCCTACACCCGCTCGGCGGTGATCGGCGGCATCTTTCTGGGCCTCGGCCGCGCGCTAGGCGAGACCATGGCGGTGACCTTCGTGCTCGGCAACGCCAACCGGATCTCGGCCAGCCTGCTTGAGCCCGGCAACTCGATCACTGCGACCATTGCCAACGAGTTCGCCGAGGCCCGCGACCCGCTGCACATGAGCTCGCTGCTGATGCTCGGCTTCACTCTGTTCGTGATCACCTTCATCGTGCTTAGCCTAGCCAAGCTGATGCTGCTCAGCCTCAAACGCCGCGAGGGCCAGTGATGTCCGACCGTCTTTACCTGCAGCGTCGCATCAAGAACGGCGCCGCCCTGCTGATGGCCGGCGCGGCCACGGTGTTCGGGCTGTTCTGGCTGGTGTGGATCCTGTCGACCACGATCGACCGCGGCCTGGATGCCTTTGATCTGGCGCTGTTCACCGAGATGACGCCACCGCCCGGACAGGCCGGCGGCATGGCCAACGCACTGTTCGGCAGCATCATCATGAGCCTGGGGGCGATCCTGATCGGCGCGCCGGTCGGCATCGCCGCCGGCACCTTCCTGGCCGAGTACGCCAACAAGCGCCTGCTCGGTGAGGTGATCCGCTTCGTCAACGACATCCTGCTGTCCGCGCCGTCGATAGTGATCGGGCTTTTTGTGTACGCCCTGCTGGTCCAGCACACGCGCTTTTCGGCGATCGCCGGTGCGCTGGCTCTGGCCTTCATCGTGCTGCCGGTGGTGGTGCGCACCACCGACGAAATGCTGCGGCTGGTGCCAACGCAAATGCGCGAAGCCGCCTTGAGCCTCGGCATCCCGCAGTGGAAGGTGACCACGCACGTGCTGTACCGCTCCGCCCTGCCCGGCATCCTCACCGGCGTGCTGCTGGCGCTGGCGCGGGTCTCGGGCGAAACCGCGCCGCTGCTGTTCACCGCTTTCTCCAACCAGTACTGGAGCGCCGACGTGACGTCCGCCATGGCCAACGTGCCGGTGGTGGTGTTCCAGTTTGCGATGAGCCCGTTTCCAGCCTGGCAGGCGCTGGCCTGGTCCGGCGCCCTGGTGATCACCCTGTTCGTGCTGCTGCTGAGTCTGGTGGCGCGCGGTTTCCTGCTACGCAAGAGCGTCCGCAATGACTAAGCCCCTGCCCGCCAATGGACTTCGGCCCGCTGCTGAACTCAGACACACTGCTGAACTTCGGCCCGCTGCTGAACTCAAGCCCGCGCCCAAGATGCAGGTGCGCGGCCTGAACTTTTACTACGGCCAGTTCCACGCCCTGCACGACATCCACCTGCCGATCCCGGAGAACCAGGTCACCGCGCTGATCGGCCCTTCCGGCTGCGGCAAGTCCACGTTGCTGCGCTGCCTCAACCGCATCTACTCGATCTACCCGGGCATGCGCGCCAGCGGCGAAGTGCTGCTCGACAACGACAACATTCTCGACTCGAAGTACTCGCTCAACCGCCTGCGCAGCAAGGTCGGCATGGTGTTCCAGAAGCCGGTGCCGTTTCCGATGTCGATCCAGCAGAACGTGGCCTGGGGCATCCAGCACCACGAGCGTCTCAATCGCATCCAGACGGAGGAGCGCGTCGAAGCCGCGCTGCGCCAGGCCGCGCTGTGGGACGAGGTCAAGGACAAGCTGAAGCAAAGCGCACTTGGGCTTTCCGGCGGCCAGCAGCAGCGCCTGTGCATCGCCCGCGCGGTGGCGCTGAAGCCTGAAGTGATCCTGCTCGACGAGCCGACCTCGGCGCTGGACCCGATCGCCACCGGCAAGATCGAGCAGCTGATCGCCGAGCTGAAGCAGCACTTCACCATCGTTATCGTCACCCACAACATGCAGCAGGCCGGCCGCTGTTCCGACCACACCGGCTTCATGTACATGGGCCAGCTGGTTGAGCACGGCGAGACCGACCGCATTTTCACCAACCCCTCAAACCCACAGACCGAGGGCTACATCACCGGCCGCTTCGGCTGAGGACGCGCGCGCAGCGATGAACATCCACGATCCGCACACCCACACCAACTTCGACAGCGAGCTGGCACGGCTGGGCAGCGAAATCGAGCAGATGGGCCAGCTCGCCGCCGCCCAGCTCGACGCCGCCGTCGGCGCCCTGCTGGCCCGCGACGACGCTGCCGCGCTGCGGGTGGTTGAAGGCGACGCCGCGCTCGACCAGCTGGAGGCCGAGATCAGCCACGACGTGCTGCGCCTGCTGGCCCTGCGCCAGCCGGTGGCGCGCGACCTGCGCGAGGTGCTGGCCGCCCTGCGCGTGGCCAGCGACATCGAGCGCATCGGCGACTACGCCGCCAACCTGGCCAAACGCTGCAGCGCACTGAACGCCGCGCCCGTCGCACCGGCCAGCGCTGAACTCCCCGCCCTGACCGACTGTGCCATCCGTATGCTGCGCGATGTGCTGCGCGCCTACGTGCAGCGCGACAGCGCGCTGGCGGTGGCGGTGCGCGAGCGCGACGCTGAGCTTGACGCGCTGTACGCCGGGCTGTTCCGTCAGCTGCTGACCTGGATGGGCGAAGACCCGGCGCACATCACGGCCGGCACGCACCTGCTGTTCATCGCCAAAAACATCGAGCGGATCGGCGACCACGCCACCAACATCGCCGAGAACGTGTGGTTCATCGAGCACGGCGAGAGCCCCCTGGCCGAGCGCGACAAGCGTGACGACACCAGCCGGCTGGGCGCCGACTTCAGCGTCATCAGATAGCGGTCGACCGGATCGACCGGGCGCAGGCCGAAGCTGACCGGGTCGAGCGCACGGTGATCGTGGTCCGAGCCGCAGCGCTGCACCACCTGCTGCGCCCGGCTCGCCGGCCGCGACACCGTCCAGCCCGCCGCAAAGCTCGCCTCCGACAGCGTCGGCGCGCTCGGCAGACAATTCGCGGGCAGTCGCTCGGGCACGCGGGCACAGGCGATGACATGCAGCGCGCGCGTGGGATAATCCGCGGCCGCATCGCCCTTGGCCGCCTGAACCCCATGTCCGACCACGCTCCGCTGCTCGTCACCTGCGCCCTGCCCTACGCCAATGGCCACCTGCACCTGGGCCATCTGGTGGGCTACATCCAGGCCGACATCTGGGTGCGCGCGCAGCGCATGCAGGGCCGCGAGGCCTGGTTCGTCTGCGCCGATGACGCCCACGGCACGCCGATCATGCTGGCCGCGGAAAAAGCCGGGCGGGCGCCGGAGGCCTTCATCCGCGACATCCAGGCCAGCCACGAGCGCGATTTCCAAGAGTTCGGCGTCGCCTTCGACCACTACCACAGCACCCACTCGGACGAGAACCGCGCGCTCGCCGAACTGATCTACGGCCGCATCAAGGGCCAGTACATCGCTCGCCGCAGCATCGAGCAGCTGTTCGATCCCGAGCGGCAGATGTTCCTGCCGGATCGCTACATCAAGGGCGAATGCCCCAAGTGCGGCGCGCCCGACCAGTACGGCGACAACTGCGAAGTCTGCGGCGCCGCGTACGCGCCGACCGACCTGAAGAATCCGCGCTCGGCGGTGTCGGGTGCGGTACCCGAGCTGCGCACCAGCGAGCACTACTTTTTTGAGCTGCCCAAGTTCGAGGGCTTTCTGCGCGACTGGCTGTCCCGCGACGTGGCCCACAGCGGCGTGCGCGCCAAGCTGGCCGAATGGCTGGACGGCGGCCTGCGCGACTGGGACATCTCGCGCGATGCGCCCTACTTCGGCTTTCCGATCCCCGATGCGCCGGGCAAGTTTTTCTACGTGTGGCTGGACGCGCCGATCGGCTACCTCGCCAGCTTCAAGGCACTGTGCGACCTCCGCGGGCTCGACTTCGAGCGCCTGACCGAAGCCGGCTCAGCGGTGCGCATGCATCACTTTCTGGGCAAGGACATCATCAACTTCCACGGACTGTTCTGGCCGGCGATGCTGCACGGTGCAGGCATGAACGTGCCGACCGCGCTGCACGTCAACGGCTACCTGACCGTCAACGGCGCCAAGATGTCGAAGTCGCGCGGCACCTTCGTGCAGGCGCGTACCTATCTGGATGTCGGCCTGAACCCGGAATACCTGCGCTACTACTTCGCCGCGAAGAGCTCAGGCGGCGTCGACGATCTTGACCTCAACCTTGAAGACTTCAGCCAGCGCGTCAACGCGGACGTGGTCGGGAAATTCGTCAACATCGCAAGCCGCTGCGCTGGATTCATCGAGAAGCGTTTCGAGGGCCGCCTCGCTGACAAAATCAGCGATGAATCCCTGCAGCGCTATCTGGGCGCCTGGGACAGGCTCTCGCAGAACTGCCTCGGCGAACACGGCGCGTTTGCCCGCGGCGACTTCAACGGCGCGCTGCGGCGGATCATGGCCGAGGCCGACGCCACCAACGAGCTGATCGCCGCCGCGGCGCCTTGGGCGCTGGCCAAGCAGGAAGGCAAGGACGCCGAACTGCTGGAGATCTGCACGCTTTCGATCAACATGTTCCGCCTGCTGGCAGGCTTTCTGGCGCCGATCCTGCCCGCCACCGTGGCCCAAATCGAAATCTTCTTAGACAGCCCGCTGGCCAGCTTCGACACCCTCGGCCAGCCGCTGCTGAATCACGCCATCCGGCCTTACGCGCCGCTCGCCACCCGCATCGACCCCAAACACATCGAAGCCATGATCGAATCCAGCAAAGACACACTCGCCGCCGCGCCGCAGCCCACCGCGCCCGCCGCCACCGCGCCCATGCCCGCAGCCTCCGCAGCGCCGGCTGCGAATCCCCAATCCCCGCTCCCGAATCCCGTCGTCATCGGCATCGACGACTTCGCCAAGCTCGACCTGCGCATCGGCAGGGTCATCGAATGCGCCTTCGTCGAAGGCAGCGACAAGCTGCTGCGATTCAAGCTCGACGGCGGCGACCTCGGCGAGCGGCAAATTTTCTCCGGCATCCGCGCCGCTTACGCCGAACCGGAAAAACTCATCGGTCGCAGCGTTGTGTTCATCGCCAACCTCGCCCCGCGCAAAATGCGCTTCGGCGTGAGCGAAGGCATGATCCTGTCCGCCGGCACCGGCGGCGATGACCTGTTTCTGCTCGACGCCGACGCAGGCGCCGCGGCTGGCGCGCAGGTGAAGTAGGCCCGCCCACCCGCCGCAACCGTCCGCCAGCCGTTTCGGCGGAGGCACCTGCAAGACACGTTCGTCGCGGCTGTCGTTTCGATCACACCAATCCGTAACCGGGATTGCAGAGCTCTTCTGCAGCCGCCTCACGTATTGGAGTAGAGAAATGCACACCACCGCGATCAAACGCACGCTGCTGGCTTCGGCCACCGCCTGCGTACTACAGGCTGGCCTTGTTGCCGGCGCGTCGGCTTCCGAGTTTCCGATCATCACGCCTGGCGAAGGCATCCGCATGCAGACGCTGGCTGAGATTGAACTGCGCGACGGTCGCTTCGTGCAGTTCCTGGCGTTTCCTGATAGCAGCGAGCTCGTCTACGGCGAAACCGTCGCGGCAGGCGCCAACGAAGCGTCCCTCGACGTGCCCGCAGGCACCGCTCTGGATCGCTTTCTGGAGCTCACCGACGAGTCGGTCCCAGTGCCTCGGCTGCTGGTTGAACTCGACGGATTCTTCGAGCAGCCAGGGGACTCCGCCGGTGACGGCAGTCGACTGACTCGCGAGGGCAGCGTCGAAGGCGCAGCCGTGGAGTCTGAGCTCGCGGCGCATGAGCGTCAGGTACAAGCCCAGCTCGCCAAGCGCGGCATCGTCGAACAGCTCTCTGCCCCTGTTCGCTTTGCCGGCGCGCCCAGTGCTGCGGCGAAGGCAGGCGGCGGCTCCTGCGGCGCAGCGGGCAAGGCTTTTTTTGAAGCCAACCACTGCGACACCATCGGCCCAGGGGGTTACGGTAAGGGTGAGGGCTACTGCGACAGCGGCTTGAGCAGCAGCATCCAGCGCACCAGCCAAATCCGCATGCGCCATACCTATACCCAAATGGTGACCTGCGGAACCAGCGGCACCGTCAAGCATCGCTACAGCGTCCTTGGCGGCTGGAACCTGCAGTTCACCTCCCTGCAGGGCCCCAATACGGTGACCAGCTGGGCTAGTTCGAAAAACGGCGCAGCCCGCTTCCGTCGTGCCAATTTCGAACGCATCGGCAACAGTGGCGGCATCCGCGGCTGGACCCATTTTTACAAGCAGCTGACATTCTGAGCGGGCGTTGGCGGGTCGCACCTGCATGCGACCCGCCACACTCGGAGGGTTTACTCTGCCGATGTACTGCACACAAGCTGGCTCGTTTCGCGCAGCGCTTCGCAGGCAAGACATCGAAAGACGAACAGACGTCGGTTTGCCAAAGTGGCGCAAGGTTGCACCTTTCCCGCAGCGTATACGGGCAAGCCGATGGCCTCTTGCGGCGGATTCAACTTCGAACACGCGAACGATTACTGCGTTGGCAGAGTCGAAGCAGCTTCGCGCAGAAAAGACCGACCGCTCCGAGCCTGCCGAACCCGAAGCATGGACACTCAGCGGCGCCGCGCGGCGCCGCGCAGCACGCAGGCCGAGGCAAGTTCAGCCAGACCTGTCGCAGACGCGTGTAGTCCTGCGGCCGCTTCGAGATTTGAACGCAGCCGCCCTCTCGCGCGAGCGCCTCCGCCCTGCGCGTACGCTGTCGACCAAACACGAACTCAGAAAGTGCGGCACTCGCAATACGGCAGCTTCATCACTATGCCCGCGCACTTTCGCCATGAGCTCCGTTTGACCGTGCAAATCGGGATCAGTACGCCCCCCACCTCGGCGTCCGGTATCGGCTATCTGCTGTCCAAGAACCCCGAGCGCCATCAGACTTTCAGCCTCCCGTTTGGAACGGCTCACGTGCCCTACCCCGCGGCCCCGACAGAGCGCTGCTCGGTGACGCTGCTGGTGGACGTTGACCCCGTCGGCCTGGTTCGAGGACGCGGCGAGGTAGATGGACCGCTCACCCAATACGTCAATGACCGCCCGTTCGCCGCCTCGTCCTTTCTTGCGGTGGCCGTCGACCTCGTGTTCCGCAGCACGATGGCGGAAACCAGCACGGCCAGATCTGATCTCCGGACGCTGTGCATCAACACCGGCTGTGTGTTCGGCGGGAAATTGACTGCACTACGCTACCCAGAACGCGAACTGCCCTGTATTCCGGCGCAACGACTGTATTACGAGCCGGTTCGCCCGATCGCTTCGGAAACACACTCCTCAGCCACCGCGCGTGAGGCAGGCATGCTCGACATCGAAGACGTGCTGGGCAAGCGGTTGATCAAATCGCGGCCGCGGCCGCAGCGTGACCATTCGCGAAGAAAACGCGCGCGCCGCGCTGAAAGTGATGATCCGGTTTGCGGTGGATCGAAGCTGGTTCATTTACCTCCCGCCCACCATGACGCCGCCTGCCTCGGCAGGCGAGGGCGAGCTGCTGGCGCACCAAGGAGGCTTTCGACTACTACCGCAACGAGGGCGTCACCCGGCTTTTGTGCGAAGAAAAACCATGGGTCGCGTGCGGAGATCGTGCTCTGCCGTTCCGAGGCCGTGGCCAAGCGGCGGTTCGGCATCAGCGGAGAAGGTTGTGGTGTGGTCTACACGCGCACCGGCAGACGCTTCTTCAATGATTCGGCTATGCAGTCGCAGCTTATCGACGCGCTCGAGCAGACCTCGAGCGCGCCGGGCTCTGGCAGGAGCTGGCCAGCGAATGGATCGCACTCGAAGTGGAGCTGCTGCCCTGGTCAGCCAAAGCAGAAGACCTGCTGCGCAGGCAATATGCCCCGACGGGGGCCGCTGCGCGCGCCGCACTGTCGGCAACGGAATCCTGGATCGCGCAGGCGTCGGCTCGCGACTTCACTTTGGACAGCGTGCTTGAGCTAGCAAAACGCACATCGGTTCGTGGCGCTGCCATCGACACCTACGTGGAGGAGTATCGACGGTACTGCTGCACGGTCAATGGCTTCGCTGATCTGCGCGTAGCGCCCTTCCATATTCTGGCGTTTGAAGGCTCTGCAACGTTGCAGAACGCTCCGAGCTGGCATCTGCAGCTCCTTGATCGGCTTTGCGAGGCTGACGCCAGTCTGCTGCGGCCAACGGGGCGACCTTTCGTCGACCTCACGGATGCGCACAGCGAGTCCGAGGCTACGGCCTAGTGGGAATCGATCACTGCAAGTGAGACCGGGGGCATGGTGATTAGCCGCTGGACTGACGGCGCTGCCGACGACCCTGCGCCCTGCCCGCCTATCCCAGCAGCGCAACGATCCCGCGATTGAGCACGTAGCCGCCCCCAAAAAGAGCCGCGAACAGCGACGCCCCCAGCAGCATCGGTTTCAAGCCAGCCTCGCGCAGGGCGCGGGCCTGGGTGCAAAGGCCCAGTGCGGCCATCGCCATCGCCAGCAGGAGGGTGTCCAGCCACAGCAGCCACTCGACCCAGAGCGGCGGCAGCAGCTGCAGCGAGTTGAAGCCGCTGACGGCAACGAACATCAGCGCGAACCACGGCAGCTTCAGGCGCGCCAGCCAGCTCTCGTGAGGATCGGTCGACGCACCCGCAGCAAAGCCGGACAGGATCAGCAGAAACGGGGCCAGCAGCATCACTCGGATCATCTTCTCGATCACCGCGGCCGCGCCGGCTGCCTCGCTGACGCTGCGGCCGGCCACCACCACCTGCGCCACCTCGTGAATGGTGGAGCCGGCGAATACGCCGTAGTCGTGCTCGGAGAGGCCCAGATAGGGATACAGAAGCGGATACGCAAACATGCCCAAAGTGCCGAACACCACCACCGTGGCCATCGCCACCGTCACCTTGTGCGGCGGCGCGCGCAGCACCGGCGCGGTCGCCATCACCGCCGCCGCGCCGCAGATGGCGCTGCCGGCGCCGATCAGCATCGATGTTTGAAGATCGAGTTTGAACACCCGGGTGCCGAGCTGCGTGGCCAGCAGAAACACGCCGACCACCACGGCCACCGCGATCGCGGCCCCAGCCCAGCCGACGCTGGCGAACTCCTGGAAGGTGACGCGAAAGCCGTACAGCACGATGCCTGCGCGCAGCAGGCTGCTTTTGGCGAACTCCACGCCCGCGTGGGTGCGCACCGCAATCGCTGGGAACACTGTATTGCCGACCAGTATCCCAAGCACGATCGCCAGCGTCAGCGCGCCCAAACCCAGCGACTGCAGTGCCGGATGCGCTGCCAGCAGCAGGCTCACGGCCGCGAGCAGCCCAACCAGCGCGAGGCCCGCCCAGCGCGCGGCGGGGAGGGCTCCCATGTCGCTCTGCGGGGCTGCGCTCATGCAGGGCTCCATTGGGGCCGAATGGCGCGGCCGCGAACTACAAACAGGCCGCAATCCTAGGCCCGCTGCTGACCGCGCGTCCCATGCCGAAGGCCCTGACTTTTGCGCTGCGCTGGAGCGAAGTTACGGGCAAAGAATCGTGCGTCTGCCCTGCCCCGGCCGCATGTCTTTGGCCCGCTGCGGTCATGGGCTACGCTGCAGGCCGTGTCGACGTTTTCATCGGAGTCCCGCCATGCCGAATCGCTACGCGAATGCACCACTGGCCCGCCTCGCGCTGGCACTCGCCGTCGTCGCGCTGTGCAGCTCTGCAGAGGCGGCGGGAGTCACTCCGCCCCCAGTGACCCCAACTGGGGCCACCGCATCGGTGGCCACCCCGACGGTGGTGATCAACATTGAAAAGGCCGGGCCGGAGGCGCTGGCGCAGCTCAAGCGATCGGAGGGCGTGCTTTGGTTCGCCGAGTTCGGCAGCGAGCTGCTGCTGGGCGTGCCGGCCGACGCGCTCGCGCCCTGGCTGGCCAAGGCGGGCGTTCGCGCCGGCCCGTCGGCGCTCGCGCGCGACGAAATCGTGGTGCGCGATCTGGTCTGCACGCAGCACTATCCCGAGCCGGTGATCGCCGTGGTCGGCGGCTACAGCCTGGTGCGCAGGCCCGCGGCGCTGGCCAAGGTCGCCGGCTTGAGCGGCATGGGCGGCCTGCCGGTGCCCGCAGACGGCGTGATTGCGCGGATGGTCGCGAACCGCTCGGAACCCACCGCCAAACGCCAGCCCTCGCCGGCCGAGGCAGCACTGGTGGCCAGGGTTTCACCCGATCGCTGGTTCGACACCATGAGCGCGATCTCACAGTTCAACCGCAGCAGCTACAGCGCCGAGCTCAGCAGCGCGCACGACTGGATCAGCACGCGCTTTGCCGAGGCGGGCTTGAACACGTCGAGCCACAGCTTCAGCCTGAGCAACACCAGCTGTCAGCCGGCACCGCCCACCGTGCAGCTGGCCAACCCGATCGGCATCAAGCACGGCCGCAGCGCGCCGGGCCAGTGGATCGTCGTCGGCGCGCACTACGACTCGCGCAACAGCGCGCGCTGCGACGGCCAGGCTCAGCCGCAGCCGGGCGCCAACGACAACGCATCAGGCTGCGCGGGGGTGATCGAGCTGGCGCGCGTCTTCAACGGCATCGATACCGAAAAAAGCATCGTGTTTGCCTGCTTCGCCGGCGAGGAACAGGGTCTGGTCGGCGCCTATGCCTACGTGCAGAGCCTGCGCGACAGCGGCCAGCTGGCCAACGTCGAACACATGATCAATCTCGACATGATCGGCCACGCCACCAGCGATGCCCTGCTCGCCCGCATCGAGACCACCAGCACCTTCCAGGCCGAGTTCGCCCGCTATCGCAGCGCAGCCGCCACCTTCGCGCCGGAGCTGAGCCTGATCGAGGCGAACACCCAGGCCTACTCGGATCACTGGCCGTTTATCGCCGCCGGCGTGCCGGCGATGTTCACCTGGGAAAACGGCGCCAACATCTATCCGCACTACCATCTGTCCACCGATCTGCCGCAGAACATGCTGCGCGCTCGAGCGCTCGCCGGCGGCATCTTGAAGATGGATGCAGCGGTGCTGGCGGAACTGGCGGTGCTGGCCGAGCCGGCCCTGTTTGTCGATGGCTTCGAGCCCGCCCAGCCCTGAGCAATCCCCAGCGCCGTGACCGCACGGCGGCCTGCAGGACACCCGGCCACACCGCTGCCAAACGCCCGTGCCGCTCAGTCGCGCCCGCGCAGCCTCAGCGCATTCGCCACCACCGAGACCGAGGACAGGCTCATCGCAAGCGCCGCGATCATCGGGCTCAGCAGCAGGCCGAACACCGGATACAGCACGCCTGCCGCAATCGGCACGCCGAGTGCGTTGTAGACAAAGGCAAAGGTGAGGTTCTGCTTCATGTTGCGCACTGTGGATTCGGAAATCTGCCGGGCGCGCAGAATGCCGCGCAGATCGCCCTTGACCAGGGTGACCTGCGCGCTCGACATCGCCACATCGGTGCCGGTGCCCATCGCGATCCCGACGTCCGCCGCGGCCAGCGCCGGCGCGTCGTTGATGCCGTCGCCGGCCATCGCCACCTGCCGCCCCTCGGCTTTCAGCCGTGCGACCAGATCCGACTTGTCCTGCGGCCGAACTTCGCCGTGGACCTCGTCGATGCCGAGCGTCTTCGCCACCGCCCGCGCGGTGGTTTCGCCGTCGCCGGTGGCCATCACGATCCGCAGCCCGGCCGCACGCAGCGCGCTGATCGCTTCCGCGCTGCTTGCCTTGACCGGGTCGGCGACGGCGATCAGCCCCGCGGCCTTGCCGTCAACCGCGAGGTACATGGCGCTGGCGCCCTGTCGGCGCTGCTCTTCGGCGGCCTCGGCGAGCGCGCCGACGTCGACGCCTAGCTCATCCATCAGCGCGGTGTTGCCCAAGGCCAGTTCGCGCCCTTCGACGCGGCCGCGAACGCCGATACCGGTCACCGAGTCGAACGCCTCGGCCGCTGCAAGCGCCAACTCACGGCGCCGGGCCTCGGTGACGATGGCTTCGGCCAGCGGGTGCTCGCTGCCCTGATCCAGGCTGGCGGCGAGACGCAGCAGTTCGTCTTCGTCGAAACCGCCGGCCGCCACCGCTGTTCGAAACGCGGGCCGGCCTTCGGTCAGGGTGCCGGTCTTGTCGACGATCAGGGTGTCGATGGTGCGCAGGCGCTCGATCGCCTCGGCGTCGCGGAACAGCACGCCGCCCTGGGCCGCGCGTCCGGTGGCGACCATGATCGACATCGGCGTCGCCAGCCCGAGCGCGCAGGGACAGGCGATGATCAGCACCGCCACCGCGTTGACGATGGCGAACGTCCAGGCCGGCTCGGGGCCGAACAGGCCCCACACCAGCAGCGTCGTGAGCGACGCTGCGAACACCGCCAGCACGAACCAATAGCTGACCCGATCGGCCATCCGCTGCATTGGCGCGCGCGAACGCTGCGCCTGCGCCACGAGCTGAACGATCTGCGCCAGCACGGTGCCGGAGCCGACCCGCTCGGCGCGAATCACCAGGCTGCCGGTGCCGTTGATGGTCGCGCCGATCACCGCGTCGCCGCTCGACTTTGAGACCGGCATCGGCTCGCCCGTCAACATCGACTCATCAACGCTCGAACGACCCTCGATGACCTTGCCATCGACCGGCACCTGCTCGCCCGGACGCACGCGCAGGCGATCGCCGACATGCACATGGGTGAGCGGTACATCTTCCTCGTCGCCGTCGTCGCGCAGGCGCCGCGCCGTCTTCGGCGCAAGCCCGAGCAGGGCCTTGATCGCAGCCGACGTGCTGGAGCGCGCCTTCAGCTCCAGCAGCTGCCCGAGCAGGGTCAGCGTGACGATGATCGCGGCGGCCTCGTAGTAGACGCCGACCCGACCGTGCTCGCGAAAGGAGGCCGGGAACAGGTCAGGCACAAACGTGGCCACCAGGCTGTAGCCGAAGGCAGCGCCCACGCCGGTGCCGATCAGGGTCCACATGTTCGGGCTGCGGTTGGCGATCGACTGCGCCCAGCGCTGGAAGAACGGCCAGCCCGCCCACAGCACCACCGGCGCAGAGAGCAGCAGTTCCGCCCAGGTCCGCACGGTCGGCGACAGCCCGGGGATACGGTGCCCGGCCATGGCGATCAGCAGCACCAGCAGCGACAGCGGCAGGGTCCACCAGAAGCGCCGACGGAAATCCACCAGCTCCGGGTTCTCGCCCTCCTCAAGGCTGGGCATCATCGGCTCCAGCGCCATCCCGCATTTGGGGCAGGTGCCGGGATGGTCCTGCACGATCTCCGGGTGCATCGGACAGGTGAACTCGGTGCCCGGTGCCGGCGCCGCCTCGGGCGATGCGTGCTGCGGCTGCAGGAAGCGCTGCGGGTCGGCCTCGAATTTGGACTGGCAGCGTGCGGAGCAGAACAGGTACTCGTCGCCGGCGTGCTCGGCGCGATGGGTCGAGTCCGGTTTGACCCGCATACCGCAGACCGGGTCGGCGACCGTTTCGTCCGCACCAAGCGCTCTTCCGCAGCAGGCCGTGTCCGCACCAGCGGCGCTTGGCTCAGCGGCGCTTGGCTCACGGGCGTTTGGCTCAGCGGCCGGCTGCGGTTCGTTTTTTCGCGATTCACCGCCGCAGCAGCTGTCGCTATCACTGGACTTTGTGCTCATTTCGAATCCTCCTTGGAAAGAGCGTTGAGGATCGGACAGGCCTCCGCGCGGCCGTGGCCTGGGCAGGCGGCGATCAGCGCATCGAGTGCGTCCTGGATGCGCTGCAGCTCGGCGATGCGCTCCTGGATCTCATCGCGCTTCGACCGCGCCGCCTGCTTCACCTGCGCGACATCGCGCTCCTCGCCGAGCGTCAGCAGGCCGCGGATGTCCTCCAGCGAAAAGCCCAGCACTTTGGCGCGGCGAATGAAGCGCAGCCGCTTCAGCTCGCGCTCGCCATAGCGCCGGTAGCCAGACGCCAGCCGCCCCGGCGGTATCAGCAGCGCGTTGCGCTCGTAGAAGCGCACGGTGTCAACGGACACATCGCCGCGCTTGGCGAGTTGCCCGATGCTCAGTGTCGACATGTCCGAATCTCCTACGGCGGCGAGTCTGGAGCCTGCAGTCTGGACTCGACTCCAGAGTCAAGCGTTTCCTGCAGGTAGGCGGCCAGCTTCGACTGCCCGCTGCGCGCGAATGGCGCGCTCAGACGAGGATCGGCGTGCGCGGATCGGCGCGGTCGCATGGATGGATGCGGTTGGGCGCGGTTTGGCGCGGTTGGATGGCCGCGGTTGGGCCGGCGCGGTTGGACGGGTGCGATCGGCTTCAGTCGGACCTGCGCTCATTGGCGCGCTCGATGTCTTCGATCAGCGCTTCCATCTGCGCAATCTCGCGTCGCTGCGCTTCGATGATGCCCTCGGCCAACTCGCGGACACGCGGGTCGGAGATACTGGCGCGCTCGCTGGTCAAGATGGCAATGGAATGGTGCGGAATCATCGCTTTCATCCACGACACATCCGCCACCGTGGCCTGGCTTCGCACCAGCCAGAGCGAGCCGGCAAAGGCGAGCGCCGCCACTGCGACAATCGAGATGTTGGTCGAGCGGCGCAGATAGTGCTTCCACATGAAGCCGAGCATCACCACCGCCATGGTCGCGCCCATCAGCACGGTCTTGTAGGCGCGGGTTTCGCTGAACCAGACGTGCGAGAGCTGGTAGGTGTTGAGGTACATCAAGCCAAACATCAGCAGGCTGGACGTCAGGATCATGCTGGCGGAGCGAGGGTAGGTCATGCCGGGTGCTCCTCTGCGGGGCTCGCCCGCGCCTGGGGACTCACCCGGTTGCCAGCACCGTCCGTGCCACATTCTCGTGAGCAAGGTCACGGCGGGACTGCAGGCGATTGGAAGCCCAAATCTGGCACCCTGCACGACACAATCACGTTCACTGCGTGCACATCGCAATCTCCACCTGCACCGCGCGCTGACGTTCTCTAAAAGCCCGCCACCAGGGTAAAACACCGTGCAAACCTGCGGAGAAGAGAGTCTTGCCCCACGATGCAGACAGCCAAGATACAAACATGCGGGAGGCGAGTAGTCGGGCGCGCGGCCGTGCGGAGACCGACCACCCATCGCGTCACGACAGCCGAGGCCACATCCTTCAAGCGAAACCTGGCGGATCTGACAGCGACCGCGACTCCAGGCTACCGGCTTAATCTAGCCGGTTATCAGCAAGTTAGCGTACTCGCGATCCGCAGCGAACACGAATTACCCCCGCATGAGCAAACGCAGCAGTCGATTAAGCACCTTGTCCAATGT
>Ga0335395_10000858_pt1 | contig 19200 bp, 16 predicted proteins | sample MAT02_FD_205744 | JGI IMG/M metagenome (GOLD analysis project Ga0335395, IMG submission 205744) | Freshwater microbial communities from Lake Fryxell liftoff mats and glacier meltwater in Antarctica - MAT-02 (spades assembly) (version 2) ...
GGGTTTAAGGGGATAAGCTCGGCTAATAATAGATGAAAGCCTTTCACACCAAAGACTTAGCCCTTGTCAAACATGTAGCTATTGTATCAGATTATACAGTTACCGCCCTAAACCCAGAAGAGCCAAAAAATGTGTACAAAATCAATGATTAAAAATATTAGCTTAAAAGTTATTAGAATTTTAAAAATCGAAGTTGCTGAAATCGCTAAATTTCTTGAAGGAATTGTTAAATCAAATTATTATTTATGCCAATTTCATGTATCACTGTTTCGAGTCAAGAAGAAAAATGGTTTAATGTCTGACCTAGATTCTAAAAAGCTGTCCTTATATCTTAGATGTTTTGTTAGAGCTAAATCTCTATTAAAAGCAAATGGGTATAAACAAGATTCATTAGAGGAGCAATTAATAGAAATCCAGTGTCTAATAAAAAATCAAAAAAGATTACAGCCAATGTTCACTGCGATCGCAAGTAAGAGAGTCCTCTATGCTGGACAAGCTTACTATAATGCTTGGTATCTATCTCGTAGTCTTCGTAAATATGGATGGAAGGCAGATGTATTAAACTGGGACTTAAACCCTAAAAGTCAAATTTATTATCATGGCGAAGACTGTCGATTCTATGGGAATTCTGAAGACGAAATCACACAAAATCTAAGTTTTTATATTGCCGCTCTTTACGAATATGATGTTTTTCACTTCAGCAATGCCAATGGTATATGTTTTGGTTTTTATGTGCAAAGTTTGTTTAAAGAAAAATTTGTAGAGCATTCTGAAATTTTTCTTTTGAAGGCTTTAGGAAAAAAAATCGTTTATAGTAATAGTGGTTGTCATGACGGTGTTTCACAAACCTCATTTGCAAAATGGGGACCACAATCAGCCTGTTCGATCTGTCGATGGCAAAATGAGCCGACTGTATGTAGTGATGTAAAGAACCTAACTTGGGGGAGATTTCGTAACAATGTCGCAGATTTTCAGTGTACGCTTGGAGGCAATCGGGTAGATTATAACGATGATCCGAGAGTACATGAAGTTCCAGAATTTTATTGCTTAGAGCCTGATTTATGGCATCCTCAAATCCAGATTCCTAAGGCATTTCTCCTTCCAACTAAATCAGTTAATACTACTTATCTTTATCATGCCGTAGGAAATAAGACTGAACGCACCATCAACGGGATCAATATCAAATCCTCTCATGTGTATATGCCCCTTATAGAAAAGTTGAAACAAGAAGGATTGTCACTTGAATTAATCGAGCCAAGTGGAGTGCCTAACGAGGATGTACGATTCTTCCAGGTTCAGGCAGATATTTTTTTAGAAATGTTAACGTTTGGGTGGTTTGGTGCAAATGCCCGTGAAGCAATGATGCTTGCTAAACCTGTGATTTGCTATATTCGTCCCGAATGGTTAGAGAGTGTAAGACAAGAAATACCAGATTATGCGGCGGAACTACCCATCATCAGCGCCACTCCTGATACGGTCGAAGAAGTACTACGAGATCTTATTGCCAGTCCCGATAAGCGTCGTCAGATTGGGCAACAAGGTAGAGAGTTTGCGATCAAGTGGCATTCTGCTGAAGCTGGTGGTCGGCGCTTCGATCAAATCTACAGCAAGTTGTTGCAAGGAGATCCTCTGCTGCGTATTATAAGCTGAAGCTAGCAGCCTGTCGGAGAAATGATTTTTCGGCAAACTCATTTCCTGTAGGGTTCGTTAGCGGCAGCATAACGAACCTTGATCGGTTGAGCCGTGCGTTACGCTATCGCTAACACACCCTACGAAAGCAATTTTGGATTTCTCCGACAGGCTGCTAGGGCTTGTATAATTAGAGAGGAAAATAAGCGTGGAAAATAATTACTCAAGTTTAGGGCGCGGCGTTGCTGCTTTGGCTTGCTTTGGAGTCAGTAAAATTTTCCCAGTATTTGACAGTGGTAACTCTTGGCAAGTTCTGCTTGGGAAGACAACATACTCCCATCAAGTACTTGCTCTTCACGATATATCACTGAGTGTTCCTAAAGGACAAATTGTTGGTATTTTAGGACGCAATGGTTCTGGCAAAAGTACTTTGCTAAGGGTCTTAGCAGGCAACTACCAAGCAAATTCAGGGCGCGTAGTTACTAATGGCTCTCTCTCAGGACTGTTTGAGCTTGGAGGCTTAGGAAATGTTTATCTCAAGGGTTCTGATTATGCTATACGAGTCCTAACATTACAAGGGGCTAAAAAATCAGAACTGCAAACTTTAATCGCAGATATTCGTGATTTTTCTGAACTTGGGGAGAGTTTCGAGCAATCTATCCATACCTATTCCTCTGGTATGGCTGCAAGATTATATTTTGCGACTGCAACAGCTCTCCAGTATGATATATATCTAATTGATGAGGCTCTATCCGTTGGGGATGAGCACTTTCAAAATAAGTGTTGGCAAAGGATGAGAGAGAGACTTACTAAAGGAGCTTCTGGAATAATCGTTACCCATGATTGGACAGCAGTTTTAAAGCTTTGTGAAACAGCTCATATTATGAATAAAGGACAGATTATATCGTCAGGAATTTCCGAAAATGTTGTCAGAAAGTATTTAGACTTATCCACTGAAAACTTTTTGTCAGGAGTAAAGTTCGATCCTCAACTCCCAACTAATTGGACTGTGCAATCAGGTGAAGACACTGAGCTTTTAATCCCCATTGATGTAACTGAACTTGTTTCTATTGACTTTGCATACTCAATTGAGTCTCTTGTGATTGGTGTAGGATGGGAAGCCATGCTACTGAGTAACTACTATACATTCACTCCTGCTCGCCTTGGCAAAAATATCATAAAGTTAAACGTCCCTCGATTTCCTCTTGCCATAGGGCATTATTATTTTGCTATTTTCTTAGCAACTACTCCCAAAGCCTCTGATTCCGAACCTCGAAGGGCTTATGATGCTAGAGGCTGGACTTATGGTAATCGTCTAGACTTAATTGTTGAAGGAGCCTTAGCTAAAAGTGCAACTCAATTACCAATGGAATGGAAACAACTAGAGGCGATTCATTGAAATTATCTGTGCAAGTATCTGAAGTATCAAAACTGTATCGGTTAGCCGATACTCAACCTACTATTTCTTTATTACAAGCTTTAATCTCTAATAATCAACAGCCCAAAGCTGCTCAGCATAAAGTAGCTGTTGATAACATATCTTTTAGCATTCAAACAGGTGATCGGCTTGGCATTGTTGGTACTAACGGAGCAGGTAAGTCTACGTTACTACAAATGATCACAGGAGTCTCTGAACCAACTTCTGGCAAGATTGAAGTTGTAGGGCGTGTCACGGCTGTACTGACCTTAGGGGTAGGGCTAAGAGAGGATTTAAGTGGGCGCGAAAATATATACGTTGATGGTGAAGTTCAGGGAAAGAGCCGTGCTGAAGTTAATCATATAATTGATAAAATTATTGAATTTGCTGAACTAGGTGAATTCATTGATTATCCAGTGCGTACTTATTCAACTGGCATGAAGAGTCGCCTCGCTTTTTCTATGCTGGTATGTATTGAACCAGAAATCCTGATAATTGACGAAGCTTTGTCGGCTGGGGATAGTGTATTTGCCGCTAAAGCGACCAAAAAGATCCGAGAAATTTGTGATAAAGGTAAGATTGTAATTTTGGTTTCGCACTCAATGGCAACAATTATTGAAATGTGCGATCGCTGTTTATGGATCGATAAAGGGCGAATTGTCATGGATGGAGATCCTCAGGAAGTAACAAGTACTTATCTAGAAACTGTACGTAAACAAGACGAAGCTATCTTACTAGAAAAATATAGTAGCTATGTTAAATCTGTATCTTGGAAACAAGGTTGTTATGTACGACTAGTTGAAGCATATTATCTTAATGAAAGTGAGCCTCGTGCAATTCTGATATCGGGGCAAGATGTCGTATTAAAATTTCGCTTACAAGTAGATGTTGTTTTGGAAGTCCCAGACATTCGGCTAAAAATTGTACGGCTAGATGGTATGGTATTTAGCGATTGTCTTCTTAGCGAAAATCCAGCGATTCAATCTGGCGAATTTTTGGGAAGCATCGCCTATGCTGTCTATATGAAGCCTCTAGTTTTGGGTAAAGGTAAGTATGTAGTGACTTGCGAATTACTAAGCCAAGGTCTGGCAATAGCCGCCAAATCAACTATTCTGGAAGTAATTGCTCCACTAAATGCACCTACTGGAGGGCAACCTGCCTTAATTTACCCTTGTAAAGTCAATATTTTATGAAGTATTTCCATAAACCGCTTAGAAAAAGTATTTCCCTCTTGGGCTTAAGCCCACAAGATATCCAGTTTATATTTAATTTTTTAAAAATGAATATTCGCGATCGCTACTTAGGATCGGCACTTGGTAGCTTGTGGGCAATCTTAAACCCCATGATCATGTTCGCAATTTATACCTTTGTCTTTGGTTATGTTTTCAAAGCAAAAATACCAGGAGCAGAAACAAGTCTTGGATACGCAATATGGTTAATCGCTGGTTATGGCCCATGGCTGGCAATTTCAGAGGGACTTTTAAGTGCCACTACTTCTGTTGTTGCTGGCACTGGATTAATAAAAAATCTAGCTTTTAAAACTGAGTTGCTTCCAGTTGCGGCGGCTCTCACAGGTTTAGTACCATTATTTGTTAGCATCTGTTTTCTAGTAGTATTACTAACAATTGACGGAAATACCATGAGTTGGCATGTGATTTTTGTTATACCCACAATAATTCTTCAATTTGCCTTTATCATCTCCTTGGGATTCTTCTTTGCTGCAATTAATGTTTTTGTCAGAGATTTTGGTATTATTTTGCCCAATCTTTTGGTAATGTTAGTTTTTGTAACACCAATATTTTATCCAGAAAGTAGTACCCCACCTTTGTTACAGTCAATATCTACTTTTAATCCATTTTACATCGTTTGCCACGCTTATCGCCAAGCTTTGATATTTCATCAAATACCAAGTATAATTTCTTTGCTCTATGTTGGAGCAATAAGCTGGCTATTATCAAGTATGGGTCTACGTTTTTTTTGCCGACTTAAAGGAAGCTTTGAAGCAATGTTATGATTAAGGAAATATTTAAGATGCTAAAATCTATCAAAAAAGAGCTTGGTAAAATCATAAACGTCAATAATTTGTTCACAAAAAAGAACAAGAGCAATCCCAGTAAAGACGTATCTGTTGATGATTATTGGGGGACTCATACTGTTAATTCAGTACCTTTTGAGTCGGCAAGTCAATCGTTTGAGTATTTAGAATGGCGGTTTAATCAATATCCAAAATTCAAAGAATTGATGGATCTTTATGGGGATCATAAAGATCAAACTGTGCTTGATTATGGATGTGGTCCTGGCAATGATTTAGTAGGCTTTCTAACAAGTACTTCTGCTGCTAAGGTTATAGGTGTAGATATTTCTAGTAAGGCTCTAAATCTTTCAAAACAAAGATTAAATTTACATCAAGTTGATCCTCAACGATTTGAATTGATCCAAACTTCTGACTCATCGTCTGTAATATCTTTGCCTGATTCTAGTATTGATTATATATATTGTGAAGGGGTTTTGCACCACACTAGTTACCCCGAAGAATTACTAAAAGAATTTTTTAGAATCTTGAAGCCAAATTCTAACTCTGTCATTATGGTCTATAACAGGGATAGTTTATGGTTTCATCTTTATACTGCCTACATCAAGAGAATTATTGAGAACAGATTTCTAGATATAGACATTGAGACAGCGTTCTCTAAAAATACTGATGGAGAGAATTGCCCTATATCAAGATGCTATCACTCAGATACGTTTGTTAATATGTGTGAAAGTGCAGGTTTTGAAACTGATTTTGTTGGTGGTTACTTATCTCTACATGAATTAAATTGCCTCAAGGAGTATAAAGAATTAGCCATATCCGATCCTAGATTAGGAGAAGAACACAGGAATTTTCTTGCTAATCTTACTGTGGGCGAACTAGGTTACCCGATGTTTCAAGGCAAGCATGCTGGTATTGGTGGAGTATACAAACTCTCAAAGTATAACTAACGTTAGTATGGATTCAAAAAAATGATATTCAGCTGTTCAATACTATCTTTATTTGACAGTGTTGTAATGTTGACATGGTCAAATTGGCATACTGAGCTTCGTAGCAATCGATATCACTACGCTACACGATTTGCCAAACATGTTCCTGTGGTTTTTGTGCAGCCAGATTTAGAGGAGGCTGGATTTCACTATGAAGGTACAGATGTAGATGGAGTGATCATTCTACATATATATAAAATTTACGGCAAAACTCAATCGCAAATTCTCAGAGAAGCGCTAACATCCCAGTACTATATCAAACCTCTGTTCTGGATATATAATTTTTTGTTTGTTGACTTTGTAACTCAAAGCTACTCACCACTCAAGATATTTCATGCAACCGAAGATTATTTCACCAAAAAATTTGAAAACATAAATAATAGCTTAGTGAAGCTGCTTGACAAGGTAGATCTACTTGTTAGCGTTTCTGAAGGGGTAAAAAACAGTTATATAAAGAATAGTCGTTACTCATCACATCACATTGTTCTAACAAATGGATGTGACTTTAATTTTTGGAAGCCAAAATTTGATCGAGAAAAAAGCTGCTTTTCTTACGAAACAGCAGTACTTAACAAAAAAATCGCTTTTTATCAAGGCAATATTTTTGGAAAGATTGATGCAGAACTACTTTATTCCCTAATGAGCGATTTGTGTGATTGGGAATTTTGGTTTTGCGGTCCAATTTTAGAAGGTATTGATAGAAATTGGGATAGTCAGTGGCAATTGATTTCTAAATTAAATAACTTTAAATACTTTGGCTCATTGCCAATAGAAGAAGTCCGTGAATTAGCATATCAAGCAACTGTAGGTCTAATTCCTTTTACTGATAGCGATTTAATCATCGAAAGGTCTTTCCCACTCAAAGCATTTGAATATATTGCAAGTGGTCTTCCTGTTGTTAGTGTTCCTATCAAGGCATTAATGCCATTTTCTGGAGTTATTAATTTTGCCCGATCATCCAAGGAGTTTGCCGATAACATGGAGCAAATCTATCCGAGTCGGTATGACCAAGAGGCTATAAAATTAAGGCTTGATGTCGCTAAGCACAAAGATTATGATAAACATTTTGAGCTGCTCCAATCAGAAATCGAGAATGTTTTACAGGCACGAACCCCTAACGTTAGCCCTCTAAATGTTCTTGTTTTATATGATAATCAATCCATTCATGTAAATACAATTCGTGAACATTTAGCAAGTTTTATTCGGTTTTCCTGTCATTGCATAGACTATATATCCGCAACGGGGTTTGCTGATGTTATTAGTTCTTTTGATAGTTATGATGTGATAGTTATACATTATTGTATTCGTGTAAATGTAGAAAATCATTTATCACCTAACTATAGTCAAGCGTTAAAGGCTTTTGGCGGGTACAAAATTTTATATATACAGGATGAGTATGATACTACTGAAACTGCACGTATATGGATAAAAAATATTGGTATTCACTCTATATTTACCTGTGTACCTGATCAGTATGTTAATGATATTTACCCCAAGATTCGATTTCCCAATGTAGAGTTTATCCAAACATTAACTGGGTTTGTACCTGAGAGATTTGAAAGCCTATATTACTTACAGACCAATGAAAGTGTAAAACCCATTGCCGATCGCAAGCTGTTAATTGTTTATCGCGGTCGAAGATTGCCTTATTGGTATGGGGATTTAGGTCAAGAAAAGTTTGAAATTGGGATTAAGGTAAAACAAATTTGTGAAGCTCGCTCAATTTCTGTTGATATAGAATGCGATGACAGCAAGCGAATTTATGGAGAAGGCTGGTATGAATTTCTAGGGAACGGCAAAGCCACATTAGGCACAGAAAGTGGTTCAAATGTATTTGATGACTTTGGTGATATTCGGGCAAACATAGAAGCAGCACTCAAGAAAAATCCAGCAATGACTTATGCAGAGGCTCGTAACAGTTTCCTGCGCGGGCATGAGGCTAAAATTAGGATGAATCAAGTTTCACCGAAAATGTTTGAAGCAATCGCCCTTAAAACTGCCTTAATTCTATTTGAAGGAGAATATTCAGGTATTCTTAAACCTGATTTACACTACATCTCATTAGAGAAAGATTTTAGCAATATTGATGAGGTACTGGCTAAACTTCAAGATAACCAATACTTAGAAGAGCTAGTCGGGCGTGCATATCAAGATATTGTATCTTCTGGTCAGTATAGCTATCAGAAGTTTATAAATAACTTTGATAAATTCTTAACAGAACGTTTGGCTCTTCGACGAAAGACACCCGATTTCATATCGGATGAATACCTTAAAGAACTTGAAGAACGCCAACAATTTAGGTCGTTAAAATTACGGCTGATTTTTGCAATAAAAAATCCAAGACTTTGGATTGGTATAGCTATCTCGATTCGTCAATTTGTTCAGTTAAAGTTACAAGCATATTGGTTTAAACTGAAGGCGACAATTAAAAAACTGCTTAAACGGATCAAACACAAGCGGCTAACTTAGGAAATTTGGTGTATCTATGTGTGGTATTGGCGGTGCTGTTAGTCTTTCTCTTGAATCACTCCCATTTCTTAATCGACATCTAAAAGTAATCAATCAGCTTCAAGAACATCGCGGTCCTGATGGCTATGGAATTTGGCAGCATCCTCATCAAAAGGTTGGTTTTGCCCATAGACGTTTGAGCATTATCGATATAGATTCTGGCAGTCAACCTATGCGCGATCGCTTTGATAACTGGGTGACTTATAATGGCGAAATTTATAATTATGTCGAATTGCGTGCTGATCTGGGGGCTGAAAACTTTGTAACCCACTCCGATACAGAAGTGATTTTGCACGCTTACCGAAAGTGGGGTAAGGATTGCGTTAAGCACTTTCGAGGGATGTTTGCCTTTGCTCTTTGGGACGAAGCCAATCAAGAGCTATTTTGCGCTCGCGATCGCTTTGGGATTAAGCCTTTTTACTATACACAAGTTGGAGACATACTCTATTTTGCCTCAGAAGTAAAAGCACTCTTACCTTTTGTCGAAACAATCGAAACAAATTTAAACGGTTTTCAAGACTACCTTACATTTCAGTTTTGCTTAGCTGGAAAAACATTGTTTAAAGATATTTACGAACTTTTACCAGGACATATTCTCACAGTTAGCAATGGAAGATTGCATATAGATCGATATTGGGAGGTCTACTATGACTTAGACTTCGATCATACTGCAAAGTATTTTGAGGAAAAAATTCAATCTTTACTGCAAGATTCCGTTGAACTACACTTGCGTAGCGATGTTCCTGTAGGAGCTTATTTAAGTGGTGGTCTAGATTCAAGTATTGTGGCATCTCTTGCTTCTCAAGTCTCGAACGCTAGCTTTGAAGGTTTTACAGGTAAATTTGCGATCGGTGCTGATTACGATGAGAGTCCTTATGCCCGTGAAGTAGCCAAATTTTGCGATTTTGAGCTGCGCGAGATCAATATCACAGCCCAAGACTTTCTTGATAACATTCGTAAAGTTATTTATCACCTTGATTATCCCGTAGCTGGTCCAGGCTCTTTCCCGCAGTATATGGTATCTCAACTGGCGAGCAAGCATCGTAAAGTTGTACTTGGTGGACAAGGTGGTGACGAAATTTTTGGCGGCTATGCCCGCTACCTAATTGCCTATTTTGAACAATGCATCAAGGGTGCAATCGATGGAACCATGAATTCTGGGAATTTTATTGTTACTTACGAATCAATTATCCCCAACTTGAAAACACTAAAAAGCTACAAACCACTTTTACAGGAATTTTGGCGAGAAGGACTATTTGAAGATTTAGATCGACGCTACTATCGGTTAATTAATCGTTCATCTACACTACAAGATGAAATTCGTTGGGACGCTTTAGATGGTACTAATTACGACTCGTTTGAAACCTTTTTTGGGGTTTTTAGAGTGAAAAACGTTCAAAAAGAATCATATCTTGACAGTATGACCCATTTTGACTTCAAAACTCTTTTACCCGCATTGCTACATGTGGAAGATCGGGTCAGCATGGCACATGGTTTAGAATCTCGCGTACCCTTCCTCGATCACCCCTTGATCGAACTAGCTGCGACAATTCCCTCAAATATTAAATTCAAAGATGGTACTATGAAACATGTTTTGAAAAATGCTATGCAAAAACACTTGCCAAAAGCAGTATCAGAACGCAAAGATAAAATGGGTTTCCCCGTACCACTAAATTCTTGGATTCAAAATGAAGCCAAAGATTTCATCTACGATGTCTTTTCCTCGCAATCAGCTCTCAATCGAGATCTTGTCAACAACAAGGTCGTTATTGACAAATTGAATCAGGAACCAAAATTTGGACGAAAAGTATGGGGACTGCTCTGTTTAGAACTATGGCAACAGGAGTTTCATGATCGCTCAAGTTACTATAAAGAATTTGTCAAATTAGCAAAGGATTGATATTTATGAAGGTTTTAATTACTGGTGGTGCTGGTTTCATCGGCTCCCATCTAGCAGATCGTCTATTGGAACGTGGTGATCAAGTCTTCGTCATTGATAATTACTCTACGAGTCGGCGTGACAACCTTACATCTCAAGCAAACTTGACTGTAGTAGAAGGTACAATTGCCGATGCAGCTCTTGTCAATCAGTGCTTTGATGATTTTCAGCCCGAAATTGTTGTTCACGCGGCGGCATCCTACAAAGACCCAGACAACTGGATAGAAGACTCTAATACCAACGTCGTAGGGACTGTTAATATTGCAAAAGCTTCAAAACGTTTAGACGTAAAGCGCTTGATCTATTTCCAAACAGCACTTTGCTATGGCTTGCGTCCGTTGGAGCAACCAATTACGCTAAGTCACATCATTCAATCGGGAGGTAGTAGCTATGCTATAAGTAAAACTGCTGGTGAGCAGTACATTCAGTTGAGTGGTCTAGACTACATTTCCTTCCGTCTTGCTAATGCCTATGGACCAAGAAATCTTAGTGGACCATTGCCAACCTTCTTCTATCGATTGACTAATGATAAGCCTTGTTTTGTCATGGATACACGTCGCGACTTTATCTTTGTCCACGACCTTGTGGATGCAGTGATGGGTGCAGTAGACGGCAAAGGAGAGCGCGGTGCATATCATATTTCTTCAGGCGGTGACTACTCGATTAAAGAGTTGTTTGACATGACAGTCAAGGCTTTAGACATTACGCTAGATCAAGAAGTAGAAGTTCGCCCTCGCAATGTAGATGATGCTTATACGATTTTGCTCGATCCATCAAAAACGAACCAAGACTTTAACTGGAAGATTACGACTCCTCTTGAATATGGTGTAAAAGCTGCGATTGATTGGTACAAGGAGTATGGTATCAGCCAAACCTATACTCATTTGAAAGCTGTAGACGAGAAATAGTTTTTTTTGGAATGATCATAAAAAGTATTCTTTAGCATTTTATGATCATTTCAAAAATTTGGTTAATGTTAATTTAGTGAGGCAATATTTTGGAAGAGTTCAAGGCACAAAAAATTTTAGTGGTTGGTGGGGCTGGATTCGTTGGTGGTAATCTTGTAAAAATTCTCTTGCAAAGCCAGCCCAAAGAGATAATAGTTGTTGATAATTTGTTGTCTGCTGAGAAAGAAAATCTCCCAGATAACCAGTCACTAACTTTTGTGGATGGCTCAATCACTCAAGATAATATTTTGGCAGGTTTGCCCTCAGACTTAGACTATGTTTTTCACCTTGCGACCTATCATGGAAATCAAAGCTCAATTCATAATCCCATTGCCGATCACGAGAACAATACATTAACGACACTTAAGCTATATGAGCGGATCAAGGACTTCAAAAACCTTAAGAAAGTTGTTTATTCCTCGGCAGGTTGTACAGTGGCAGAAAAAACTTTTGATACTGCTAAAGCGACAACAGAGGATGATCTCGTCTCACTTTATCTTGATAGTCCTTACCAAATATCAAAAATTGTTGGTGAATTTTATTCTAATTATTACTTTCGGCAGCATGGTTTACCTGTCGTCAAAGCACGCTTTCAGAATGTCTATGGTCCTAGTGAAGTTTTAGGGGCTGGACAATGGCGTGGTACACCTGCAACAGTTTGGCGTAATGTCATACCAACATTTATCTATCGTTCACTAAAACGTATGCCACTAACGGTTGAAAATGGAGGTATTGCCACACGTGATTTTATATATGTTGATGATATTGCTCGCGGTTTGATTTTGTGTGCTACAACAGGCATCTCTGGAGGCGTGTACAACCTCGCTAGTGGTGTTGAGACGACAATTTTGGAATTGGCAACAACTATTGATCGTCTTACAGAAAACCAAACTGAAATTGATTATCTTCCTAAGCGTAACTGGGATCATTCGGGTAAACGATTCGGAAGTATAGATAAAGCGCAGCAAGAATTAGGTTTTGAGGTGCAAGTCGATCTACAAAAGGGTTTAGAACAAACTGTCTTATGGACAATGCAAAATATTAACTTTATTGATGCTTGCATTGCTAAACATAAGCATCACATGTACAAACTCAATTAGTCAAACTGCCTGCTATGACTAAAAAAAAGGGTCTAGACGTTTGTATGATTGTTCATAATTCTTTGACTTATGATACTCGTGTGTTGAGAGAAGCTGCTAGTATCACACGCAATGGCTTGTCAGTTGTTATTCTTGCGATAACTCCAAATGAGCATAATTTGCCAGTTGTTGAATTTTTGAAAGGGTTCACCATTCGTAGAATTTCTCTGCCAATTGCCTATCGGCAGTTAGCAAAGTCTGTGCATAATTGCATAGAAATCTTGACAAAGCAACAATTTGTTTCTCAGAATAGCAAACAGAACAACCAAGGTTTCTGGCGAAGATTGAAATCAGCACCACGGAGATTAATAAGTGGGTTTCTCTCCTCTGTATATAGACTGGTATTGTCTGACCAGAGTGTTGTGGCGATGCTCATTGTTGTATTGCTCGGTATGTATCATATGTGGTCTGTCAAGGCTCGTATATATCATGCTCATGATTTCTCTGGGCTTCTACACGTAGCGGTCGCGGGAATTTGGAAGCGTCCGATTATATACGACTCCCATGAGTTGTTTTTTGATCAGTGGTATCCTAATGATCCGCCGAGAATTTATCGTAATTTACGTTCGTGGGAAAAGTTTTTAGCTAGGCGCGCTAGTGCGATCCTGACTGTAGGAGAAACCATTGCAGATAGATTAGTCGAAACACTCAAAGTTAAACCGCCAACTATAATTTTTAATGCCGTCGATTTACGATTTTTAGAACCATCTGAAGTGATTTACAACACAGGGGGTAGACGAACTATTGTCCATAGTGGCGCACTCAATTTTGGAAGGCATCTACCCGAATTGTTAACCTCTTTATTGTATCTTCCCGAAGACGTTGTAATTGTTCTTATGGGAGATGGTGTACTCAAAGAGAGTTTAGAGATGCAAGCAAAAGATCTATGTGTAACTGATCGTGTTATCTTTGTTCCACCTGTCTTACCTAATAGTATTGCATCAACTCTAGCTCAAGCAGATATAGGTGCTGTTTTAATCACTAATCAAAATATCCATTACGATTGCTCAATGCCAAATAAACTCTTTGAGTGTATTGCGGCTGGTTTACCATTAATTGTGAGTCATTGCCGAGAAATTAGCGACTTGACTAGAAAGTATGAGCTTGGCATTGTCTGCAACCCAATGCAACCCGAAGAAATTGCCGCAGGCATTCTCGAACTTCTAGAGCCTAGTAACTTATTGCGATATAAACATAATGTGTGTGCAGCACGTGATTCATTTTTTAACTGGGAGAATGAAGAGATAAAACTTATGGATGTTTACCAAAATATTTTGACAAACAATAGTAGTAAATCTAAACAATCGGGAAATTAAATTACATGTGCGGGATTACAGGCATTTTTCAGAAAGATGGCATTAATGAGTCTCTTTCTGCTCTTCAAGAAGCTAATGACACTGTGCATCATCGCGGTCCAGATGGTGGTGGCTTTGTATTGTTTTCTCCTCAATCATTACAAGCATCTTATACTAGCGATTTATCACAACTTCTAGATACAGAAAATAGGTATAATCTGGGCTTTGGACATCGCCGTCTTGCTATTCTCGATCTTTCTGATGCAGGACAGCAACCCATGAGCAATCAAGATGGTTCTTTGTGGATTACTTTCAATGGAGAAATCTATAACTATTTAGAATTGCAAGAAGAGTTACAAAAAATTGGTTATAATTTTCGCTCTCACTGTGATACAGAAGTTATTTTGGCAGCTTATGACGCTTGGGGCGAAGATTGTGTTAATCGATTTAACGGTATGTGGGCATTTGCGATTGCTGACTTAAGAAACAAGAAGCTCTTTTGTTCTCGCGATCGCTTTGGCATTAAACCATTTCACTATTACTACAACAGTGATACCTTCATGTTTGGATCGGAAATCAAGCAATTACTGTGCTTTCCCTCCGTACCTCGCAAAGAGAATGAGAGGGCAATCTATGAATTTCTTGCCTATGGAGCAGTTGAATATAATGCAGAGACGTTTTTTACAGGAATCTTGAAATTAAAACAGGGTTGCAATCTCGTACTCAATTTAGATTCCGATCGGGTTACACCTCATACATATAGATACTACAAGCCAAACTTAAAGTTAAATCATGAGATGACAATGGCTGAAGCCATAAAGAAGTTAAGTTGGTTGCTAGAAGATAGTATCAGATTGCGTTTGCGCAGTGATGTCGAAGTTGGTAGTTGTTTATCTGGAGGATTAGATAGTTCTACAATTGTATGTCTTGTGAGAAAGATTTTACTCTCTCAAGATAAGAGTGAATTACAGAAAACATTTAGTTCTCATTTTGAAGAAAAAGAAGCCAACGAATTGGAATACATGCAAGAAGTTATTAATGCGACAGGGGTTAAAGCCGAATTCACTTACCCTAAACCTGAAGAGCTTTTGCAAGATTTAGAAAAATTGGTATGGCATCAAGAGGAACCTTTTGGTTCGACTAGCATCTTTGCTCAATGGTCGGTTTATAAGCTTGTAGGACAGCATGGAGTCAAGGTCATGCTAGACGGGCAGGGAGCAGATGAACAACTAGCAGGATATCTTGGGTTAGGATTATATTATTTGCAGGAATTGCGAGCAAAAGGACAATATTGGAAACTGATTTGGGAAGCTTTCCACAGGTCGAGATTGCAGGGTACATTATATCGAGATTTGTTGAAAAATCTCCGCAAACAGCTAAATAGAATATTGAACCGATTTATAAAAACAAGTACTAATAACATGCCAATTAATTGGATAGATCCAGCAATGGCAAAAAAATACCAAGATCGCAGCGAATATCTAGCGAATTTGCAAGTTCAACCATTTGATGAAAAAGAAATTCTCAGTAACGTTCTTTATCAGTTAACTTTCTTCAACAATTTACAATCTCTTCTAAAGTATGAAGATCGTAATTCTATGGCATTTTCGGTTGAGGCTCGCGTACCTTTTGTTGATTACAGATTGGTTGAATTTCTTGCGAGCGTTCCTTCCCATATAAAAATTTGTGATGGTTATTCAAAGTATGTGTTGAGAGAGTCGATCGTCGATCTCGTTCCTGAAAAGATTCGCAAACGTATCAGTAAATTGGGCTTTGCAACACCTGAAAGAACATGGCAAGCAAGTATTTTGAAGCCATTAATCGAGCAATCAATTACTAGCAAAGTTCTTCAGCCATTTTTAGTGCAAACACAAGCACAAGACTATTTACGAAGGCTTGAACGAGACCAAGTTATAGACTTTATACCATGGCGATGGGTTAGTGTATATCTCTGGCACAAGCAATTCATAGAAGAATACACTCACACAGGTAAATAGGTGAAACGCGGTATCAGAGAGCGACGAAGGAAGTCAAAATCAAGCCAAATAATATTGCAGACCCACTTGAACATGGATGGGGACATAAAGATGTAAATATTTTAAGTAGATCTTTTTTGATTCTCAAGAAGAAACACAAAATTTACATTTCAGTAATTATCATTGACAAATAAAACGGATACGACCTTTATATGATATGAGCCTGTACTAGTTCAGCAACAATAGCTTTGCCAATCTCTAAGGAAGAAGTAGCAGCAGGAGATGGTGCATTACAAACATGAATAGAGTTTCGATCTTTAATAATTAAAAAGTCATCAACTAATTGTCCATCAGGTTTGAGTGTTTGGGCGCGAACACCTGAGTGTGTTGGAATTAGATCATCTGCTTTTACTTCGGGAATCAATTGCTGAAGGCTACGGACAAATGCGGCTTTACTAAAAGAACGAATAATTTCTTGAATACCATCTTTAGAATATTTGGACGCTAGTTTCCAAAACCCAGGATAGGAAAAAATTTCGGCTGCATCTTTAAAATCAAAATCCATTTTCTGATATCCTTCACGCTTGAGACTAAGGACTGCATTGGGACCAGCATGAACAGAGCCATCAATCATTTTTGTAAAATGAACACCCAAAAATGGAAAATTAGGATTAGGAACAGGATAAATAAGAGTTTTTACTAGGTAGCGCTTTTCAGGCTTTAACTCATAATATTCACCCCGAAATGGAATAATTTGGGCTTGTGGATCAACACCACCAAGTTTGGCGAGACGATCGCTTTGTAATCCCCCACAATTGATCAGCATTCGCGTCATAAAATTCCCCTTGCTGGTAATAACCTCTTTGCCTCTATCAATATCCTTTATCTGAGTAACTTGAGCATTGAGCAAGAGTTCACCATCTTTCTCTCGAACTATCTCAACCAGTTTGTCACATACTTGGCGATAGTTAACAATCCCTGTGGAAAATACACGCAGTCCTGCAACACAACTTACATATGGTTCAATTTCCCTAACTTCTTCGGCTACCCCTGTTAAGGTGACCAACGAACTTGCGAGATCCTAGCGATATGCCTCCTTGAAATTTCACATCAAAAGTCCAAGGAAATAGCTTTTTAAAGGCTGAAACAACCGATCTGCGTTCGCTATTTTTGCACCTTTACAGGGGTACTTCTTCGGCACTAATTTTTGTTACTTTAAGCCCATTAGCTAAGCCACGTTGATACAGATTATCAAGTAAAGGTATCTCCTGAGTCTTTGTTGCGATAATGACCTTACTGCATATTTCATGCTCGATCCCATACTGATTGCAAAACGCTGCCATCGATGTATTCCCATCACGACAGAACTTAGCTTTAAAACTATCTGGTTTATAGTAAATACCAGAATGAATCACGCCGCTATTATTACCTGTTTGGTGAAATGACCACTGTTTTTCTTTTTCTAAAATCAGCAGTTTTGCTTGAGGGTAGCGTTGGCTCAACGTCATACCTGTTGAGAGTCCAACAATACCACCACCAATTACAATAAAGTCATACATGCTATACGTTCCTCTACCTATCCCTTGTTTCGCATTTATTTTACATTGAAGTTGACACCTCAACCATAGAAGCACCCATCGATAGTTTCTATATGCTTCTATATCTAGCGATCGCGCTCGTTTACTGATTATCGGTGATGGTGATTTACGTGAGGAATTAGTAGCCCTTACCGAGAAATGACAAATTAGCGATCGCATTACATTTTTAGGTGCGCGTTCCGATGTACGCGAATTTTTATCAGCCATTGACGTGTTTGTAATGCCATCACTGTGGGAAGGTCAACCAATCGCCTTATTAGAAGCATTAGCGATCGGCAAACCATGCATTCCCACATCAGTCGATGGCATCCCCGAAATTATCACCGATAACGTTAACGGCTACTTGGTACAACCAAAGGATATTGAGGAACTTAGCAAAAGCATGGACTTTGCGACTCAACATCCAGACAAACTGCAAAATATTGCTAGATCTGCTTCTAATACAATTTCTGAAAAATTTTTAGCGCAAAACATGGCTAATGCGATCGCAAATATTTACAGCGCACTAATGCGATAAATTCTGCACCTGCTCCAAAGTCAGCCTCGTAGCTACAGCCACCTGCTCAGCCGATATCCCCATTTTTAGCATATTAACAGCCACTCAACGCACAGCCTCCTGTAACCCCTCAGCCTTACCTTCAGCCTTACCTTCAGCCTTACCTTCAGCCTTGCCCTCAGCCTTGCCCTCAAGCTTAGCTTCTTCCATAAACTCTTGAACCAGCCAAGCTTTTTTCATGTCTTCTTTAGTAAACATAATCCTTAACTCCTGCTCTTTGTCCTTGCCAAGTTTATAAATTAAAACCGCTTTCACCAAGTCTAACACTATTTGCTGAAAGCCCAAATCGTCTATCTGTTGTCGAGTTTGATAAGCCTTTGGCAGTTGCGATCGCCACATCTTCATTGGCAATTACCAACTCCGCAATATTTACCCCGATCGCCTGATTCGGATTAACAGTCAACTCATCTGGATACACACGATGAAGCTGAGGCAGTAAGCCGCGATATTGGTGAGGAAAATCTGGCTCAATACTCCGTTTCGCAAAAAGAATCACCGCCTGCCAATCTTGGCTTGGCTGATATTGCCGCAAATCAGTCTGGACTGCGATCGCATCTGTCTCAACTTGGATTAGCAAAATCTAGTTTAGGTTATTTTTGGCAATAAAAATACCAAGACAGGCAATCGACCAGAAGTTATGTTGATCCTAGTAGGGGCGAAGCATTCCCACGGATACTTATAAATTCTAAGATATTTTCATTTGGGAATGCTTCGCCCAGACCTCGCAACGCAGGGAGAATTTATCGTTTAAGGCGAAGAGGGTTTAGCATTTGCGGATGGAGATTTTGGCGGTAAGCGAAGATTTTGGCGCAAATGCTAAACCCCTACGATCGGGATATTCTTTTTTGGAAATCTCCTTATTTAGCTGGGAGAAAACTGGAAAAGAAACTGTAGAAGTTTTAAAAAGATTTTTATAGTCCAAAACATGGCTAAGTAATCAAGCATAATTAAACCCAAAACCCAAAAAGCTGTAGCACACGCGCAGCGTGCGCTACAGCTTTTTGGGTTTTAAGATTTCTTTTACCCACATACTTAATGCGATCGCAAATATTTATTCATTACCGTATAGTTTCTATAGAAGGCGATTTCTGATAATAAAAATACCAAGATAGGCGATCAACCAGAAAATATGTTGATATTAGTAGGGGCGAAGCATTCCCACCGATACTTATAAA
>Ga0335395_10000859_pt1 | contig 19155 bp, 14 predicted proteins | sample MAT02_FD_205744 | JGI IMG/M metagenome (GOLD analysis project Ga0335395, IMG submission 205744) | Freshwater microbial communities from Lake Fryxell liftoff mats and glacier meltwater in Antarctica - MAT-02 (spades assembly) (version 2) ...
CCCTGCGGACAGGTCCTCGTCGGCGCCGAAGGCCCACGACCACCCGAGCACGTCGAGCTGCGTCAGGCCGCGCCGCGCCGTCGCGGCCAGCGCGGCGAGCAGCTCGGCCCGCGTCACCGGGCGATCCCAGGGCCCGACCCACACGGCCACCTCCCCGCGATGACCGTGCAGGGGTCCGGGCGCCGCGGCGGCGCCGTGGTGTTGTAACACCCGCGCGACGTGCTCGGTCTGACCGCCCTGCCCCAGCCACACGCGCCGCTCCGGCGCCCCGAGCCCGCAGCGATCGAAGCCTGGCGCTTCGGACATGTCCTCATGGACAGCCTCGGCGAGGCGCGTGTGGGCCAGCTCGATCGCCGGGGCCGCGCAGTCGCAGCCGAGGAAGCGACGCCCGAGCTCAGCGGCGGCGACCATCGTCGTGCCGGAGCCGCAGAAGAAGTCGGCCACCAGATCACCGGGGTTCGAGCTGGCCGAGATGATGCGCCGCAGCAGGCTCGCGTTCTTTTGCGTGGCCCAGCCGGTCTTCTCGCGCGAGAAGCTCTTGATCTGGATCGAGTCGAGCGAATCGCGGCCGCGCAGCGCGAACTCGGCGCTGTTGGCGTTCCACACGTCGTCCAGCGGCACGCCCTTGCCGCGCGGCGGCTTGCCGTCGCGCCGCACGTAGCCGTCCGGGTGCGGCAGGTACTGCTTGTTGAAGGTGAAGCGCGCCGGGTCCTTGGTATAAAAGAACAGCAGGTCGTGGTTGCGGATCCAGTTGTGCGCGCGGGTCTTGAAGCCCGACAGCCAGCCGATCCGCCACACGATCTCGCGCTGGAAGCACGCGGGACCGAAGATCTCGTCGAGCACGATCTTGGCGTAGTGGCCGACGGTCGGATCGACGTGGAAGTACAGGCTGCCGTGCGGCGCGAGCAGACGGTGAGCGAGGCGCAGGCGCGGCTCGAGCATGCGCAGGAAGCCGGCCAGGCCGCCCGGCCAGCGGTCGTGGTAGGCGTGCGTGCGCAGCTCGCCGCGCGCCTCGCCCTCACCCCCCGTGAAGCTGGTGCGCACGAAGTCGTGGCCGGTGGCGAACGGCGGATCGAGGTAGATCAGATCGACGGCGCCGGCGTGCGTCGCCAACAGGGCGTCCATCGCCAGCAAGTTGTCGGCGCAGATCAGGAGGTTGCGCCGCGGATCGAAGTCGTCACCCGCGCCGCCGATCCGCTGCTCGAGCTGCAACCGGAGCCCGGCGCCAGCGTGCTCGCCCGGGCCGTGCTTGCCAGGCCAGCGCAGCTCGACGCGCCCGGCATCCTCCACGCTCATGGCGCGGACGCGGGCGCGGCGGCCCCGATCGGCTGCGACAACTGGCGCACGTACGCGACCAGGACCTTGAGCGAGGGCTCGGCGAAGTGTGAGAACGCCGGCATGGTCGGCGGCTTGCCCATGCGGATCGTCAGCTTGATGCGCTCGTCGGTCAGCAGACCCATGAGGTTGAGATCGGTCAGGTCGCGTACACCCGGCACCTCCTTCAGTCCCTTGCCGTCGGGGCCGTGGCAGCGCGCGCAGTGCTGAGCGAACAGGCGCGGGCCGTCGATCGGCTTCTCGGGGCCGGTCGGTTCGCTGCATCCGAGGAGCAACAGACACGCCAGCGCGAATCGACCTGGCCCAGGGGACCTGTCCCAAAGACCCTGGAGGCTGAGCTGCGGGCGATACATCGGCCCGACTCTAGCCCAAGCGACCGTCTAGCGCTGCGGCAACAGGGTGAGCGCACCCACGGGTAGCCGCGACGCCGACCCGAGGTGGCCGGGAATTTGGCCGGGCATGTGTTGGCCGGGCATGTGTTGGCCGGGCATGTGTCGGCCGAATGCGTGGTGGCCAGGCGTGAGGCCCGTGAAGGGCTGACTGGAGGGCGCAGAGACCTGCGCGCGGCCAGGGGGCGGCAGGGCCGGCGCGGCAGGCTGTACCGGCGCGACCGGGGGAGCCGTGGTCGTGGGCGGCGTCGCGGACGGCGGCTCGCTCCTCATCGGCGCAGGGGTGGTCGCCGCGGGCGCGGGTGTGGGCGCGGGTGTGGGCGCGGGTGCCGGGCCGTAGACTGGTCCGCCGCGCTCCTCGGTGACGACGAAGCCCTCCGCGTCGACCTCGACGTCGGCCGCGGGCTTGTAGTTGCCGGCGGGGGTCATCACGCCGAGGCGAAGGCCGAGGCTGTCGTTGTACACGTCGACGGCGCGGTCGTAGCCCTTGCTCGCGCGTCGAAACAGGATCCCCGCGACCACCGCGAAGGCCACCGAACCGAGCGCACCACCGAGCAGGATGCCGTTGCCGGGCGTCACCTCGCGGAAGCTGAAGCCGTCACGGGCGGTCGCCGCGACGCCGGCCACGAACAGCACCGACGACGCGATCGCCAGTCCGGTGAACACCCGCGAGCGCCGCAGTTGCTTGACGGGCAGCGCCTCCGAGCTGTTGGCGTCGGACCGCAGCACCGCGTCGAGCGACTGCCAACTGCGTTTGGGCGTGGCGTCGGCGTTACCTTTGGTGTAGCGGGTGCCCTGCGGCTCCTCGTGGCGATACAGCGAGTTGTCGCGAAACGCCGCGTCGCGGTCGGCCCTGGCCTCGATCCGCTCGATGCGGGCGAGGTCGGTCGGCTCGAGCTGTGGCGTCAAGGTCATGCAGCCGCCGAGGGTCAGGCATAGGGCCCCTCGCGCTGCCGTACGGACCAGGTGCTTGGTGGAGCGGGAACCGGACACGTCCACAGACGCTAACAGCTCAGGTGTCCGGAGCGCAACGGACCCGGAACGGACCTCGCAGCGGCCGTGACCGGGCTCCCGGGGCTGGCCGCTGCGCTGGTCAACTTGCGTTGGAGCCTGGCCAGGCGCCGGGGGCACGGGCACGCCGAGGCCCGGGCCACCTCCAGGGCGCGGGCGGGGTCGCCAGCGTGGTGCTCGAGGTACTTGGCGAGGGCCTCGTGCGCCGCGGGATCACCGGGCGAGATCCGGCACACCTCGGCCCAGAGCTCGGCCGCGCGGGTGCGCGAGGCGAGGTCGCTACGCAGGAGCTCGGCCGTGAGGAGCAGCGCGCGCCGGCGCTGGGCCGTGGCCGCAGGTCGCGGGTACCAGGCCTCGAGCAGCTCGAGCGCCTCCGCCGGGCGCCCCGCGGCGCGGCTGTGTTCGGCCGCCCGCACCGCCATGTCGAGGTCCTGCGGCGCGGTCAGGCAGTGACACAGGGCCGCGGCGAGCGCGGGCAAAGTAATGAGGTCGGCGAGGTTGTGGTCGGCGACGCGGGCCATCACCGCCTGGACCTCCGGGTCGTTCGGGCGTCGCAACCATGCCCAGAACACCGCGGGGATCTCGTGGCCGGCGATGTCGTGGACGCGCCGCACGGCGAGCTGGGTGCGCTCCAACGTGACGAGCCGACAGTCGGGTCCCCGACCCCGCCACATCCGTCGCGCTGGCGGCAGCAGATCGAGGTGCGGCCGGTCGAGCGCGGCCGCACACAGGCCCGCGCGCCGCAGCCGCGTGCGCAGCAGGGGGAGGTCGAAGCTGGCGCCGTTGAAGCTCGAGAGCACCGCCCCCGGACCGGCCAGCGCCTCGATGCTGCGCATGACCTCGGTCAACATCGCCGCCTCGGACGAGAGGCGCGTCAAGATCCACTGCTCGACCCGCAGCGCGCCGTCGACCAGCGCCGCGACGCCGACCATGAAGGCCAGCGCCCCGGCGCCGCGATCGAGGGCGGTGGTCTCGAGATCGAGGAACACGACCGGCGAACCACCGGCCCCTGGGGTCACGCCCGCGAGCAGACGCGTCGCCAAGCCGCGAAAGCGGGGCGCGTCGGGCAGCTCGAGCCGCGCCAGTGCGCCTCCGAGCAGCGCCGGGCGAGCGCCGGGCACGAGCGGCCAGTCGACCACGCGACGCACATAGCCGCCGACATCCGGGCCGAGCGCGAGCAGATCGGCAGCGACATGCACCGGGGTTGCGACCGCGACTTCACGGACAGGCTGTGGGGACATACGTACTCCGTCGTTCGTCTGCTTCACGAGGACCTGGCGCGCCTGCGTGGGCTCGGCGAGGCAGCTCGCGGTCGGCGAGCCGACGCTCGCGGGCGACGGCCCGGGCGCCGCGCACTCACCGTATTGCGGCGTGACCTCGGGTCTCGGAAGGTGGTTCGCCACGTCGTGGTTCGCCGGCGGCGACTTGAGCGGCCGCGTCGCGCGACCGCGAACGAACAGGCGGTAGACGCCCCTCGCGTACGCGCCGCTCCAGCCCGGGGACGCCTCGGCCGACGGGCTCGCCGCCCGTGCATCGCGTGTCGCGACCGGCGTGTCGACGACCCGCGAGACCCGCGGCGCTCGCGGGCTCGACGCGACCATCAACTCCGGTGCGCTCGCATGCTCCACAGGACATGTCCGATCCGACATGTCCGAACCGCCAGCATCGCCCGCGGGCGGATGCAGCCCGGCGTGCAGCGCGAAGCGGGTCCTCAGGTTCACGTCGACGCCTCCCGCAGCGCGCGCAGCAAATTGAGCGCGTCGGTCCGCACCTCGGCGCGGAGCTCGACCGGCCGCAGCATCGGCGCCTGCGATGATAGCGGGCGCATCACGCCCTGGGCCGCCTTGAGCCGCCCGAGCAGCCCGAAGCTCGTCGGTGCCACTTCGTTGGCCTCCTGGACTTCGATCGGCGCCGACGTCTGGGCGGGCGCCGCCCCGGGCACGCGTGGCACCCCGAGGCAGGTCGGACAGCCACCGCGGCAACTACACCCCTCGATGATGCGGATCACCTGCTCGAACAGCGTCGCCCCGAGCGTGTGCGCCTGCGAGGCCAGGCCGGCCCCGCCCGGCATGTTGTCATACAGATAAATGCAGGGCAGCGCGCTCGCCTGGGCCAGCACCTCCTGGCTGACGCGCCCGCGACCGCCGACCACCGGGGCCCACTGGCCCGCCGCGCCGCGCCCGGGCGTCGCCGCGACCGCGTGCCCAAGGTCGTGGACGTCGCACATCAGCAGCATCGCCGCGCTGTGGTGCAGCGCGTGCCCGACCGCCAGCGCCGCCGCGGCGCGCCGGCCGGGGTCGACGACATGCGTCAGCACCCGGGCGCTGAGGGTCCAGTACGCGGCCACGGTGTGTAACTCGAGGTCGGGCAGGTTCACGGGCCCGAAGCCGACGTTCTCGTGGCTACGAAACCGCAGCTTCTTGAAGCCCGGCACGGTGCGGACCAGGTGCGCGTAGCCCAGGCCGCGGCCCCGCTGCTCGTCGATCGCGATCGGTGCGACCACGCGGACCTTGAGCTGGCACACCGCCTCCGTGTAGTAGGTCGCCTGCACGTCGCGCACGTAGGCCTTGCGCTCGTTCCAGTCGAGGCGCACGACCTCGAAGGTCTGCCCCTCGATCGGGTAGATCGCGCCCGGGTGCAGGTACAGCGGGCCATCCTCGAAGTCGACCTCGGCGAGCAGGCGGCCGTCCGTGCTCATCCCCGGGGCCAGCTCGAGCACGGTGAAGTTCTCCTCCATGCTGCTGCGCAGGTCGACCTTGTCGGCCGGAAAGGGATCGCCGATCGAGAAGAAGCGGCGTCGGCCCTCGTCGTCGACCTCGCGGTGCAGCACACCCGAGCTCGCCAGGTCCTCGAGCACCGGCGCGAGCTCCTCCGGGGCGATGCCCGCGAGCCCCTCCTCGGCCGTCAACGGCAATTCATACGCCGCGCAGCGCAAGTGCGGGATCAGCAGCTCCGGGTTGTCGGGGTCGACGCGGGCGTGCTCCGGCGGCTCGTCGAACAGGAACCCCGGGTCGGCCGCGATGCACTGATCGAGCGGGTCCGAGGACAGCACCATCGCCGTCAGCGCGGCGGATTGCCGACGACCCGCCCTGCCCGATCGTTGCAGCGTCGCCGCGCGCGTGCCGGGGTAGCCGGCCAGCACCACGGCATCGAGGCCGCCGATGTCCATGCCGAGCTCGAGCGCGTGCGTCGAGATCACCACTTGCGCGGCCCCGGAGTGCAGCGCCTGCTCGACCTCGCGGCGGTGCTCCGGCAGGTAGCCGCCGCGGTAGCCGCGGATGCGCTGCTCGGCGCGCGCGACCGCCGAGGCATCGACCCCGCCGCGCTGGCCCGGCACGGTGCCGGCCTCGTCCTCGCGCAGGTATCGGGTCAGCAGCTCGACCGCCTTGCGCGTGCGACAAAACGCCAGCGTCGCGACCTTGCCGCGGCGAAACGCCCCGGTCGTCGCGCGCGTGACCTTGAGGTAGTCGCGGCGCACGCCCGTCAGCGGGTCGACGACCGCCGGGTTGAGCACCACGAAGGTGCGGCGACCCGCGGGCGCGGCGTCGCGGTCGACCAGCGTGAAGTCCGGGCGGCCGGTGAGCGCGCTCGCCAGCTCGCGCGGGTTGGCGATCGTCGCCGAACAGGCGATGACCGTCGGGTGCGAGCCGTGGTACGCGCAGACCCGCCAGAGCCTGCGCAGCACGTTCGCCACGTGGCTGCCGAACACCCCGCGATAGCTATGCAGCTCGTCGATCACGACGTAGCGCAGGTTGGCCAGCAGCTCCGACCAACGGTCATGATGCGGCAAGATCCCGCGGTGCAGCATGTCCGGGTTGGTCGCCACCGCGTGGGCCTTCGCGCGGGCCGCCCGGCGCTCGTCCGGCGGGGTGTCGCCGTCGTAGGCGCCGCAGCCCAGCAACCCAGCACCGCCGTCGGCCGCCGCCAGCTCGCGCAGGCTGCGAACCTGGTCGCGCGCCAGCGCCTTGGTCGGGAACAACATCAGCGCCCGGGCGCGTGGGTCCGCCAGGACCGACTGCACGATCGGGACCTGAAAGCAAAGCGATTTTCCCGACGCCGTCGCGGTCGCCAGCACGACGTCCCGACCCGCCATCGCGGCCGCGAGGGCGGTCGCCTGATGGGCGTAGGGCCGCTCGATGCCGCGGCTCGCGAGCGCAGTTTGCAGGCGCGGATCGATCGGCACCGGCCAGTCGACGAGCTCGCCAGTACGGGCAGGAACGCGATGTACGGCGACGATCTCCGCGGCGCCGTGCAAGCCCGAGAGCAACTCGGCCTCGATCGCCGCGAGCCGGGCGTCGGTGCCGACTGGCTCCGGCGAAGAAGCGGAGACGGTCGCAGAGACAGCGCCCAGAGCGGGTCGAAACATCAGGCTCCCCCGCGGCGGGTGAGACAAAAACCCGCACGTACTGCGGGGATCTGTCTCGGTTTGAAGGAGGGACTCGCGCGGGGAAAGCCTGAGTAGTGCTCTAGCATCGTTGCCCGAAGACCGTTCATACTGAACACTTGAAATGCAGGTACACCCGTTTAGTACCTCGCGTCAAGCTCGTTGCAACGGCATCCACGATGCCATCCACGGCAAGCGCCGCTGGATCACCGCCGTGGACCGAGATCTCGATCCAAGGATTTGCGCGTCCTGCGCAGCACTGTCGTCATGCTTACAGGTGGTCGAGGTCGAGGCCGCCGGCCAACCAATAACTGCCGTAGTCCTGGATCCCGTAGACGCTGATGCCCACGCGGTCGCTGGCCGTCAGCGTGTGCGCGCCGGTCCCGTCCTTGGCCAGCGGCACATGTGCCAGCGAGTACTCGGTGCCGTCGATCTTGATGAAGCCCGCGATCGCCTTGCCATCGACCGTCACCTTGGTGCCGCTCTTGAGGATGATGTCGACGAAGTTGGCCTCCCACGAGTTCGGGGCCTGGAACAGGTAGTCCTTGCGATACTGCTCGGTGGCGACCGCCAGCAGCATCGACGGGTCCTGCTCACCGAACATCGCCCCCTGCCCCATCATGTACTGCGCGACCAGGATCTTCTTGTCGCCGGCGACCTTGAAGCGCGCCGTGGTCTTGACGATCTCGACGAAGTCACCGGCCGCCGCCAGCTTGGTGTTCACGCCCTGATCCGGCGTGAAGGTCAGCGTGGTGTCGGCCTCGCTGGCGATCACGCGGACCACCTGACCCTGCTCCTTGTTCTGATCGATCGGGTACTGCAGCGGCGGCACGATGATGTACTCGTTCGCCAGCGCCTCGAGCGGGAACATCGCCTCCTCGAGGTGATCGCAGAGATTGATGTCCGCCGACACCTTGGCGCACTTGTGGCCGGCGATCACCTGGACCGCAGCGCTCGCCTGGATCTTCGTGCCGGTCAGGTCGCCACCGACCGCGGTCGCGACCTGCAAGACGTCGTCGGCGTCGAGCGTCACCTGGCCGGTGCCGTCCGCCGCGACCCCGCCGCCCGCCTGCACCTTGCCGCCGGTGCCCGAGGGACTGAGCGTGACCACCGTGCCGTCCTCGCGGGCGACCACCGCATAAAAGCCGGGATAGTTGTTGGTCGCGTGGGGATACGAGGCGACCACGTAGTCGCCGGTCCACGCGTTGACCGGCAGCAGCAGCGAGGCGTCGTTGCTCGCGTCGGCGTAGAGCAGGTTGTACTGGTAGACCGTCACCGGTCGGTCGGAGCGCAGGCGATACGCGCCGTCGACGGTGTGCTTGCTCGGCCCGAGGCCCTTGGTCAGCTCCGGGATCCAGGGGAGCGGGATCTCTTTGACCGAGCCGCTCGGGACCACGAGCTGCGAGACCATCATGGCGCCGCGGGTGATCGTGATCTTGGCGTCCTGGGCGGCCGTGTTGGCGACGATCGCCGCGAAGATCTTGGTGCCGTCGTTGTAGCTGTCGTGTTGCAGCGTGATCGTCGGGTAGTAATCGCAGCCGATGTAGCTCAACTGGAGGTTGCTCAGCGCGCACAGGCCATCGCACTGGCCGACCTCCGGGTTGCAGGCCGTCCCCTGGATCGCGTCGCAGGTATCGTTGACGAACTGCGTCATGCCATCGGGGCTGCACTTCATCGACACATCGCCGTCGCACACCGTCGCGTCCGGCTCGCACGGCAAGCAGCCGATCAGGTCCTGACACGCGGCCTCGCAGGTCTCCTCGCCGCTATACCCGCCGAAGCCGTCGCAGGTCTTCGCGACCTTGCCGTCGCACTCCACTGTACCCATCGGACAAGGCGGCTCCGTGGTCTGCGTCCCGGTGGTGGCGGTCACCTCGCCGGTGCTCGTGCTGGTGGTCTCGTCCGTGCCGGTCGTCGGCTGGCCAGTCATCGTACTGGTCGCGCCCTCGGTGCCGCCCATGGTCGGACCACCCGTGGTTGTCCCAGTGGTGACCAGCTCCCCGGTGGTCGGCACAGGGGTCGTGTCAGGCCCTCCGGTCGTCACCGGCAACGAGGTAATGCCCGGCCCGGTGCTGCCGTCCGTCGTTCCACCGCTGTTGTCCCCGCACGCGCTCAAGAGCGACAACGGCAACGGCAGCAGACACAGGTGGGTAAGGGTCAAGCGAGGCATCCGGGCACTCTAACACGCGGCTCCAGGACCGGACATCGGCGCGGCCGCGCGTGCTTGCACGCACGTACAAGATTCTTGTGGACTCGCTTGTACGTCTGTGCAACTACTCGGAGTACAAGTTGGTGATGACGACGCTCGAACCCCGCATCGATGGCCGCGAGGAACGCGGGGACCGGACCGCCCAGTCCCTGCTCACCGCGGCGCGCAACGCCTTCGCCAAGGTCGGCTACGCGGCCGCGTCGGTCCGCGACATCGCCCGCGCCGCGGGCGTCAACCCGGCGCTGGTGCGCTACCACTTCGGCTCGAAGGAGGGCCTGTATCGTCAGGTCATCGACGCGGCGATGAGCGGCCTGCGCGCGCGCCTGCTGACCGCCTTCCAGCAGACCGGCACTCCGCGCGAGCGCATCCATCGGGTCATCGGCGCGTACCTCGAGCACCTCGCCGCGGAGCGGGACTTCCCGCGCCTGATCCAGCGCGCCCTGCTCAACAACGACCCGCACCTGCGCCGCGTCGCCAACGACTACCTAAACCCGCTCATCGACATCTTGCGCCCCTTTGTCGGCCGCCGCAGCGTGACGCCCCTCGGCAACCTCGAGGAGATCATCGTGTCCGTGTTCGGGGCGATCATCGCCCCCTTCCTTTACGAGCCGCTGCTCGCCGACCTGTTTCGCCGCGACGTGCTCTCGCCGGCCGCGCTCAAGCGTCGACGCCGACACATCGAGGCGCTCGTCGAGCTCACCCTCGCCCAGATCCTGCCCACCGAAGCCTGAAGCCCGCGCCATGTCTGCCCGCATCACCGACCCGATCACCATGGGGACCCTGTCCCTGCGTAACCGTTTGTACCGCGCGCCGGTGCTCGAGGGGGCCGGCAGCGCCGCGAACCCCACCGCGGTGTACATGCAGCACTTCGTGCCCAATGTTGAGGCCGGGCTCGGCCTCGTCATTCAGGGCAACACGATCGTGCTCCCGGAGGGCCGCACCTCGCCCGGCATGTCGGTCATCGGCGAGCGCGCGCGCGTGCTAGCCCTCGCCCCGCTGACCCGCGGCGTGCACGAGGCCGGCGGCAAGATCGTGATCCAGCTCGGTCACGGCGGCCTGTTCGCGCTCGAGGGCTGGCACCGCGAGTTCGCCCCCGGCCGCAGCGCGCCGCCCCTCGCCGCCAGCCTGCTGCCGCTGTGGATGCGCGCGCTGCACCGCGGCGACACCACGGTCCTCTCGACCGCCGAGGTCGAGTTGCTGGCCCAGCGCTTCGGCGTCGTCGCCGCGTGGGCCCGCGAGGCCGGCTACGACGGCGTCCAGCTCGCGGGCAGCAACTCCAAGCTGCTGCACCAGTTCCTGAGCCCGTTCTACAACCGTCGCAAGGACCGCTACGGCGGCGATTGTTACGGTCGCACCACCTTCATCCGCGAGATCAAGGCGGCGATCACCCGCGAGGCCGGGGCCGACTTCCCGGTGCTGCTCAAGTACACCGCCGTCGAGGAGACCTCGCTCGGCCGCGGCATCACGCTGGAGGACGGCGTGCAGATCGCACGCATCGCTCAGGACGCCGGCTTCGTCGCGCTCACCCCCGTGATCGCCGACGCCCTGCCCAACTCCTCGATCTGCCGCGGCGACTTCCCGGCCCACTCGTTCGAGAACGCCGGCCTGCGCAAGCGCCTGCTCAGCGCCACCGGCAGCCGCCTGCGCTCCGCCGTGGTGTTCGCCAGCATGTGGATCGCGGCGCGCAAGTACCCCTTCGTCCCGGTCTGGAACCGCGAGGTGTTCGCGGCGATCAAGGCCGCTGTCACGATCCCCGTGTTCGCCGTCGGCGGGATCCGGACCCCGCAGGAGGCCGCCGACATCCTCGCGCGCGGCCACGCCGACATGATCGGCGTCGGCCGCCCGTTCTACGCTGAGCCCGAACTGGCCGCCCGCTTCCTCGCGCAGGGCGAGATGTATGCCGCCGCCGCCACACAAACCACCGCCTGCGCGAGCTGCAACCGCTGCGTCGTCCCGCAGATGCTCGGCATGCCGGGCGTCTGCTACAACCCGCACATCCACAAGCTCCGCAAGCGCCGCCCCAGCGAGCGCCACGCGCCCGCCGAGAAGCCCAAGAAGGTCGCCTGAGCCGCTGGATCCATCTGGATCCATCTGGATCCATCTGGATCCATCTGGATCCATCTGGATCGTCGGGCCCCGCGGACCCGTGTTATCACTCGCCTGCATGACCGAGGCCGACCTGCACAGCCACTTGCTCGCGGCGGTGCTTCTGTCCTCCGTGGCCACGGCGCTCGCGTTGCTGTTCCTGTCGGCGCCCTACGGTCGACATGCGCGTCGCGGCTGGGGTCCGATGATGGCGACCCGGCTCGCCTGGGTCGTGATGGAGTCGCCGGCCGTGCTCGGCTTCATCGCGATCTACCTCGCCGGCAGCCACGCCTTCGAGCTCGCCCCGCTGGCCTTGCTGGCGATGTGGCAGGCGCACTACGTGCAGCGCACCTTCGTCTATCCGTTCACCATGCGCCCCGGCGGGCGCACGCCGGTCGGCGTGGTCGCGATGGGCTTCACCTTCAACGCGATCAACGCCTACCTCAACGCGCGCTGGATCTCGGAGTTCGGCGGCTACGAGACCTCCCTGCTGTGGAGCCCCGCCTTCCTGACCGGGCTCGCCGTGTTCATCGCCGGCTATCGCATCAATCGCTGGGCCGACCGCGTGCTGACGAACCTGCGCGCCCCCGGCGAGACCGGCTACAAGGTCCCACGCGGCGGTCTCTACGAGCTCATCTCCTGCCCGAATTACTTCGGCGAGCTGCTCGTCTGGACCGGCTTCGCGATCGCCGCCGGTTCGCTCGCGGGCTGGAGCTTCGTCGCCTTCACCGCCGCCAACCTCGTGCCGCGCGCGGTCAGCCACCACCGCTGGTATCGCGCGAAGTTCCCCGACTACCCGCGCGCGCGCAAGGCCGTGCTGCCCTTCGTGCTGTGAGCCGGACCGGCTCGATCCGGCTAACGCGTAGCGACCGTGACGATCACCATCAGCGATCCCGCATTGTCACCGCTCGCCACCTGCGCCACGCCGAGGCCCATCGCGCCCGGCGAGCGCTGCTGCCACACCTTGAGCCCGTCGAGCGCCGCGAAGCTCGGCGCCAGCACCTCGTGGTGCTGCACTGTCTTGTACGGCAGCTTCGGCAGCGCCGCGTCGTAGGCGGCGTCGGCGGCCTTCTTCTTGCCCGCCGCGATGCCATCGGCCAGGTCCTGCGAGATCCCGAACAGCGCCGGATCCCAGGCGACCGCCGGCAGCCCGCCCTGCTTACGCAGCGCATCGACGCGGGTCCGCAGCGCCGCGACCGGGTCAGCCGGGAGGTCGCCGCCGACCTTCGCGTAGAAGTTCTGCGTCAGGAATATCGGCCGCGGCGCGCTCGCGGCCGACGTCTCCGGGGGCCCGATCACCACGCCGATGCCGACGTGGGTCACGTCCGCCGCCAGCATGTTCACGCGGTGCCCCGGGCTCGCCATCAGGCTCTCGTGGATCCCGCGCGGCCCATACCCCCGCGCGACGTTCTCTCGCAGCACGGACATGGTGATCCCCGCGCGGCCAAACCGGGCCCCGACGTCCCCCGTCCGCGGCGAGTCGTGACCGACGAATTTGTTGGCCAGCATATCCTGGCTGTGCCCCTCAGCGACCGCCGCCGCCGCGTTGTCCCACTGCAGCGGCGCGAGGCCCTGGCGCGTGCGCGTGTTGTTGAGGGCCGCGAAGTTGGAGCGCGCGACGCCCGGTGCGTCGACCTCCGGCCCGACCTCCTCGACCTCCACCCGCAGCGTCCGCGGCGCCTGCACGCCGCAGTACACCGGGAAGTTGGCGACGACCTCGGGCCCGTACACGCCCTCCGCGAGCACCTCGACTTGATAGGACCCGCGCCCGCGGTCGCAGGTCAGCTCGGCGCGAAACTCGTTTCGAGTCACGCGCGCCGGGAGGGTAATCCACTTGCCCTCGGCGTCGACGACCTCGACCGACGGCTTGCTGCGCTTGCCGAGCAGCCGGCCGTGCAGCGTGATCTTCCCGCCGACCGCCACCTCGCTGGCGAAGGGGTCGAGCTGCACCCCGCGCGACGACACCGCGACGATGATCCGCACCGCACCACCCGGCACTGCCGCCGTCCCGACCCCGAACCAACCCGGGCCCGAGCTCGCCAGCAAACCCTCGCGCACCGCCTTCACCGTCGATCGCAGCGCCTCTCGACACGACTCGCTGACCTCCGCGGCGCACGGTGCCCCGGTCGCGGGCAGCTCGACCACCGCGAGCCGCGGCGGCGGGTCGACCAGCCCGACCCACGCCATCACCCCGTCGAGCAGCCCTGAGGGCACGTTGCTGCCGCTCGGCGCGCTGCGGGCCAGCTCGCGCGCCGCCCGACTCAGCCCCGGCTCGTGGCGCAGGTCGCCGCCCTGCAACCCATCGACCACGATCTGCTCCGCCGCCGTCAGCGGCTGCTGCACCGGCATCCCGTAGCGACCCGCCGGCGCGGTCGGCAGGCGGACCTCGACTACGTCTACCGAAATGCCACGCACCACCGGCGCCGACGTCGCCCCGTCCGCGAGCGCCTCGCCCTGCCCGCCGCTCGCCGCCCGTCCGCCCCCGCTCGGACCGCCCGCGCAAGCTGTCCCCAAGGCCAGGAGCGGCCCCAGCAGCCACGTCAGCCGCCGCGTCCCCACGATCGTGCTCATCACGGGCCCCAGTATGCGTGCAACTCCGGCGACGCGCATCATTGCAGTTCGAGCTCCGCGGCGTTGGCCCAGGCGTGGAAGTCCGGCGCGCGGGTCGGGCTCAGAGCCAGCGCGTCGGTGCGCTTGCGATCGGGGCGCTCGAGCCGAAACGCGTTGATCCGCAGCCGCATTCCCGGGGCCGGCGGACACACCAGCGCCGTCTCGCCGCACAGCTCCGTCCACGGGATCGCCAGCTCGGCCGACCAGCCGAGGTCGCGGTCGCGGGCGTCGTTCACCGTGCCTCGCGTGACCACGGCCGTGCGCCACGCCGAGTCCCACGCCTCGTCGCCCGCCCGGTAGCGCGGGAAACGGGCGTCGAAGGTCACCCCGCGGGCCGACACCTCATACTCGAGATAACGGGTCCCATCATTGCCCGCCGCCACGAACAGCTCGAACGCCTCCTGTGCATACAACGGGTCGTCCTGCGCGCCGTACTCCGTCCACAAGTCCACGTCCGGCAAGCTCGCCGCGACATACAAGAACTCCGGGTCCCATCCGACCCGGACCGTCGTGCCGCGACCGGCCATCAGCGCGTCGTCACCGAGCGCCTGCACGTCGATCGCCGTGGCCGAGAGATCGGGCTCGCCGTCGAGGCTCTGGTGGAGCAGCGTCGCCGGCCGCGCCCACGTCGCCTCCTCGACGAGCCCATCGATCGTCACGTCCGTCGCCCGCGGCGCCGCGATCGCCGTCGGTCGCGTCGCCACCGGCACCACGCCGAGTACACCGGCCCCGCGATCCAGGCGAGGCCCCCTCTGCGGGTCCGTCCTGCGGGTCCCGTCGCGCAGCTCGACCAGCACCACCGCATGCATCGCGTGCCACTGCGCGGGCACCTCGATCGTCGCGCTCGCCTGTCCGTCCCTCACGCTCGCCTCGACCCAGCGGTCGCGGGCATCGACCACCGCCTCGACCGTCCGTCGCGACTGGCCAACAACCTCCTGATGCCCGGCCGCGCGCGGCGCTCGAAGCCCGACCCACAGCGCCTGCGCCCCGACCCCGCCCGCCGAGAACTGCACATGCAACGCTGCGCCCGGTCGCGCCGTCACGGGCATAAACACGCGCGCGCCGAGCACTGCCCCGCCCGCGAACTCGATGTCGCCGGCCATCGCCGCCGCCTCGCCATCGCCGCGCACCGCCCAGATCGTCGGCTCCGGCGGGCGCTCAGCGAGCGCTACCACCTCGTCGCCACAGCCCGCGAGCGGCGTCACGAGCAGTGCGGCGAGCAAACCAACGCGCGGGGACATACGGGCGCAGGACAGCACGCGCGCCGACGCCTGTAAAGCCGCCGCAGTCTTCCCGCGCACGCAGGAGCGGATCGCGGCGAGCTCGCGCAGGATCGCGGCCGTGGACCCGCGCTCGGGCAAGTCGACGCCGAGCAGGCGCAGGCCGGCGAAGCCGGTGCGAGCGGCGTCGACGTGACACTCGCGGGTGACGTCGAGGCGCACCTGCGCCTCGCCCTGCGCACCTGCCCGCCTCGGTCGTCCACCTCGCCGCCCGCAGCCGCCGCGACGTCATCCTCGACGACGCCGCCGCCAGCGAGTTCGCCGGCGACGCCGCGGTCGCGGGCCTGCGGTCCGTGCTGTGTACCCCGGTCCTCCACCAGGGCGCCCTCCTCGGCGTGCTCTACCTCGACAATGAGCTCGCGCCCGGCATCTTCACCGCTGACCGCATCGCCCTGCTGCGCCAGTCCGCTCGGCACCGACCTCGACAAGATCCGCCGCGCCGCCCATCGCCTGCTGCAGACCCTCGGCAGCATCCTCGAGCTGACCCGCGTAGAGGCCGGCGACCTGCGCCCTGCGCCCGAGCCGATCGATCTCGCCGCGCTCATCCGCGAGATCGTCGACGAGTCCGCCGGCCTCGCCGCCGCCCAGGACAACCAGATCCACGCCGACATCGCCGACGACCCCCCCTCCGCTCGCCAGCGACCGCGGCATGCTGCTGCACGCCGTGCGCAGCCTCATCGACAACGCCCTGCGCTTCACCGCCGGCGGCCGCGTCGAGCTCGGCGCCCGCGGCTACCTGTCCGAAGGGACAGCATGGGTCGCCCTGCGCGTGCAAGACACCGGCATCGGCATCGCCCCCGCCGACCTGCCGCGCCTGTTTACCAGCTTCGGCCAGCTCGACGACGCCCCGACCCGCAACTTCGAGGGCACCGGCGTCAGCCTCGCCCTCACCCGCCGCTTCTGTGCCCTGCTCGGCGGCCGCGTCGAGGTCGAGAGCGTCCCGGGCACCGGCAGCAGCTTCACCCTGCACCTGCCCGCCAGCCCGCCGAGCTGACCCGATGACCGCATCATCGGCGACGCCCGCCCTCGACCCATCTCCGCGACAATTTCCGGGCGCCCGCGCCCGGCATTCGCTTAGCCTGAGCCCCGGCATGCCCCTCGCTCCCCTCGCCACGCTCCTGGTCTGCCTGTCCCTCGCGCCGCCCACCGCCACCGCGAGCGCGCCGGCTCCCACGCCCACCGAACCGACCGTGCCGGGGGTCCGCCCGTCTGTCCCTGCGGACAGCCCGGTGCCCCCCGCCGAACCTGTCCCTGCGGACAGCCCGGTGTCCGCCGCGGATCCTGTCCCATCGGCCAGCCCGGACCCAGCTCCGGCCGCGCCCACTCCCGTCGCCATCGCCCCCGCACCTGTCCCATCGGCCAGCCTCGCGCCGCCGCACCCGCTGCGCACGCGCCTGATCATCGACCTCCCGATCATCGGCCTCTCGACCGCGATCGCCCTCGGCAGCGAGTACATCGGCAAAGAACAGCCCTGGGCCGGCTGCGCCGCCTGCGACCGCGGCAGCATCAACGCCCTCGACCGCACCGCGCTCGGCAACCACAGCGCCCCCGCCAGGACCGTCTCGGACATCGGCCTCATCTCGCTGATCGCCCTGCCCTTCGCGCTCGACCTCGGCGACTCCCTGATCCAGCGCAGCCGCGACCGCTCGCCCGATCGCGCTCGGCACCTCCGCGGGTGGGGCACCGACGTCGTCGTCCTGCTCGAGACCTTCGCCGTCACCTACGCGAGCACCAACGTCGTCAAGTTCGCCCTCCGACGCCCGCGACCCTACAGCTACGAGCAGGGCAGCGAGGTCGGCGACCCCACCGAGAACGACGCCCGCCTGTCGTTCTTCTCCGGCCACGCCTCGATGAGCTTCGCCATGGCCACCAGCTACGCCTCCCTGTTCCAGGCCCGACATCCGCGCTCGCGCTGGGTCGCCCCCGTCTGGGTCCTCGGCATGAGCCTCGCCAGCGTCACCGCCGTCGCCCGCGTCGAGGCCGGCAAACACTTCTGGACCGATGTCATCGTCGGCGCCGCCGTCGGCACCGGCATCGGCCTGCTCGTGCCCGCCCTGCACCGCAACCGCGTGCTCGGCCAGCGCGTCGGCCTCAGCCTCGCGCCCACCCGCCGCGGCTCGCTGCTGGTGTTCCAGGGCCGCTTCTGACGCCTCAGCGGATCGGCGCCTGCGCCAGCCACTGCGCCAGCGCCTCGTGGATCGCCGCGCGCGGATCCTCGGCGCGACCAACCCCGACCGCAGCCGCTCGACGATCTCATGACCTGACCCGAAGAACAGGTGCAGCGTCAGTTGCGGCAGCGTCGTGCGCAGCCCCGGCAGCATCGGCACGATCCACGACATCCCGAGCTCGAAGCGGGTCCCGAGCGTCAGCTCGACCGCCGGCAGCGGCCCCTCGCCCCGCGCCGCCCGCACGCACGCCGCCGCCTCCTCGAGGCACGCGCGCCCCCCACCGCCGCAGTATCGTCCGCCGCCCGCGACGAAGAAACCCCCGCGCAGCCTCCGCGCTTCGCCCCGGAGCACCGGCCACGACGCACCTCCGCCGGGTCGCTCGCCGATCCAGCCCCGGGGCGGGCGCCGCCGATGAAGCGCGCTAAAGACCCGCCATGGACGCCATCGACCTGCTCGAAAGCCACCACCGCGAGCTAGAGAAGCAGTTCTCGGCCCTCAAGAAGAGCGACAAGCCCGACGCCGACGACTTCAAGGCCGCCTCTGACCTGCTCGTCAGCCACATCACGATCGAGGAGCAGCAGTTCTACCCCGCGGTCAAGGCCAAGCGCACCGAGGACATCCTGCTCGAGTCCCTCGAGGAGCACCTCTCGATCAAGCGCGTGCTCGCCGACATGTTGGATCTGCGCAGCGACGACCCCCAGTTCGGCCCCAAGCTGCACGTGCTCGCCGAACAGCTCGAGCATCACCACAAGGAGGAGGAAGACGACCTGTTCCCCAAGGCGAAGAAGCTGCTGGACAGCGACGCCCGCGAGGCGCTCGGCGCGAGCATGGAAGCCAAGCTCGCGGAGTTGAAGCACCAGGCCCCCCGCAAGCTCGTACACGACCAGACCGACGCCGCCGCCCCGCTCACCGAGGCCTCGTAGACCCGGGCTGCTGGCTTGCGTGGACCCCACGGCGCGCAGTACTGTGGCAGAGCATGGTGGAGCGCACCTCAGCCTCGCGCAGCAAGTTCCTTCAGGGCGGCCGCGTCGAGGACTCCGGCGGCTTTCCTGAGGATGGCGTCGCCTACCGCGAAATGACCCCGGGCGAGCGTATGGACGCGCTGCGTCGCCTCAGCCGTCGGGTGCTCACCTGCATCCCGGAGGACGATGTCCGACGACGACTTCAGGGACTTCCTAACCGCCTTGTCGGCGGCCCGCGTTAGCCCGCGCCGAACTCGTCGCCCGTAGGTCTGAAGCCGCGGCCAAACGGGTGCTCACCGTGACGGCTTTCAGTCGCCCGTTCACATCTTCTTCGCCCAGCGCAGGAACACCTCCACGATCTCGCTCAGATTGCCGGCGCCGCCGTGGCCCTCGTAGACACTGGCCTTGATCTCGCAGACGATCCAGTCCTCGTCGCTACGCCTGATTGACACCGCCACGAAGTCGTCGATGTTTAGGTCCGTCTCGCGCACGTCGATCCGGACGCTCCACCCGGGATTATCCAGGGTCTCGATGCGGACGCCGCACCCATGCTCCCATTCGCCATCGCACATGCTCGCGTACCACGCCTGCAAGCGCTGCATGGTGTCCGGCATCGGCACCCCCCGGGCACCTCAGAACCGGATCCCGAACCCCTGATCGAGCCGCACGCGCCCCGCGCTCGCGTCCGGGTTCGTGTCCTGCTCATCGCGCGCAGCCTTCAC
>Ga0335395_10000860_pt1 | contig 19149 bp, 18 predicted proteins | sample MAT02_FD_205744 | JGI IMG/M metagenome (GOLD analysis project Ga0335395, IMG submission 205744) | Freshwater microbial communities from Lake Fryxell liftoff mats and glacier meltwater in Antarctica - MAT-02 (spades assembly) (version 2) ...
CGCCGGCAACGGGCAGGCGGGCCACACGGCCAATGCCGCGTTCAACGGCGCCAATGGGTTCTACGGCGGCGGCACGCTGGCGCAGACCAGGTTCAACCAGCCGACAGCGCTGCATGTGGACGGTGACAACAATGTCTACTTCTCCGACTTCTTTAACTTTGCGGTGAGAAAGTTCACGCCTCCGGCTAATCCCAACGATATTGCGGACGCAGGCAACGTTCCGGGCGTGAGTTGGCTGCACGAGGTTTATCCTGTCTTGAAGGGAAAAGGCTGCTCTATTATTGAAATCGGGGAGAACGGCCCAGGTACCAAAGCGCTAATTAGGGTCCGGGGTTCAGCTACCTGCAACGCACCTGTGGCCGGTGTAACCGCCTCGTGGATCGGAAAGAAGATCGCAACAGATGCAGGCCCCAATGAACTTCAGGCATTTGGCTTTAACGTGAGTGAAGCATTAGCACCTGTCACCGTGAACGGCGCTTCCGTTTGGACGCTTTTGGGTAACTTCATCGGTGTCGAGGCGCTCTTTCGAAGGGGAGGCATCTCCTTTGGAGAAAGTGGCCAGGCCGCTCTCGAGCAATCAATGCGCGACCTCGCCGCATCGTCCGATGTGAATCTGAGGCCTACGGTGGTGGTCGAACGCGGCACGCCCGTCAATGCATTCACAAGCCTGATGCTTGCTAAAAGCGCCGAATCCGACCCGCCTTCCACCTTCCATGTAAGTGGAAGTGATACGATCCGCGACATGCCTGGGTTCGCGCGTATTGGCTCATGGACCGCCGGCGAAATCGCCGCTCGGCCTGACTCGGGGACTCGATTTCCGAACCTAGGGAGCAAGGATGCAGGAAGATGGAACCCGCCAAGCCCCCGGGAAGAAGACGTTCTGTTTGCCTACAAGCCCTTCGAACAAAACCCCTTGGTCAATCTCAACACCTCTCAGGCCGGCGTAACCTATTCCTATGGAGACAATTTCGAATACGGCTACGGGCCAAGATTCAGTCTAAGCGGATACTCTTTCGGAAAAAAGTACAGTGAGCCTACCCGGGGCAGCTGGTTGTCGAAAACAGCGCTGGAGGCAATGCGTGCAAAGGTGCCGGGTGCTGACAGGCCCAGTGGTAACGGACTTGCTGGATTGACCGGAGGATTGCCTACCGCAGTTATTTACATCAAGCCTCAGTTCAAGGAAGTCTATGTAGGAGCCAAGGTGGGGTGGGATCCGGACTTTATACCCACGCCCTTGCGCGATCAAGGTATGTACCATCCGACAGAAGTTGCACCCTGCGCAAAGGCGTGGAAGACAGTCGCGCGACCGGTTTTGGTGACGTCTCTTTCGTACGTTTGCGGCCATGTATACCAAACCTCTGCTATTCGAATCAAGGACATGGGGATTAGTTCACCGGGCCCCAGTTATGGGTGGGAGACTCAGTTTGGGATTGAACGTGCTTTTCACCATTTCATAGGCGACATGCCCGTTTGGGGCACATGGACGCTTGGAGCGTGGCTAGGCGTAAGAACAACCAACCCGATCACTATCAGAAATCTTTCAGTTGAAACTGGACGAAATCAACGCTTTAACATGGGAGGTTGGTTAAAGTCCCCATCTCCTCTCAAAACTGATACGTTTGTGCCTTTGACGGGGCCAATTTTTGACAACATTCCGCCTCTCACTGCAACAACCAACAATACCGACGTCAAGCTGGCTTTATACGCCCAACCTTTTTCTGAAGTGGCCTTTGGCAAATTGATTCCCGGCGGTAATCTCGCTAGCTTGGTATCAAGATATTCTGATTTTAATGGTTCGACGCTCAAAGCAGGCTTTGCCCAGATCAGTACGCACCATCGGTTATTTGTGAATCTAGGTGTCCACAAAACAGAACCCACCGCTTCAGGTCAATTCGGGCGTGTGCGTGTACTGGGGCAAACTTGCTCCAAGGCGATCAGTAGCTTTCGCATGCAAATGGGGGCGGACGATAGCAACCCTGCCTATCCGCGGCCACCCATCATGAATCTCTCAGCTACAAGTGGTGATCCTGACTGCAAGGACAACGTCGTTCTCATGGATCAAAAAGCCAAGTTGAGGCGTGTGGGTTCGACCAACACTTTGCAGTACGGAGCAGAAACGGCGCTGAACCAGCCTGCGCCAAGCGGGCCTCCTATTTTGCCAAGCGTTTTCGAAGACTGAGCTTGTTGCACTGCCATTAAGTAACTTGAAGACCCCGACTGCGCTGCGCTCGTGATGCAGATTCCCATGCCGTTGAAATCTTTATTTACCCGAGATTGGGTTCTGTCGCATTAGCGTTGATCAGGCGATCAAAGTGGGTAGGGTCGCTGAAAATTAAAATGCCAGGCTATAGAACTGCTCAGCTGCGGACATGGCTTGTTCATCGGGGCAGCGCAACTGCCCCTTCTTGATCACGTGCATGGTCTCGATTCCTTTAATCAATCGCTGTGCGCTCCAAAATGCCTTGAACCCTAGCATCGGATTCGTGACTCGTTTTACTGCCCGGTGATCCTGCTCCACGATGTTGTTCAGGTACTTGCATTGGCGAAGTTCGATGTTCACGCAGGCATCGTCGTTGACGCTTTGTATGGCCGCCGTGTTGGCACCGCTCTTGTCGATGGTGATCTTCTCAGGCAAGCCATGCAGGTTGATGGCCCTCTCCAGAAAGCGCCGGGCCGCAGCCTTGTCTGGCTTGGCTGTAAGGAGAAAGTCCACCGTATCGCCAGCTTTGTCCACTGCGCGGTATAGATACTTCCATTGCCCTCCAACTTTGATATAGGTCTCATCCATCCTCCAGCTCGTCCCCACGGGACGCTTGCGTCTGCGAAACATTAGGGACAACAAAGGAAGTATCTTCAGTGACCAGCGGTGCACGGGGGAGTGATCGACAAACACGCCGCGCTCTTGCATGATTTCTTCCAGATGGCGAAAGCTCAATGGGTAAGCCGCTTACCAACGGGCGCGCACCAGCATCACTTCCAGCGGGTAGTGCAGCCGCTTGTGAACCTTGCGTAACTCGCCTACCATCGCCATTGGGGTTGTTTCGGTCATGCCGATATTGTCAGGCATCGCTTAAGTCATGCTGCACATATTTTCCATTTCAAAATTTCATCTTAAACTCGCCACCGAAGTTGGTAAGTACGTGGTCAACAGCCTGCTCCAGCTCCGCTTTGGTGCGACGCGCGAGAGCCATGCAGCGGTGCTTCATCAGCCACCACAGCTTCTCGATGCGGTTCAGCTACAGGACTGTAGGGCGGCAGAAATTTCAGCGTGATGCCCTTTTTCCACAGCATCTTGAGCGCTGGCTGAATCGCCCGCGCACGGTGAATCGATGCGTTGTCGATCACGATGACCAAGGGTTTGGCCACTGTCTTGGCCAGCTCCCCAACAAAGCCCAGGGAGATCTCTGCGGTGCTGCTGCACCAGTAGTGCGAATGCATCACCGAGCCGTCGCTGAACAGCGCAGCCATCACGTTGAAGCGTTCGCCGCGCGGAGCATCGATGCAGTGCTGCTCGCCACAGGGCGTCCAAGCGCTGCGGTTGGGATGGACTTGCGCAAAACCAGCCTCGTCGAAGTAGGCCAGACTGATCTCGCCCGCCTGCGCTTGCTCCCTGAGCGCCTCTATCTCCTGTCGGCTGCGCTAGACAAGCGGCTTCATCTCTTTTTTTTTGAGGCTGTGGCGTGTGCGTTTCCACACCAACCCGCCCTCCTTCAGATACCGCACAAGGGTATCGATGTGGACCGACGCGCCCTTTGCAGCTGTGTGGCGCTGCAGCAGCTCGGGCGCGCTCAAAGGCTGCTCGCGTGCCCACTGCACCAGACGCTGGGCAGCGGCCTCGTCCAACTTGCGTGGCGCGCCACTGCGCGGTTTGTCGCTCAGGCAGTCCATGCCCTCTTGGCGCCAGTGCCGCCAGGTCTGGCCCACGGTGCAGATGTTCAAATCCTGCAATTGGGCCACCTCGCGGCACAGCAACGACTGGCCCAGAAGCAGCAAGGTCTTGGCGCGTTCTCGGGCTCGCCAGTCTGGCGACTTCTTGATCACCTGCTCCAATGCCAGCCTGTCCTCTTCGCTCACATGTGTGTCCAGCCGCTTGCCCATCGGGGCCTCCTGTCTTTGTGTCACGGCACCATGCCGTTGTGGCAAGACTAAACCATGTGTGTTGGAAAATTTCTACTTGCTGACTTATCGCATGATGTTATGCATTTATCGAGCTACCAAGACACTGGCGCTGCCCCTGCGGTTTGTTGCATACTTCAGGCCTGCGCTGAGCTTCTTTGAGCGGCTCGCCGCGCCTTCCGTGCAGATTATTTGGAACCGACACATGTTCATGAAAACCCTGACCACCGCGCTGCATACAAACACCTGCTCGCGTGCTGCCATGCGCGTTTTGCTGGTTGCCTGTTGCCTGAGTTCTGCCACCGTTGTGGTGGCGCAAGCCACCGCTGTGCCTGAAATGACGCCCACTTTTTCACTGACTATTAACGGCAAAGCCGTGCCTGAAGCGGCGTTTAATTCTGTACTGGAAGAGAAGCAGCGCCAAGGCGCTGCGGACTCGCCTGCACTGAGGGCGGTGGCGCGCGAGGAACTGGTGACGCAGTACCTGGTGGCGGCAGAGGCCCGCAAGCAAGGCCTGGATAAAGATGCGGAACTGCGCCTGAGCATGGAGCAGATCGAAAACCGCCTACTGTCGCACGCGTACTTTGCATATTTTGTGCAGAACAACGTTGTCCCGGAAGAAACGCTCAAGAGCAACTATGCGCGCATCGTCAAGGAGCTAGGTACGACCCAGTATAAAATTCGGCAGATCGTTGCGCCGGACGAAGCCAAAGCGCGGGTGGTTCTGGCGGAGCTGGCAGGCGGTGCAACTTTCACGGCGCTGGCCTTGCGCCATGCGGTGGCTGGGCTGCCCAAGGGTGGGAACATGGGCTGGATCAATCTGTCGCATTTGTCAGAGCCGCTGCGCGCAGCCGTGGAGCCGTTAAACGCTAGCCAGCATACGCTGCAACCCATCAAGACCGATCACGGCTGGCATTTGGTCGCTGTTGAAGATATTCGGCCTTTCTCGCCGCCAGAGTTTGAGCGGGTCAGATCCAACCTGGAACTCAAAGCCCATCAACTGGCATTTGAGAACCAGATCGAGGCCTTGCGTGCCAAGGCTTCCGTCAATTAAGACGATGAGAGCCGTCGCGCTGCCCGGCCTGACTGTGTTGGCGCGATCAGCGCTGATGCTGTGGCTGGCGTTTATGGCATCTTTGGCGTGCATGTTGCCGGTGCGGGCGGCGGCTGACGTAACGGGCACAGCAGGCGCTCCGTTGGGGCTTACCAATGCGGACGTGATCACCGAGTGGGCGTCCCAGGAGTTTGAAATCAACGCGGACGGGGGCTTTGTCGCGCTGATTGACCACCGCGAACGGGTGCTCACTGCGGATGCAGCGCGTGTGCGGGCCACACACCGGCTCAGCTACTTTCAAACACGCGGACGCAGCGTGGACCGCCTTGAAATTGTTGACGCCTACACGCAAAAACCGAACGGCACCACGCTGAGGCTACCAGGACTGGCGCAGGGTGGTACCCGAGTGCCGCTGGCAGCCGGCCTGCCGTCGGGGGCGCTGGTTTTTCCGGATGTTCAAGCTGGGGACCTGCTGGTGTTGCGCTACAAAGTTTTCCGCACAGGCGGGGTGTTTCAGGGGCAGTTTGAAGACTTTGTTTTGCCCCCCGCAGAAGCCGTCAAAGCGATGCGCGTGCGCTACAAGGTGCCAAACAAGTTCACACTGCAGTCGGATGCGCCCGGCTGGCAGGCGGCAGCTGTTCGTCAACAAGGGGATTACCGCATTCATGAATGGAATTTTCAGGGGCCAGGCCGACCTAGAGCCGAGCAAGGTGCGGTGGCGCTGTCGGATTTTGGCAACCAGTTGTCTGTTTCTACCTTTGCGGGCTGGAAGGACATGGCGCGCGCTTATGCCGCATCCATCGAATCGGCCGCGGAGGTGGCGCCTCAAATAGCGGCCATCGTTTCACAAGTGACCACCGGCCTGACGGAACCCAGACGCAAAGCCCTGGCGCTGGCCGAATGGGTACGCGCCAACATTCGTTATGTGGCCTTGCCCGTCACCGTGGCTTCCGCTACACCTGACAAACTGGCGCTCATTCTGGCCAATCGGTATACGGAATGCAAAGGTCATGTGGCCCTGCTGCACGCCTTGCTGCAGGCAGCAGATATTGACAGCACCCCGGCCTTGCTGAACGTGGGAGACGCTTACGCACTGGGCCAAGTCGCTACGCTGGGGGCGCTGAATCATGTGGTGAATTACCTGCCGACACTTGATCTGTTTATTGACACCACCGCCAAGGAAAGTTCGGGCTCGTACTTGCCGGATACCATTCTCGGCAAGTCGGCCTTGCTTGTGAAGTCTGGCGTGTTTAAGTCAACGCCGACCAGCCAGGAAGGTGCTGTGTCGAGCAGCACCAAGTGGGGCTTCATGGGTGATGAGGGGCTTGCTTTGCAACACGAAGTCGTATTCTCTGGCGCGTTGGCTGAGCCCAGTCGCCGGTCTATCAAGGGTTTACCCGAGGCCGAAATGCGCAAAGCGGTCACGTCGATGTTGCAAGCCCAGAGCGCCGATGTGAAGGAGTTGGTCCAAGTAGCCGTCGATACGCTTGACGGCAGCAGCGCAACGGGCGCGGCTTTCGGGCTGAAATTGCGTGCCTTGCTGGAGCCCGACGCCGAGCGAACGCGGACGTGGGTTGCGCTGCGAACCGGCTCCTTCAAAGGCATTTTGGGGCCAGTTCAGCACTGGCTTACAGAGCCCACGCGAAGCCAACCCTTTGTTTGCCCGGCCATTTCAATTAAAGAAACCCTCGAATTAAAACTTGGGCGCAAGGGCAGCGCCCAATCCAACCCGCAGAACGTTGACGTAAGTGCTGTGGGGTATCGCTACAGAGCCACCTACACAGTGTCTGAAAACCAGGTGCGCGTGGAAAGATCGCTGGAGTCCCAACGATCAGGCCGGGTTTGCACGCCAGAAGACTATCGGGTCTTGAAGCCGATGTTGTTGGCTATTCAGCGGGATCAACGATCAATCCTCGTACTTCCATTGGTGGCTACTCCATGACGGGATTGTCCGTACTCCAATTGACAGCGTTTACGGGTTCAGCCCGACAGAACACCCGAATCAAGGAGTGCATGGGCGGATGCGGCAATGAGAAATGAGAAATGCTTTAACGTATAGAAATTGCCGCGGTGTAGCCTACCTTGCCTTATTGATCGGTCTGGGGCTTATCGCACTGATGTCGAGTGCCAGTGTAGTGGTTGGTACCGCCCATGAGCAGCGCGAGGCTGAAGACACGCTTCTGGCGATTGGGCGCGAGTATAGAATTGCTTTGGCTAGCTACGCGACCATCGGGGGTGCAAAAGGTTTGTCCCAGCCCGCGCGCCTGGAGGATTTGCTGAAAGACCCGCGGTTTGCGCAACCCGTGCGGCATTTGCGCCGCATTTATGTGGACCCGATGACGGGTCAAACTGAGTGGGGGGTGGTTCGTACGCTGGACGGTCAGGGGATATTGGGGATTTACAGCATATCGATGCGCTCACCCGTGAAGCTGGCGCAGTTCGAACAAATTTTCGTTCATTTTTCAGAGGCGAAGAGTTACCGCGATTGGGTTTTTTCACCAACGCCTCCGCAAGCGTTGCTGGAATTCGGTAAGCGAGGAAGTGCCTTTACTTTTTCATCAGATACATCGGCTGTTACAGGTGAGAGGCCTTGACGCCGATGTTGATGGGAGAGTTAAAGTGATGTTACTTACCGCAGTAAAATATCACAACATTGGAGCAGTATGAAACATGGGCGAGTGCTATCAAGAGCTGTATGCGGCATGGCTGCAGCTATATTGACGAGTGCAGTGCACGGCGCAAACATCTATCGATCTGTCGGCCCGGATGATGTCGAGTCGTTTTCTACGCAGCCGGTTGATGCGAGTTATAAGTTATTCATGTCGGATCCGTTCCCCACAGTGGCTTTGGTACCGCTGGCTGCGCGCCCCAAAAAGGGTCAGCGTGCGCTGACGCGCAGCGCCATGGTGGAGACCATCGCCAATAAACATGCGGTGGATGCTGCACTGGTGCACGCCGTGATTGACGTGGAGTCGCGCTTCAACCCTACAGCCGTTTCGCCCAAAGGCGCAGTCGGCCTTATGCAATTGATGCCGGCGACCGCAGCGTATTACGGGGTGACGCAACGAATCCATGGTGAGCAAAACGTAGATGCTGGCGTCCGCCTTTTACGAGACTTATTGTTGCGGCACGATGGCAATGTGGCGCTGACTTTGGCTGCCTACAACGCCGGCGAGGGGCGCGTTTCTCAGTATGGGCGACGCATTCCGCCATATCCCGAAACCCTTTTGTATGTTGCTGCAGTGTTGGCCAAAAGAACCGCATACCAGCAACTATTGGAAAAGCCTTGATCCGAATTTTGACGCCAAATTTTTGGGCACACTGCTGTAGTCGCCTGCCCGGCACCGGCTGTCGCGACGGGCTACGTCAGACTGGTTTTACGCTGCTGGAGTTGCTGGTGGTGGTGGCCATCATTGGTCTTCTGGCATCCTATGTGGGGCCCAAATACTTTGCCCAGTTGGGTAAGTCGGAGGTGACGGTATCCAAGGCTCAAATTGAATCATTGGGCAAGGCGCTGGATAATTTTCGGCTGGACGTGGGGCGCTATCCCAGCACAGAAGAAGGCTTGGCAGCGTTGAACACGAGGCCAACTACCGCGCCGAAGTGGAATGGGCCCTATCTTCTCAAAGACACCCCCCCGGATCCGTGGGGTCGCCCCTACGCCTACCGACTGGAGACCGTACAAGGAGACTTCTTTCTGGGTTCGTACGGCAAAGATGGCCGCCCCGGCGGCGTAGGCGAAAACGCAGACATCACGCGCTGATCCGGTGTGTGATTTCGGTTACGTCCATCATGCAATATCAAATTCGCGCCCTCTCCGCCGACAACCAGATCACCGCTTTGACCATTGATGCGCGTGATGAGGGCGATGCCCGTCGATTGGCGGCGGCGCAGGGCCTTTTTGTTGCCTCCATCGCTCCAGCACGTTTCGCCACAGCCGCTCGGTTCGGTTCAAACGGGCGCACTGCGCCGTTGTCGCTTCTTCTGTTTAGCCAAGAATTATTGGCTTTGCTCAATGCCGGTCTGACTATAGTTGAGTGCCTGGAGGCTTTGCTCGAAAAAGAGGGGCACGCGGAGGTGCGTTTGATTTTGGAACGGTTGCTCCAAGGTCTGCGCGAAGGCAAGCGCTTGTCCGCAGTGATGGCCGAGCAGGGCAACCTGTTTCCGGTGATGTATGTCAGCATCGTGCGCACCGCCGAAGGTACCAGCGACTTGCCCCAAGCTTTGGGGCGGTTCATTCAGTACCAGCAACGTGTGGACACTGTGCGCACCAAACTGGTTAGCGCCTCTATCTATCCGGCCATTTTGTTGATCGTTGGCAGCGTGGTCAGCGTATTCCTTATTGGTTTTGTGGTGCCTCAATTCGCCTCGGTCTATCAGGGCACAGGACGCAGCCTTTCCTGGACCTCGCAGCTGATGCTCGACTGGGGGCTGTTTGTAAAAGCGCATGCTATGGCCCTGCTGGGGGCGCTGGCTGTAGGGGGCGTAATGTCATTTTTGGCTATTCGGCGCTTCTTGGCTAACGGAGGTCTTGGGCGCGTTGTGGGGTCGCTGCCTGGTGTGGGGGAGCGTTTGCGCACGTACGAGCTGGCGCGGCTTTACATGACGCTGGGTATGTTGCTTGAGGGCGGCATTCCTATTGTGCAGGCTTTGCAAACCGCGGGGCAAGTGGTTTCTGTGAGGTTGCGGCCAGGCCTGCAAGCCGCACGAGAAGCGGTGGAATCGGGTAACTCTTTGTCCCAGGCGTTTGAGCAGCATGGCCTGACCACACCTATTTCGATGCGCATGTTGCGGGTGGGTGAGCGATCGGGTGGGCTGGGTAGCATGCTCACGCAATCGGCTACGTTTTATGAGGGTGAAATCAGCCGCTGGATTGACCAATTTTCACGCACGGTAGAACCCGTTTTGATGGCGGCCATTGGCTTGCTGGTGGGGGCTATTGTGGTGGTGTTGTACATGCCGATCTTCGACCTTGCGGGGAATCTGTGATGCAGGGCGCGGTTGTGCCCCTTGACCCTGGTGTATTGCGCCAAGCCCGCGACCAGGCCGCGCGCGCGGGTCGGTCGCTTGTGGCCGAGTTGGCGCGCTTGACGGGTGACGAGCCGCGGCATTTGGTCGGCTTGCTTGGTAGCTTGTTTGACTTGCCAGTAATGGAGACTGCGGACATGCTGGCGTTGCGACCCGCCTTTGACCGCCTGCCTTTGTCCAAGGCGATGCAGCGCCATAGTGTGTTGCTGGTTGACGGGCCAAGCCAGCTCGTGGGCGTTGTGTCTGACCCCTTTGACGCCGACCTGCAAACCTGGCTGCAGGCTCATGCACATCAACCGGTGGTTTTTCGTCTGGCGCTGCCTGCAGACATTCAGGCATACCTGTCGATTCAGGAAGAATCCGCTCGGGCAGTCGATACGTTGGTGGTAAGTGATGACGTGGCCAGGCGCGACGGACGCACGGCCCCAGTGCTTTCTTTCGCATCCGTTTCCGAGGCAGCAAGTCCGGCGGTGAAACTGGTGAATTCGACCCTCTACGATGCTTTGAAGGCAGGCGCATCAGACATCCACATGGAATGCACGGCCGCAGGGCTCACCGTTAAATACCGCGTGGATGGCGTTCTTGACTTTGCCACGTCGGTGAACGGCGCAGAATTGGCAGAACAAATTCTCTCCCGTTTAAAAGTCTTGGCTGAGCTGGATATTGCTGAGCGACGTGTACCCCAAGACGGCAGTTTTCGGGTGGAGGCCGGTGGGCGCGATATCGACTTGCGCGTGTCCATCATGCCGAGCATCCATGGCGAAGATGCCGTGATCCGGATTCTGGACAAGCGCGCGATGATTGAGGCTTATGGTTCATTGACGCTGGAGGCGCTGGGCTTTGACACGCCGTCGCTGGTCCAATTGCGCAAGCTGGCCCGGGCGCCTTATGGCATGCTGCTGGTCACCGGGCCGACAGGCTCAGGCAAAACGACGACTCTGTACGGCGCGCTGACCGAAATCCACAATGGCCGCGACAAGATCATCACCATCGAAGACCCTGTGGAATACCAGTTGCCTGGCATCCTGCAAATACCGGTGAATGAACGCAAGGGGCTGACGTTTGCCAAGGGCCTGCGCTCCATTCTCCGGCATGACCCGGACAAGATCATGGTGGGCGAAATTCGCGACCGCGAAACGGCCGAGATTGCGGTGCAATCGGCGCTGACCGGGCACCTGGTACTGACCACGGTTCACGCTAACAACGTGTTCGATGTGTTCGGGCGCTTCACCCACATGGGCATTGACCCCTATGGATTCGTCTCCGCTTTGAACGGCATCTGGGCACAAAGGCTGATTCGCGTGAACTGCCCGCATTGCACCGTGGCGCATCTGCCCGACGCGGACAACCAAGAGTACCTGGCTTCGCTGGGGATGAATTTTTCTCAATTCCGTTTCATGAAGGGTGCCGGTTGCGGGGATTGCCGGGGCACAGGCTACAAGGGCCGCAAGGCCATTGCAGAGGTGCTGATGCTGACCGACGAAATTCGCGAGATTGTGGTGGACAAGCGCCCGATCCGTCAGATCAAGGAGGCCGCCCGGCGTAATGGCACGCTCAGCCTTCATGAGGCCGCTATGGCGTTGGCCAAGACCGGAGAGACCACGCTGGAAGAAGTCCGCCGGGTGACTTCCCATGCTTGAGGCGCTGAACCGCACGGTGACGGTGGGCCTGTCGGAGACTGGCTTGGCCGTGGTGCTGGGTCAGGGCTTGCTGCGGCAACGCAGGGAAGTTTTGCAGGATAAGGCGTTTGCCTTGGGTGTGGTGCCTTCGGCTGAAGCACTAGGTTTGCAACTAAGTGAATCGCTGGCGGGCGTAAACACAAAAACAAGAGGTGGTCGTCTGCATGTGGTTTTGTCAGACGACCTTGTGCGTCTGTTTATGGTAACGCCGCCTGGTAACCTGACCCGCCTCGATGACTGCAAAGCCGCAGCCGCCATGCGATTTCAGGTGCTTTACGATGCATCGCCACAGGGATGGCATCTGCAAAGTGACATCAATCCGCAGCGTGCATTCTTGTGTGTGGCCGTGTCGGATACGCTCAGAAGAACGATCATGCAGGTTGCCGAGGCCCAAGGCCTGGTTTTGGTCCAACTGGCGCCCGTGTTTGTTGCGGCCTTCAATCGCTGGCGTCACAAGTTGCCTGCACATGCTTGGTTTTGCGTATTGCATGGCAACACCCTGACGCTGGCAGTCGTCAGCAATCGACGAATAACGGCTGTGCGGTCTCTGTCGGATGACGACGCGCTGGCCCACCCACAGTGGTTGCGACAGGCGGTGCGGCGAGAGGCTTTGCAATCGGATTTGCCCCTGCCGGAGTGCATTTATTTGTGTAGCGATGTCCCGGGACCTTCGCGTGCGGCTGCGCCGGAGCCGGAGCACCCGAGAGTGGTGGTTTTGCAAGCAGAGCGGCCAAAGAGTTTGACACACCCCGCCGCCGCGTCGGGGCTAGCGGAGGTATTGGGTTGGCCATGAGCGCGTTGAAGATCAACTTTGCGCCAAAATCGTTGTGGCGCGCGGCACTTGAGTTGGGTCCGTTTCTGGGTGTCGCAGCCTTGACTGCGCTGTCGCTTGGCGCGGGCCTTTTCTGGGTATTAGCCGTTCTGGTAGCCCGCCAAGACGATATGACTACCAAGCAAGCAGCGCAGGATAAGCAGGTCCAGACGCTGCGGGCGGTAGCCCCACAGCCGGCAGCGCCGGAGCCCAGCGCAACGCAAATAGTGGCGGTCAACGAAGCGATTCGGCGCCTGAATTTGCCTTGGCCTGAACTGTTCGCAGCGCTGGAAACAGCAACCACGGCAGGCCCTGTTGCACTGCTGTCCATAGAGACGGACACCCTGCGCAATACCTTGCGCGGGGTGGCAGAAGCCAAGGGCAGCGACGACATGATCGCCTACATTGAGCGGCTTGAGCTCACCCCGCCGTTCACTGCGGCTCGACTGCTTCAGCACGAACGAGCCGAGCAGGACCCTGATAAACCGTTTCGCTTTCAGTTTGAAGTGCGTTGGACGAGGGTGTCCCAGTGAATACCAGAACGCTTTTGACGGCTTGGATACTGGTACAGGCCAGCTTGCAACGATGGGGCTGGTTCAAGCCCGCGCTGGTGATTTTTTACCTGGTTCTTGCCATCGGCTGGCTGGGGGTTGTGCCCCAACTCAAAGGCGCAGTAGACAGCGCCGAGCAACGACTCGCGCTTGAGGCCCAGCAAGCCCCTGCAGAGCCGATTCCCGCGTTAGTGTCGGTTTCGGAAACTTCTCAGAATTTTTCGCAGTTCCGCGAGATTTTGGGCCGTGCTGAGGATGTACCTTCCTACGAGAAAATTCTGCTGGCGGAAGCGCGAAGTGCCAATCTGTTGCTCCAGCAGGTGAGCCACAGCTGGAGTGCGCAGGCCAATGCCTTTCCTGCCACTGTGCAGGTCAGTATGCCAATCAAAGGATCTTTCGCAGACATCCGATCGTTCTGCGAGCGGATCCTTGTTGCGTTGCCTTTTGCTTCTCTTGACGAAGTGGCAATACGGCGAGAGAGCATTGCAGCAACTACGCTGGATGCCAGCTTGCGCCTAACTTTGTATCTGTCGTCGACCGATGTCTCAAAGGCAGCGAAATGAAAAAGCTGCGTCAAAGCTTGCTGATCGCCGGACTAGGCGTTTCCGCCTGGCTGGCGATATGGGGCGATCGCAGCACAGGAGAGCAAACCGCTGCCGACCCCTCGCCTGCGGACCGACGAGCCTCTACGCCAGCAAAAACGACAGCGCCTGCAGATCGCACTGCCGCCCCTGTGAATGCCGGTGATGCTGAAACGGAGGTGGTATCACTGGTCATTGCTCGCATTACACCTCGTGAGGTGCTCATTGAAACGCCCAAGATCAATGCGCAAATTCCCGCAGAAGGCGGCCAGGCGCCGGCGCCAATGTTGTCAGCATCTGGCCTGTTTGGCATCCAGTCCTGGGCGTCCCCGCCACCTCCGCCCCCTCCACCCCCAGAGCCGCTTACTCCTCCACCCCCAATGGCGCCGCCGTTGCCATTTCTTTACCTAGGGAAGAAACTTGATGCGGGGCAATGGGAGGTGTACCTAGCAGTGGGCGACATGACCTATGTCGCTGAACTGCAATCCGTTATCGACGGAATCTATCGGGTGGATTCCATCACACCATCCACCATGACTTTGACTTTCCTGCCGCTGAACAAGGTTCAGACGCTCCCCTTAGGAGACCCATATTGACATCCATCCGACTGCAATCGTTCCGTTCTGAAACAGCTCTGACGCCAAGGGCGCAAAGGTCATTCCCAATCGGCATGCCCTTGCTTATTGATATACCCCGCGCGTTGGCTATGGTTGTGTGCGTGATGCTGGCAGGCTGCGCTGGTCAAATGGCTTACCGGGATGGCAAATCGCTGGTGGCCAGTGGAAATACGGAAGAGGCAGTCAAGAAATTTCAGGAAGCAGTTAGCGCAGACCCACAATCTGTGCCGTACCGGGTCGCCTGGGTGCTGGCGAAGGACCGCGCCGTTCAGGGTTTGGTTGAAATGGCAGATCAGGCACTAGCAGACGGGCGCCCCGGGGCTGAAGTGCTGTATCGGCGGGCGCTGGTACTGACCCCTCAAAATGAGCGTGCACGTGACGGTCTGGCGCGAATGGATGCCGATCAGCGCCACACCCAGGCGCTGAAAGAAGCAATTGTGGCGCAAACTCGCGGCGACACACTGGCGGCTGAAGCCAAACTGGGTGCAATCCTGGCAGAGAACCCTCGCCACGCCGATGCACAGGCGCTGCGCCGCCAGATCGCCGCCAGTGCAAGTCCTCCCGCGTCTGTCGGAGTGGATCTGTCTGCAGCCTATAAAAAACCTATTAGCATCGATTTCAAGGACGTGACGCTCAAGCAGTTTTATGAAGTGGTCGCGCGAACCTCTGGGCTGAACATCCTGTTTGATAGGGACGTGAGGATGGACCAAAAAACCTCCATCTTCATGAGAAATTCCAACGTTGAGTCGGTGTTGTATTTTGTCCAACTTACCAATCAATTGAACCACCAAGTGTTGGATGCCAACACTATTCTCGTTTACCCTAATACGCCAGAAAAGCAGCGCCAATATCAAGAGCTGGTAGTCAAGACTTTCATGTTGAGCAATGCGGATGCCAAGACGGTAGGCGCCACACTCAAGGCCATCGTCAAATCGCGTGATATGGTGGTGGACGATCGGCTCAATATGATCATCGTGCGCGATTCGCCCGAGGCAATCCGCCTAGCCGCAAAGCTAGTGGCTTTGCACGATGTCCCCGAGCCCGAGGTGATGCTGGAAGTGGAAATTCTGGAAGTCAAACGCTCACGCCTCATGGAGTTGGGCATCCGCTGGCCGGACAGCCTGACGCTCACTCCGCTGGCAGCTACTGGGGGCGGCGCCTTGACCGTCAGTGCGCTTAGCGAAGTGAGTTCGAGCTCCTTGGGTGTCACCCCACCTGTATTCACCATCAATGCCCGCAAGCAAGACGGCGCCACCAATATCTTGGCTAACCCGCGGATTCGCACACGCAACCGTGAAAAGGCGACGATCATGATCGGTGACCGAGTCCCCAATATTACGACCACGTCAAGCTCTACGGGCTTTGTGGGCGAAACCATCACCTATATTGATGTAGGTTTAAAGCTGGAGGTAGAGCCAACCATCTACCTAGACAACGACGTGGCGATTCGTGTGGTGCTGGAGGTCAGCAACATCGTCAACCAGATCCAAACGAAGTCGGGCTCGCTGGCCTACCAAATTGGTACGCGCAATGCCAGTACCGTTTTGCGCTTGAAGGACGGAGAAAACCAGATATTGGCCGGACTTATCAACGACCAAGACCGGAACAGCCGGAACAAGGTGCCCGGGTTTGGCGAGTTGCCCGTGCTTGGGCGCCTTTTCGGAAGTGGGTTGGATGATTCCCAAAAAACGGAGATCGTACTATCTATTACCCCACGCCTGATCCGTAACATCCAACGCCCAGAAGCGGCTAAGTCAGAATTCCAATCGGGCACAGAAACTGGCTTCAGGCCTCGCCCGCAGGGCATCTCGGGTCTTTCCGCTGCGCCTGGCGGCGCCACTAACTTAAACCCTACTCCGACTGCGCTACCGCCAGGCAACGCGTCAGCCATATCACAGGTGAACGTCAACCCGTTCATGTCCAGCATTGAGCCGTCGTCAACTCCATCCGTGACGATAACAATCCCTTCCGGGACACCATCCGTGTCAAGGCCAACCGGCCAGCCTCTAAAGTTCCGATGGGAAGGACCGACACAAGTGGGGGTCGGCGAGGTGTTCACCGTTCAGCTCCATGTCGAATCCGCAGCGGCGCTTACCGGCTTGCCGCTGGTGCTCAGCTTCGACCCCGGTGTTTTGCAGGTACAAGACGTGAGCGAGGGTGACTTCCTCAGGCAAGCCGGCGCCGAGACGCGCTTTGCCAGCACCACCATGCCGGGGCAGGTACTGGTGACTGCTACCCGATTGGGGCAGGGCGGCGCCAGCGGGGCTGGGCAGGTGGTGACTTTGAGGCTGCGCGCGCTTGCGGTGCAGGCCATTACAACGTTGCAGTTGGTTACCACCGAACCCGTGGGGATTGCGGGAGGAAAGGTCGAGTTGACTTTGCCGCAGCCGCTGGTGATCCGCGTGACACCAGGAGGCTAGGCAGTGAATTTGGTTGCCGCTTTTCATGCAGCTGCATGTTTTCAACATCTCTAGTTTGCCCATGACGACGCAGAATCGGCCTCAAAGGGGATTTACACTGACAGAGCTGCTGGTCACATTAGCCATCCTGGGGGTTTTGGCGGTAATGGCGGTGCCTGTCATGAAAACCACCGTTCAACGCAGCCAAGAGCAAGAGCTCAGGCGCTCATTGCGTGAAATTCGGCGCGCCATAGATGAGTACAAGCACGCGGTCGTCGATGGCCGGGTGCTTAAATCGGTAACTTCTAATGGTTACCCCAAGACGCTGGATATTTTAGTGGACGGCGCTGTCGACCAGCGCGACCCGCAGCGAAACAAGATTTTTTTTCTGCGGCGTGTCCCGCCTGATCCGTTTGCTCCTGTAGGGAAGGGCTCGCCAGCTGATTCGTGGGGCAAGCGAAGCTATGCTAGTGAAGCTTCCGATCCTAAGGAGGGAGATGACATCTATGATGTTTACTCAACCTCCCCAAGAATTGGATTAAATGGCATACCTTACCGCCAATGGTGACGCGATGAAATCTGTTTGCAGCTTTCAGAAAAAACGCGTGGGCACTTCTGTCGCCTATAGCGGGCATCGAACGCGGGGGTTTACGCTGATCGAGTTGCTGGTGGTTCTGACCATTGTTGCCCTCATGCTCACGATCGCAGTCCCCCGGTATTTTCAAAGCATCGATGTCGCTAAGGAAACGGTCTTGGTGGAAAACCTGCGAGTGATGCGCGAAACGATTGACAGGTTCTACGGGGATACCGGACGTTACCCGGATTCTTTGAACGAGCTTGTGACTCGCCGCTACCTCCGATCGGTGCCGATCGACCCAATGACCGATAGCACGGACACTTGGGTGATCGTGCCGCAAGATGAAAAAACGAGGAAAGGAGTCTACAACGTCAAGAGCGGAGCGCGGGGTAACGGTAGGGCTGGCAAGCCACTCGCAGAGTTCTAGCCTGTTGGCGCTGTCCGAAAACTGACCCGGTGGGTCAATATTCAATCGGCGCGAGCAGGCTTACGCTAAAGGTCAGACAAACTCGTGCTGCCGCAGCCATTTGGTAGCAATCCACTTTTCGCCCATGACAACGGGCTCGCCCCCATGCAGCGTTTGGCTCGACGGGTGAGCCTGGGCATAACTGAAGAAAACCGCATGACCGCGCTTGGGTGCCACTTGCACACCAATGTCCGGAAACACCGTGGCACCACCCGCCTCGGGCTCAAACAGGTACATGATGAGTGTGGCGACGCGTTGCCCACCACGCAGCAGTATGGCGGGTGTACCAGCTTCTGCGGGATTGAAGTAGTCGTAATGGGGTTTGTACTGCGCCCCAGGCGGGTAGCGTAAAACCTGCAACCCCTCACCGTTTTGAATCGGCCAGCGCAGGAGCTTGGCAATGCGGGTCTCAATGCGCTGAACCAGCGCATTTTCATTGCGCGCGAAAAACATGCCCTGGCTGGTTCGGTCAGGATGCAGCTCTTCACCGCCAGTTTTGGTGTCCACCGTCAGCGAGCGCGACAAACGCGGCCTGGCGGCATCCACCAGCGCTTCACATTCAGCCGGGCTCAGCAAATTGGCAAATACCATCAGCTCCGGGTCGTGGCGTTGCTCGATAACTTCAACCCATTTGTCACCGGCGTCGATCATGGTGCCCCCCGCGTCCAGCAGCGGCGAAGGCGCTGCCGAATTGGCGACCGAATCACTGGTAACCGGAACCCCCGATCCAGCGAACGGCGCCCCGAAAGCCTGCACTTCCTGCGGCGTCAGCTTCATCATGCGGCTGACGCTGGCAGCCTGCCAGCCCGTATCCAGCAGCGACTTGTAAAGTGAAAGCCGCGTACAACCAAGCGCCAGTTGCGACTCAAGCCAAGCCACAACCTTGGGTGTGGCAGGCTGCAAAAATTCAATTTTTGGTTTCATGTGGCAATCATCTTGAGGTGCTTCATGTAATGATTTTCAGGCGTCAATCGACTTGCTTGCGCCTGAAGACCAGCCGGTCTGGTTTTGATTCGCTCGCCACAAAGGCACAGCGCACCATCAACCCGCGGGCGCGCTCGTTCAGGTAGCTGGATATTTGCGAGCCCCAAAACTGGTACAAGTTGCTGCCTTTTTTAGTCCCGAACACGGAATCTACTATAAGTGGTCCGCGTCAACTATCCTGGCCGCCCGGCGACAACTATCCTGGCCGGTGGAGGTGGGGGATGTTTGGGTGGTCAGCGTGGTGTTTCTGTCCTGTCTTGAATCTCCATTTCAATGGCTGTTTGGC
>Ga0335395_10000862_pt1 | contig 19104 bp, 19 predicted proteins | sample MAT02_FD_205744 | JGI IMG/M metagenome (GOLD analysis project Ga0335395, IMG submission 205744) | Freshwater microbial communities from Lake Fryxell liftoff mats and glacier meltwater in Antarctica - MAT-02 (spades assembly) (version 2) ...
CCTGGCCGACTTCGACGGCAGTGTCGGGGTGGGTCACCTGCACCTGGTGCGACGCGGGCCTTTGACCTTGACCGACGCGCTGGGGCGGCGCAGCGTCGTCAACGAACCCAGCGTGCTGCTCATTCCGCGCCCGGGGGCCCACCGGCTTGACGGCGGTGCAAGCCCAGGCGCCGATGTCGTCTGCGCCTCGATCGACTTCGGCGCCGGGGACGAGAACCCGTTGCTGCGCGGACTGCCGGCCTTGCTGAGCGTGCCGCTGGCCCATTTGCCCGGCCTCGATCTTGCGCAGCAACTGCTGTTCAGCGAAGCACAAGCCAGCCGCTGCGGGCACGGCGCCGTGGTGGACCGGCTGACCGAAGTGCTGGTGATTCAGCTCTTGCGGCACGCCATGGCCCATAGCCTGGTGGACGGCGGTGTCATGGCCGGGCTTGCCGACGCGCGGCTGGCCAAGGCCATCAGCGCTGTCCATGCGCACCCGGCGCAAGCCTGGAATCTGGACAGCATGGCCACGCAGGCCGGCATGTCGCGCGCGCGGTTCGCAGCGCATTTCACACGCACGGTGGGCGTGCCGCCTGGGGACTACCTGACCGGCTGGCGCCTGGGCCTGGCCCGGGCGCTGCTGCGCAAGGGCCTGCCGGTCAAACAGGTGGCCGCCGAAGTGGGCTATGCCAGCCCGGGCGCCTTCGGCCGCGTGTTCTTGCAACGGGTGGGCACCACCCCGACCCACTGGCAGCGCGGCGACGCGGCCGAAATCTGACGACGTGTGCAAGACAACGTCGTGCAGTCCTCCCAATGCTTCGGAGTGCAGGCAAGCCATAACCAAGCTGAGGTAACGCCATGGCGCGACCATTCTCGAACCGCGACCGCCTGTTCGATTTCGGCGTATTGCCGACCAGATGACTGCCGCGTGAGGCAGGAGCGCCAGCGTCCCGGCGCGGCAGCCGAAGGATGCGAACGCAGCGGGCCCCGATTCGATGGCGGGCGCGGTGCCGGGGTATCGCGAGCTCTCCGCCAGGTTCCTCGACGGCGCTGCCGAACCGGACCGCGCGCCGGTGCCAGACGATTTGGCGGCGCGGCCGAAGAACCTCAAGGCGTCGGCCTACTTCCTTCACGCCACTCTGGCAGGTGTGCGCCGGCTTCAGGCAGTCGACTGGACTGGCGCTGAACCGCCAACGGATACCCACGCCTTCGTCTTCCTGATCGAATTCGGGCGCGAGCCGAAGGCCAGCGGCCCCGGCGCCGAGCGGATCCGCGGCTCCAATGTCGCACGCACCGACCCGCGCTGTACCGAAATGGTGGTGGTGATGGCGGGCTATGTGCGTGCGCTGGGCTGGTCGGCGCGCGGGCATTTCGCGGGCGATGCCCAGGTCCAAACTCGTGCCGAGAGCCAGGCAGACACCCAGGTCGACATTGATCGGATGGCGCAGCGCGCAGGCCTTGTCAAGGCCTTAAGCGGTGTGCTGGCGATGCCTTTTTCAAAGCGCGGCTTTCGCCGCGGCGTGGTCACCGCCGACTACCCGCTCGAAGCCGAATTGCCGATCGCGCCCGACGCGTCGCTGGACTGGCCGGACGAATCCGCTTACACGGGCACCGGGGGCACGCGGCCGGGCTTCGAGGATGCAGAACTCGCGCAGCGGACGGTGCGTTTGGGCCGCTACGCGTTGGAGCGGATCAAGCGCGTCGAGCAGCCGACCACGCTGATCCTGCGCGACGAGATCCGCCGTGCGCCCAAGCGCGCCGACCTGTTCACGCGCGCACTCGCCGGCGACCTAAGCTAGAGGCCGAAGAAGGAACGCACGCGGTTCGCGGTCAAGCACCCGATCGCCTGGGGCATGAGGCCGCTCATCCGCGCCATGGTGCCCTGGCAGGGCACGCGCGAAGCCCACGACGCCCTCGCGCCCACCGGCTTCGGCGGCGACCTGTCCGATTCCCAGCGCAACGCCGAAGCGATCAAGGCGCTGGGCTACTTCATGGGCACCGATCTCGTGGGCATCTGCGAAGCCGAGCCGTGGATGTACTACTCGCACGACAAGCAGGAAGGCCATCCGATCGCGGGCCATCACAAGTACGCCGCAGTGATGCTCATCGACCAAGGCTTCGAGACCGTGGACGGCGCCTTGGACGACGACTGGATCCCGGGCGCGCAGTCGATGCGCGCTTACCTGCACGGCGCATTGATCGCCGGCCTGATGGCCCTGCACCTGCGGCAGATGGGCTGGTCAGCGCGGGCGCACTCGAATGCACATTCGGAAGTGCTGCGCATTCCTGCGGTGCTGATGGCCGGTCTGGGCGAGCTTTCGCGCATCGACGAGTTGATCCTCAAGCCCTTCATCGGCCCGCGCTCGAAGTCCGTGCTGTTCGCCACCGACCTGCCGCTCGTCGCCGACAAGCCGATCGACTTCGGTTTGGAGGCGATGTGCAACATGTGCCAGAAGTGCGCGCGCGAATGCCCGTGCAGCGCGATCCCGTTCGTCCAGAAAGTGATGTTCAACGGCTACGAGATCTGGAAGCCCGACAGCGAGAAGGGCGGCAAGCACCGCATCACCAACATGAAGGGCTCGGCATGCGGTCGCTGCATGAAGATCTGCCCATACAACCGCGAAGACCTTGTCGAATCCGAGTGGCTGCTGTGGCTGTCCATCGACGTGCCCGCGTCGCGTCGGCAGCTCATCGACCATAATGACCGGACAGGATTCGGTGCACGCAACCCTGTCAAGCGCTAATGGTTTGACCTGGAGATCACGGACGGTATGGCGGTCGCGCCGATTGCTGGCGTCAATGAGCGTGACCTCGACTTCGACCGCTAGGACAAGCTCGCTGCGGACCAGAAGCTGGCGCTTTTTCCGCCCGCACTGCAGCCCGCTGGCGGCACAACGCTGCAAACCGTCGTGTATCTCGAACGCCAGGGCAGGGCTTGCGGCGTACGCGGCGGCAGAGTCGCCTAACGCAACCCCGGCGCCGCCGGGCCATGCCGGCTGAATCCCGAGACCAACCGGGGACTTCGGAGTAGCTTCTCAAGCAGGTGAGCATCCCGCCCTCAGGTCGATGACTGAGCGTGGCCATGTCGTTACGACTCTGCTTGCTCGTTAGTCACGGCGGGCAGCCATTCAAGACGGTATGGCCGGCCGCTGACTTCTCACCTACCTGTGATGACTTCCAGAAAGCATGGTGACAGCATTCACACACCGATGCCGCAATAGGCACGTGCTCTGGACAGCTCAAACCTCTTCAACTGAACTAAGGAATTGGATCATGCAGATTTCTCGACGTCGATCGCTCAAAGGCCTCACCCTGGCGACAGCTCTGGCTATGGGCGGTTCCTTCGCGAACGCGCAGGTTTCGAATCCCGGCTCGGGCCAGGACTTCCGCGTCGACAAAGTGTTCACCAGTACCAATTCGCCTCTGGGCAACGAGGTTCTGGTGTTTGGCCGCGGCGTGAACGGTCAGCCTACGGCGCTGCTGGCGCGCGTGGGCACGCAAGGAACCGGCTCGGGGGGTGCCCTGCTCAACCAGGGCGGGGTAACGCTCAGCGGCGACGGCAAGTGGTTGTTCGTGATCAACTATCTCAGCAGCACGGTGTCCACCTTCGCCGTCGAGGCCGGAGGCTTGGCGCTGAAATCGGTCGTCCGTTCCGGCGAAGGCTTCCCGTTGAGCGTGACCGAGTCCGCTGACGTGGTCTACGTGTTGAACGAAAACCCGGAAGGCAGTTTGCAGGGCTTTCGCAACCAGAACGGGCAGCTGACGCCGATACCGGCCACCTTCCGTCAGCTTTCCTCAGGGACGGGCGGCAGCATCCCGACACAGGTGAATTTCAGTCCTGATGGCCGTGTGCTGATCGCCAATTCTCGCCGCTTCAATACGGTATTCAGCTACCGGGTCAATGCCGAGGGCGTCACCGATGCTTTGCTGGTCGCGCTGGCCCAAGCACCCGGGGGCCACGTCTTCGACAGGCTCGGGCGCCTGCTGATGACCGAGACCTTCAACAACGCGCCCGGGCGGGGTGCTGTGTCCTTCTTCCGCTTCAACACAGGCGACCCAGCGCGGCCGGTGCTTGTCGGTGCCTCGGTCGGCAACAACCAGACCGGCACCGCCAGAATCGATGTCGCACCCAACGGGCGCAACGCCTACACCACCAACACGGCCAGCAACACGATCAGCCGCTACGCCATCAGATCGGGCCGGCTGGTACTGGCCCGAGCCGTGGCAGCGAACACGGGCGCTGCGCCGACGGACCTGGCCGTGGCGCCGACCGGGCGCTCGCTGTGGGTGCTCAATTCGGGCAGCCAGACCCTGTCGGCGTTTGCCATCGATCCGGACGGGCAGTTGACGTTGGCCGGTGAAGCCGCCGGCCTGCCCTTCGGCGCCAACGGGTTGGCGGCGAACTGAAGCCGTTGCAACTTTGCAGTCATTGCATACAGCTCCGAGCGACCACCATGATTGACACTTGCGCACCCGCTCTGCCCACCGCGACCCCCATGGTCGTGGGCTGGGCCGAACTGGCACAGCACCGGGCCTTCCTGGTGCGCTACGCACGCCGCCGCCTGCACGACCCGGCCCTCGCCGAAGACCTGGTACACGATGTGTTCGAGGCTGTCGTTACCGGCTGCGCGTGCTTTGGCGGGCGCAGCGCCTTGCGCAGTTGGCTTGTCGGCATCCTGAAGCACAAGATTGTCGATCTGGTACGACAGCGCAGCGGCCACGACAGTCTGGACGCTAACGACAACAACGAATTCGGCACCGACTCTGGCCGCGTTTCGCACCAGGAAATCCTGGAATGTCCGCAACCGCGCCCCGAAGAAGTAGCCGAACAGCGTCAGCTGCTGGCGCATACGCTGGGCCGCATAGCCAAGTTACCGACCACGCTGCGCCTGGCGGTCGAGTTGCGCGTACTGCACGAACGCAGCAGTGCCGAAGTCTGCACTGCGCTGCAAATCACCGAGGGAAACTTGTTTGTTCGCCTGCACCGCGCCCGCAAAGCGCTTGCGAGTTGAATGAGCTCGCGCTGTCAATCCCATCCGCCTTCCATCGACCTGCTTTCCGTTCCACCACCACCAACCCACCGGAGATCGAGAATGACCCGCATCCACCAATTCCTGCGCCACGGCGCCGCCATCGCCGCCTTTTCGTTACTGCCGCTGTCAGCCAGCTTCGCCGCTGACGAACACTTTGCTAAGAGCGGGGTGGCCATCGAGGGCTTTGACACCGTGGCCTTCCACACTGCGGGCAAGCCCACGTTGGGCAGCAGCCAGTTCAAGGGCGACTACCAGGGCGTGACCTGGCACTTCGCCAGCGCTGCCAACCGGGATGCCTTCATGGCCAACCCGGCCAAGTTCGCCCCGGCCTTTGGCGGCTGGTGCTCGGCCGGCGCCAGCAAGGGCAAGAAGGTCATGACCAAGCCCGCCGAATTCTGGGCCGTGGTCGATGGCCAGTTGTATCTGAACAGCAGCGACGCCGCGCACAACAAGCTCTTCCTGGGCGACACCGCGGGCACCATCCGCAAGGGCGAGTCGAACTGGAAGACGATCTACGCTACGCCGGCCGACAAGCTCTGAGGCGCTGCTCCGGGCATGCACTGGGCGCACACCGGGCGTGCACCGTGCGTGCAACTTCTGCACGCCCGCATTGCGCAACAGTCCGGGCAGCTCGAGAACAGCGACCTTCAGCGCTTCGAAATGATCAGCAAAAACTCACGCGACTTGCGGATGCCTTGGTCGGCTGTCCAGGTCTCTGTCGAGATCGTGCCCGTGTGGGCGGACACGCTGCAAGCCACAACCGGCGCTCGCCAACGTAGCGCATCACTGAGGCAGGTCTTCGAGCGCAACTGCCGTGCCATCGAGGGCTGAGCAGAGATCACGAAGCTCTTATGGAGCCGTGAAGTTTCGGTGAGGACTTCAGGTGTCGATCGAGGGTCGACTGCGGCCGTCTCGTGGCAAATCAAAACACTGCAATCGATGAGTCAACCAACGTCTGAATTCCTACCACTCCCAAAGCTATGCCTACGCGCCACGGCCATCGTGCCCGCTCGCAATGAGGCCGAATGCATTGCCGTCGTGGTGCGGGGCCTGCTTGCTCAACGCGATGCGCATGGGCGGGCGTTGCTCGGCGAAGTCCTGGTTGCCGACAACGGCTCCACCGACGGCACCGGAGACATTGCGCGCGATTGCGGCGCGCGGGTGATTCGGGTGGAACAAGCGGGCTACGGGCGTGCGTGCTGGGAAGCCGCGCAGGCCAGCGACGCTGATGTTTTTCTGTTTGTCGATGGCGACGGTGCGGCAGACCCGCAAGAGGCCGCCCTTTTGCTGGCAGAGATTCATCGTGGCTCCGATATGGTCATCGGGGTGCGCGAACACCCTGCACCAGGCGCGATGACTTTCACCCAGCGCTGGGGCAATGCGCTTGCCTGTGCGTTGATGCGCCTTCTGTGGGCAGTACCCGCGCGCGATCTCGGGCCATACCGGGCGATCCGCCGTAACGCCTTCGAGGCGCTGCACATGCGCGACCGCGCTTTTGGATGGACGGTCGAAATGCAGGTCCGAGCCCATCGCATCGGGCTGCGAGTGGCACAGCTCCCGGTTCAGTGGCATGTGCGCATCGCGGGCCAATCCAAGATCAGCGGCACCGTGCGTGGCGCGTTTGGCGCAGGTGTCGGCATTCTCGGAATGATTGCGCGCCTGTGGCTGCAAGAGCGGCGACGTCCTGCACAGGAAACCCAACTCTTTGATGCCGGGCGCGGCGAAGCATTACCCCCGATCGGCCCGTGAAGAACGGGTCGCGCCGACCCTGAATTGCAAGTATTCAACCCAGGAGATAGTCATGACTCACAAGTGTTTCGTACCCGCCGCTGCCGCCTTGCTGATGGTGGCCGCATTGCTCAGCACGTCTGCAATGGCATCAGGCTCTGATGCCGGTGGCGGCGCCGAAACCGGCAACGCACAGGCCTACAACACTGGAAAGGGCATCTACGCGCAGAAGCTGGCGTGCAAGTCGTGCCCGCTGGCCGGTAGAAAACTGGACGCTGCCTTGGCGAGCCAACTGCTGACCAACAAAGAAACCTACTCGCTCAGCACCAATGAGCAGCAGGCGCTCGCGACCTACCTGAAGCTGCGCTTCAGGCTTTGAGCGACCCGTACCTCCACATTCAAGACATCAGAACCCCATGCAACTCCGCCATCTATTCATCTCGACCCTTGTCGCCTTGCCGTTGGGCGCAGTGGCCGAGGGCAATTCGCCCTGGCTGCCGATTCCTGGCCAGGTTTCCCTGGGCTTGAATCACACTGAACAAAGTGGAGACAGCGCCTACATCGGCAGCACCGAACTTCCCCTCACGACCATCACCGGCGGTGCGGCCTCGAAGTTCAGGCGCGCGACCACCACGTTGCGCCTGGACTACGGCTTGAGCGATGCAGTGTCCTTCGACGCGAGCATCGGCTCTGCCAAGGTCAGGGTCGGCGCTGCCGACAACGACAGCGGCAGGACCGACAGCACGCTGGGCCTGCGCTGGCGCGTTCTGGACGAGTTCGAGAATCCCGCAGTGCCCACCCTGACTCTGCGCGCCGCCGCCATCTTGAAGGGCAATTACGACGGTGCACGCCTGGCCGGCCTGGGCAATGATGCCAATGGCTTCGAAGTGGCCGTCGTGCTGGGCAAGCAGATCACTTCTGCTTTTGCGCTGTGGGGCGAAATCGGCGTTCAGAACCGCTCCAGCAATGTGCCCGATGCCACCTTCTACGGGTTGAACGCGCGCTATCGCTTTGCGCCGCAGTGGAGTGCCAGTCTCGGTTACGGCAGCAAAAAATATGGCGGTGATCTCGACATCGGCGGCGCGGGCTTTTCGCCGGCACGATTTCAACAAGTTCGCGAAGAACGCGGCGTAGTCAAAGCCAGCGTTGGCTACGCGTTCGCGGGCAATCAAGGCGTCGCGCTCAACCTGGCCAGGACCACCAGCGGGCGCAACACGGTGAAGGACGATCAGGTGGTAGGCTTGTCCTACACCTTGGCCTTCTGAAGGCCCGCGTGAAGTGCATGCTGCGTCGGCTTCGCCAAGAAGACCGATCAGGGTGGCAGAGCTGACCTGGCTCGTGAGATGAAGGTCGTCGGCTGGCGCGGCTGCATTCTGGCCACGCTCGGCGCCTTGCAAGCCTGCGCTCTGGTCTGGGGCAGCGGTGGCACAGCCCTGGCGCAACTCAGCGCGGTGCTGGCAGCCGCGGCATTGGGCAGCCTGGCCATTGTGTGGGTTGCCTTCGACACACACTTCTCGCGCGTGCCGCTGTGGGGTGTGTTGAGTCTGGCCTTGCTGTTGCGCCTGGTGGCGGTGCAGGCCGACCCCTTGCTCGAAGACGACCATTTCCGCTACCTGTGGGATGGCATGCGCACGGCACTGCACTTCGATCCTTACCAGAAGGCGCCATCCGCGTTCTTCGGTTCGAACGACCTCACCCAGCCCTGGCAAGACATCCTGAGCGGCATCAACAACCCCGACATTCCGACCATCTACGGGCCAGTGTTGCAAGCACTGTTCGCATTGGCGTACTTCATCGCCCCAGGGCAGATCGGTGCAGTTCAGGGACTCTTGCTGCTGGTCGACTTGGCCTGCATGGCGCTGCTGGTACGGCAACGTGTCGACACGCGCTGGCTGCTGGCGTATGCGTTGCACCCCATGATCCTCAAAGAGGCGATGGCCAGCGCGCACCCGGATGGTCTGGTCGCCCTGTGGCTGCTTTTGGCACTGGCGGCATGGCAACGCCGCAGCATGCGCTGGGCGGGCGCGTTGCTGGGCCTGGCCGTGGCCACGAAGGTGGCCGCGCTGGTGGTCGTGCCGCTGTTCCTGCTTGCACATCGACGCGGGCGCTCTTTCTGGCGCACAACCGCAGCCTTGGTGTTCGGCTTCGTACTGGCGCTCGCTCTGGTCTACCTGCCCTTCCTGGCGGCCGGCGGCAGCGATGCCGGGGGCCTGAAGACCTTCGCGGAACAGTGGCGTTTCAACCCCTTGCTTTTCCGCCTGATCGAAGCCACGACGCCGCACGGTTTGGCGCGCCCCGTGGCTGGTCTGCTGATCGCTGCCGGTGTGGCAGCATTGGCTTGGCGCCAGTTCGAATCGTCAACTGAGGGCCGCTGTGCGGCGATGCCGCCAGTGGATTCAGCCCTGATGCTGCTGCTGTTGCTGTCGCCCGTGGTCAACCCCTGGTACGCACTTTGGGCCCTGGGCCCGGCAATGGCTGGTCGCCAACCGCTCGTGCGGGCACTTGTGGTTGCATTGGGCTGCGTCGGTGTGCTGGCGTACTTGAACGGCAGCGTCCTGCCCCAGGCCACCGGGTGGGCATTCAACGGTTCGGCGGCGCCGTTTGCCGTCGCCTGGCCCGTCGCGCTGGTTCAGATCGGCGTGCTCGCCCTGGTTGCCGTGTGGGCGCACCGTGCGCTTTCGCCTCCCGCTGGCGTCCCATGAACCAAGCCGCATTTTCAAAGTCTGTGCAACTGGGCCCGCAGCGAAATCTATCGATGCTGCAAGGAACTGGTGCAGCGGAACGACACTGAACCTTTCCCCCATCTGCCAGATCGCATCACGATCACTTCAGAAACACCCTCATGAATACATGCCCCCTCAGCGCCTTGTCCCGCCGTACCTTCTTGCTGGCGACCGCCGCGCTGTCGGCTCCTGCGCTCGCGCAAGCCGTCCCACAAGCCCCCACCCAAGCGTTCGACCATCGCCACACGGCGTGGACAAGCCTGCTCAAGAAGCACGTGGTCCTGCTGGACGCGGGCAAGGCTTCGCAGTTGCGCTATGCAGGCATGGCCGCTGACGGTGCGGCACTCAAGGGCTATCTGGCGGCGCTTTCCGTAATCAGTGCAACTCAGTTCGACGCCTTTACCAAGGCGCAGCAACAGGCTTTCCTGATCAACGCCTACAACGCGTTCACGGTCGAGCTGGTGCTGACGCGCTACCCGAAGCTGGAGTCAATCAAAGACCTGGGCAGCCTGCTGCAGAGCCCATGGAAACAGAAGTTCGTGCCGCTGCTCGGCGCCACGGCATCGCTGGACGGCATCGAGCACGACATGCTGCGCGCGCGCGGTCGTTACGACGAACCGCGCGTTCACTTCGCCGTGAACTGCGCTGCTGTCGGTTGCCCGATGCTGCGTGAAGAAGCCTTTGTGGCGGAGCGGCTCGACACGCAACTCGAGGAACAGACGCAGCGGTTCCTTTCCGACCGCAGCCGCAACCGCTGGAACCCGGCCACAGGCAAGCTCGAGGTCTCGAAGATCTTCGACTGGTACGGCGAAGACTTCAAGCTAGGCCATCGCGGTATCGCCTCATTGCCTGCTTTCCTGTCACGCTACGCCGACCGGCTGGCTGACGCCCCGGCCGACCGCGAACGCATTGCTGCGCAGAAAGCGCCGGTCAGTTTTCTGAACTACGACTGGCTCCTCAACGACGCCAAGGCGTAGCGCACAGATCTGTTGCCCGGTGCGCATCTCGGCCTGTCGTGGGCGGTCGTTCAGATACTTCTGTCTCGCAGGTCTCGCGTTGCAAAGGCGGTAGCGTCCATCTGCTCAATTGCCCATTGCCTATTGCCTATTGCCCAAGGCCCATTGCCCATTGCCCATTGCCGGCGTTACCGTCAGAAAGGCTCGGCGTGCTGCCGCAGCCGTTCAACCCGGCCGGTATAGCGTGCCGTCGTCGCGGAAGGCCTGATCGTCGAAGACATGCCTCAGCATGCCTTGGCGCATCAGCTGCGCCGCCCATTGCACGGCGGTGTCGCGTTTGACGTCGTGGCGCGCGACCATCCAGTCGACAACGCGGCGGCCGCTGGCGCAGCGGCGGTGCATGAGCAGGCCGCGGCGGTACGTACGCAATGGCACACCGCCATCCAGGGCCCGGAGGGCCTGGCGCAGGTCGTCCACTGGAGGCGACACGGGCGCCGCCTGCGACTGCACGGCGGCGGTAAAGAACAGCTCGGCATCATCGAAGTCGTGCTCGTTCAGCACGTGACGCACCCACCCCAAGGCCACCATGCGGCGCCCGATTCGCGTAGCCTCGGTGCGGTTGAGCTTGAGTTCCCGAGCCATCCATTCCACGGCCTCGCGTGCGACAAAGCATTGGCGGTAGTTGCGCAGGTGGTACATGCGGTCGCGGATGTCGAGGCCGCCGGTGGACCGCATGCGCTGCCAAAGCGCCTGCAGTTCAAGCTCTGCCAAAGGCAGAGTCGCGGCGGGCGCGTCAGCAACGGCGGGCGCGTCGGCGACGGCCGTGGCCGGCGGGTGCCCGGCCAGCCATTGTTCGAAGGCCGGCAGCGGCATCGGCCTGGCCATCAGGTAGCCCTGGGCACTGCCGACGCCGCGCGCGGCCAGGTAGTCCCACTGGTCCTGGGTCTCGACGCCCTCGGCGATAAGGCCAATGTCAAGCTCGCGCGCCAGGCCGATGATGGCGTCAAGTACCGGACGGCTGGCGCTGTGGCCACCGATGCTGGCAACGAAGGCGCGGTCGATCTTCAGGCGCTGGATCGGCAACCGGTCGAGCAAGGCCAGGCTGCTGTGCCCGGTGCCGAAGTCGTCGATGGCGATGCGCCAGCCGGCGCGGTGCAACGCGGCCAGCGCGCCCTGGGCGGCTGGGTCGACGATCTCGCGCTCGGTCAGCTCCAGCAGCACCTGTTCGCGGGGCAGGGTCTCAGGGTTGAAAAGTTCGGCCAGGGTCTGGGCGATCAGCGGCGCGCGCAGCTGGTCAGGCGTCAGATTGAACGAGAAATAAAGCTGCCGATGCAAACGCGCCAGCGGGGCCAGACGGTGGGCGGCGCGCGTCATCACCAGCTGCGACATGCCGTTGATCAGGCCAGTCTGCTCGGCCACCTCGATGAACTCACCGGGTGCGACGATGCCGCGCTGCGGATGCACCCAGCGCATCAGCACCTCGCCGCCGATGCAATGTCCGCTGCTCAGGTCGACGATGGGCTGCACCCAGGGTTCGAACTGGCGCTTGCGCAGGGCACGTTCAAGACGGTGCACCAAGCGCGCGCGCCGCATGGCCTGGCGCCTGACCGATGCCGCGATGGCGCCAGTGCACAGCAGCGCGGCCGCGAGCAGTCCCGGCAGCTGGCGGAGAAAGTCGGCCCAGAAGCCCACGCGGTCGATGCCGACGCCGACGGCCATCCCATGCCGTGCCGAAGCCTGGCGGACCTGAAGCAAGGCTTCTGCGGGGCCTGCGGCCCCGTCGCGTGACCACACCTGCAGCGAGCGGCCGTCGCCAGCGTGAAGGGTGATGCGTTCGCCGGTGACACCGTCGGTCTGCCACGGTTCCTGCGGCGGCAAGTCCAGCGCGCGGGAGTCGAGCAAGGCGACCATGGCTTGTGAGCTGCCCAGCGGCCGCACGGCCAGCAGTTCCGCGCCGATCGAGCGCCGAGACATCAGCGTAAGACGGCCGTCGGGCGCCGGCGCCAATTCCAAAGCCGTGGTTCGGCCTTCCGGGCCGCAAGCGATCGCCCCGAATTCGCCCTGCAGCCACCACCGGCGCACCAGCAGGCTGTCCAGGCTGCTGCGCAGCAGGCGCAGGGTCAAATCCGGTGGGCACGGTTCGTCGCCGGCTGTCGCAGTGACAGCGGCGACATCGGCTGCCAGGCGCTGCGCCTGGGCCTCGATGTCGTCGAGCCGCTCATCCAGGAACTCGATCGCTGCGGCAGCAGACGCTGCGGCTGCCTGCTCCCGCGCTTGCCATAGCCAGGCCATGCCGCCCAGCGTGGCCACTGTGCACAAAGTCAGGGCCAAGCCAGCGCAACGCCAGAAGTCCAGTTCCAACAGCCGCGGGCGTGCACGCACTCCGGGCCGCAGCGCCCGGCGCAGCCGGCGCCGCCAGCTCTCGGGCGCGACGGCTTCGACATCTCCAAACGCGCTGGTGTCAAGAAGAGAGTCCATGAAGAGGAATATCGGCAGCGCAGGCGATTGCTGAAACGCCTCGGCCGTGACGAGCGCGGTGGCGAGGAGATTGCCGGTTTGCGATGGCGTTTTCCGCGACAAGCTCAATGGACACCCGAGCGCAGCGGCCATGGGCCGGCGCACCCATGCAGTCCGTCCGCAGTCGTTACGTTGCCGTGATCTCCTGACCGAGCGGCTTCGCCAGAATTCCTGCACCCTCACCAGGCCGGCCGCATGCAGCACCTCAACCCGACATCCCCGCACGAGTTGACATCTTCGAACCCGTGCGCACGCCGTCGCCCGACGGCCTGGCCGGCGCGCAGCAGCGGTAGCAGCGCGCCGGGCAGTGGTCAGGGCACCAAATGGCAGGCTGGCGCTGTCCGGTGACCTGGGTATCGCTGGAGGCGACGCAGCGCAGCAACCTGGACTGCACGCTGTGTTGTCTGAGCGAAACGTCGGAGACCGTGCGCGACTTCCCGCTGGAAGAGATCTAGTGCAGCATCGACATCATCGCCGCGCACGAGGGCCTGGGCACTGACGTGCAGGTATCGGGCAGCTATAGCCCACCCTGCGCTGGTTCGACGAACTGCTGGCCATCGTTGCGCGGCCTGCGGCCGTGCCTCATGGCGAACGGCATCAAGGCGATGCGAGTTGCTCGTCGAACTGGCGGCGGCCGGGCTCGTCGATGTCGCCTTTCACGTCGACATCAGCAGCAGCGAGCCGGCTTCAACAGCGAAGCCGCACTGAATACGCTGCGCCTTGAGTGCATCGAGTGCATCGAGTACGTACGGCCTTCCGATCAGACCGGTACGCACCGACGCCAGTGCCGGCTGACTACCAAATGCGCCTCACGCCGTATGACTGGACGGTTGCCAATAGCCAGCGCCCGCGAGCCGTGCCCTGAATCGTCGCAGACCTGTAGCCTGCGTGCAGCGGGGTGCATGCAGGCTCAGTCTCAGTCCACCCCGTGTGTTCGCGCCGGGAACGTCGGCTCGGGCCGGCCACAACGTCCAGCGCCACCAAAATTTCGTCAACGTTCTTGGCAGGGTAGTTGACGCGGCTTCAAGTGGCCGCGGTCCGATTCAACAACAACGACGGCGTGGGGGACGCTCAGCCGCGGCGGCGGCGCGCCAGGAAGCCCACGACGGCAAGGCCGCCCAGCAAAAGTGCGTAGGTCTCGGGCTCGGGAACGGCGGTGGCCAGGATCAGGTTGTCAACCGCAGCGGCCGTGAATGGGCTCACCGTGGGAAAGAAGCGCACCGATTCGGCAGCAACAAAGTTCAGCCTGCCGGTGGTCGACACGACGCCAATGAAGCTGGACAGGCTGGTGTTGTTGAGCAACACGCTCGCGATGCCATCGGCGTCACCGCCTGTGATATTGATGCCACCGAACACACCGGCGCCGACTGAGCCCCCAAATTGGGTATTGAAGAAGTTGCCCCCCAAACCAGCCACGCCGCTGGAGAAATCGGAAAAGATGAGGGTGTCTTGGGTCCTGAACGATTCAAGCCAGATCTGGTTCTCACCGCCGAAGATCGCGCCGGAGCGGAAGCCAGCCCGGAGGTCGCCGGCTGTGGTGTTGACGTTGTAGCTGAACGGGCCGGCGCTGCGCGCAAGGGGGCCGAGCAGCGGCGGTCCGATGAACGGGACAAAGGGATCCAACTCTGAAAATCTGTCGATCCCGGTCTGGCCGACGGCAGCCAGGAAGCTTGCCGGGGTGGTGTAGAAAGTAACGGCGGCCTGCGCTGCGCTTGTGGCAATCAGCAATGCAGCCACGCAGATCGGCTTGATCAGAAGAGCTTTGGACATGGAATTTTTCCTGAAGTTGTTAAGTTCTTGAGTTGTGAAAGGGCGTGTGTCGAGCTGGGCGTGTCGATACCGCAAAGACTATGAAGGCTCCCGTGCGGCCAGTCATCACGATGGCGTGAGAATTCGGCGGGTGCATCCTCCAGTTGCGTCCCGCCGCTGATCCGTGCAATTTCACGGCAACCAGACCAGAGCATTTGGCCGCAGCGGCTGCGCGCGACATCTATTCGGCACAAACGAAGGACAGACCGCGCTCGTTCTGGCGTGGAAATTGCCGCATGCAAGGGGGCGCCGGGGTGGCTGGAAAAAATTCCACCTCCGGCCTGTAATCCCGGGCCCGGTTCGACCGACCTAATCACCGTTCATCGGGCGCTGCCGGCGCCGTTGTCGGTCCCCGTGTTCAATTACCAAGAGAACCGTCCATGACCTTGCGCCAATTGATGGTCTTCGCACTGCTGCTGACTTGCGCAGCACTGGCCCACGCGATCGAATTCCAGCCCTGCAGCGCCGCAGCGTTGGCCGCCGCGCAGAAGGCCGACAAGCCCGTGGCGCTGCAATTCCACGCCGACTGGTTCCTGACCTGCCGCGCACAGGACAAGGTGCTGCAGGCGCTGAAGGCCGAACCCGGCCTTGATGTCGCAGTTCTTAAAGTCAACTACGACACTGAGAAGGATTTGAAGAAGCAGTACAAGGTCCAGACGCAGGCCACGATGGTGATCCTGCGGGGTGACAAAGAACGCGGGCGACTGGTTGGCGACACGACCGAGGCGGGCATCCGCGCGGCGTTGAGGTCGGCTCTGTAAAGGCGCCGAAGTGCTCACCGGCCTGTCAATGCCGCAACTGGGCCTGAGCCTTGGCTGCCGGAGGGCTGACGACCTTGTCGCCTTGCGTGCAGCCGCTGCGGCCGCTGGTTGCCGGCGCCAGCATCCAGGGCAACCGTCTTGCACCCGTCGCGACGGGCCTGGGCATGACGCTGTCATTCGCCGCCATTGGCGTGTTTCTCGGCGCCTTGGGGCCGGCGCTAGGCATCGACCGCGCAACCATTCGCACGGCGGGCGCCGCGATGATGATTGCCTTCGCGCTGGTGATGATGGTGCGCGCGCTGAGCGAACGCTTTTCGCGCTGGATGTTGCCGATTGCCAGCAGTGCCAATGCGCGGCTCGGCGCTGGCCCTGGTGGCCAGCAACGGCGGCGCAGCACGGGACGGATGGGTGTTGGCCGTGTTCGGCTTCGGCGCCGCCTTGCCGCTGGTCGCGGTGGCCTACGCTTCCCGGGCTGGATTCGTGCGCGGCCGCAACTGGGTGCTGGCGAGGATCGAACCCATGCGCTTGGGCCTTGAACTGGTCCTGGGTGCGATGGGCATCGCCATCCTCACCGGTGCCGACAAGCGCCTGGAAGCTCTGATTCTGTTCTGGCTCCCTCATGCGCGGGTCAATCTCACGGTGGGCATCTGAGCGCCGAGTATCAACGTCCGTCAACCTCTGAAAGTGATTCGATGAATACAAGACAGATCCGACAAGTGGTGCTTCTTTGCATCAGCAGCATGAGCCTCTTCTTGCTGACCGCGCAGGCCAAGGCGCCGGATGGACTGGTGGCCGTCAAGAGCCCCCATTCGGCTGCCGAGACCGCATCCCGCTTGGCAGCCGCTTTGCCCGAGCGCGGACTGAAGCTTTTTGTCCGCATCGACCATGCAGCGGGTGCCGTTTCCATCGGGAAGACGTTGCGACCCACCGAGGTGCTGATATTCGGCAACCCGCAAGGTGGCACGCCTCTGATGGAGTGCCAACAGTCCGTCGGCATCGACCTTCCGCTCAAGGCCCTGGTCTGGCAAGACGCGTCGGGCCAGGTCTGGCTCGGCTACAACGATCCGGCCTGGCTCATCGCGCGGCATGGCGCCGGCGCTTGCCCCGCTGTCAGCACATTGTCCAAAGCCTTGGGCTCGCTCGCGGCAGCCGCTGTCGCGCCTTGACGCAGAGCGGCCTGGAGATCGCTCGATATCTGACCACCGCCAGCAACAGCACCCGCCCCATGCCCAGTATCCGCGTTGATTTCCCTGGTGGCCAGGGCCACGCGCTGGCCGGCCGACTCGACACGCCCGACGGGATGCCGCGCGCCTGGGCGCTGTTTGCCCACTGCTTCACCTGCTCGAAAGACTCCAAGGCGGCGGCCTACATCGCGCGCGCCCTGGACGACGCCGGTTTCGGCGTATTGCGCTTCGATGTAACGGGCCTGGGCGGCAGCGGCGGACTTGCGGAATAACTGCCCGTGGCGAACGACTGGAATTGGCCGGGACGGCTAGGACGCTGCTGCACACTGAGGCTAGCGTTTGCTGCGGCCCCAGCATAGCCGACTTCTCCGGCTCGGCGTCGGCGGCGCATATTGACCCGGCGGAGCTGGCGACGTTTTTTCCGGCGAACGATGGGCCAACCTTGGAACTTCACCTGCGCCCACGCCGCTGAGAAAAGCAGCGTTCGTAGCAGCAATCGTTCGCGTATGCCGACTGACCAACGCAGTGCGGTGTGGAGCACTTAAGCGATCTCGCGCTGCAGATAGTCATCTGCACGTAGGCCAACAGCGGCAGATCCACCGTGGTGGCCAACCCCGAGGTGCCTAGGTCCAGTGCGAGCGCCCCTTCCGCAGCCGTACGTTGCGCGAATTCGCGCGGAGGCATGCAAAGAGGGACGCTAATCTATGGGCAGACTTCACTACGGGCACGTCGCCCTGATTGCCACCTTCGATTTCAGCGGCCGGGGCAACCACCCCTGATTTGCGGGGGTGCCGTGGACCTAAGCCCTTTGACCACGGGTTTACACGAGGTTAAGCACATCTGGCGCCGTGTCACCGTATGTTGCTGTTCGTAAGAACACAGCCGTAGAGCTATAACTTTCACTAGGAGTTCCATGATCGGATCGGTCACCCAGGCGCGCCACTTCATGGCCGCCGCAGCCCTGGCACTTTGCCTGCCCGCCGCTCAGGCCTCAACGGCCGCCTACGACGCTATGCTGGCCAGCGGCACGACGGTAGAAGGTATCTTTCCGCGCATCGTCATCCGCGACGACGTTGGTCTGGTCGGCTCGGCCAGCTTCGGCGCGAACGCAGCGTTTGCTGGCGTGGCCGGGCTGGGCAACAGCGGCGGCCAAGGTTGCACCGGCGTGCTGGTCGCGCCGACGACTTTGCTGTCGGCCCGACATTGCGGCGTGGTCGCCGGCGACTTTGCGCGTTTTGGCACCAGCTACGCAAGCCCGACCTTCAGCTCCAACATCGTGTCCGTGCAAGTTCCGGCGGGTGGTAACGCTGATTCACCTTTGTTGAACGGCGGCGATCTGGTCATCGTCACCTTGGCGACGGCCGTACCCGGCAACATCGCCATGCCGTTCCTTCTGTCCGATGCGACCACGTCACTGACAGGTTTCTCTGTTGTCACCATCGGCTATGGCGGTCGCGGCCTCGGCAGCGGCGCCAGCCAAGGCGTTGACGGCATTCGCCGCGGCGGCACGAATGTGCTGGACCGCTACGGCGCGGCGGTCAACTCCTCGTCGTCGATAGCCAACACCGCGAACATCTTTTCCACCGACTTCGACAACCCGTCGGGCACCAGCAATACCTTGGGCTGGCTGGGCAGTCAGGCCACCGCGACGGCCTTCGAGGCGACCACAGCCGTGGGTGACAGCGGTGGCCCCCTGCTGTTCGACAACGGTGGCCAATGGACCCTGCTTGGCGTGCTCAGCGGCGGCTCAACCCCCAACAGCGTTTACGGCGACATCTCTTGGTGGACCGGGGTCGCGCCCTACCGCATGCAAATCCAGGCTGCAGGTGGCATGTTCATCTCCGTGGTGCCCGAGCCTGGTAGCTATGCCTTGATATTGTTCGGTTTGGTCCTGGTCGGCGCGCGTCTGCGCCGCTCTGCAACGGGTTGAACTCGGGTGCGGCGGGCGGTTGGGGGCGAGATTGCCTGAATGGCTTCTTGACCGCGCCCTTAACAGTAACGACCCGACACCCCCCCTCCCGGCTTTTGAATCCCACTGTTAGCTGTATTTGTTCCCGGCCTTCAAGAGGCCGACGGAATCCCGTGAGCGGGCGAGTTAAGCCTGTCAGCTTTTATACGCCACACGTCCAACGCCTCAACTCTGCCGGGCTGACTGGCGGTGTGAACGGCCAAGCAGCAGTGAGCCAATGTCTTACTTCGGCATAGAGCCTGACCCAAGAACTACTCGTTGAAATGCCATAAAGCCGCCGGTGGCGGACGACAGCAATTGGCCGTTATGGATCACTAGTGTCCGGTTAAAAGTTGAACAAATTCAACTGCTTAGCGTCGTCGGCCTGTTCAGATGTGGACTCATTGCCCGGGAAGGCGCATGAAAGCTGGGTTTTCTCGAAAACCGATACCGACAAGATCTGTAG
>Ga0335395_10000865_pt1 | contig 19069 bp, 17 predicted proteins | sample MAT02_FD_205744 | JGI IMG/M metagenome (GOLD analysis project Ga0335395, IMG submission 205744) | Freshwater microbial communities from Lake Fryxell liftoff mats and glacier meltwater in Antarctica - MAT-02 (spades assembly) (version 2) ...
CCGCCGCTTTATTGACTGTTATTCAAACTTGTAAAGCACAAGGTCGCTCTGTATTGGACTTTTTCTGCCAAGCTTTGATCGATCCTTCTTCTCTTTCCCTCATTCCTATTCTCACCTGATTCCTTACGTTATTTCTATTGAACCTGATATTTTACTTTGCATCGCTGGTGCACCATTTAATGAATCTGAAAAGAGACGAATTGCTGAGCTTAACTTAGCAAGACATATTGAAAACTATGGTCAGGTTAGTGATAGCCATTTGGCAAAACTTTATCGATGTAGTATTGCCCTTGTTTATCCTCCTCTTTATGAAGGTTTTGGAATCCCCCCACTTGAAGCAATGGCTTGCGGTACGGCTGTTATAGCATCCAATTGCTCTAGTATTCCTGAAGTGGTAGGGGATGCTGGGATTTTATTTGATCCTAAAGCAACGCATGATTTGGCAGATATCCTACTCTTGTTGCTGAGGAGTTCTACCGAGCGCGATCGCTTAATCGAGAAAGGGTATCAACGCGAGAAACAATTTAGTTGGGATAAGACCGTTGCCCAGACCCTTAAAGTTTATCAATCATTGGGTTGATTTCTCATAAATAATGAGTTGCTGTTTTCTGCTGCTTCATTTCGTCTTTCAAATCAAAATATTTTCGGTCTCATAATGAAAGGCTATCTAAATCTGTTAGAAATAAACTTAAACTGTAACTTTTAATGAATTTGATAATCTCGCTAACGAAGGTATTCTTATGCTGAATTATCTATCCAAGAAAATTTGTTGCCGTTTAGTGAGTCCCCAGCTTAACTATCATGCTGCCAAATTTCTTCAAGCTTTACCTATTAGTTCAGAGGTGATAGGACCTCCCAAAGATTTTTATGAGTCAACATTAGATTGGTTTGTTCAATACCATGTTCATAATAATCGTGGAGCAACTTATCATGAACTCAATCTTGATGACCAAGCTTGCAGATTAGAACCTAAATATTTGGATCAGAATATTCACTGGAAATTCAAGAGAACATATCGAGATCAAGATAATTTTGGATCCAATACTAGTAGTACATTTGTTTGTCTAATCCCGAACGGGCGTGTGTGGAGTGACAATGCCATCATTGCTCCGAATGATAGACTTTTATCAGATTTATCAACGCCAATAGAAAAAAGTATTAATGACCACGCGATTTTTAAGAAATGGAAGTTACGACCCGCACACTTTATGGATGGTAAAGTTGCAGTTTTATCAACACTAGGCGGAGATAATTACTTCCATTGGCTATTTGATGTATTGCCAAGACTTGAAATGATGCGCCGTGGAGGTTTTTCTATAGATTCTATAAGCCACTTTGTAGTTAATAGCTGCCATCTTTCGTTTCAAAAAGAGACTCTAAATTATTTGGATATTCCTCTAAATAATGTGGTTGAAACACGCTGTCACACTCACATAAAGGCAGAAGAATTAATTGTTTCTTCCCTGCCTAGACAATCCCGCTTAGGTAATTCTCCAAGAAAATTTATATGCGACTTTCTTAGGCAAAGATTTTTAACTAAAAAAAGTTCTTGTTCATTTGGAGACCGTATTTATATAAGTCGTACAACAGCTAGCTATCGACGGGTAGTGAATGAAGCTGAAGTCATAAACTTATTACAAATATTAGGCTTTCAAGTTCTGGATTTGGAAGCAATGTCATTTGCTGAACAAATATCAGCATTTGCCTCTGCTAAAGTTATAGTGTCTCCTCATGGGGCTGGGCTTTCTAATTTAGTCTTCTCCAGTTTAGGTACTAAAGTTATCGAGCTTTTCTCTCCAAATTATGTCCATGTCTGTTTTTGGGCAATTTGTAGTCATCTTAATCTTGATTACTATTATTTAATCGGAGAGGGAGATAGACCACCTGATTATGTGCATAAACCAATAACTTACCCATACAGGGACAATATTGAAATAAATCTCGAAGCACTATCAGAGATTCTGCAATGCGCCAAAGTTGACTGAAAAATAATTTTTCACGAAAGCACGCCTATCGGTCATTAGCTTGATCTCGAATAAGTAATGAGTTGCTGTTTTCTGTTGCTTCATTTCGTGTTGTGAATTTAAGAACTATTCTCTGTGAAAACTTCCCCTAAAGAAATCCTACCTACGATGAAAGAATTAGCTTTTCATAAGGACAGAGGCTATATTAACAACTCTAGTTTGGTTCTTTTAGCTTTTGCTTCAGCTTACTTTCCTCGTGTAATACAGGCACTTGGATTTCCCCCATTCATTAACTTTGTCCATTTTGCGACCATCCCCTTAGTTTGCATATATGTACTGTCTAGTGTTCGATTCAAGAATCGTAGTCAAATTGATATCGTTAAAGGGCTTTTGTTTGGACTTGCTGCTTTGCTAGGAGTAATAACTACTAGCGCTCTTGTTAATGATGCCGGACTAATTAATGTTGTCCTGCAATTTTTTCTTCTGGCTGAGCCTTTTATATTTCTTTTGGCTATTGTCAGTATCCCCATGTCCGTAGAGAGTCTAGGAAAATTTCGCTTCTGGTGGATGCAATTTGGTCTCGCCAACCTTCTATTTGCTCTAATCCAAGGGTTTGTTCTGAATCTCAATTATTCAAATCCAGACAATATTAAGGGGATCTTTATAGGTCAAGGATCTGGTCATGTAGTCAGTGGCACAGTATCCATGACTTTTGCATTGTATTATTCTGTAACTGCAAGAGATAAACCAATCTGGGTTCGTGCATCTGTAATTTTCGCTGCATTGATCCATGTTGTTATAGGTGATGTTAAGCAAGCATTACTCGTGTTTCTCGTAGCTTTGCTAGTTTTTATATTATTTAAGCTCAACAATATTAGACTCTTGCTTCAATACCTAGCAGCCACTGTTGTGTTTATAGTTGTGATAGTGATACTAGCTAATACTGTAGCGAGGTCTCTATTGACTTGGGCCGATCTAGATATTCAAAGACAAGGTCTAGAACTCAAGTCAGTTGGTTTTTCTATAATTCCGACTTATTACCATTCCCCCCTAAACTGGTTATTTGGTTTAGGTCCTGGTCATACTATCGGGCGATTGGGAGGATGGATGATTCAGGAATATCAAGACTTATTACAACCTCTTGGAGTAACTAAATCTAAAGCTACTTGGGATGTTTGGCTAGCGACTAATAGGAGCTGGCTTGGCGATAGATCGAGTTTTTTTTCGCCCCTGTTTGGATGGGCAGGTATCTGGGGAGATGGGGGATTATTAGGACTAGCCGTGTATATACACTTATGGGTATTTACTTGGCAGAAGATTGGTTTAGACAGTATTTCTAGATACCTCATTATCACGGTATTGTGTTATGGCATGATTCTTTCTCAAATCGAAGAACCAGGTTATATGATGTTCGTCACTGGTCTAATTGGTCTCAGATGGCAAGAAATTTATCAATGTCATCTAGTGAGAGACAAAGGAAATTATGAAATTTTTTAATCATTGTGTTGCTCGTGATGACTAAAGTACTTCCCAAAATCTAGAGTTTCTTTAGATTGGTGGAAATATATAGTTTTTGTTTGCTTTTAAGTTCAAAATGTCAAAGTGTTAGATAAGCATTTCTATAGATTTGGAATAATATAAGCTCTTACAATGAAGATTCTGCATCTTAGTACTTCTGATATTGATAGTGGTGGAGCCATAGCTGCTTATCGCCTACACCATGGGCTACAGATTAGTGGGGTAGACTCCCAGATGTTGGTACGAGCTAAGTTTAGTCTTGACAGAACAGTAATAGCTGATAAGTCCTTACTGACTAAGCTAGGTCCTCCCATATCGGGGTTTCCATTGAGGTTTTACTCTAAAACCGATCCAGCAATGTTTTCATCTCAGTGGTTTTTGGATGCAATTTCTCCCAAAGTCGCTCAACTGAATCCAGATATTATCCATCTGCATTGGTTGTGCAATGGATTCCTTCAAATTGAAACACTTGCTAAATTTAAAAAGCCCATCGTCTGGACTCTCCATGATATGTGGCCATTTACAGGGGGCTGTCATTATGCTCGTGAGTGTACCCGCTATAAAAACTCTTGTGGCTCCTGTCCTCAACTTAATAGCAATAGAAATTGGGATCTATCTCATTGGATCTGGCAACGCAAAGCTCGAACTTGGAAAGATCTGGATCTAACGATTGTAAGCCCAAGTTCTTGGTTAGCTGAATGTGCTAGATCCAGTTCTCTTTTTAAGGATTTGCGGATCGAAGTGATTCCTCACGGACTTGATTTAGAAAAGTATAAACCAATAAATCAAGGTTTGGCAAGACAAGTATTGAATTTACCACAGGACAAAAAACTTGTTCTGTTCGGATCCTCTCCTGGTACGACAGGCGATCCCAGAAAAGGACTGGATCTTTTACAACCAGCGCTACAAAACCTCAGTCAGTATGAATGGAAAGATAAATTAGAGTTAGTTGTTTTTGGCGCTTCTCAACCTAGTGAGCCTGTTGATGTCGGCTTGAGAACCAACTATCTCGGTTCATTCCGTGACGATATATCGCTTGCACTTGTCTATTCAGCAGTTGACATAATGGTCGTTCCGTCAAGACAGGAAGCTTTTGGGCAAACCGCTTCAGAATCATTAGCTTGTGGTACGCCAGTAGTAGCTTTTGCCGCTACTGGGTTAAAGGATATTATTGACCACAAAAAAAATGGCTATCTTGCTGAACCGTTTAAAGTTGAAGATTTGGCTAGAGGGATTAACTGGATCTTAGAAAATAACAGTCGCTATGAACAACTATGTACTCAGGCACGAGAGAAGGCTGAACGAGAATTTAACATAAAATTGTATGCATCTCATTACCTTTCAATTTACAAAAGTGTCTAAAATGCCCAAATGCATCAAACAGCTTTTGACTCAGACAACTACTGCATCAAACAGCTTTTGACTCAGACAACTACTTTGGCAACTAGTTATTAACCTCTCTCCTGATAAAAAATCATATAATGAAACCCTTAAAAGTCTTGCTTTGCGCCTACGCCTGTAGACCAGACAAAGGTTCTGAACCAAGTGTAGGATGGAATGTCGCCCGAGAGATGGTTAAATATCATGAAGTCTGGGTACTGACGCGAACCAACAATTCTACAGCCATCGAAGCAGAACTCCAGCAGCATCCTTTATCCAAACTCCACTTCGTCTACTGTGACTTGCCAAAGTGGGTACAGTGGTGGGAAAGAGACTCTTGGGAAGTCCACATTCGCTACTATCTCTGGCAAATTGAGGCTCATGCTACAGCTCTCAACTTGCACCGAGAGATTGGCTTTGACCTAGTACATCATGTAACCTATGGGCGCTACTGTAGTCCAAGCTTCTTAGCATTTTTACCTCTTCCCTTTATTTGGGGGCCTGTTGGTGGAGGTGAATCAGCTCCATACCCTTTTTGGCAAGATTTCGGATTCCGAGGGCGAATGTACGAAAGGCTACGAGATCTATCTCGCTGGGTAGGAGAACGAGACCCCTTGGTGCAGATTACAGCTAAACAATGTGCTGCTGCGATCGCAACGACATCAGAAACTTCCACTCGACTGAAAACATTGGGGGTCAAGCAGATTCAAATGATTGTTGGACAAACTGGGATCAATCAGGAAGAACTGGAACGCCTCAAGATGTTGGAAATTCGTAGCTCGGAGCAACCCATACGATTTCTTAGTTTAGGACGCTTACTGCATTGGAAGGGATTTCATTTAGGAATACGTGCTTTTGCTGAAGCTCAACTCAATGAAGCTGAATATTGGATTGTGGGAGAGGGATCTCAGCGGCAGATCTTACAGAAGCTAGTACAGGATCTAAACATTAGCCATTGCGTGCGATTTTTCGGAGAACTTCCCCGTGAGCAAGCCCTATCTATCTTGGGTAACTGCGATGTCCTTGTCCATCCCAGCCTACATGATTTTTCTCCTACTGTCTGCTTGGAAGCTATGGCAGCAGGACGACCGATAATCTGCTTCGATTTAGGCGGCCCCTCTGTACAGATTACTGATGAAACAGGGGTTAAAATTGCCGCCCACACTCCGAAACAGGCAGTCCAAGATATGGCGATCGCAATGCAGCTTTTAGCCCACAATTGGGAGATGCGAGTCAGTATGGGACAAGCTGGTCAAAGGCGCGTTAGTGAATTTTATCAGTGGGAAACCAAAGGTCAGTTTTTAGCCCAATTATATGAACAAGTGACAAAAAAAGATCCAAGTTGTTTACAGCTTCTAAGCCATGATTAGTGTCGTCATTCCTGCATACAACGCGGCAAGGTTTATTGAGCCCGCCATTGAGAGTATCTTAAAGCAGACATTTCAGGAGTTTGAAGTGATTTTGGTCGATGATGGCTCGACCGATAATACCCTAGAAATATTAGAACATTATGCCCAGAAAGATCCCAGAATCAGGGTGATTCAATGCACACATGGAGGCTTGAGCTGCGCCCTCAACCGAGGAATCAGCGAAGCCCAATATCCTTGGATTGGCAGAATGGATGCTGATGATGTTGCCTTACCTGAACGTTTTGAGAAACAGCTTGAAGCAGCGCGATCGCATCCGCAAGTAGTTGCTTGGGGAACCTATGCCTATCACATCAATTCTTACGGAAAAATCTTAGGACTCGCGCAGACTGGTCCAAGCACTGAAGCCGAATTTTATCGGCTGCGTAATGATGGACATCTGGTTCAGTTGATCCACCCGACAGTTCTCTTGAAGAAAGAGATTGTGTTAGCAGTGGGCGGTTACAAGTCAGAATTTGAGCCAGTTGAAGAACTCGAATTGTTTGACCGCATGGCAGCTTATGGACCAACATTAGCGCTTCCCGAACCTTTGCTGCTGTACCGAGTGCATTCTGGCAGTGTCTCTATGCAACGATTTTTCTACCAGAAACAACTGATGCGTCACGTTGTAGCTTGTCATCGAGCGCGGATTTCAGGACAGCCAGAACTAAGTTTCGAGCAGTTTAGCCAAAGCCTCCAACAGCAACCCTTTTGGGTGCGGTGGCAGCGAGAACTAAAGACCTCAGGAATGTATTATTACCGCAAAGCTGGGCTGTCTGTCGGAGAAGACCAATATTTACAAGGGGGTATTTATTTGGGGATGTCAGCAATTCTCAATCCAAGCTACTGCCTACCTCGCCTTTGGCAGCAAATCCTCTCCCCCAAAATCCAGCGTATCTTCAGATCTCACAATCACCTTCTCAGTCAAGGAAATAACAGTCATGACAAAGATTTTTAAGGACAGACACTATCAAACTCTTGAAGAAGCCAAAGTCCACTATGAAATTGAACGGGAGTTAGCCAACAGGTTACGGACAGCAACCAAAGAAGAAAGAGCGATCTTGTATAACAGTGTTTATGATGAGTTGTATCAAAGATTACCCAATAACTCGATTGTCCGTCGCAAGTCAGATCCTAACCTTTCGGCATGGGTAGCTGCCCAACGAATGCAACTCATTGAAAAATTTCTGAAACCTGATGTTACTTTTCTGGAGGTTGGTCCTGGGGATTGTAGTTTATCGCTAGAAGTAGCCAAGCACGTCAAACAAGTTTATGCAGTAGATGTATCAAAAGAGTTCAACTCAGATCTAAATTGTCCCCCAAACTTTGAATTAGTAATTTCTGATGGCTCTTGCATTCCTGTCGCTGAAAACAGTATTGACGTTGTCTATAGTCATCAGTTGATGGAGCACTTGCATCCTGATGATGCGATCGAGCAGCTTCAAAATATCTATCGTTCGCTGGCTCCTGGAGGCGTGTACATCTGCATTACTCCCAATCGCTTATCAGGCCCTCACGATGTTTCTAAACACTTTAATGAGATTGCTAGTGGGCTTCATTTGAAAGAATATACTGTTACAGAGTTGTACGAGATCTTCCGTATTGTTGGTTTTTTACAGGTCAGTTATTACAAGAGCTACCAGAAAAATCATTTAGAAATCCCCTTATTACCACTAACAGTAGCGATGCTGAGAGGATTGGAGAGATGTCTAGAGCTACTCCCCTATCGTATCAGGCAAGAGATTGCCAGTCAGCCTTTGCTATTTAGAGGGATGACTATTGTAGGTACTAAGTACTAAGAGCTACCCCTGTTAAGGTGACCAACGAACTTGCGAGATCCTAGCGATATGCCTCCTTGAAATTTCACATCAAAAGTCCAAGGAAATAGCTTTTTAAAGGCTGAAACAACCGATCTGCGTTCGCTATTTTTGCACCTTAACAGGGGTAGTACTAAGAGCCTATCCGAATAACCTGATCATCTAAATATTTAAATCAAGAGGAGCCATGTTGAAAGAATATTCACCGATAACAGTTCATGGTTTGGTTTGTCACGACCATGTCGATATGGCATTTGCCAGTTATAGTTCACTACTGAAATTTTCTCTCGATCCTTTGCAGTTAATCATTCATGATGACGGCTCATTAACTGATGAAGATCGCCAAAAGCTGAGTAGTTTAGCAGGAGCAAGCATTCTTTCTCGTGTCGAAGCTGATGATTTAATGAATCAACATCTGAAGCCATATCCCAACTGCTACAAGTACCGATGTGAGCATGTATATGGTTTAAAACTCTTAGATATTGCTCTACTGAGTGAAACAGATTTTGCTTACTGCGATAGTGATATTTTGTTTTTGCGACCCTTTCAGGGAATGTTCTGCTGGCCTGATGAGAGTACATCAGCCATTTTTATGAGAGATTATCTTGATGCTTATTCCATGCTCCCTTGGCATCTTTTGGGAACAGACAAACCAAAACTTACCAGCAAAGTGAATGCAGGTCTGATCTTTTTCCGTAAATCAGCTTACGATCTCGACTTCATCGAATGGTTTTTAGCTCAGGAGCAATTCAGATATAAGGTAGGATGGCTGGAACAAACTTGTTGGGCCGCCCTCGGACACCGTGTCGGATGTAGGCAATGGAATCCTGAACAGGTTATGCTCATGAGATCTGATAGTTCTTTTACAGATAATTTAGTAGCAGGTCATTTTGTGAAAGAAGTTCGCTATCGTTTTGGGGAATTTCTAACTCTTACAGATAAACAGCAGCTACCTAGCAAACCTTTAACTGTCGAAACAATTGTGCCGCCTAATTGTAATCTTTTAGAACTTGGAGGGGTACACTTAATGAGACAACTTAAACGGATTCGCAACTATCACAAGATTCCTGAGATGCTGCGTCAGAAATTCTTAAGAAGTTATGCAAAAGCTACTTAAGCCAAAGCTAATTTGGAGTTGTAAAAATGCCTGAAATTTCTTCTCGTGTTGCTCTATTCATTTACTCCCTTGATGGAGGTGGTGCAGAAAGAGCAATGGCAAACTTAGCCTGTAGTTTTGCCAAACAGGGCTTAAAAGTAGATTTAGTCCTAGTTAGAGCAAAAGGACCATATTTAGCCCAGATTCCTTCTGAGGTAAGGATCATCGATCTGCAAATATCTTCAACACCTGCTAGCCTCTTTCCCCTAGTACGTTACTTAAAGCAGGAAAAACCTGCTGTTATGCTGTCTGCAATGCATTATGCCAATGAAGTAGCTCTTTGGGCTAAGCGCCTTGCTGGAGTGCCGACACGTATAGTTGTTTGCGAGCAGAATAATCTTTCTCAGTATGCTCGTCATTCTTCTCGTAAAGCAGAACGATGGACTCCTCTTTGGACAAAGTTGTTTTACCCTTGGGCAGATGCTATTGTTGCAGTTTCTCAAGGAGTGGCTAAAGACTTAAGTCAAGTCACTGGTTTACCTGCCAATCGGATTCAGGTTATTTATAACCCAGTTATTACATCCGAGCTATTGGTAAAGGCGACAGAGCCAGTGGCACATCCTTGGTTTAGTATAGGTTCACCTCCTGTGATTTTGGGAGTTGGAAGGCTGGTCGGGCAAAAAGACTTTTCCACTCTAATTCGAGCTTTCGCTCAGGTCAGAAAGGTTCAACCTTCTCGGCTGATGATCTTGGGTAATAATGCTGGAAGTGGACCTGCCCTAAACGCTTTGGTAAGAGAACTGGACTTAGAAAACGACGTTGCCATGCCTGGTTTTGTAGATAATCCTTGTACTTACATGGCTAAGGCAGCCGTATTTGCCCTGTCTTCACGCTGGGAAGGATTTGGCAATGTAATTGTAGAAGCTTTGGCGGTGGGCACTCCAGTTGTTTCTACAGATTGTGAGAGTGGTCCTGCCGAGATTCTCGATCACGGCCGATATGGCGATCTTGTTCCTGTAGGCGATTATCATGCTCTGGCTAAGGTTATCCTCGGTGTGTTATCTGGGAAAACAAAATCTGTTGACCCGAATTGGTTAGCCCAATTCAGTTTGGAGAGTATTACACGGCAATATCTAGAAGTTCTAGGACTTGTAAATAGCTAGCCTACTTTAATGCTAAATTTGTTACAAACTCATATAGAGATAGTTATGAACCCGCTACAGATTGAGAGGATTTTAGGTTCTTATCTCACTGCTCTTAGACCGCGACAGTGGACTAAAAACTTAATTGTTTTTGCAGCTCCTTTATTTGCCTTTCAACTCGGCGGTCAAACGATTGTAAACAGCTTATTAGCATTCATACTGTTCTGCTGTAGTTCTAGTAGCTTTTATCTGTTCAACGATATTCTAGATATAGAAGCTGATCGTTGCCATCCTATTAAATGTAAACGTCCGATTGCGTCTGGATTGGTCAGTATTCCAGTAGCTATTGTGCTGGCAATCGTTTTACAAGGAGGAGCACTTATCTTTGCGTGGTTCGTTGCCAAGGGACTAGCAATTGCAATTGCTGCCTATGGAGTGTTCCAAATCTTATACAATCTGCGTCTGAAACATACTGTAATTTTGGATGTAGTTACCATCGCGCTCGGTTTCGTTTTTAGGGCGGTTGGGGGTGCGGCTGCAACTGATATTGTTATGTCTCCATGGTTTTTGCTATGTACGGCTATGTTGGCACTTTTTTTGGCGATTGAAAAGCGTAAAGCTGAATTGAAAATACTTGAGATCAAGGGAGTGAGAACTCGTTATATTTTGAAGCGCTACTCCATGTCATTGCTGAGCCGTATGGAAAATGTAGTGACAACTGGAACGATCATTTTCTACTCCCTGTGGAGTTCAGGTCCCCAGTTAAAGGGAGCAACTACGCCTTGGATGTTGATAACTCTGCCCTTTGTAATGTATGGAGTTTTTCGCTATCAGCTATTGAGCGATTCCAAGGAAATTGAGCGCCGCAAGAAAGAACTTGGGCAAGAAGGCGGACAAACTGAACGCCCTGAGGAGGTTTTGTTACAAGATGGACCCATTCGTTTTACAGTCATTGGATGGGCTATGACTGTTTTTGCAGTCTTATTTTTGAAGAATCAACAACTTATTCTATGAAGTTTTATAACCAAGTAATTATGGTTGCTGAGATCGATCTCAACAGATTATATACTTATGGTATTCGTGGGATTATTCTTGATTTAGATAATACAATTGTCTCTGAAGACGATCGCTATCTATCCCCAAGAGTCGAAGCATGGATCGAAACAGCGAAATCAAAAGGATTTAAGTTTTTTATTTTATCCAATGGTAAGCGGAAATCCCGACTTCAAGATTGGTCTTATCGCTTGGATATTCCAGCACTAGGACGAGCTAGGAAACCCTTTTCATTTGGATTTCATAAGGCACTCAAGCACATGCAACTGCATTCTAAACAGGTTGTAGTCATTGGCGATAGCCGTCATACTGACATTCTTGGAGCTCGTCTATTAGGATGCTCTAGTATCCGTGTTGCAACCTTACCACACCCTCCCCGCTGGTGGGAAAAGCTGTTCGGTCGTTGGTTGCATACTCCCTACCCGCCTCAATACGAACTTTGGCAACTTTAAATCTATTAAATAATGTCTATGCTGTCCAACGCATTGTTGATTTTGTTGATTTTAGTCACGGTTGGACTGAACACTATTGCTCAAACCCTATTAAAGCTTGGTTCAGGTCAAAATCCTCTGAACATCTATCTAGTGGGTGGGCTTGTCGCTTATGGAGTCAGTACCATTTTCTATATTTTGGTACTGGGTAAGTTTAACTTATCTGTTGCCTATCCAGTTGTAATTGGTTTAACTGTTATAGGAGCAACTATCGTAGGAGCAACTATTTTTCAGGAAAAGGTAGCGATCGAACAATGGATAGGGATAGGACTGATGCTAAGCGGGATTGTAGCGGTTGCATTTGGTAAAGCTTCTTAATTAGAGTCCCGTCTAATTTGAGAACCAAAGTTTTTGTCGTAGCGAAGACTTCATCTTCTAACTGCTGTTACGTGGAAGTATTCAAACCCTTACGAAATCTCGTCATCACAGGCTACAAATTACGCAGCTCTTGAGACACTCATTGGCTACAACTCCAGTTAAATCGTAGATATATAGATACTAACTAAAGTTATGACTGATTTTTACAATAGTGAATATAAAAAGTTAGAAGGAATCTCATGGTTCAGATTCTTTGTCATAATTCTTATAATTACAGTCATTTATTGGATAATTTCCGAACCTCAAAAGCCATTTGGAGATTTTACAAAAGCTTATTATTTGGCAGGTCAGCAAATCCTAGAAAATCCATCTAGTTTATACAATCGATTAAATGGAAATCTTACTTTTGTAAATATTCCAATTATTGCTTTGCTATTTACTCCTTTTTCAATGTTCAGTAAGTCAATTGCTGTTCTTATAATGACAGCATTGGGGACTCTAGCCAATTTAGCAGCTTGTTATTTGGCTATACGATTAGCAAGAATTAATGGTTGGAAACGATTGGCTCTAATAGTTTTTTTTGCTGCCAACGGTCCCCTATACTATAACCTCAAAATGGGAAATACGACACAGTATGTGTTGCTGCTATTATTAGGGACTATATTTTGCTTTAGAGCAAAGCAAAATATATGGGCGGGAGTTTTAACTGCAATCGCTGCTCTTATTAAATTGCCATTCTTATTGTTCGGACTTTATTTTGTTTTTAGGAAATACTGGCATGTATTAATCGGATTTATAATTACTTTGTCAGTAGTTTTAGGGACATCATTTCTATTGTTTGGAATTGATTTGCATATTACTTGGTATTCTCAATGTATTGAACCCTATCTTGGCAAGCCTTTAGCTGCCTTTAATATTCAATCTATTGATGGATTTTTAGCGCGTATACTAACTACAAATAGCCTACAAAACTGGACACCTATTGAAGTAGGTTTTAGCTTTAAACTAGTCAAATATTTGCTTGTCTCGCTGATTCTAGGAACAGCAATTTGGATCGGCTGGAAATGCAGCCGTTTTTCTGATTCTCAATCAGAAGCTACAGAATTTTCTATTGTGCTTTGCCTGTGTATACTTCTGAGTCCTATCTCTTGGACTCATTATTATCTGGTTCTCTTAATCCCTTTAGCACTTTACCTAGGTAATGAACTTAATATGCCAAAAGGACGATTTTGGTCAGGAGCAATTATCATAAATTTTATTTTGTTGTCTCTCCCAATTGTAAATTTTGAATCAAATAGCTTGATAGTGCGTATTCTTGCTTCCCATTATTTCATCAGTGGAACTTTTTTGATGTTCATTCTTTTAGCAGGGCTTTATACACATCATTTTCAATCTTTAAAAACAAGCAAACCTAACAATCCAACTATTTAGTTCGCCGTATATTTCAGTGACATTTATACCTAAGTTTTTAAAAGAGATTACTAATCTGTTGAAGCTAAAAATGCAGAGAAATTTTTACTTAAATGTGTTTATTTTACTTTGGTCAATATTTGCCTTGACGAATAGTGGATTTGATACATCAGAGGGTAGATACCACTATCAAATTGCTGAGCAAATAATCAAGCATGGACAGCTTGGCTTTGATAGTTGGCAAGCGATCGGGCTTAAGGATATTACGCCATTGCGCTGTTGCTTTACGATGTCTCCAAGTGGCACAATATACGGTACTCATGAAATAGGTAGTACCCTATTTTATATTCCCACTGCCCTAGTTAATATTGGATTAGAGAAACTACTTTCTGGCATTGCTAATACAGATAAAATATTTGAGATTAAACAATTTATCCTTTCGTTCCAAGCTGGCTCTTATTCTGCAATCACTGCAACATTCTTTTTGGCGATCTTAAGGACAGGTTTCTCTAGACCATTAATGCCAAGTCTATTAGCCACAGTATCTCTAGTTTTTACAACATTTTTTTGGACTTACACAAGAATTTCCTTTGATGGCGTTCTCTGCTCCATGTTGTTAACTATTTCTTTGTACTTTCTACTTCTTTATAAGAGGAAAAAGCGTTGGATATATCTCATCTTATGCTTTCTCTGTTTGGGATTCTCGTCGATTACCCGTTTGACGATGATTTTTGCAATTCTAGCCTCTTTGACTTATCTAATTACTATCAGTAAATCATTGTTAACTAATACCGTCAAAAGAATCGCTGTAGCTTGCCTAACAATTATTCCTTTTTTAGGATGGCAACTATGGTACAACAATATGAGGACAGGAAATATTTTGCAGTCTCCTGTGCAGTCAGAGCGCTATCTCGAACAAAATGGTCTAGACGGGAACTTATTAATTGGACTACAGGGTCTTCTTTTAAGTCCTGGTAAAAGCATCTTTGTTTATGCTCCACTCTTGATCTTAACTATTCTAGTGTTTCGTAAATTTTACAAAGATTATCACAAGGAAGCGATTTATATCCTTGTATTAACTGTTTTTTGGTTTCTCCTTCACGCTAAGCTAAGAAGCTGGTATGGAGCATGGGGATGGGGACCTCGACATTTTATTACCATTTTACCGATTTTATTTCTTCCATTCGCCGTTAACATTGAATATGTTTGGCGAAAAACATCTCTATCCGTCTTATTATTGCTATGTTCCAGTTTTGGTTTTATGCTAACCCTAGCCTCGATAATTTCCAATTGGCACTTCAGGATGACATATGCCAAGGAACGAGGATTACTGAATGATGATACTTGGGTTTGGGGATTCTGGGACAGTCAGCCTATAGATATGTTAAAAGGAGCATTTATGAATATCGTTCGCGTTTTAACTCGTGGACCAATTATCGAAACACAGACGAATTCGTTAGCAAATGAATACGCAAGTAGTACTATTAATGTCTGGTACAACTCTCTTGCTTTTGGAGGTGTTCCTTTGTATGTAGTCATTCCTTTAGTCATTACTCTTTTTCTCTTGATTTATCTATCAATGCAAAATATCAAAAATATTATTAACTCACCTTACGCAGAGCGAAGATAGCCCCCCTCATCCCCCAGCCCCTTCTCCCACGCGGGGAGAAGGGGAGCAAGATTAGTTTTCTTTTCTGGTTCCCCTCGCCCTTAATGGGAGAGGGGCTAGGGGTGAGGGTCTTAAGGAATTCTGCGTAAGGTGAGTTATTAAAAATGCTTGAGAGCAGGAAGCGAGAACTCGTTATATTCTGAATCCATACTATATGCCCTTGTGGAATGTACATTATGTCTAAAGACAGATCTCATGTTGCTTTGTTTCTACGCTATCTTGGGGGAGGGGGCGCTGATTTAGCAATGACATACCTAGCCCGTGGCTTTGTTGAGCGAGGACTAAAAGTCGATTTTGTCCTCAGCCATGCTGATGGCGCTCACTTATGGAAAATTCCTCCCCAAGTGCGGATTGTCGATTTGAAAAGTGCGGGAAACTTTGCAAGCCTCAAAGCTCTGATCGGTTATTTGCGTCAGGAACGACCAGACACCCTGCTTTCAGCCATGCATTTCAATAACGAAATTGCTGTGGCAGCCAAATATCTCGCTGGTGTCTCGACGCGGATCTTTGTATGCGAACAAAATAACTTATCTCAGCGATCGCGCAATGAAACTCGCTTACTAAAGCGAATGACTCCGTTGTTTGCCAAACTGTCTTACAGATGGGCAGATGGAGTTGTCGCAGTCTCCCATGGCGTAGCTATAGACTTAAATAAAACCATTGGTTTGCCCCTAGAAAAGATTTACGTTATCTACAATCCTGCCGTTACACCAGAACTGGTAGCCAAAGCGCAAGAAAAAATCGATCACCCTTGGTTCGCACTTGGAGAACCTCCTGTCATTTTGGGGGTAGGAAAGATAGAACCTCAAAAAGATTTTCCAACCTTAATTCATGCGTTTGCTCAAATTCGCCAGATACAACCTGCCCGTCTGGCGATCTTGGGGTGGGGCCCAGATTCAGAAAAACAAAAGCACGAAGCCTTAATTCGTGAATTGGGACTTGAGGAAGATGTGGGTCTCCTTGGTTATGTAAACAATCCCTATGCCTATATGTCTCGGGCAGCCGTGTTTGCCTTGTCTTCACGCTGGGAAGGGTTGCCTTTTGTTTTGGTAGAGGCGATGGCGGTGGGCACTCCAGTTGTTTCTACAGATTGTGAGAGTGGTCCTGCCGAGATTCTCGATCGTGGAAAATATGGTTCTTTAGTGCCAGTTGGAGACAGTCAAGCTTTAGCAAAAGCTATTTTGGAGGTTTTGTCAGGTCAAACCAAGCCCGTCGAGATGGCTTGGTTAAAGCAATTCTCACTGGAAGAAATCACCCAAAAATATCTTGAGGTATTTGGTCTTGCTTAAGTATAGATATTTAAGACACTTTAAAACATCGAATTAGTTGTGAAAACAATAGCTCTGATTGATACCCATCTAAGGGGGCACCACCTCATGTACATCAGGCTCTTAAGCAAAACCCTGCTAGAGCTTGACAATCAGGTTATTGCCTTCTATCCAGAACCAGAAAAACTGACGACTTGGCTGAAAGCTAATTGTCCCGAGCAAATTCAACAATTCCACGCCTTTCCCATGCAGGAATCCAAGCCAGTCAGCCTTCCCATTCTCGGGCGACTGCCTCAACCTTTCAATGTTCTGAGACGCTGGCATCATGCCGCAAATACAATTAAGAAGGCTTCATCCCAGCTAGGTTATGCCCCAGATTTAGTCTTTTTTAACTGGATTGACAGCTACCTCAGTAACTACTTGAGTTACCCCATTATCGATCAGATTTTCCCTTACCCTTGGTCTGGGATCTGCTTTCAACCTCGATTGCAGTTCAACCCCTCTCAACCCAAACGGCAGGGATGGGTTGATTATCAAGCAGTGCTCAATTCCCCTCGTTGTCGAAGCGTAGCCGTGATGGATGAAGGTCACGCGACTCTATTACAGGACAAAATTAGCAGCCCTGTAGTGACGTTTCCAGATTTAACTGATGAATCACCCCCCGACCCCGATTTTTCTGTGGTTAATCAACTGTACGAAAAGGCAAGAGGTCGGAAAATAATTGGTTTACTGGGTTCGTTAAACAAACGTAAAGGGTTACTGACCTTACTAGCGGTAGCTCAGAAATCTCAGCAAGAAAACTGGTTTTTTGCTTTTGTGGGTCAACTGTCTCCTTATCTCTTCGCGCCAGAAGAACTGACCCGAATTAAAGACTTTGCTAAATCACCTCCCTCTAACTGTTTTTTCCATTTGGAACTGATTCCTGACGAGCCTCAGTTTAACGCTGTGGTCAATGCCTGTGACATTTTGTTTGCGGCTTACGAGAATTTCCCCTATAGCAGTAATCTCTTGACGAAGGCTGCTGTCTTTCGGAAGCTTGTTATAGCCAGTGAAGAATTTTGTATAGGAGAACGAGTGCGACGATTTCGCTTAGGGATCACAATTGAGCAGGGTAATGTAGGTGGATGTATTAAAGCACTGCATGAACTTTGCGATCATCCAGACTCTTCACTAGCAAAGCTCCAGCCAGATTTTACGGGTTGTCACCAGCGTCACTCGGCATCTCAGTTGCGTACTGTATTAGAGGAGATATTAGCTAATGCTTAACGAATCAAATACCGATGCTCAAACAACACATACACCTGTTGTAGAGAAGAGAAGTCGGCTGGTTGGATTAGATTTGTTTCGTGGCATCGCAGCTTTTGCTGTGGTAATTCTGCACTCTGATGAAGGAGTCAAGAATCTTCCCTATGGTTGGTCAGCTATTCTGAAGTTCGCCTCCTTTGCAGTCCCATTTTTCCTAGCTGTCTCTTTTTATCTTACAATCGATAGATTATGCACTGATGACAAACCAGTCAACTGGCGGTTAAGACTACTGCGAATGTCGATTCCCTATGCTATCTGGAGTCTGATTTACTTAAGCCTAAATCTTCTCAGATACTTGGTTAAAAACCAACCTGAAAAGATCGGGGGACTGTTCCAAAATACACTTGGCATCATTTTTCTCGGACAGGCAGCATTTCACTTGTATTTCATTCCATTGCTGATTTCAGGCACCTTAGTGGTCATGACCATTGAGCCACTAATTCGGCGACCTATCAAATTTCCGATCTTACTAGGATTTTTGGCTTTTAGCCTGATCGTTTACCAGACACAATTTCTACCCGCAGACGCTGTTCTTAACTCTAATAAATTAATCCATGTAGCACTTGTAATAATGGGCTATACAGCGACATGTTTGCCCTATATTGCGATCGCTCTGCTTCTAAACCACCCTACCATCCGAAATCGATTAACCCAGTTTGATGTTAAACATACAGTCTTACTTTTAATTGTTTTTTGTGTTTTCAATGCCTTTGAGTTACCGTGGTTACCTAGCGCAGTACATAAAATTCTAATCGCCTATTTTGGACTTCTGTTGGCTTTAGCATTATCAAATAGTATCAAGCCCAATCCCCTGATACTTAGTGTTAGCAAAAGTTCGTTTGGAATTTATCTGATGCATTTGATGGTTGTTAATACTTTCTGGAGCATTATTCAAAGTTTTAGGTTCATTCCAGAGTCAATGTCGATTTTGGCTCTACTGGGAGTGGCAACTCTGGGTTTCTTAGTCAGTTGGACATTGACATTTCTGCTAATGAAGCAAAAGCTAGTTTCTAGATTATTATTCGGAGCATAAGCTAACTTCTTATGTCTTATAGCCTACCCCTGTTAAGGTGACCAACGAACTTGCGATATCCTAGCGATATGCCTCCTTGAAATTTCACATCAAAAGTCCAAGGAAATAGCTTTTTAAAGGCTGAAACAACCGATCTGCGTTCGCTATTTTTGCACCTTAACAGGGGTAGATCAAGTCACTCAAACATGAGATTGTTAAT
>Ga0335395_10000867_pt1 | contig 19058 bp, 16 predicted proteins | sample MAT02_FD_205744 | JGI IMG/M metagenome (GOLD analysis project Ga0335395, IMG submission 205744) | Freshwater microbial communities from Lake Fryxell liftoff mats and glacier meltwater in Antarctica - MAT-02 (spades assembly) (version 2) ...
GTAAATTCCCGAGCATCTTTCCCGACATAACTCGCAGCAATATGACCGTCTCCAACAACTCGATACTTATAGGTAATCAAACCCTCTAAACCAACAGGCCCGCGAGGCGGCATTTGCTGCGTGCTAATCCCCACTTCTGCACCGAAACCGTAGCGGAAACCGTCAGCAAATCGAGTCGAACAATTGTGATAAACTCCGGCTGCATCGACTCCATTTAAAAAAGTTTCGGCGGCTTCGCTGTCTTCGGTGACAATGACATCTGTATGTCGGGAACCGTAAGTATTGATATGGTTTATTGCCTCTTCCACAGAATCTACTATTTTGATTGACAAAATCAAATCGCTGTATTCTGTAGACCAATCTGTTTCTGTCGCTTCGGCAATATTTTCTAAGATGCGGCGAGTTAGTTCGTCTCCCCGCAATTCGACTTTTTTTTGCTGCAAAGCTTGGGCGACAGCGGGCAGGAAAATGGGGGCGATATCCCTATGAACTAACAAGGTTTCAATGGCATTGCAGGCGGCGGGATACTGAGTTTTGGCATCGACAGAAATCTCTACGGCTTTCTGAATGTCCGCTGCTTTGTCTGCGTACAAATGACAAATTCCATCGGCGTGTCCTAACACGGGAATCCGGGTATTTTCCTGCACGAACCGCACGAATGAATTAGAACCTCTGGGAATAATTAAATCTACGTATTCATCCATTTTCAGCAGTTCGATTGTTTCTTCCCGCGTGGTGAGCAACTGCACGACTTCGGGATTTACCGCCGTTTCTGCTAATGCTTGATGTATCACTTTTGTCAAGGTTTCGCAGGAACGGACTGCTTCTTTGCCGCCTTTGAGAATAACGCCGTTGCCCGATTTAATTGCCAAGGATACTATCTGAATTAAAGCTTCTGGGCGGGCTTCAAAAATAATGCCTAAAACGCCCAAAGGACAGGTTACGCGCTTCAGGATTAATCCTGCGTCCAATTCGCGGTGGATTTGAACAGCACCGATGGGGTCTGGGAGTTTGGCAACATCTCGCACGCCCGCGATCGCACTTTTCAACTTGCTCTCATCCAACTTCAGGCGATCGTACAACGGTTTCGCAATCCCATCCGCCTCAGCAGCCTTGCAATCAGCAGCATTCGCCGCTAAAATATCCGCAGCAGCAGCTTCTAAAGCTTTAGCAATAGCCTCAATCGCTTGATTTTTAGCACCGGCGGACAAAACTGCCAATTTTCTAGCAGATGCGCGCGTTTTTTGGGCAATTTCAATAATCGACATGGCAGTAACTTTTAAATAGTTTTGATTCTTGGGTTTTGAATTTTGAGTTTTGAATTGAATCCGCACAAAAAAATTTCGGGGCGGTTTTCAGTCTTAACAATTCTAGAGGAAATTCTATATTTTTGTTGAGACTCCTTACAGCAATCCGCATTAACAGGTTAAAACAGTGAAGTATAGATAAAATCCCACGGTCATTTCCATTTGTCAATAACCTTTGGAGATTATTATGTCATCTCATGCCCCTTTACGCAAGGCAGGGCGATCGCCCAAAGCCGGCATTAAACTCATACAGCAAACTGGCGGAAATCTCGTTTTAGCTTCCGGCGTTACGATCACCATGTTATTTGGTATGGTGTTGGCGCTATCTTTAGCCTCAGTTTTGATTCTCAACAGTCCCGATCCAGTTTCCGGATTGGCGATCGCACTTCCGATAACTCTGATTTTTAACATCGCTGCTTTTTTCCTATCGCCTTACTTGATGGACTTAAGCCAAAATTGGCTCTACAATACCCGCTGGGTTTCCCTAGCAGAAATTGAAAGCCTAAGTCCCGAAACGGCGAAAGTTATTCAGAAGGTTTGCAAGCAGAAAAAACTCCAGCAGCCGCGTTTAGGAATTATCGACGACCAAAACCCTACTGCTTTTACTTACGGTTCATTTCCAAACAGTGCTCGCTTAGTCGTCAGTCAAGGTCTTTTTACCTATTTAGACGACGAGGAAATTGCCACTGTTTATGCCCACGAACTCGGTCACATCGTCCACTGGGACTTTGCAGTAATGACTTTAGCATCGACTTTGGTGCAGATTACTTATTTAATTTACACTACAACTCAAAGAATGGGTCGAAGTGGTGGCAACAAAGCTAAAGATGCGGCCGGTACTGTAGCTGCTGTTGCTTATTTGTTTTACATCGCTGGCACTTATTTATTGCTGTATTTGTCGCGGACGCGAGAATATTTTGCCGACCATTTTGCCGCCGAAACTACCGGAAACCCCAACGCTTTATCGCGCGCTTTGGTAAAAATTGCTTACGGTATTTTGGAAGAAGGACAAAGAGCAACGGAACCCAGCAGCTTGTTAGAAGGAACTCGCGCTTTAGGCATTTATGATGCGAAAGCTGCTACTTCTACCGGTACTGCTTACCGAATTGCGTCGGAACCGGAAAAAATTGGGCGAGTATTTTTGTGGGATATGTTTAATCCTTGGGCTTGGTGGATGGAGTTGAATTCAACTCACCCGCTTACTGGTAAGCGAGTTCGCGCTTTGAGCACCTACGCAGAACAATTAGGCTTGGATATTGAGTTTGACATGGGCCGAATTGTTGGCGAAGGCAACAATTTGAGCAAGCGGAGATTGTACGGCAATTTTGTGTTCGATTTACTGCTGTACAGTGCAGAAACTCTGGGCTTAGCGGTGGGTTTTGCGATCGGCATTTCGCTGTATTCTGTAAATCCGATGATGATGCTTGCTTGTCCTTTAATCGCTTTGGGCGCGGGAATTTTGCTCAAGACATTGGTGATGTTCCCGAATTACGAACAAGCAGAACAATTGGATGTTTTAACCTTAATGTCTGACCCTTATGCAAGTCCTTTACGGGGTCAACCTGCGAAACTGCAAGGCGAATTAATTGGTCGCGGCGATGCGGGTTATGCGTTTGGTTCTGATTTGAAATTGCAAGATAGAACGGGAATGATTTATCTGCGATATGCTTCTCGTTTTGGGCCAATTGGTAATTTTCTGTTTGGCATGAAACGGGTTGAAAGTTTGATTGGAATGGATGTTAAGACTTTGGGTTGGTTCCGCCGGGGTGTTGCACCTTGGATGGATTTGATTCAGCTTGAAAGCGATAGCGGTACTACGGTTAAGAGTTATCACCGCTTCTGGTCTGTTGTGATGAGTATAGGGGCGATCGCGATCGGTATTGCGGTGCTTTTTGTTTCATTTCCAGCTTGACAGTTGACAGGTAAAACGTTTTAACTTAAATATAATTAAGCTCGCATTTTCGAGCTTCTTTTTTGGGTTACATACGGTACCATCGAATTTAATACCGCTCTCAATTATCTTTTTTTCTGATCAAAATAGTGAGTTTACGAACCGCTTTAGATGTGTTAGCTAAGGGGCGTGATAGCGCTCTTGTAGCAAAAAAATAAGAAAGGCAGAAGTAAAGAAGGAGATAGGTAATCTTAGGGTGGGAAGGAAGTAATTCAGTTATGAGCAAACATGACACTCAAAATTGCTACAATCAGTTTCTTGTTGATAGTATTAAGTTTAGCAGTCAGCAACCCCAGCAAAAAAGTTAGGGGTAACTTAACAAAGTTCACCGCCCAAACGGAAAATAGGGAGAAAAAAAACACCGTGCAAAGTATTCTCGATGAAAGCGCAAAATTAGAAAAACTAGCTGGCGATTTCCAATTTATAGAAGGCCCGATTTGGCATCCAGACGGCTTTTTGCTGTTTAGTGATATTCCCGCCAATATTATCTATAAATTCGGATCAAATCAGCAAGTTGAGGTATTTCGCCGCCCTTCGGGAAAAGCCAACGGGAATACTTTAGACAAAGAAAACCGCTTAATTACTGCCGAACACGAAAATCGCCGCGTATCCCGCACAGAAAAGGACGGCAAAGTTATCACATTGGCGGATAGATACGAGGGCAAGCGGCTCAACAGTCCGAACGATTTGGTTGTTAAATCCGACGGCAGCATTTATTTTACCGATCCGTCCTACGGTGTTAGCAAAGAGCAGGAAGAATTGGGTTTTTACGGTGTTTACAGGCTGGCAACCGACGGAAAATTAACTCTGCTAGTTAAGGATTTGGTGCTGCCGAATGGCATCGCTTTTTCACCAGACGAGCAAAAACTTTATGTCAACAATTCGGAAGCGGGATACATTGCTGTTTTCGATATGAAACCGGACGGAACTGTTACCAACCAGCAGCTTTTTGCGGAGTTAAAAGATGCTAGTCAAGGCGGAGTTCCCGACGGTTTAAAAGTTGATGTAGAAGGGAATGTTTACAGCACCGGGCCGGGGGGAGTGTGGATTTTCTCGCCGGATGGCAAACTTTTAGGGAAGATTTCTGTGCCGGAGACGGCGACTAATTTGGCTTGGGGAGAAAGCGATCGCCAAACTCTTTACATTACCGCAAGTAAAAGTCTTTATCGAATTCGCCTTAAAATTGCGGGCGTGCGGGCTGGAAAATGATCTAAAATCGGGCGAAGTTGAAAGTAAAGCGGTTTGTCGTGAGGACTTTAATCCTCACGACAAACTCTTTTTATTAGGGGTAATTGACCGGGCATGATATAATCGTACTTTTGAAAATCAGTCATTCTTAATTCTCAAATCTCAACTCTCCAATCTCACATGGTATTAATAGCTCGGTTGCACAAATTTCTGACTGCTACAGTCGATCGCACATCCCGATCGCACACAATATTTTGGTTGACTCTGAGCTTGACATTTGCCACAGTTTATGCTATTTTAGGACTCAAGCAAGTCTTTAGCGCCGAGTATGTGGTGCAAGACGATGCGAGGCAGCACGTTTTCTGGATGATGCGGTTTGTCGATCCTGAATTATTCCCCAACGATTTCATTGCTAATTATTTTCAATCAGTCGCCCCCGCAGGATACAGCACGCTCTACAAATTAGCAGCAACAGTTGGCATTCACCCGCTATTTTTTCACAAAATATTGCCGCTATTTCTCGGCTTAATCTCCACTTATTACTGTTTTGGTCTTTGCCTAGAAATGTTGCCAGTGCCGATGACTGGATTTATTGCATCTTTGCTGTTAAATCAGCATATGTGGATGACTGATGATTTGGCTTCCACAACGCCAAGAGCTTTTATCTATCCGATATTTCTGGCTTTTTTATATTATTTGTCGCGCCGTTCGTTGCTGCCTAGTTTGGGAGCGATCGCCCTGATCGGACTATTCTATCCTCCTTACGCCTTGGTTGCTGCTGGAATTTTAGTTGTGCGCCTGCTATGCTGGGAAAACGGCGGTTTGCGCTTGTCGGGCGATCGAACTAATTACCTATTTTGCAGTACAGGTTTGGGAGTAATCTTTTTAGTAATGCTGCCCTATGCCTTAGATAACTCTGAATTTGGCCCAACTTATACCGCAGCAGAAGCGAAGCAAATGGCCGAATTTGTCCCCAGCGGCAGAAATGCTTTTTTTCGTCCAAATCCTAAAGATTATTGGTTGACAGGGCGGGGCAGCGGGATGTTTCCCAAGTCGCTGTTTACGCCTGTAACTCACTGTGTCGGATTGCTATTTCCGCTGCTGCTGTTTTTGCGATCGGCCTTTCCCTTAGCAAATCAGATTCAAAGCAAAATCTGGCTTTTGCTTCAGCTATTTTTAGCATCCTCGGCGATGTTTTTTGCGGCTCACGCTACCATTTTTAAGTTGTATCAACCAGGTCGCTATACTGCCTACAGCTTGCGATTTATTGTTGTTTTAATAACTGCGATCGCCCTAACGTTAATTATCGATGGAATCTGCCATTGGGCATTAACCACCGAAACAACATTTCAATTCAAAAATTTAGTTGCACTAATTACCACAGCCATAATCGCTGTCGCCGTTGTTTTTTATCCCTGCTTTGTTGAAGACTTTCCTACAGTCGGGTATGTAGAAGGTAAAATGCCCAGTTTGTACAAATTTTTTCAACAACAACCTAAAAATATCCTGATTGCTTCCATCGCCTCGGAAGCCGACAACATACCGACGTTCAGCCAGCGTTCTGTTTTGGTGGCAAAGGAATATGCAGTGCCTTATCAGAAAGGCTACTACAGCAGATATTGGCAGCGAGTTAGCGATTTAATTCGCGCTCAATATACGGAAGATCGAGCTGTATTGCAAAGTTTCATTAATAGCTATGGAATTGATTTTTGGATGCTCGATGGCAATGCTTTGACTCTTGAGTATGTAAAGGATGATGGCTGGCTAAATCAATTTGATTCTACACCGGAGGCGAGGCTTTCTCTCGAACAAGGGAAAATTCCCGCCTTAGCTTCATCAATGACAAGCTGTGCTGTTTTTCAAAATGAAATTGTCGTGGTTTTGGAGGCGTCTTGTATTGTGAAATTGACCGGGAATTAAGGCGAGGCAGATCCTCTGGATTTGCGTTCCCACACTCTGCCTGGGAACTAGAAAGAACTGTTCGGATTCCTCAGCTACAATTGCTGCATGGATCTTCTGTAGGAGCGATCGCACAATGCGTTATAATGCCCATAGGAGATAATGGTGCGGGTCAATGACACAAGTTCTCGATCGGGAAATTCTCGATGGACGAGTGGTGCTCAACGGCACTTGGGAGCAATTCAAGTTAATCCAGAAGGTTTCGGAAGATTCCCCTGGCATAAAGTTGTCTTTTTTTGCAGGGGCGATCGAGATTCTGATGCCGGGATTCCAACACGAAAATTTTTCTGAAATCATTGGTTACTTGGTGACCACTTTTCTGCTGGTACAAGGTATTAAGTTTTACCCTTCTGGTTCAATGACGCAGGAGAAGACGGGAGAAGCTTCAACTCAAGCAGACAAATCGTTTTGTTTGGGAGAACCTAAGCTGATTCCCGATTTGTCGATCGAGGTGGTTTATACTAGCGGTGGACTGAGCAAGTTGCCAAAATATCGAGCTTTGGGTGTGCCTGAAATCTGGTTTTGGGAAGATGGCACGCTGCGGCTGTATCATCTCCGGGAAGATGGCTACGAGCAAGTAATTCAGAGTCAACTGTTAGGATTGGAAACGCTGGATATCGATTTGCTAAGACGCTGCATTTTAATGGGTGAAACTGATTTGGCTGAAGCGGTTAAGGTTTTTGGGCAGGGAATATCGATTGATCGTACATGACAGCAAGACGTTCGATTTTCCTAATTGGCGATCGAAATTTTAGTGGTTTTGGCAGCATCGGGAAAAAATAGAATCCCCAGATCCCGGACTTCTTAAATAAGTCTGGTTCGGGTGTTGCTAGGAACGAGAAATACAGTCTTTTGTAGGGGTAATCCCCCTGCGGTTGCAACTCCTGATTTGTGATGTTGCGGATATCGTGCAATTAAATAATCTCCGCAATCAAAGGTGAATATAGATCAATACGGTTTACTTAAGACGATCCCCCCTAACCCCCCTTAAAAAAGGGGGGGACAAGAATGCCCTCAAAGTCCCCCTTCTTAAGGGGGATTTAGGGGGATCTCCGGGGCATAAATATGTTAAGTGAACCGTATTGGAATATAGATCCGGGGTCAAGTTCGCAGACAATGAAAATTGCACAAAAGCTCGATCGCCAATTATCTCTTGGGCAAAAACATGACAACACTTTACGTCAACCCGCAAACAGGCAGCGATTCCGCAGTCGGCAGCCAATCATCCCCATTCAAAACTATAGCCCGCGCGATCATCGGTCGCGCTGCATCGGGAACTACGATTCAGTTAGCACCGGCAACTTACAGCACTGCTAGTGGCGAAAAATTCCCCTTGGAAATTCCCTCGGGAGTAAAAGTTATTGGCAATGAAACTAACAAAGGTAGAGGCACTCTAATTCAAGGAAGTGGCAAATTTGTCAGTCCCACCGCTGCGGGCCAAAATATCACAATACTGCTAGCAACTAATTCGGAATTGCGCGGAGTAACTGTCACCAATCTCGATAGTCGTGGCACGGGAGTCTGGATTGAGTCAACTTCTCCGACTGTGGCTAACTGCACTTTCACACTTTGCAAGCGCGAAGGCGTTTTTGCCACGGGAACCGCTAATCCTGCGATTCTCGACAACATATTTGTGGCAAACTCTGCGGCTGGGGTGATTATGGCGGGAACTGCTAAAGGAGTAATACGGCGCAATATTTTTCAAAAGACGGTTTTGGGCATCTCTCTGCAAGCTCAGTCGGCTCCTTTGATTGCTGATAACCAAATTTTGGAAAATCGCTCCGGTATAGTTTTAGCGGGGGAATCTCAGCCAATTTTACGCAATAATCGCATCGAAAAAAATACGGAAGACGGTTTGACTGCGGTGGGGAAGTCGCTGCCAGATATGGGTAATGCTCAAGATTTGGGTGGCAATATCTTTCAGAATAACGGCGAATTTGACTTGCAAAATGCGACTGAAGTTAAGATTTTTGCGGTGGGAAATCAACTCAATTCTTCGCGGGTGAAAGGTTTATTTGATTTGGGCAATGTGACGCCAACTCCGACTCCTGGCGGGCTAAAGTTCAGCGACATCAGCACGCATTGGGCTAAGGATTTTATCGATCGCTTGGCAAAGATGAATATTGTTAGCGGGTTTCCCAACGGCACTTTTCAACCTTACGAGATTGTAACTAGAGCTCAGTATGCGGCTATGTTGGCGAAGGCGTTTGAATTGGTGCCGCGCCGTGAGGCGACGGTTTTTAAGGATGTGGCGGCGGATTTTTGGGCCAAGGGAGCGATCGACCAAGCTAATCGAGCTGGCTTTTTGGCTGGATATCCAGACAGCACGTTTCGCCCGGAGCAGAATTTGACTAGAACTCAGGCGATCGTATCTTTGGTAAACGGCTTGCAGTTGGCGGGCGGCAACCCCAATTCTTTGAGCGTTTATGTCGATCGAGCTCAGATTCCCAGTTTTGCCACCGACGAGATAGCAACCGCCACAGAGCGCAAAATCGTGGTCAACTATCCCGCGCGCGAAAAGCTTGCCCCCGCCCACGACATCACCCGTGGCGAGATATCCGCCCTTATCTACCAAACTCTGGTAGCCACAAACCGGGCCGAGCCCATTAACTCTCCCTACATCGTCTGAGGGAATTAGGAGACAAGGGAGAGGATAACTTGGGGTACAAAGAACCAACCCATATCCTCTCGCCCTTGTCTCCGATTGCCTCACTCTCACCCACTCTCACCCACTCCCACTCTCCCAAGTCTTGATTTGCGAGTACCCGAATCGTTTTATGATTAAACATTAAGAAATTAAGCAATCCTTAAGGTTCGAGTGTCAGATTATGGCTAAAATTCAATTCTCTCGGGGTATAGACGAAGATGCTGTGCCCGAAGTGCGCCTAACCCGTTCTCAAACGGGAGCTCAAGGCACTGCCACGTTTATCTTTGAAAATCCCAAAGCTCTCAGCAGCACCAGTACCGAAGACATTACTGGAATGTACATGATCGACGAAGAAGGCGAACTCCTCACTCGCGAGGTTAAGGCTAAGTTCATCAACGGTCAGCCTGCGGGTTTGGAAGCTCTTTATCTAATGAGAAGTCCCGAAGAATGGGATCGATTTATGCGTTTTATGGAACGATACTCGGAAGCAAACGGCTTAGGATTTAGCAAGGCATAATTGATGGGGAATAGGGCATGGGGCATGGGCATGGGGTATGGGGCATTGGTTATTGGTTATTGGTTATTGGTTATTAGTTATTTGATAATGAATAACTAACAACGAACAAATCACAACTAACTAATGACTTATTCCCTCTTCCCTTTTCCTGATACCCTCTTACTTCTTGCTTCTTCCTTTTTCCTTCAACATCTGTTATATGACGCAAATTCCTCACCCCGACTTATCTAAAATAACCGTAAATTGCGCTATCATTACTGTTAGCGACACGCGCTCGGCTGAAACAGACAATAGTGGCTTGTTAACTAAGAAGCTGCTAAAAGATGCGGGTCACTCTGTGGTAGCTTACACTGTTGTTAAAGATGATGCGGCCAAAATTGTATTGCAAATGCAGGCTTTTTCCCAGCGTGAAGATGTGGATGCAATCATTTTTAACGGCGGCACGGGCATCGCTCCCCGAGATACGACCTATGATGTGATGGAGAGTTTGCTAGACAGGATTTTACCAGGATTTGGTGAGATATTTCGGTTTTTGAGCTATCAAGAAATTGGTTCCAGGGCGATCGCCTCTCGCGCAGTTGCAGGCGTGTATCAAGGCAAGTTAGTCTTTTCTCTTCCGGGCTCTAGCAATGGCGTGAAACTAGCTGTGGAAAAGCTAATTTTACCTGAATTAGTTCACTTGGTGCAGCAGTTGCGCGGTGGGTGAGGGCGAAAGTTCGGTTAATTGACTGACAATCAAGAAATTTGGTTACAAGTCGCCCGAGGCATCCGTGGAGCGAGAAAAAAGCTTTGAATCCTCATCGCAAGCCCCCGGGTTTAGCAGTGAGGTCGCTTTCTTCAATTCTTTAATCTAAAATCTAAAATCGACTGACTGCATTCACCGCAAGAAACGGGTGGCTTTGAGCCTACTCTATGGCTAAAGTAAGGAAACATCAAAATTCCCTTGATTTAGACTAGATGATTTCGATGCAGAATGCGAGTGTCTATGCTAGCGAAGATTATCACCGGATTGCTCGGGCGATCGCCTTTATGCGACAAAACCACCTAAACCAGCCCAATCTGGCAACTGTGGCCCAGCACATAGGACTTAGTGAATATCATTTTCAACGGCTATTTACTCAATGGGCCGGCATTAGCCCCAAGCGGTTTTTGCAATATCTGACAGTTGAATATGCCAAGTCAAAAATTACTCAGACTAAAAGCCTTCTCGACCTAACATTGGACGTGAGGCTATCGAGTCCGGGACGATTACACGATTTATTTGTCACCTTGGAAGCAATGTCACCAGGGGAGTTCAAAGCAGGCGGAGCAGGTTTACAAATTCGCTATGGTATTCATGATACCCCCTTTGGCACATCTCTAATCGCGACAACTACCCGTGGTATTTGTAATCTTTATTTCTTGGAGACAACAGACGAACAAACCGCCGCACAAAGACTGCACTTGACCTGGAAAAACGCTGAAATCATTCGTGATGAGCAAGCCACTCAATCATTGCGTGACCTGATTTTCAATTCGGAAACTCTCAGCGAGCAAAAACCACTAACGCTTTTGGTAAAAGGCACTAACTTTCAGATTCAAGTTTGGCGAGCACTTTTGAAATTGCCATTTGGTACGATCGCGACCTATCAGACTATAGCTCAAATGGTAGCACGCCCAACTGCTGCTAGAGCTGTAGGAAATGCGATCGGTAAAAATCCTATCGGCTATCTAATTCCATGTCACCGAGTCATTCGAGAATCTGGAGAACTCGGTGGCTATGGCTGGGGAGTAGAGCGTAAAACAGTCATGTTAGGTTGGGAAGCTAGCCGTACAATCGGCGGAACCACCCTCGCAGGAATAGAGCCATCTAACAGTGTCAATCACCCGCCGCAGACTACCTCCGTTCCCAACACATAACCTCTGTGCGATCGGGTGCATAGGCGTTGTTTTGCTGCGTCGCCTAAAGAACTTTTAAGAACCTCCGACTTCAATCACTTCCCCCGGAGTAATGGTATTCAACACCTTACGAGTATCTGTTATTAGAGGAAGTAAATCAGGAAGTCTGTTGCTTGATGCTACAAGAACAATAACGGCGACTCCAGCTTGCTGCAAGTTTTGCTGATAGCGCAAATTTTGATCTGTGGTGAGCAGAATCGTGAAGCCCTCTTGACTCATAAGCCGCAGCAATTCACCGTTCTTTTTTCCTGACCATCCCATCTCAACAACTGTGCGTATCTCGTAATCAGCAAGTTCACGCTTTAAAGGTCGTGGGGCACATTCATCAAGCAGGATTCGCATAGGCTGTCAGCATTTCCTTTGCTAATTCAAGAGCTGCAATTGTCTGTTCCCGACTGACACTAGGGAAATGGTCTAGAAATACCTCTAATGAATCACCAGCCTCAAGATAATCAAGTAGGGTTCTCATTGGCACACGAGTCCCAACAAAAACAGGGGTTCCCCCCAGAATATCGGGGTCGCTATGAACAACACGGGATGTTAATGTCATAACAAATTCAGCCAACAGGCTACCAGCTTTTACAACAATTGTATCCCAAAGTCATTTGATTTTCGTGAGCATAATGCCCAAACGATCGCTAGCATCCATTTCATCTAAACCTACAACTGTTAGCAGTTTAGGCTGGGAAGCTAGCCGTACAATCTGCGATCGATCCCGATAGCATTACCATTTTTGCTACTTGCCTTCGCGATCGATCGCAGATAAATTTCCGGGTGCAAGGTCGATCGATATACACTAGAAATATTGTGTATCGCCAGTTTTTCAATGACGCTGCCTATCGGATCTCGTTCTCCTGCTCTGTTCCAAACGCTTTCGCTGGTAGCTGACCCGATCGCATTTTTCGATCGCAACTCTGCCAAATACGGCGATACATTTACCGCCCGCGTGTTGGGGCCCGCTTCGCCCCCCGTGGTGTTTCTGGGCCGTCCAGAAGCCATTCAGGCGGTGTTTACGACGTTAGCCGATGCCTTTGAATTTGGCAAAGTGACCAACGTATTTCGCCCGCTGGTGGGAAATGAATCCCTAATTATGAATGAAGGGCCGCGACATCTGCGACAGCGACAGCTATTAATGCCCGCGCTGCATCGGGAACAGTTGCACAGTCAAGGGCATTTGATTGTTGATTTGACGAAAAAGCAGACGATCGACTGGAAAGCCCCAGATGCGATCGCAGTCCGCGAAGAAATGTCAGAAATTTCGCTGCAAGTAATCTTGCAAGTTGTCTTCGGATTGGTGCCTGGAGAGCGCTACGAACGCCTTAAACACCTGCTAAGTAAACTTTTAGAGGCGATAACCTCCGAAGTGTACTCAATCCAATTTTTCTTTGAACCCTTGCAGCAAAATTTGGGATCATGGAGTCCGTGGGGGCAGTTTTTGGAGCAAATGGCGCAGATTGATGCGCTGATTTATGCGGAAATTGCCGAGAGGCGATCGCATTCTCTCGATTCGTCTCGCACGGATATTCTGTCGGTGTTGATGATGGCCCGCGACGACACCGGCGAATCCCTCAGCGATCGAGAATTGCGCGATCAGTTGATGACGCTGTTGTTATTGGGACATGAAACGACTGGATCGGCGTTGACTTGGGCGTTTTACTGGCTGCATCAGTTTCCCGAATGCCTTACGGCGTTGCGGAAGGAATTGGATGAATTGGGCGAGAATCCCGATCCGATCGCACTTTCGCAGTCGCCCTACTTAACAGCAGTCTGCAAGGAAGCGCTGCGGGTTTATCCTATCGCCTTAATTTCGCAGCCGCGCAAGGTAAAAAGGGCGATCGAACTCGAAGGCTATACGTATCAACCGGGAACGATTTTAATCCCCTGTGTCTATTTGGCGCACCGTCGCCCTGAAACCTACGAAAATCCGGCTCTTTTCAATCCCGATCGCTTTTTAGATCGCAAGTTTTCCGCCTCGGAATTTTTACCGTTTGGAGGCGGGAGTCGAAGCTGTATCGGGATGGCGTTATCGATGTTTGAAATGAAGCTCGTTTTAGCAACAGTGTTGTCGGCGCGCGAATTTGTCTCAAATCTCGATCGGCCAATTCGTCCGGCGCGCCGGGGAATCACCTTTGTTCCGCCCGATCGGTTTCGATTAACCGTTGTGGGCGATCGGCGTTAGATTCAGTGAAACGCCGTGTCAAGAAAGATATGTTATTCGATGAAAATCCCAGCAACTTTGTCTCCATTCATAGTCATGTGTGCCACAAATTCATCTCCACCATCTTCAAAAGTCAGCTTCCACAAATAAATCTGACAATTACCTTGTTTTAGATCGCCAAAATAAGTAATTGAATATCCCTTTTGCAGGCGGGAAGCAAGCTGCTCGCTAACATCGTCAAACATTTTTTGTGTAATGCTCGCTTTGTAGCCTGCATCGCCCACTGTTGTAAAAAGCTCGTAATTTTTCGATGCCGTGGCATCCAAGATAACCTGCAAACAATCAATGACCTTTTGAGAGGGGGCTGTCGGGTTCATGATGATGTCCTTTAGTTAGGGTTTTATCAAAATCTGTAACAAATGGCGCTGTTAATAGCTCCTACTGCTGTCTAATATCAAATCCGGTTGCATCGGAATTATTTATCAGTAGGGGGCGCGATCGCATAAATTTTAAAATCCACAGATTAGACTATTTACACTCACGCACCGCCCCAAGGACTGAATAATATCGATGCAACTTTACTATTTATAGCAGTTTTCAATCGAATTAAATCAAGATAGCTTTAGACACGGCAGTGCCGTGTCCTACCCGATATCTGTAGTTCACTATACTGAAAATCGCTATATTGCCTCAGCAACAATAGTTCGGTGTCGGACTGTATTGCAAGTGATTGTCGGTTGTGCAAAACCGGAATCTACCAAAGCTTGCTCAATATCCAACCCAAAATACTGATCCAAATAAGGCTCCGTACTCTTGAGCAAAGTCAAAATATAAGGAGGCATTTTGGCATAAACTTCCGACTGAGGATTCATATCCATAATTGTCAAATGTCCGCCCACACGCAGCAAACGCCTCGCTTCCCGGAATATTTCTCTCGTAGCTTTCTGTGGCAATTCGTGACAAACTAAACAAATAGAAACTAAATCAAAAGCCGCTGCCGGCAAACCAGTAGATTCAGCAGCAGCGTGAACCCAAGTCGGAGATTTTTGATTTAATAATTCTGATTCTCGCTGTTGGGAACGGTATTTAGCAACTGCTAAAAAATAAGGCGACAACTCTACCCCAGTCATCTTCGCTTCCGGGTAAACCTCCCCAAGAGCAAACGTACTCATTCCCACACTGCATCCCAAATCAACAATATTTTGCGGTGAAGAAGCAATTTGAGATTTGACAATTTCGTGATAGCTGGCGCGGAGTTTAGGATCGCCTTCTGCACCCGCTTCTGGCCAAATTCCCGCGTGAACTGTACGGGCGGCCACTTCAACTTCTGTTGCAGCTTCCCAACTCATATTACCTTTTTCATAAGCGTGGAATGAAGTTAGATAATATTTCGGGTAAACAAGATCGGGATTTTGAACGCTGAGCAATTCTGCATCCCAATTTCGAGCTAAAAGTGCTTGGGATTCTTGTCGCCAATGCACTCCGATTTTTTCTGCTCTTTTTATCATCATTTCCCGCGCTTGGTGCTTGGCTAGATTAGCCAAAGGCTTGATGGAAAGGACGCCATTTACTAAACGCGAGGCTAATCCCGGAGTTTTGTTAAGTGCAACAGTCATCTTTTAGGTTTTTCTATTTGGCGCCATCTATTTTAACACAGTGCGAGAATTTTGAGTTGGTCAATATAATGAAACTTAACTTTGTGCTGGCGAGTGAAATCCAAATGTTTTGTGGAAAAGACTTTTTTTAATGAACCGCAGAGGGCGCAGAGAACGCAGAGTTAGAGAACAGAGAAAAGATCGGAGGATTGCAAAAGTGGCTCGGGTGGTATAATATTTATTTTTGCTTACCTACTTAGTGCTGGGGAATTTACCCGCAATCTGGAATCGGATTTTCCGAAGTTGGAGTATTTGAAAGAACACTTTAAATCTGGCTATTCAGGAGTTTGTGATGAGCAAATCTATTGTGGAATTGGTTGACAATTTGCCGTCTGGTGGTGTCACTGTGATGATGCTCAAATCTCTCGATTTTGTGGTTCCGGGGGAGTGGAACAATCTAACGGGTTTTGATAATACTATTCAAGCGGTGACAGGGGAAACAAAGCGCAAATTAGTTGGGAAAATTCGCGATCGCGCGATCGAGCTTTACGCTAACCCCAACGAACCCTATCAAGGCGTAGTCAGGCTTTACCAGTTAGCAGACAGCGCCGACAGTGCGTTAGGTGCAACGGCTATGGCGAATAAAATCGGCGAAAACATCGGCTTTCTTTCCTTTCTCAACCGCCTCACTCCCAAAGCTGACACAACTCAAACGATCGACTTGTGCGTCAAAGTGGCGATCGAGCTAATTGCCTTCTGCAAACTTAACAATATTTCCCTTGACAATGTGGGAAGCTTTGCTAATTATTTATCAAATTACAAAGGCGAATCTCTGATGCGGATGGCTGCATTAGTATGCGCTGACGGTTTAATTCCCCTGGGCCCGGACTTCCTTCGAGTAGCGCAAAATACCCTAGGCGGATTGAATCCTTCAACCTTGCAGCAAAACTCAACATTCCAAAATATCAGCAACCTAATTCCCGGCGCAAATAATGCAGCAAAATTTGGATTCGTGACAACAACTTTCGCTTCAGCCCAAGGTTGGATGAACAATTTAGTACAGTCTCGCGGCTTAACTCCCGCCATAGTTTTAGGCAATCTCAAGCAATACATTGATGTTACCGATGACAAATTGGATTATGTGGCGGCGTTTTTAGACATGACTACCAATTATTACGAGCATACGGGAATTCAGACAGTTGCTCGCCAATTGATCGATCGAGCTTATCGCGAAATAGCCTCTGGCAGATACTAGAAAAGTCCTTCCCAGGCGAGGGAAAACAGCGAACAGCGAGGCAGAGGCTCTGGATATGCGTTCCCAGGCTCTGCTTGGTAACGAGGGAATAAACCTCGCAATGTGAGTTAAAATAAGCAGATTATGTTTAGCAAACCTCTTTTAATCGCATTGTGAAAAACAAATCACTTCCTTCATCCGTAACAGTCAAGCTAGGCAAATTTGTCTGGACATCAATGTGGCAATTAATGATGTCAAAACTAGCGCCGCCCGATCGCACCGGAGCATACATTCGCCCCAGCAGCAGTTTCCGCAACTTTGTCAGCACAGCACCAGACAACCCTCACGGGCCCGCTGCGGGACGATATCGCCTCTTCGTGGGTACGGGATGCCCTTGGGCGCACCGCACTCTGGTGACTAGAGCGCTCAAAGGGCTTGAAGATGCGATATCCGTGTCTGTTGTCTATCCCTCTGAAGGGGGAATGTGGGTGATGGAGTCGGAGACTTTGGGCTGCAACACGATGCCGGAACTTTACCAGTTGGCTTTACCGGGCTATCAGGGGCGGTGTACTGTGCCGGTGCTGTGGGATGACTCGAAAAAGGCGATCGTCAATAACGAGAGTTCGGAAATTATTGTGATGCTAAACTCGGAGTTTAACGAGTTTGCTAGCAATCCTGAAATGGATCTTTATCCTCTGGATTTGCGATCGCAAATTGACGAGTGGAATGAGAAGATTTACCAATCGGTGAATAACGGCGTTTATCGCTGCGGTTTCGCGCAATCTCAGGCTGCTTATGACTCGGCTTGCAGTGAATTGTTTGCTGTTTTAGACGAGATCGATCGATCGCTCTTGAGGAGTCGTTACCTTTGTGGCGATCGGGTGACTTTAGCAGACGTGCGGCTTTTTACTACTCTATTCCGTTTTGATGCTGTTTATTACAGCTTGTTCAAATGCAATGTGTGCCGCATTCAGGATTACGAGCATTTGGGAGCTTATCTGCGCGACTTGTACCAGTTACCGGGAGTTGCCGGCACTTGCGATTTGGAGGCCGTGAAGCGCGATTATTACGGCAATTTGTTCCCGCTGAATCCCGGCTGCATTATCCCGGCTGGGCCCGATCCGGCGAGTTTACTCAAACCTCACGATCGCGCAGGGCTCAGAAACCGGGTTTCTTAACAAAATCGGGCGTGAAGATGCCAGAATAATCGCAGAAACCGGGTTTAGCTCGTTCCCAGGCTCTGCCTGGTAACGCATTCCCAGAGGCTCTGCCTCGCCTTAACCCTCTAACAAACCCTCCATTCTCTCCTTTACTCAAACCTCACGATCGACAAAATATTGATGTTATTTTGAAGTGAGATTAAGCAATATTCAAAATTAAATTATAGTTGGCGATCGCCCGAGTCATCTCAAAAGGCGATCGTACTTATATACAAAAATCCAAACAAGGAATTGGCAATGTTAGGAAATGAGGGCGAAGATTTTTAGCTGAAGCTTAATTTTTGACTTGATTAAAAACCCGGCTTTTTCAAAAAACCGGGTTTTTAAGATCGTCCCTTACAGACTAGCTTTATGATTCAATTTGAATTTCCGCTCCTTGGAGGAATTAGTCTGGGTCGCTGTTTACATCGTTGATCGCGTTCTTCTGATGTCAGGCTATCGTAAGTTTTACTGTCAGGAAAATCCTCTATAAAAATGATATTCTTGAACTCAGTTGTTGCAAACTTCCGCTTGCCATAAATTATTAGACAAAGAGGTTTCCCATTTTTCTTTGCTGTCCTGAGAAGAGCTTCATATTGCCCAGAGTTTCTTTTTTAACCCAGATTGATTTTTGATAGATCCTGATCCAATACTTCTCGGTTAAGGTCTAAGCGGTACTGAGAATAGAAAAATGAAGATCCTGGTGCTGAGTACCAGTACCTCGATGAACAGGTTTTTTGGACAGAAACTTGGAGCGAGGTTTTTTAACAACGCGGGGATTATTTCGACCCTGACGTTTGGGAATCTTTTCATCCAAAATCTCTCGAATCAGCCATTGAAAAAAAAAGGGAGTTGAGATTGTTCAATATTTTGATAATTAGGAATTGCCCGCCTCATTGCATTCAGAGTACCAGTAAAGCCAATCCGTAACGGTGAAATTCCCGCTGTTTCTGCCGCTTGAAACATTAAACAACGGATGCACCAATGTCCGAGTAGCCAGCCATAAATTTCTTGAACAACTTCGCGAGGCTTGAGAGAACGGATGGGAGTTTTGCGACCTAAAAGATGAGTTTTAAGTTCATCAATGGTACTTTCGATTTCCCATCGTTGGTGGTATTCTGCTGCTAACAATAAAGCTGGAAAAACCGTTAGATCCATCAAGCTGGTAATTAGACGATAAGTTTTTGGCTCCGCATCCGAGTCAATTGTGTACTCAATGATTCTGACTTGAATTTTTGCTGCACCTTGTTTGCGAGATTTACCATCTGGATTTATCCAACTTAAATAAGAGCCATCTTCTAACACTTGTTCGACCTCAAATTTGACATTGGCAGGTAATCGACCTAAGTAGTGACAAGATTGTTT
>Ga0335395_10000873_pt1 | contig 19013 bp, 11 predicted proteins | sample MAT02_FD_205744 | JGI IMG/M metagenome (GOLD analysis project Ga0335395, IMG submission 205744) | Freshwater microbial communities from Lake Fryxell liftoff mats and glacier meltwater in Antarctica - MAT-02 (spades assembly) (version 2) ...
TCCGGAATTGAACCCAATCGCCGCACCGCTGCTCGCGCTCACGCTCGGGCATGTGTTTTCCAATGCCGTGCGCACCTTGCCCGCCGTGGCGACGGATGTTCTCACGCGTGACCTCGCGATCAGTGCAGAGACGCTGGCCGCCATCACCAGCGCATTCCCGGCGGCCTTCGCGGCGGCGATGATTCCCGTGGGCGTAGGGCTGGACCGCTACGGCGTGAAGCCCGTGGCGCTGACACTCACGGCCATCGCAATTCTCGGTTCTGCCATTGCGGCGCTGGCGCCCTCGGCCTCGACGCTCCTTGTTGCGCAGATCGTGCTGGGCATCGCTTGTTCGGGCATGATGATGTGCCCGATGACCTATGCGGCGCGTGCCGTCCCGCAGGCGCAATTCGGGCTTTGGGCCGGGCTGATCCAGGGCTTTGGCAATTCGGGGATGATCCTCTCCGCCTCGCCGCTGGCCTGGCTGGTGGAGGTGGCGGATTGGCGTGCGGGCTTCTGGGCCTGCGGCGCATTGGCGCTCATCGCTTTCACCGCGATCCTGGTCACCGTCCCGCGCGATCCGCCCGGCACCGCCCAGCGCAGTACCATCTGGCAGAATGCGCGGGAGGTGATGGCATTTGCCACTTCGCCCCGGCTGCGAGGGTTGATGGCGCTGGCCTTCGTCTCCTTCGCGGCGGTGTTGGGCGTGCGCGGGCTATGGGGCGGGCCTTGGTTGATGGACGTGAAGGAGATGGCGCGCGTGCCGGCCGGCAATGTGCTGCTGGGTTGCACCTTTGCCCTGGTGGCGGGCCCCGCGCTGGCCGGCTGGGTGGTCAGCCGCTTTGGCCATCTGCGCCAGCTTTTGGTTGGCGGGCATCTGGCCGCGGCGGCGCTCATTCTGGTGTTCGTCCTGGGCGGGCCGCTCGGCTTCCCTCCCTGGGCTGATGCGGTGATCCTGACGCTGTTCGGCTTGGCGATCTCCTTCCAGATTCTCTGCTTTGCCCTGCTGCGCAGCCTGGTGCGGCCGGAGGAGGCGGGGCGCGCGCTCTCCGCGCAGAACATCTTCTTCTTCGGGGGTGCCGCGGTGCTGCAAGGGTTGAGTGGGCTGGCCGCGCTGGCGGGTGGCGTAGTGGCTGCCCTGCTGACCTTCGCTTTGGCCCTGGTGGTGGGTGTGGCGCTGTTTCTGCGTTGGCAGCGGGCGTGAAAAACCCGGCCTCCTTACGGAACCCGGGTTCTCTACGCCGGCCTCAACGCGTCAACGTGGGCAGGTCACGGTCGTGTATTGCGCCATCTGCGAAGCGTTGAGCAGGCCGGTGCCGCCGGGGTTGTTGAAGCGCTGCTTGCCGAGCACGATCGTCACCTGCTGGTAGCTGGCCAGGTGGCCGACGGGCGAGCCGTTCTGCGCCTCGGTCACGTTGGGTCTCGCCTGGCGGCGGGCATCGAAGGTCACCGAGTAGCGGATTGCATCACCCGTGCTTTGCAGCATCAGGAAATAACTCACCACTGACGTCCGCCCATCACTTTGTACGGTGCTGTAGAAGGAATTGGCGTTGATCTTGCCATCGCAGTAACGGGCGATCTGCGCCTGTGCCTGGGTGGGCACCAGGGCGGAGATGGAGGCGGCAGCCAGGGCGGCCAGGGTGAAGCGCTTGAACATGATGAAATTTCCTTCTGGTCTTTCAGGATTGGGCCATCCCGTCCTGATGTTGGAAAGCTATCGGCGCGCGCTGATTGGCGCCAATCCAAGAAAACAGAGTTGGCGATAGGTGGCACCGATGGTGGTGGTTGCGGCCGGCGCTGTGCGTATTCAGCGTGGCGATGCTGGCATGATGTGGCGCGCATCGGCAAACCCAGGTTCACGCGCGAGCTCCAGCAACCGCCGCATGAGCGATTGAGGTGCAGGCGGCGAGAAGCGACGCGCGGCCTCCAGCGCTGCCAACCGACGTGGGCTGTCGGCCTGTGCGAAGTCCTGCAAGGCGAGGGCCCAGTGCGTGGCATCGCGCGGGTCCAGCAATTCAGCGAAGCCTTCCACATATTCACGATGGGCGGGAATGTCGGAAGCGAGCACCGGCACGCTGCCGGCCAGCGCCTCATGCACGGGATAGTCAAATCCCTCATCCACAGAGGGGGCGAGCACCGCACGTGCCCCGCGCGAGAGCAGGGCCATGGCATGGTCGCTCAGGCCTTCCGCACGCAGGAAACGCACCCCTGCAGGCGCCTGGTCCAGTTCGGTGAGGATGGAGGGCGCATCCAGGCCTGGCGCGCCGGCAAGGACCACGTCAAAGCCCAGGCCAACCCTGTCCATCTGGCAGCAGGCCTGGAGGATCAGGCGGATATTTTTCCGGGCGGTGATCAAACCGGGCATCAGGAAGAAGTTTCTGTTGCAGGCCGGTGGGGCTGAAGGATCGGAGAAGAGCGGCGCCACGGGGGGTGCGACCACTTCTATCGGCGACATCCGCTGGCCAAATCCTGCAGCGCTCTCCATGAGCCTGTCGCGTGACGTTTCCGAGTTCGTGACAATCCGCAGGGCGTGCAGCGGAAGCCGCTGCATGAATTGCCGAAAGCTTGCACTGGACTGGGAAGCGGCGAAGCCTGGTTCGCGAAGCGGGATGTCGTCATGCAAATAGCAGAGCGCCTGCGAGAAACGCGACAGGCTGGCGAGAAGCCCAGGGCTGCCCAGATTGCGATGCGAAAGGTTCATGTAGGCGGCGCCGTTCAATGCCTGCGCGGCGTCCCGCTCAAAGGCTCCACGGTGATACAGCACCCCCGCCGCGCTGGAGCGCGCCAGATCCACCAAGGGGACGTGGCGGTCGGTCAGGCGAACACGAGCAAGGGGAAAAGCCTGGTCGTCGCCTCCCAGATACGCGGCGACCCGGCGGCATCCGGCATCATCCGTCCCGCCTTCCCAACGCGTTGCGGCGGATTGGATCAGGCGACGCACAGCGGCGGGCCTCACCATCCGCAAGCGGCCGCCATCGGTGAAGACGAAGCGCGCCGTTGGTTCTTCCTGGAGAAGGTGCTGGGCCATGGCCAGTTCCAGACGGTCAATACCACCCGGCGCCTTGCGGATGGCGCGCCAGAGAAGCCGGGAGACATCAAGCACGAGCGGGCGCAGACTCATCCCCCGCCTGGCTCGCGCATGGCTGCGACATAAGCCTCATCGAACCAGGCCACCCTGGCTTCCTGCCTGGAATATGCTGGCCCGGCCCTGATCTGGCGCGCGCCCAGCTGCAGGCCTTCGCAGATCAGGCGGTCTTCTTCGAGGACGCGGATTGTGCGGCTTTTCACGAAGGGCCTGACGAAGGGTTCAACCTGATCCATGATCTTGTCTCCCAGGTTGGGTTCGCTGGATGCCCAGCGATGGCGTTGGATGCGCAGGCGGGTTTCGCTCCGGTCGAAGGCCAGCGGGACGTGATGCATCACAAGGACGATACGGAAGGGTTGGCCAAAAAGCCGAAACGCCGTGCCGAACATGATGGCCGCATTGGGGAAAAGGTGGAAAATCCGGTAGCCAGGTGCGTCGAGCGTGCTTTCGCACAGCGCCTTGGCCATGGTTTCCAAGGTTCCCGAATTCGCTCCGCCAAAAAAGGCGCTGTGCGGACCGAAGCGTTGGTAGTTCAGGGCATCGAGCCGAAGATATCCCAACTTGCCGAGATTGGCCGAATGCACCGCCGGAGGGTGATAATCATCCAGGCTGATCTGCTGGCTGAAGCGCCAATTCGCCGCAACCGCCATGCTGGCATTTGCGGCGCCGCGCATGTCGGCGCAAAGCATGGAAATAATCTCAGAGGCCGGCCCCAGGAAATCAACCAGCGTCGCGGCCTGCGGGCTGCCAGGAAAGCGGCCGAAGATGAGGTCGCCACATTGTTCGACGTCCAGGCGCGTCAGGCGCTTGTTCAGGGCGCGCGGTTCCACACCATAGGCGTCACGGCAGATCGGAATGCCGGCGGCAACGCCATCCCTGTCATAGCGCCAATGGTGAAAGCCGCAGACGATGGGACCTTGCCCACACGCCTGTGTGCGCAACGGATAGGAGCGATGCGCGCAGCGATTTTCGAACCCGCGCAGCCCGTCCTCGAAGCGCTGGATAAAGATGGAGCGCCCGCCAAGTGTGGCGCGGAACCAGTCATCCTTGGCCGGGATGTCGGAGGCGCAGCCGAGCAGGGTCCAGACCTGGCCCAGGCACGCCTGCTCGGCCTGGAACGCTTCATCATCGTAAAGCGGCCGCAGGTTTGGCTCCGAATCCATCCTAAGCGTCCTTCTTTTGCGGGAGCGGGATCGTCAGCCTTTCATATTCGCCGGCACTCGCCATCAAAAAACGGTCAAGGGAGAGCGGCCGTGGCATCACTGGCACCGCCCCCATCCGGCGCGCCAGCGCCCTGGCGGTGTTGCGGCGCACCTCCATGTCGAGATGACACAGGCCCAGCGCCGAGGCATGGGCCATGGCCGCGCGCATCAGCGCCCCGCCCACATCATGCCCGCGCGAAGCCTTGTGGCCGCGATAGGGCTTGAGCACATCCATCCCGTAGATGTAGCCCCTCCCAAGGCGCGCGCGCGAACGCGCCTCTATCATGGTGAAGATCATGAAGGCATGGGCGCCGCGCACCCAGCCATAGGTGCGCCGGAAATCGCCGAGGCTGGGTCCGAAAGGGCCACGTCCAGCGAATTTGAGGCTGGTATAGCCCGCCAGCGCGCCATCCACCGTGGCCACCAGGAAGCGGTCGGCCCGCATTCCCCGACGGAACAGCGAGTGACGCCGCGCTGCATCGCCCAGCAGCGCGGAAAGACCGGCGCGGCCGGTGGCGGCGAGGTCCAGCACCTGTTCGCAGAGCGGCCCGGGGATTAGCAGCCCGACAATCAGCCCATGCCTGCCATTGCCGTCAGAATTCGTCATCGAGCCAGAACCATTGCTCCAGGTGATCCAGCACCACCGGCTCGATGAGGGCATTGAGGAAAGCCACATCATCCAGCAGGCCTTTCGGCTCCACGGGCAGGTTGATGGCTGGGCCGAAGAAGACGCGAAATCGGTTATCTGGCAGGCGTGTCGTGTAGCACAGCGCGACCGGTGTGTGCGTGCGCCGCGCGAGCTTGGCGGCAACCGCGAGATTACCCTCTCCATGCGGTGGCCTCCCGAACAGTGGCGCCATCAGGCGGCCCTTCCGGGCCTCATCCACGAAGACGGCGAGGATTCCGCCTGAATGCAATTCCTGCCAGGCCGCACGCATCCCGCCACGATTCGTGGCGAGGTAGCGCAGCCCGTTTCGGCGGCGAAGGTCGTTGATGATCCAGGTCTGGCCGGGGCTTTCCCATGTGACGGGCGCGCAGGCTGCGCTGATTCCCAATGCCCGCAGCCCTTCCAGCATGATCTCCCAATTGCCCGTGTGCAGGCAGAGTGCCACCACGCCGGTCCGCTTCGCGCGTTCCGCCGCGAAATCGGGGTCAACCACGTCAATGCGGCCGGCGCGCATGTAGCGGCCGATCGTGGGTGTCTCGCCCACATAGGCGGCGATATTGTCGAGGAAGGCGGCGACCCCGGCTTCGATTTCCGCCTCGCTCGCCGCTGGTCGGAGGCGCTTCAGATTCGCCCGCGCCCGTTCAGCCACCCAGGGCCGGTCCCGGCGGATGGCCTGGGGAATACTGCGCCGCGCAAGGCGTGGCGCGAGGTCGAGCGGGAGGCGGCGAAAGACCTGATATTGCAGGATCTCGAAAGCATCCAGCAGCCGGTTGCGCCATCCCGGCGCCCATCGGTCGGGGTTCTCCGTCACGCGCGCGCTTCCAGCCGCACCATGATCGGCGCACGCGGGCGCAGCGAGAGCCGGCAGACCGGGTCGGCGCGGAAGCCTGGTTCCAGCCGCAGGCGGAATTGACGGGCAATCATGGCGAGGCAAAGAATGGCCTCGGTCAGCCCGAAATTCAGCCCTGCGCAGATGCGCGGCCCGGCCGAGAAGGGGATGTAGCTATAGGGGATGGGCGCCGCATCGCCGAGGAATCGCTCGGGGCGGAAATGCATCGGCTGCTCCCATAAATCGGGCGAGCGGTGCAAAATCCAGGGCACCACCAGCACCAGCGCGTCCTTCTCGACCTGGATCTCGCCCACTTGTGTGGCTTCCCGTGCCTGCCGGGGCAGGAGGGGGACGGGGGGGTAGAGGCGCAAGGTCTCCTCGATGATGGCGCGGGTATAGGGCAGGTGGGGCACATCCTCGGCGGTTGGTTCGCGCCCGGCCAGCACGCGGTCCAGTTCTTCATGCAGCGCGGCCTCGGCCCAGCTAGCCTTGCCCAGCAGGTAGAAGGCCCAGGTGAGCGTGGCGGCCGTGGTCTCGTGGCCGGCCATGAAGATGGTCGCCGCTTCGTTGCGCAGCGCCTGGACATCCAGGCCCAGGGCAGGGCTGCGCTCCATCCGGCGCACCAGCAGGTCCACCATGGAGCCATGCTCGCCCCGCCCTGCCAGGTGCTCGGTGATGACGTGGTCCACCACGCCATGCACGCCGGCGATGGCAGCGCGGACCCTGGCCCCGCGCCCGACCTTCCAGCCCTCGGCCGCGCCAAGGAAAAAGGGGAGGTTGAAGCTGTCGATGCGGGCCTGGTAGCCGGCGAAGCCGCGCACGATGCCTCCCAGCGCATCATCGCCCAGCCGCGTGCCAAAGACCGAGCGGGCGATGATCTGCGCGGTGAGTTGCGCCATGGCCGGCAGCAGGCTGACGCGCGCCTGTGGCTGCCAGCCCTCGATCAGCTCGCGCGTCGCTCCGGTCATCATCGGCGCGTAGAAGGGGATCATGGATTTGTGCACGATATCCGCCACCAGCGGGCGGCGGCGGCGCCAGGTCTCGCCATCGCTGATGAACAGCCCATCCCCGAGCAAAGGCGAGAGCGCCTGGCGCATCATCGCCCCCTTGCGCTCGAAGCGTTCCGCCTGGGTCACGAAGACGGTCTTGATGGAGGCCGGATCGTTGAAGACGCAAACCTGGCGGCGCAGCAACGGATAGGCGAAGTCTCGGGCGGCATAGCTCTCCGCGGTCCAGGGCGAGATCAGGCTGCGCCGGGCCATGAGCGCCAGGCGCAGCGCGCCGGGGGCGTGTTGCAGCGGGCGCGGATGGGCGGGGATCAGCCAGCCATCGCCGGCTTCCTCGATGATCTCGGGGGCAAGGGCGAAGCGCATCACGCGGGGCCTGTTGTGGGCGGAGGGGGCGCGGCCTCCTCCGTGTGGCGGCGCAGGAGGCGGCGCTGCAACCAGGCCAGATAACGCGCGAAGGGCGGCCCCCAGCGAAGCAGCAGGCCGGCACCGCGCCCCGGCGCCACTTCGCTCTGGCCGCGATCGGCAGCGGCCAGGATGGCATCGGCCACGAAAGCGGCGCTGAGCACCGGGTTGGCGGCGGCGAAACGCGCGGTGAAGGGTGGCCGCAACTGGCGCTCCTGCGCCAGTTGCGGCGTGTCGGTGTCAGGGGGGAAGGCGGTGGTGACCTGCACGCCATGCACGCCAAGTTCGAGTTCGAGCACCTGCCCCAGGCCGCGCACGGCCCATTTGGAGGGCGCATAGGCCGAATAGCCATAAAACCCCCCCAGCGCCGCGGCTGAGGAGACCAGGATGACCTTCCCCCGTCCGGCCCCGGCCATGGCGGGTGCGAGCCCGTGCAGAATGTTCAACGTCCCCACGTAATTGACCGCCCATTGGGCCGCATGCTCCGCGAGCGGCTGGTCCAGGAAGCGCCCCGGCCGCGCCATGCCAGCCGCGGTGACGACCCAGGCGGGCGGGCCCAGCCGCGCAAGCAGCGCCTTCATGGCGGCGGTGACGGCGGCTTCGTCGGTCACGTCGAGTGCGAGAGTTTCCACGCCCTGGCGGCCCGCGGCTCCCAGTGCCGCTTCAAGCCGTTTGGCATCGCGGGCGATCATCACCACGCGGCAGCCACGGCCCAGCAGCCCCTGCACCAAGGCGAAGCCGATTCCGCTGGAACCACCCGTCACGAGCGCCCATTCGGAGGAGGAAAAGGAATCAACTGGCCCGGCCATGATGCCTTACCTGTGGGAAGAATCACGCCCAGGCGTCAAGGTCACCCCCGGAATCGTGAAGTGGGTATGGATGCCAACACATTCATGTTGTAACCTCATTCCTGACCGGGCTCCTGATACGCTTTCCCGTAAGGTCTTTCTTGCTTGGCCCTTGTGTGACTGATGAACGCACCGCTACGGGACCTCAATGATTCAATCCTTTCATGCGCCACTGGAAATCCTGGGCCTCAGCCTCCGCCTGCCTGGCGCTGCCGATCTTTCGGGGCTGTGGTCCATTCTCGACAGCCGGACTTGCACCGTCCAGGACACCGTCCCGGCAGGGCGCTGGCGCGCCGAGCGCTTCCTGAGCCCCGATCACCGCGCCAGAGGCCACAGCTACACCTTTGCCGGCGGGTATTTGGCGGGGGGCCTCGACTTCGACGCCGCCGCCTTCGGGATGTCCCGCCGCGAGGCGGAGCAGATGGACCCTCAGCAGCGCTTGGCCCTCGAACTGGCCTGGGAGGCGCTGGAGGATGCCGGGATCGCCCCCTCGCGGCTCGCGGGGCGCAATGTGGGCGTCTATATGGGCGGCTCCTCCACCGATTATGCCGATGTGCCCGGCCTCGATCTCCCGGCGATTGATGCGCATTTCATGACCGGCAACAGCCTCGCGATGCTGTCCAACCGGGTTTCCTACTGTTTCGACCTGAAGGGGCCGAGCCTGACCGTGGATACGGCCTGCTCCTCCTCGGTCGTGGCCATGGCCCAGGCTGCGGCGGCACTGGCTGAGGGGCGCATAGAGTTCGCCATTGTCGGCGCGGTGAATATCCTGTCCTCGCCCGCGCCCTTCATCGGGTTCTCGCGCGCCAGCATGCTCTCGCCCACCGGGCGCTGCCGGCCCTTCTCCGCGCAGGGCGATGGCTATGTTCGTGCCGAAGGCGGGGCGATGGTTGTCATGGCCCGCGCAGGAGAGGGCATCGGCGCCTGCAGGCCGCGCGCCCTGCTGCGCGCCATCGGCGTCAATTCCGATGGCCGAACCAACGGCATTTCCCTCCCCTCCCTCACTGGCCAGAAGGATCTGCTGGAGCGGCTCTACCGCGAAGCCGCGATTGATCCTGATGCACTGGCTTTCGTGGAGGCGCATGGCACCGGCACCCGCGTGGGCGACCCCATCGAGGCACGCGCGATCGGCGAATCCCTGGGGCGGCACCGGCGCGAGAAGCTGCCCATCGGCTCGGTCAAGGGCAATATCGGGCATCTGGAACCGGCCTCGGGCATGGCCGGCCTGGCCAAGCTTCTGCTCGCCCTGGAAAAGCGGCGTTTTCCGGCCTCGCTCCATCTGGAGGAGCCCAACCCTGACATTGACACGCGCGCCCTTGGCCTCGCGCCCGCGGTGGAGGCGGTGGAACTGCCGGCCCATGGCCAGATCCTGGCCGGGCTGTGCAGCTACGGCTTTGGCGGCACCAATGCCCATGCCGTCTTTGAATCGCCTGGCGAGGTGTCGGCCCCGCAAACCCCGCCGCCCACCCGCTACCTGGTGATCTCGGCCCACAGCAAGGCCGCGCTGCGCGACTTGGCCGCCGCCTACCAGGCGCCTGTGGCGCGGCTGGGGGCCGCTGCCGTGGCGGCCGAGGCGCGTATCGGACGGGAGAGGCTGGCGCATCGGCTGGTGATGAACCTCCATCAGGATGGCGATGTGGCCCAGGCCCTCGCCGACCCCGATATTCTCTCTCGCCCGGACGTCGTGTTTGGTGAGGCCATCGCGCCCCGTGCGCGCGTCGCCTTCGTTTTTTCCGGCAATGGCAGCCAATGGCCTGGGATGGGGTCCCACGCCTATCAGGCCAATGCCGTCTTTCGCGCCAGCTTCGACGAGATCGCCGCCCGCATCCGCGCGCAGGGCGGCATCTGCCCGCTGGAGACGATGCTGGCCGAGGATGTGGCCGCCCGTATCCAGCGCACAGCCGCCATGCAGCCCCTGTTGTTCACCATCCAGCTTGCCCTGTGCGAGGCGCTGGCCGCGCAGGGGCTCTCGCCAGCGCTGGTGTTGGGGCATTCCGTTGGCGAGGTCGCCGCCGCCGCCGTCTCTGGCGCCCTCTCGCGGGAGGATGCGGTGCTGCTCATCGTCGAGCGCAGCGCCCATCAGGAGCCGGTCTATGGCCTGGGCGGCATGGCGGTGCTGGCCTGCGACGCCGCTCGTGCCGCGCGGCTGATCGAGGAAGCCGCGCCAGGCGATGTGGAGGTGGCGGGGCGCAACGCGCCCAATTCGACCAGCATCTCCGGCACCGTGAACGGGCTGGCGGCCGTGTTGCGCGCGGCGCGACGCGAACGGGTGCCCGCCGTGACGCTCGACATCGCCTACCCCTTCCACAGCCGCGCGCTGGACCCTGAGCGGGAGGCGATGCTGGCTTCGCTCACTGCCCTTGCCCCACGCGCCTGCGCCATTCCCATGATCTCCTCTGTCACCGGGGCGCGCGTTGTGGGCGGGGAACTGGGACATGATTACTGGTGGTCCAACATCCGTGAACCGATTCTGTTCCAGGCCGCGATGGAGGCGGCCTTCCAGGAGGCGGAGCTGTTCATCGAGATCGGCCCGCGCCCCATCCTGGGCGGCAGCATCACCGAGATGGCGCGCCAGGGGGGCATCCGGGCTGCAGCACAACCCAGCCTCACGCAGGGCAGCCGTGCGGAGTTGGACGACCCGATCTCGCGCATCATCCTTGATGCCCTGGCAAGGGGTGCGCCCATCGAAGAAGCCCCGCCGGTCGCTCCAGGCAGGGAGGCCGCCATGGCTGGCCCACGGATGTTGCCGAACATCGCCTGGAACCGCCAATCCTACGTGATCGAGAGCACCTCCGAGGCCTATGGGCTCTACGGCTCCTCCTTTGGCGGGCCGCCGCTGCATCCGCTGATCGGCGCGCGGCTTGCGCCTGGCGGGCCGGAATGGCGCCATCTGATCAGCCTGGAAACCGTGCCTTATCTCAACGGCCATCAGGTGGAGGGCGAAGCCGTGATGCCGGCCACCGCCCTGATCGAAATGGCGCTGGCCGTCGGCCGCGAGGTGTATGGCACAACCCGCCTGCGCCTCGATGATTTCGACATCCTGCGCGCCATCACCCTGGAGCCCGGCGGGGCGCGTGAGCTGAGCATCCTGTGGAACGAGGCGTATCGGGGCGTGGAAATCCGCTCCCGGCCCCGGCTGGAGCGCGGGGCCGGCTTTGTCCTGCATGCCCGGGTGACGGTCCTCCCCGAGGCCGCGCCCCTGCCTGAGGCCCCGCCACGCCCGCAAGGCGGCAGCGTGGTTGGGCGCGAGGGCATCTACGCCGCCACCGGGCGCTGCCGCATGGGCTATGCCGGCCCCTTCCGGACCGCGCTCGCCGCACGCCGCGAGGGGAATGTTACCCTGACGGAATTGCGCCCCGAGCCTGCCGATCTGGGCTTCTACGAAGATGTCCAGGTCATTGACCCCCCGGCCTATGACGCCGCCCTGCATGGCATCTTTCTGGGTGTGGAGCAGATGCCTGGCAGGGTTCTGGGCGAATTGCCCATCCGGGTTCAGCGCCTTTCGCTGTTTGAGCCCGGTATTGCCATCGCGCGCTCCATCGCGCGGATGGTGCGGCAAACCTCCGATGCGCGCGTCTTCGATGTGGATTTTCTCTCGGCCGGGAATACGGTCGTGGCCAGGCTTCGCGGCCTGGTCATGCGACGGCTGGTTCTGGCCTCATGGCGTGAGGCGGATCGAATCGTCCACACCCGTCTTGTCCCGTGGGAAACCGGCGCGGCCGAATTGGGGCTGGAACTGGCGGAAGCGTTGGTCGCCCCAAATTTGGTCGCCCCAAATTTGGTCGCCTCAGATTCGGCAACCCCGGGTTTGGCTGCCGATACGCCGGCCCGCCAGGACCTCATTGCCCTGGCCGAGGACATCGCGGCGCATCTTGTAGCCTCCATCGCAGGGCCGCGGCTTGATCGGCGCGACCTGGCGCTGGCGGAAAAGATCGCGCCGGAGGCCTCCACGGTTTGGCGGGCGCTGATCGACGCGCTGTGCGACGGCGGGCGCATGATCGAATGTGAGGACCAGCTCGTCCTGCGGGACCCGCCGGCCGACCCTGCCGGGGCGCTCATCACCTTCGCGCAGCGGCACCCGGGCGCCAGCGCCGATCTGCGCCTCGCCTTGCGGGCGCTGGAGAGCCTGCCGGAATTCCTGACCACGGGCAGGCGCAGCGCTGCCCTGGACGATGGCGTCGCGGAGGGTTCGCTGTTCGCGGCCAGCAGCCATGAGGCGCTGGTCGAGGTCGTGGACCAATTGCTGAGCGTGCAGCATGCGCGCCCACGGCTGCGGGTTTTGTTGCTGGAGCCGGGGCTTGGGGGTTTGCTCGCGCGGTTGCTGCCACGGGCGCGCAGGGCGGGGCTTTCCCTCGCTGTGCTCACCGCCGACCTGGTGGCGACGGAGGCACTGCTGGCGCGGCTGGGTGCGCGGCAGAATGTGGATTTGTATGGGCCGGAAAACCTGGCTGAGGTGCCACGCGCGGATCTGGCGCTCTGCGCAGGCGTGACGCCACTGGATGGAGGTGCGCCCAGCCCTCTCGATCTGCTGGCGAGCCTGGGCGAGCATGCGCCCCCACTGCTCGCCGCGATCCCCGAGCATCACCCGGCGATTGATATCCTCAACGCCGCGACGGAGGGGTGGTTCCGCTTTTCACTGACGCCGGATATGCCGGTGGGCGCCTGGCCCTATCCCTCCGAGGCCGATGCTGCCCTCGCCGCGCGCGGCTTCACTGTCCAGTGTTCCCGCGATGCAGGCGGTGCTGCGCCGCGCCTCATCCTGGCGACGTCGCGTCAGCCCGCGCGCGCTGCCCTGCCCGCAAGGCGGGCCATCGGCGTCGTGACGCAGGATGACGCGACTCTGGCGATGCTGGCGGAGGGGCTTGCCGGCTTCGATCTTCATCCCGCCGCCACCGTGGCGGAACTGGTCGGACAGGCTACTGTACTCTCCACGGAGGACTTCGCCGTCATGCTGGATGTGGGCCCAACACCCATCGCCGGCGAGACGGAGATCGACACCCTGTCACGGCGCATGCTGTGGCTGCGCGAGCAGGCCATCGCGCTGGCTGATGGCGGCATGTCTTGCCGCCTCTACGTGCTGCTGGAGACGGGCGCCGTGGCGCACGCGCTCAAGGGCTTCGTGCGCTGCTTGATGAACGAATTCCCGGGTGTGGAGACCTGCCTGGTGCAAGCCACCTCCGAGACCGCGATGGCGGAGCTGGGGGCAACATTGCACCGCCACCTGAGCGAGAAGCTGCAGGAGCGCGAGCTGATCCTGACCGAGGAGGAAACAATGGTGCCGCGTGCGGCCCGGCTGAGCTTCGGCGGGCCGGTGACGGCCGGGCCTGGGGAACGAAGCGAGTTGCGCATCGGCCCGCGCGGCCTGGAGGATCTGACCTGGCATCTGGCGCCCCGCCCTTCGCCTGGCGCCGCCGAGGTGGAGGTGGAAATCCTCGCCACCGGCCTGAATTTCCGTGACGTGATGCTGGGGCTGGGGGTCCTGGATACGGAGATCCTGGGCGAGGGGCTGACCAGCGGCGCCCTCGGCTTCGAGTTCTCCGGGCGCGTGTTGCGCGTGGGCGCCGGCGTTGAGGGCTTTGCGCCGGGCGATGGGGTGATGGGCTTTGGCGCTGGCGCCTTCGCCTCACACGTCACACTCCCCGCGACCCAGATTTTTCACACCGGACGCGATCTTGCCCCCGAGACGGCAGCTGCGATCCCCGTGGCTTTCGTCACCGCCTGGTATGCGCTGATCGAGAGGGCGGGCCTGCGCCGGGGCGAATCCGTGCTGATCCATGGGGCGGCGGGCGGTGTGGGCCTGGCCGCGCTGCAAATCGCCAAGGCGCATGGGGCGGTGGTGATCGCCGCGGCTGGCACGCCGGAGAAACGCGCCTTGCTACGCCGGTTGGGTGCTGATGTGGTCGTGGATTCCCGCGCGGTGGATTTCGAGGGTGCGGTCCGCGCCGGTTTTGGCCCCGTGGATGTCGTGCTGAACTCGGTGGCGGGGGATGCGATGCGCGCCAGCCTGCGGCTGGTGAAGCCCTTTGGTCGCTTCATCGAGCTCGGCAAGCGGGACTTCATGGACAACACGCCGATCGGGTTGCGGCCCTTCCTGCGCAATGTCAGCTATATGGGCGTGGATCTCGACCAGTTGCTGCGGCACGACCCGGTGCTGGTGCGGCGGATGATCGGCGCGATCATGGCGTTGTTCGAGGCCGGGCGCCTCACGCCAATCCCTTGCGTCACCTTCGAGGGCACGCGGGTTGGCGAGGCGTTCCGACTGATGCAGGCATCAGGCCATATCGGCAAGATCCTGGTGCGGCCGGCCCGGCATGGCCTTCGGAACGAGCCTGAGGTGGGGCGCTTCACGCCTGAGGCAGGCGTGCATGTCGTCCTGGGTGGGACGGGCGGCTTTGGCCTGGAAACCGCCTTCTGGCTGGCTGAGCAAGGCGCGCGTTGCGTGGTCGTCGCCTCCCGCCGCGGCGAGGTGGACGCCACGATGGCAGGGCGCATCGCCCGCGCGCAGGCGCTCGGGACGGCCTTCCACATCGAAGCGCTGGACATCACCTCAGCGGAGGATGTCGCCGCTGCCTTCGCCCGCTGGCGGGCCGTGCTGGGGCCGATCAAGGGCGTGGTGCACTGCGCCATGGTGCTGGAGGACGGGCTGATCCTGGGCCTGACGCTGGAGAAGATTGCGCGCGTGCTGGCCCCCAAGGTGCTGGGCATCGGCGCGGTGGAAGCGGCGTTGGGTCAGGACCGCCTGCAATATCTGGTGGCTTATTCCTCCTCGACGAGCTTCGTGGGCAGCCCGGGGCAATCCGCCTATGTGGTCGGCAATGCATTCCTGGAGGGCGCGGTCGAGCGGATGCGCGCGCGCGGCATTCCCGCCCTGGCCATCTGCTGGGGCGCGATTTCCGATGTGGGTGTGATCGCGCGGACCAAGGGCCTGGGCGAAAGGCTGCGGGCAGCCACGGGGGTGTCGGGCGTGACCTCGGGCGAGGCGCTGCGCCATCTGGGAGGATTGCTGGCCGACCCCTTCGCAGCGGAGGTGGTGAGTGGCTATTCCGTCATCCGCTGGGTTCCTTCGGCGATGAAGCTTGCGGTCCTGCGCTCGCCTTATTTCATGGATGTCTTTGCGGAACGTGGCCATGTTGGCTCAGCTGGGGCTGAGACTGCGCTTGATTTCACAACGATGACGCCCGATGTGGCGGCCGAGACACTTGCAAGGCTGATCCGCGAGGAGGTGGCGCGCATCTTGCGCCTTCCGCCCGAGGCGGTGGAAACAGATCGTCCGCTGATTGATCTGGGCCTGGATTCTCTCATGGCGCTGGAATTGCGTCTTGCGATCGAAAAACGGACAGGGCTTGATATGCCCCTGACAGCCATGGCAGGCGGCCGTTCCCTGCGCGATTTGGTTGAAAGGGTGTTGGCAGCACTGACCACCGGCGGGCGATAGGATTAAGCAAGGTCCATTTATGTTTGTTTATATGTCTCGAAACAGCAGGAGCATGAACTAGAATCATCATACCTTTCTTGACCCATCTGGTAACAGCCTGTGTCAACGTCAATTAAGCTGGACAGCGGACAGCAATCTCGTCGGCCTCTCTCTTTCGCGGCCAATGAAAATAAACTATCAGTCACAATCTTGTGACGCGCCCAGCGGTCGAATTTTTTTCGTGACATCCGTTTAGGTTGCGTTCAGGTCTGCGGAGTTAACTTGTCCTGCCGGGCAGCTTAGGTTCAATCGATGAATTTTACCTCTCCCGTTCAGGGCTTGGCTCACGGAAAGCTCAGCCATGAAGCCGACGTTTCGCCTGCCGCGTCCGCACTGGACGGAGGTGGCCGGCCGCCTCGCGCGCGGGCGCTTCACCCTGAAAGACGTAGGTACGACGCCTCCTTCGACACTCTGCCAGCCTATCGAGAGATCCTGCACGATCGGGCCATGGGCCCTGCTCTTGGACTGAATGACCCCTACTATCGGTCCCATGATGGCCGCGCTGGTGTGACAACGCAGATTGGTGGGCGAGAGTTGCTGAACTTCGCCAGCTATGATTACCTCGCCCTTAACGGCCATCCCGAAATCCTTGCCGCGCACCAGGATGCGGCACAGCGTTATGGCACATCCGTCTCCGCCAGCCGCATAACGGCCGGGGAACGGCAGGTCCATCGCGACCTGGAAGCGGCCCTCGCCCAGATCTATGAGGCTGAGGCAGGCGCCCTCTTTGTCAGCGGCCATGCCACTGCGGCATCAGTCATCGAGACCATCCTCGGCCCTAAGGATTTACTGATCCATGACAGCCTGATCCACAATTGCGTCGTGGTGGGCGCCCAGGCTGCACGCTGCCAGCGCAAACCCTTCCGCCACAATGACCTGGACGATCTGGAATCCTACCTGGCGTTGACGCGCCACTTGTTCGAGCGTGTGCTCATCGTCTCCGAAGGCATCTTTTCCATGGATGGGGACGGGCCGGATTTGAAGCGCCTCGTTGCCATCAAGGAGCGTTTCCAGGCTTGGCTGATGTTGGATGAGGCCCATTCCCTCGGCGTCATCGGCGCCACGGGACGCGGCATCGCCGAGCATGCCGGCGTTGATCCCGCTGGCGTGGATGTCTGGTTCGGCACACTTTCGAAGGCGCTGGTGGGGTGCGGCGGCTATGTTTGCGGCAGCCAGGTGCTGATTGACATCCTCAAGGCGCGCGCACCGGGCCTGGTGTTCAGCGTCGGCATGCCTGCCCCGGTGGCGGCGGCATCTCTGGCAGCGCTGATGATCATGCGTCGAGAGCCGGAGCGCGTCGAAGCGCTACGGGAAAACGGCGCCCATTTCCTGGCTGGCGCGCGTGCCAGGGGGCTCGAAGTCGGTTCGAGCTGGGGCTATGGCGTAACACCCATCATCCTCGGTTCCGATATAAGGACCTTCAAAGCTGCGCGCGCCCTGGAAGATGCCGGCTTTTACGCGTTTCCGGTCATCCCGCCCGGCGTGACGCAAGGTTCCTCGCGTTTGCGCTTCTTCCTGTCCGCAGCCCACACGGCCGCGCAGATCAACTCGGCGCTCGATGCGATGGTCACCATCACCGATCGGACGTGATCCCGACACGGGCCAATTCAGGATTCCTGGCCGGGTCCGAAGCTCGCACGCTGGATCGTCTGGTCGCCCGCTTGCCTTTGTGGGTGAGCCCTGACCAACTGACCGCGTTGGGCCTGCTGGGTGCGTTCCTGGGCTCCATCGGCTTTGGCATGGGGCTGGCCGATGCTTCGTCGCTGGCCCTGGTCATTCTGGGGTTTTCAATGAACTGGCTCGGTGATTCCCTTGACGGGAGGCTGGCGCGCCATCGGCACATCGAGCGTAAGCTTCAGGGCTTCATCCTGGACAATGGGACGGACCTTGTCTCCTATCTGATGCTGACTGTCGGCTTTGCGGTCTCTGGGCTGGTCTGGCCCGCGATTCCCTTCATCCTGCTTTCGCTCTACGTCATGTTGAGCAATCTTTCCCTGGCGCGCATGCTGATCACCGGCGTGCATGAACTGGCCGTGGGAGCGGTTGGCACGACGGAGCTGCGCGCCGGTTTCATATTCCTTGCGTTGATGATCTATCTGATGCCCGGGTTTTTCTCCTATTTGATACCAATGCTTGAACTTTCCGTGCTCGATTTTCTGTCCCTGCTTTGGGCCTGCCTGATGCTCTACGGCTTTCTCCAGGTATTGCGCACCGATCTGCGCGATGGAGCGCGCGTGGATGCGAAGGCGCGGGGAAAGACCCAGCCCCCTCATGGGAAAGATTGACACCGCTGCCATTTGCGGCAGCCTCCAGACCCAGGAAACCTGCATGACCATCTGGCGCCAGCACACCACGCCTGACGAAATCCACGCACGCAGCGCCGGCACGGTGAACGGCCTGCTGGGCATTCGCATCACCGAGATCGGGCCGGATTTCCTGCGCGGCGAAATGGAGGTGGATGAGCGCCATATCCAGCCCTTCGGCGTGATCCATGGCGGTGTCTCCGCCGTGCTGGCCGAGACGCTCGGCAGCGTCGCGTCCATGATGGCCTGCGATCCCGGCTTCATGGCGGTGGGCACCGAGCTCAATGCCAGCCATCTGCGCCCCCTGCCCAAAGGCGGCCGCGCCATGGGGCTTTGCACGCCGCTGCGAATCGGGCGCAGCATGCACGTCTGGAACATCGAGCTGCGGCGCGAGGATGGGGAGATGTTCTGCATCTCACGCCTCACCACGGCCATCATCGAAAGGAAATCCGCATGACCCGTCCCAAGATCGCGCTGATCGGAACCGGGGGCACGATAGGCTCGTTGGGGCGCGGCCCGATGGACATTGCCGACTACGCGACGCTGGGCCAGGTCATGGATGCCGAGCAACTGCTGGCCTATTGGCCGCAGGTGAATGAGGTGGCCGAGATCATTCCCGTCAAATACGCCGCCGTCCCTTCCACCGCGCTTGGACCCCAGCAATGGCTGGAGCTGGTGCGGCTGTGTGACCAGGTGGTGGCGGAAATTCCCGGGTTGGACGGCATTGTCATCACCCATGGCACCGCGACGCTCGAGGAGACGGCTTACTTCCTATCGCTGACCGTCAAGGTGGAGGTGCCGGTTGTGCTGGTGGGCGCGCAGCGGCCCTCCTCGGGCCTATCCTCCGATGCGGGCATGAACCTCGCCAATGCGTGCCGTGTGGCGGGCGATCCGCGCGCGCGGGGCCTCGGCGCGCTGGTGCTGCTGAATGACGAGGTGCATGCGGCGCGCGAGGTGACGAAGACCAGCACCTCCCGCATGCAGACTTTCCGCAGCCCCGATTTCGGCTGTCTCGCGCATGCCGATGCGGATGCCATCGCCTGGTATCGCCGCCCGCTGCGCAAGCTGGGGCGCGAGACTGAATTCGATGTGCGTGGCCTCACGGCGCTCCCCCGCGTGGATGTCGTCTATTGCTATGCGGGCGCCGATGGCGCGGCGGTGGAGGCGTTTGTGGCCGCCGGCGCGCAGGGGCTGGTCTCGGCCGGCTTCGCGCC
>Ga0335395_10000874_pt1 | contig 19010 bp, 21 predicted proteins | sample MAT02_FD_205744 | JGI IMG/M metagenome (GOLD analysis project Ga0335395, IMG submission 205744) | Freshwater microbial communities from Lake Fryxell liftoff mats and glacier meltwater in Antarctica - MAT-02 (spades assembly) (version 2) ...
TCCGAAGCCCCCCCCTTACCAAGGGGGGAATTATCCGAAGCCCCCCCCTTACCAAGGGGGGAATTATCCGAAGCCCCCCCCTTACCAAGGGGGGAATTATCCGAAGCCCCCCCCTTACCAAGGGGGGAATTATCCGAAGCCCCCCCCTTACCAAGGGGGGGGTTGGGGGGGGTCAAAACGGCTTTTAAATCCCAGTAGCTACCTTGGCGGAAGGCGCGGCGTTCCCGTTCGCGGCATACCAAAAGGCGCACGGCGACTGACTGGACTCTGCCGGCGGACAAGCCCCAAGCGATTTTTTTCCACAATAGCGGAGAAAGGGTGTAACCGACGAGTCGATCGAGAATTCGGCGAGTTTCCTGGGCTTGTACAACTCGATTGTCGATATCGCGGCAGTGGGTTAGAGCATCGCGGATAGCTTCGCGGGTGATTTCGTGAAACACCATCCGCTTGATGGGAACTTTGGGTTTGAGGATTTGCAGCAAATGCCAGGAAATGCTTTCGCCTTCGCGGTCTTCGTCAGTGGCTAGAATCAGTTCTGTAGCGTCTTTTAGCGCGTCTTTGAGTTCTTTAACAATTTTCTTTTTATCTTTGGGGATGACGTAGAGGGGTTCAAAGTCTGCCTCCACGTTTACGCCTAGTTGCGCCCATTTTTCTCCTTTAACGGCTTCTGGTATTTCTTCGGCGGAGGACGGGAGGTCACGCACATGGCCCATTGATGCCTCTACTCGGTAGTTGGAGGGCAGAAAGTTGCGGATGGTACGGGCTTTTGTGGGAGATTCGACGATGACTAAGGTTGACATGGCATCTTTTATATATGGATGGCGGCGCAGAAGCGAGTGTCTAATTTACAGAGTGTAGGTCGGATGTCAAGGCTTATGGGAACTTTCGGCGATTATTTCAAACTACCTTAATTTTTAAGTTATTGCCGATCGGGTCTCCGGTGACAAGCTGATGGGATTTTACTGATTTCGGTCCAGAGGGGCGCATCGCTTCTCTACAAGATGCATTGGATGCTGAGACTGCCGGATGCGGGCTGATAGTTCCTCAATGGGGTTGTAACTTGAAGCTTGGTTCGGGCTGGGGCGATCGATTTTAGATTTTAGATTTTAGATTTTAGATTGGGAAAGATTTACTGAGTATAGGTTTTGGACTTTGGTAGAGTACGCTGTGCAGCATAAGCGTGGCGAGGCGAAAAAAAGCAATCACAGAGGATTAAAATTACTTGAGCGATAGATAAATTCTATGAACATTGATACAAATCAGGTCAAGTTACGACTCGGAACCGAGTATTTTGTGGAGCTGGGTTTTGATGGAGAGGTGCACGGGAAACGGGTAGATTTCCGGCCTGGATTGCCGCTGATTATCAGTTGGTAATTTAGGACTTATGAATAAATACCAAGAAACCGGGTTTTTTATCAGTCTTAAAGGCTACAAAGCAGTATTTTCGTAAAAAACCCGGTTTCTGCTCCCTAGGGTACTTATGCAGCAGAAAAACATGGCAACGATCGCCCTTTTACATCCCGGTTAATCAGTTCTGTAAGCTTTCGGTGTCATGCCCGTCAACTGCCGAAACAGTTTGCTCAAATGGCTGTGGCTGTTGAATCCACATCAATCAGGCAATTTCCATAATCGATCGCTCTTTTTGCTTTAACAACTCCTTCGCCCGCTCTACTCGTTGCTGGAGCAGATATTGATAAGGAGCTATTCCCATTACCTGTTTAAACATATGGCTAAAATGAAACTGACTCATACCCAGCAATGCAGCTAAATCTGCAAGCTTGATGTCTTGACTTAGATGTTCGTTTATGTATTCCAAGACTAGAATAACTTGACGCTCAGGTAAACCACCCTCGTAAATTGTCAGGCGAGGTTTGGCAGTAAAGTATTGTCTGAGCAAATGCACTGCTATGATATTTGACAGTGACTCGATGTAGAGATTTCCGCCTAAATTCTCGTGTTGCAGTTCAGAAAGCAGCATTATGCCGATCAACTCAATTTGTCGATCGCGCGTCCGAAATTCCGGGAGTAACTCAAGCCGATCGGGATTCATGTCAAAGGCTTCTCTAGCAACGCTTTCGATGAAACGAGATGCAATGCGAATCTGCATCGGGCGATCGTCTCCATCCCAACGGGCAAAACACGGTATCTTTGCAGGCGTTGCCGTTTAATCTTCTACCTCTATTTAATAATTAATGCCCCCAATGCCATCCGAAATGATTTAGCTGGATCTCCAGTAGAGACTGTAAAATTTTTGGCATATTCTGCTTCAAATTCTGACCACGGAATTAGTGCAAGCCATGATTACCCAACGATTGTCATCTGACAATTGCCCCTCGAATGGGAGGTCAAAGTTGGATGGCTCTTTTGGGGTTGGGTCAACTTTTCGGTACATTACGAAAGTGATGGTGTGCTGGGCTTTTGACTCATTTTAGCTCGGCCCTTGCGAGTACCCGCTGGGTACTAAAACGAGCCAAAGTCTTTTGAAGTAAGGGTTTTAGGCTTATTCAGTAAGCCCTATCTAGGGAATTTGTAGAGCTTTTGCGCGTTGCCTCCGGCTATTTTGGCAGCCTCAGTCTCAGGAACTCCTTGGAAGTGCTCGGCTAAGAACTCTTGAGAATGAGGAAAAGTCGATTCAGCATGAGGGTAATCATTGCCCCACATCATGTTATCGACTCCAATCAAATGGCGAAATTTAATGCCAGGAATATCTTCTTGAAAGGTCATATAGATATTCCGCCGTAAGTAATCACTGGGCAGCTCTCCATCCGGAAATTGAAAGGCTGCACGGTTCCAATACCGCTTGTAGGCTTGATCCATACTTTCCGCCAGTTGTAAAACCCAACTGGTACCAAACTCTACTGCCACAACTTGCAGCTTTGGATAACAAGCAAAGACACCAGATAGAATCAGCGTTGTGATAGCAGTCTGAAAGTGAATATCCTTGGTTGTATGCTTGAGCAAGTCAATTACAGGCTCACGACCAAAGACAGCACGATTAGAGCCAATATGCCACGATAAGGGTAAGCCAATCTCTTCAGCAGCACTCCAGAGTACCTGATATTGAGGCTGATCGTAGCGACATCCTGGCTGTGGAAGAATCGGGATCATAAATCCAGAGGCTCCTAGTTTAGCTGTCCGCTCCATTTCCTGTAATGCTTCCAAGGGATCGTCAACATTGAGCATCGCAATCGCTTTCAGTTGAACAGGGTAGGTTCTGCAAAACTCAATAATCCAGTTATTGTAGGCACGCGCTAATGCGGATAACAATCCCTGTTCAGCTGTACGATAGGCTTGATGGGCATTTGAGGAGTAAAGCACAGCTCCCTGTACTCCATCTCTATCGAGGTCTTGGATATAGCGATCAGGAGTGAGTTCTGGTATCTCAGCATAGCGACCACTTTTGCTAATCAATTCCGGAGATTCAAACCGCAGACCTGCTTGATTCTGAATACCAACAACAGCCATACGGATCTCACCGTCAAGAACCCACAGATCTGTATCATCCAGATGAACAACTTGAGGGGCACGGTCTCTAAACTCAGAATCAATACGTTCTGTCCAGAGATCTGGAGGCTCAATGATGTGAGAATCAGCAGAATATATGGGAAACGAAACCATGAGATTTCTCCTGTAATAACCTAGTAATTTAGCAGTTCAATCGCTTGAACAAAGTTTAAAATCCGTACAATCTAGCCGCGTTCTGGCTAGCAAGCAATACAGAGCGATCGCCTTTATCTATCCTGAAATCGCGACTGCTGTGAGATACTGGGACTGCCGATCGGTCGGAGAATTGGCTATCTTCCCAAAGAAGATTCTTCATATCCAAAAAATCAGGTAATTGGCGACCTACGGGATCGCCTTGAAAAGTAACGTACACATTCCTACGAAAATAATCGCTAGGTCGCTCACCTTTGGTAAAGTTAAACCCTATTCGCTCCTGAGCCATCTCGAAGCGTTCGTAGTTACCACTGTGTTCAGCATCTGCACCAATACCTGTCCTTTCAGGACGTACTTCGTACATTTCGTCAGTCCGAGTCAGAAAGTACGGCACCCAGTTGGCGCTAAATCCAGCTACAACAACTCGCAGGTTAGGGTAACGGGCAAATACACCGCTCAGAAGCAATGATGCGATCGCAATTCGGACATAGACGTATTGACAACTTTGGTGGATAAAGCTGTAGAGTACATCTCCCTCAGAACTAAGTTTGTTCAATGTTAAATCGAAAACAGGTTCACTTGTTTTCGGTTGTCTTAGTGTATCTGTCAAAAAAGAAATCGGTATGCCTAAGCGTTCAGCAGTACGCCAGAGGATTTCATATTTGGGGTTGTCGTAACGCTGCTCAGTGTGAGGATACAAAGGAATCATTACTCCAGCAGCGCCCATACTGGCAGTTCTTTCAAGTTCTGCAACAGCCTCATTAGGATCGTCAACATTCAGCAGGGCGATCGCCTTGAGCTGTTTGGGGAACATCCGGCAAAACTCAATAACCCAATTGTTGTACGTTTTAATTACTGCCGTTAGTAGTTCTGTGTCTAGACATTTATACGCAAGGTGAGCAACACTTGGGTAGAGGACTGCCCCAGCAATACCATTGCGGTTCAGTTCCTGAACATAAATATCTGGGGCGGGAGAAGTGACATAAACTATTGTCTTTTCAATATCCTCCGCAACAGACAAAGGGATACCATCTTCAACAACCCAGTGAGGAGTATTGTTAAAATTAACTACCCTCGGGACACGATGCCTGAACTTGGGGTCCCCCTCTTTCTCCCATAAATCTGCGGGTTCTCGTACATACGTCTGTGCTGAATAAAGATGGTATGTATCAGTTTTCATGTTTGGGTTCCGATTTGAGTTCTGCAGATAAATTTGTATCCTTTGAAACGGGAATTACTCCATTGGATTTCTCGTATTGCCCATAATTGCAGCTACCAATCCGCTCCCTGTACCCACTTCTACCAACCCAGTTTTTGAATAGGTTGTCCTGCTGCTGGTTGTACAAACACAATTGAGCCTGGAGTACGCTCAGATTCAGACAGGTTGGGAAAAGCTTCAGCAGAGAGAGGACGTTCTGCTACGGTAGTATATCCCGTTTCGTTTACAAATTGGGAAAACTGCCCATTTGTTAATTCATGTTGGTCAATACAAAAGCCACTGATAGTGACATTGGCAGCAGATTTTTCTTCGATATAATGCGCGTCCGATCCCATCTGGAATGTTCCACCTTTTATCCAAATCATTTCAGCCGGACAAGACTCATCTACAGTACGGATATTTATCGAGTGGCGTAGAGGTATTGCGTCTGCATTAGCAATTTGAGCAAGGCACAAGACAATTAGTGCGCTAAACCAAGTAGCTATCAAAACATATTTTCTAGTCCTGCTAATTTTCATGTTTATCCTGTTTGCCAACAAATGATCATCCAGTCAGCAATTTTTCTGTAATTACCTTTAACTTGAATTTCTAACATCTAATAGAAGGTAGGTTAGTAGCAACTGACATAACGACTAAAGTTTGATCGATGGTTCTCCCATAAGTTCTTATTATCTTGGTTCAAAGGAGATCATATAGCAACTGCAAAAGCAACTAATAGTCGTAGGACAGCAATTTTTTTCTCTCGATCGTCGGGTTCAATTTCTTGGGCACCTGACCAAATTTGTCTACCCACGTTCAGAGATTGAGTAACTATCGTTGCCCAGAGTTTGCGGCCCTCCCAAAAACGCTCGTAAGCCGTGTTGGTACGAAATACCAATAATAAGCCTAAAACAACACTGGGAATAACAATTGAAAACCCTGGTTGATTTACAGGTAATTTAAACACCAAGTAAGCGATTGAAATCAATACTCCAAATGCACCATATAAAATAACCTGATTCAAAATTCCGGGGATAACAGATCCCTTTAGCCGGAAAACCAGACTTAACCAATGTTGTTGTTCTCTTGTTTTTACCATGACGACCTCATTTATTTCATTGAAGAGGAATTTTTGTTTTGCTTAGTTTAGATTATAGCAGATGAATCAGAATTCAAAGCCGAAATTTTTAATTAAAAAAGTGTCCTGTTCTCGTACTAATTTTTTCAACATTGGTGTGTAATATGCTGGGTAATAATCATGATGGCTGATATTTTCTGGTTCTGCCGTAAAAATATACTCTTTCAAACTCGGTTCAATTTCAACTTTTATTTCGGTAAAAAAATGAATTAAATCTTGCCGTAAATTATTCATTTTAGCAGTGTACAAATCTTCGGCACAGCCGTACATTCGTCTAAATAAAAATGTATAAAGTCCCTCGCTCGTGTCACGTATGTTTTCTAGATCATCTCTGGTAACATTCATACCTCTAAATCCCTCATATTGAAGTGGTGTTGACTTTCCACGTCTCCCCAACTCTGTTGGCATAAATTCAAGAACTGAATTGAGTTTATCTTCTGTCGTACTAAGCTTGAGCAAATTAGTGGTAGTCTCAACGAAATCAAGTGTGCCGTTGTTACTCAGCTTTTCAAACAATATATCGATACCATTATAGGGATCAACTCCGCTCTTGACAAGTAATTCATATTCTTCAGCAGATAGCTTAGCCAGTTTTGCTTTGGCGCTGTCGATCAAAGTTTTTTGAAATGCGTAGTAAGATACATAGAAGTCCCAAGGATTACGTACAACTCCTAATATTGGCAGGTGACGATATCTAATAGGTAGCATTTTTAAGGGATAATGATATCCGATTTTAATAGCATGGGGAAATAAATGATAGATAATTTTTTCAACAAAAGTTCCTCCTGATTTATGAAGATGTATGAATACGAATTTATCAGTTAATATCATTAGTTTTATTTTCTTATGCCTGAATTTATGAACCGTGATTAATGATTAAGATTAGGTGCATAGTTTTTAGGGATTTTTTTTCAACACCTGCCCACCAGAGCTTTCAACTGCTGGAAAAACTTTCTGGAACAAAATCCCCTCAATCCCAATACCAGGAGCAAATGAAAAAGCAATACCAGTCAGTGATTTCTTCTTCAATGGGTTCCCATTGTTATCATCAGGATTAATTTCAATATACTGTAACATGCGCTCGATCACAAACAGAATGGCTACGCTAAGCATATTGCCATAGTTGCGAAGTATCTCCCAACTATCTGCTACTTGGTCATCGCGCAGACCTAAAGAATCCTGTACCTTCTGAATGATACGTGTACCACCTGGGTGAACTGCCCATAAGTCAATATCCTCCTTACCAAGTTCCTGATGTTTTAAGAAATTTTCAATATACTTGCCGACGTTATTCTCGATGTAGCGTGGTAATTGTGGTGAGAGTTTACAGGTAATGCCATTGTCCAAAATATCAAGCACAATGCCGTCTTCGGTGTCCTCAACTAGGTGACTGAAGTGTTTGGTAATCGCTATTCCACCGTGCCTGGCTACCTCCTCTTCTGGATATGCCCCAATTACCGCTACAGCACATCCATCCCCGAAAATGCTATGGGTGATAATATCATTGATATTGTCATCAAACACGGCATTAATCGAACTGAGTTCTAAACATACTAGCAGCGCTTTGTGTTCCGGAAAAGCTCGTACATGATCGCAGGCAATTCTCAAACCATTCATTGCTGCTGCACATCCCATAAAGCTTACCGTTGCTCTAGCAGTATCGCGTCTAAGTTTAAGCCGTTTAATCAACTCTGCATCTAGTCCGGGCGCTATAAAGCCTGTACTAGAGACAATAACGATCAGGCGGATAGCGTTGACGAGTTCCCTGTCTAAATCTGATTCTGATTGTGGTGCATAACCTTCATAGATGTTATTATCTTTAAGCGCTTTCCTTGCTACTGTTTCTGCAAGTGGGATGCCGTGTTTTCTATACATCTGCATCCTAGCTTGGACTGTAGGGCGCTGAGTGTGGAAAGCAACAGCATCCTCACTGGTGAGATCGATCGCCATATACCTGGTATCAATCAGAGTGTTGGTGTAGAGTTTTTGGATGCGATGCCCATTCTTTTCTAGAGAAGGAATGCGTGCGACAAACTTAGCTGCGTCTGATTGCTGAATCTGGTGAGGAGGAGTACCCGTTGCCAGCCTCTCCATAACTGGGATAATACAATTCATCATCAATTTTAGAGTAATCCTAATTTTTTGTGTATAAAATTAACTAGGCGAAACCTGACAATAACCTTAATTTTTTAGAGGAGTTATGACTGTTTCACAAAAGGTGGGCTGCACTTGGATCTCCTCGTACCCTCTCTAGCAATAGCGATTGAATAATTTTATTAGCTATGACACACGCTAGACTCGCTAAAAATTTTGTCTGATAAAAAAAACTCAAATCAATCGCGAATAGGAGTAATGAAAATGCTGGGAAAATTGCAAACTCAAAAATTGACAAAAATGTTTAAGCTTCATGACTCAGATGCTAGTGGCTTTTTTGAGAAAGCAGATATTGAACTCAGGATACAGCAAGACTCTTCCACGCTGGGTTTGTCATCAGGTTCAGCAAAATATGAAGAATACTCAGCGCAACTTTTCAGTGAATGGGAGAGAATGCAAGACAAAATGGATACTGACAAAGATGGTTTGATAAGCCTAGAGGAATGGCTACAGTACCACGACCAAATGTTGAGTAATGAGGGTTATAAAGCATTTGTTGGTGTTTCTTTGGCTAATACATTGGATTCTGATGGTGATGGAAAGATTTCCTGCGAAGCCTATAAAAGCTTCAGAAAAGGGAGAGGACTGAAAGACAGTGAGTTAGACGAAATGTGTAGTCGCTTTGATTTGGATGGCGATGGCTACATCGAAACAAAGGACTTGCTGCGATTCCGCGAGGAGTTTTACGTTAGCAATGACTCAGCCGCACCAGGCAACTGGTTTTGTGGGGAATACTAAAAAGAAGTCGCTCATAGAGCTATAAGCTGTTCACCATTTAAATTTCCGAGGCTATCTCAGCAAGTATTGGGTTTTAGCCTTGGAAATACGCAGTTTAAATGCTAAACAACTTAAAGGGCTTCCCAATAAAAAATATCCAATGTACTAGGGTGGGTCGGTCATCAAAGCCAGATAAAAGTAGCAGTCAGACAGTCCAAAGCTAATTGCCCAAAAACTCGCACTCGTACTCCGGTTTTTGAGCGCAGACTGAGGTGGGTATGTACTACGCACAAATCCCCGAATTTCTCTGACAAGTCGCGCTAAGCTATTCTCCCGTACTAGAGATACAGCCCGGCTTAAACTACCAACTAATTGGCTTTTGCGGTAACATTCACCGTAGCTACCCAACCAGGCGGCAAGTTTTTGATCCATTCCCAAATCCTAAATAATGAAACCTGAATTGCAGTGCGAGGAAGCTCTAAATGAGTTTAAGAAACGTCGATCCAAGTTGCAGGCATCTCGGAATGAGTCCGATCCTAATGAGGAAAAATTCACGCCAGACCCTGACGATGTAATAGTGGTTACCCAGCCTAAGAGTGGTACTACATGGATCTTACATATCTGCCATCAACTGCGGATGGGTGGGATAGATCCCGATTTTGACGATCAGCTCGATGTTATCACATGGATCGAGCGATCGCTCTGGCTTGGGCAAAACATGAACGCGCCCCAAGTGGCACGCCCAAGAGTGTTCAAGTCGCACTTGCCCTACAACAAAGTGCCGCAAGGAGGGAGGATGATTTTCTGTACCCGTGATGTTAAGGACATCCTCTACTCTAGATGGAAGTTTGTGCTACCGATGCTGGGTTTAGAAAAGAAGATATCTTTGAGGACATGGGTAGAGTTACATTTGCAAGAAGGCACTGTAACTTCCTGGTTATCTGACCTAAAGATTTGGTGGCAGCATCAGCATGAGCCGAATATTTTGTTTCTTTTCTTTGATGATTTGAAACAGAATCATACTAATGCTGTGTGGAACATTGGACGGTTTATAGGCATTCCTTTAGATGAAACATTAGTAGACAGAGTAGTACAAACCACTACTCATAGTTTTATGTCCCAGCATCACACTAAGTTTGATAATCATAAGATTAGTGCCTACTACGCTGAGATATTAGAACTGGGTAATGAACAAGAGTTAATAGGACTGGTTAGAAAAGATGGTGGGCGATCTGGTGATGGAACTAACTTTATTCCCGTAGATTTGCAGCAGAGAATTGATGAATTATGGAATGATATTATCACTCATGACTTAGACTTTAAATCATTACAAGATATGCAAGCAGCTCGCCAACCCTTATTACAACATAGCTAAAACAGTTGGATTGCGGTACAAGAAATTATTGAGCCACCAAAATTTCCCTTCATGTTAGAGCAAATGACGCATCCAATACGTGATAATAACACCTCTCACGAAAACAAGCTTCGCCCCAATATTATGCTCTTGGTTGCCGATGACCTAGGGTATTCTGACCTAAACCTATATGGAGGTGAAATTTCTACTCCAAATATTCAAAGTTTGGCAGCAGAAGGCATAATGTTTACCAACTTTCATGCCCTTCCAGCTTGTTCTCCTACCCGCGCCACCCTGCTAACCGGTGTAGATAATCACCATGCTGGTTTAGGAAGCATGGTTGGTAGGTTAGCTCCCAATCAAGTTGGTCAGCCTGGATATGAAACCTATCTCAACGATCTCGTCGTCACCATTGCAACTCTACTTAAGGACGCTGGTTATCACACTTATATAGCGGGTAAGTGGCATCTGGGAAAACAGGCGGGGTATGTTCCGTGCGATCGCGGTTTTGAGCAAGCTTTTACTCTACTTGAAGGGGCAGCTAGTCACTACACTCACATGGGATACACGCCAGCAATCCCTGTGGCGAGTTACAGGCACAATGACAAAATTGTTAATTTGCCAGAAGGTTTTTACTCAGCTATTTGAAGCAGATTGGAGAATACGAAAATACCCTGATTATTTTTCTCTCCGACAATGGTCCAGATATTGGAAAGAAGGCTGAGCCGAAAGATTATCAGGTCTGGCTTGAGGAGAGAGGTATTGACAACTGCTACGAGACTATTGGGGGAACGAACTCCTTCATCCACTATAGTAAGCCCTGGGCTCAGGTCAGTGCGACCCCCCTGTTACAATTCAAAGGGAGATGCGCTGAAGGCGGGATTCGCGTTCCTGCGATAATTTCTTATCCAGGTACTATTAAGCCTGAAATTAGAAGTAGTGCTTTCTGCTCTGTACTCGACATTACACCAACATTGCTTGAATACGCTCAAGTTGAGCATCCAGGAGAACAGTATAATGGTAAACGTATCTACAAGATGGACGGACGGTCAATACGTCCTCTATTAGAAGGTAAAATGGAGCATATCTATGACTACGATAACTCAATCGCATTCGAGTTATTTGGAACTGGAAACAGTGCTTTGTTCTTAGGCGATTGGAAAATTCTTAAGCTAAGCCCACCCTTTGGCAACGGGCATTGGCAGCTTTTTAACCTGCATCAAGACCAAAGAGAATTAAACGATTGATCAGCGCAGGAACCCCAAAGATTAGCAGCAATGCTTTTCTTGTACGAGCTATACGAGCAAGAAAAGAGAGTTATTTCAGTAACTTCTTAGGCAAGATGACTTATTATTCAATACTGCTCTAAGCATCTATAAATTCCTTGGGAGAAGATATTCATAGTGATCGATAAATCAGCAGATAATCAGTACCCCATCCACGAGCTACTCCAACAGCGTTGGAGTCCTAGAGCCTTTCTAGAACAACCCATAGAACGGGAGAAGTTACTTAGTATTTTAGAAGCTGCACGATGGGCTGCATCTTCCTCGAATGAGCAGCCGTGGAGTTTTATTGTTGCGACTCAAGAAAATCGAGTTGATAATTAACGCCCCCAATGCCATCCGAAAGGATTTGGCCCTTAAGCCCTTTTCTGTGGGGAAGTTTTCAGCATATTCTGATTCAAATTCTGACCACGGGATTAGTTCGCCCATTTTTACCCAACGGTTGTCAGCAGACAACCTTCCTCCCAAAGGCAGTTCAAACTCGGATGGGGGGCTGGAGGCAAGCTCAGCTTTTTTGTACATGATCGCAGGTGGTGATGCACGGGTTTTGACCTATTTTACCTGTTTATCTTGCACTTTATTCTCGATCGCGCGATCGAAACCTTTCGCGACGCAATATGGGATCGATTATTCAGCAAGCCCTACTACGGAAAGGAAGGGTATTGGTACTGAATGTTGGGTAAAATGGGTTTACCAGAATTGTTTGATCCAAGTTTCCCTAAATAGAAAATCAGATCAGCGCCATGTTTTTATCTGATTTAATTTGCTCAACATCAGCAGCTAGAAATTCAGCCACTTGTGCTTCAATTTCATCGCGGACAATCTGGCGATACTCGAAAAAATGTTCGATTTGAGCGCAAACGGATAGATAGCTGCTGACACCACCTGGATTATGGTAATACATACTGAACAAATGGCTCCAGAATTGCCAGCGAGTGCTACGAAGTGCGCCTTGTCGCCAGCAAATGGTTAGTAGTGCCCGAATTGTTACCCAATTGACTTTTTTGCTACTACCTTTGCCTTTTTTGGGATAGGTTGCTTCTCCCAATAGGCGAAAATGACGGTATGTGCGATCGAGAAAATGCTTGGGTTCATACAATTCCCAGAATGCTTCAACATACTCCTGAGCAATTTCTTCCAGGGGTCTCGTTGGCACAAAGTTCATTAAAGTTGTTTGATTGATATTAGCTGATTCTTTGCGTAGTCGTCCTTCTTTTGCTAACCGATGCCAGAGTGCTGTATCAGGAAGCGCTTGCAGCATACTAAACAAAGCTGTGGGAATTGATGTTTGCTCTACAAACTGGACAATTCGTGCACCTGCTCCTGGCTTTTCACCATCGAATCCGATGATGAATCCGGCCATTACTCGTATGCCTGTGCGAGTGATTCTTTCGACTGCTTCGCTGAGAGAACTTCGGGTATTTTGGTATTTTTGAGTCAGGGCTAGGCTTTCTTCGTCTGGTGTTTCAATGCCTAAAAAGACTGAACCAAAATTACAGGCGACCATTGCATCCATCAATTCTTGATCGTTGGCTAAATCTACGGAAGCTTCGGTGGCGAAGGAAAATGGATATTGATGTTCTACCATCCAGGGTAGAAGTTCTTTTAGAAATAGTTTGACGTTGCGTTTGTTGCCGATGAAGTTGTCATCAACCATGAAAATGCTACGCCGCCAACCAAGTTCATATAGGCGATCGAGTTCTGCGATAATTTGCTCAGGGTTTTTGGTTCGTGGTTTACGGCCATAGAGGACGATTATGTCGCAAAATTCGCACTGGAAGGGACAACCTCGTGAGAATTGCACTGACATTTCTGCGTAGGCTTCAAATTCTAGTAAGTCGAATCGGGGAATGGGTGTGCCGGTGACATCGGGTCTTTCGCCACCTGATCGGAAGATGCCGGAAGTGACTCCATTGCCGATCGCCTCCACAAACAATGGTAGGGTAATTTCACCTTCATCTAAAATTAGATAATCCGCACCGGCCATTTTTGCTTCGTCGGGTAATGCTGTGGGATAGGGCCCACCTACGGCGACTTGCTTATTTCTCTGCTTGGCTTCCCGAATTTGTAGAAGTAAATCTTCTTTTTGAACAATCATTGCGGACAGAATCACTAAATCTGTCCAGGCCCATTCAGCTTCGGTAACTTGACGCACATTGCGATCGACCAACTTAAATTGCCAATCCTGCGGTAGAATCGCAGCGACTGTGACTAAACCCAGAGGTGGCAACATTGCCGATCGATTGAGTAAAGCTAGGGTTTTCTCAAAAGACCAGAAACTTTTGGGAAATTGCGGATACAGAAGCAAAACGTTCATTCAAATTCCCGTTAAGTAATAATTTAGTGTAGCTTTTTAATTATTATCACAGGATTAGAAAAAATCAACAGGACTTATCTCAAATCCGGTAAGTAAGTCGGCGCGAGCGAAACGAAGTGAAGCGAAGCATAAGCCCTTCGGGCAGGCTTCGCCAACGCAGAGGTTCTGACAACTTTACATTCTGTTACATAGCAAGGTTTATTTGCGCCTACCTACTTAGCATCGTCCTTAATATTACCTGAAGTCAGGAGACGGCACTGCCGTCTCCTCCGTTACTTAAGACGCAAGTCCTGTTCAAATTAAAGATTGAAAAATCTGGATTCAATCATGAGTTAGGCAGGATGTGGAACTGAACAGTATAATTGACATAGGTTTAAATACAGAGATTTGTAAGGGCGATCGCCATGACGACAACGACAGCGACCAGAAAACTCACCCTAGAAGAATACCTTGTTTATGACGATGGAACAGACACCAAATATGAACTCATAGATGGGGAATTAGTTGAAATGCCTCCAGAAAGTGACAGAAATAACTTGATTTCTCTCTACCTGCTTGTGGAATTCTTCAAGTTTGTCCCCATAAAACTCATACGTCATAAAGATACCGAGATTGTAGTTACTGGAAATCGCACCCGCGTCCGTTTTCCAGACCTGATAATCTTGACTGAGGAATTATTCGCGGCGATCGATGGCAGACGAGCTACAATTACGCAGGATATGCCACCACCTGCATTAGTGGTTGAGGTGGTTTCTCCGGGTAAAGTGAATGAAGATCGAGACTACCGCTACAAGCGATCGGAATATGCCGCACGGGGAATTCCTGAATACTGGATCGTTGACCCCAGTCAAGCAAAAGTTACCGTGCTGATATGGGTAGATGGACTGTATGAAGAAGCTGTTTTTCAAGGAAGCAATTCGATAGTTTCAACGACTTTTCCCGATCTGAAACTCACCGTAGCACAAGTTTTAGGAGTCGGGGAAGCATGACCTATTTCAGGATATGTCGAAAAAAAGCTAAAATATCGAAATGTATTGATTATTACGGTTCAAGTTGCTCTATTTGTGGTTTCGATTTTGGCAGAGCTTTTGGGCAACTTGGAAAAGGTTTCATTCATGTTCATCATCTACGACCCATTTCAGAGATTGCAGAAGAATATGAAATTGATCCTATAAAAGATTTGCGTCCTGTTTGTCCAAATTGTCACGCTATGATTCATCGTCGTTCACCACCATTTAGTCTTGAAGAAATCAAGATATTGTTGAAGTCTGCTCGTGGTTCTACTATCTAATATAATGGCGGACTTGAAAATCCTAATCCATTCAAAATCATTGCTTTCAAGACTTGTCCTGGGCTGAGGATTTCTTGGGTTGTTATTCCTACTATTTTGTTAACTTCTTCTAACTGATAGTTTACAAAAAATAAATCCCCGACTTTTTCAAGAAGTCGGGGATCTAAGTGATCTTTTTGACTCCAGATAGATGCTACCAGGATTCTAATACACTACTTCGCAGCTTGACGTTCTTTTGCTGCCTTGATCACTTCTTCAGCGATGTTGCTTGGACAAGGAGAATAGTGGGAGAACGACATTGAGAATTGTCCGCGCCCAGAAGTCATAGTACGCAAATCGCTAATGTAGCCAAACATTTCGCTCAATGGCACATCTGCCTTGATCCGTGCTCCTGTCTGACTTGTCTCCTGAGCTTTCATCATCCCACGGCGACGGTTGAGGTCTCCGATGACATCGCCCATGTAATCATCTGGGGTGAATACATCGACGTTCATAATCGGTTCAAGCAACTGAGGGCCTGCTTTCGGGATTGATTGGCGATAGGCGGCTTTGGCTGCAATTTCAAAGGCCATCGCGGAGGAGTCAACGGCGTGGAAGCCACCTTCGAGAAGGGTGAATTTCAAGTCTAAGCAAGGGAATCCAGCTAAGACACCTTTATCGACGCAGCTTTCAAAGCCTTTTTCGACTGCTGGCCAATATTCTCTTGGTACACTACCACCGGTGACTTTTGACTCAAAGATGAAACCACTTCCAGGCTCACCGGGCTCGATTACATAGCCGATTTTGGCAAATTGACCTGAACCACCGGATTGCTTTTTGTGGGTGTAATCGTCTTCGAGGCGCTTGGTAATCGATTCGCGGTAGGCTACTTGTGGTTCGCCAACTTCTACTTCGATGCCGTGGGTGCGTTTGAGAATGTCTACTTTGATGTCGAGGTGTAATTCGCCCATTCCCTTGAGAATCATTTCGCCGCTTTCTAGATCCGTCACCATGTGGAAGGATGGGTCTTCTTGTACCATCTTGGTGAGGGCTGCTCCCATTTTTTCTTCGCCGCCTTTTTGTTTCGGTCTGACCGAAATCGAAATGACGGGATCGGGGAATACCATTGGCTCTAGGGTTGCGGGATTTTTGGGGTCGCAGATGGTGTGTCCGGTGCGGACGTTTTTCATGCCGACGATGGCTACAATGTCCCCTGCTTGAGCCGATTCAATTTCTTGGCGAGAATTGGCGTGCATTTCCACTAAACGGCTGACGCGCTCGGTTTTGTCTGTGGCGGTGTTGAGTATTGTGTCGCCCTTGGACAGTGTACCAGAGTAGATGCGTGTGAAGGTTAGAGCACCGTAGCGATCGTCCATGATCTTAAATGCTAGTGCGCGCAATGGTCTGTTGGGATCTACTATGGCAAATTCGCCGGTTTCATTCCCATCGAGATCGACTTCTGGCTGCGGTGTGACTTCCATCGGGTTTGGTAGGTAGTCAACGACTGCATTGAGAATCAACTGTACGCCTTTGTTTTTGAAGGATGAACCGCAGTAGGTGGGGAAAAATGCCCGATCGCGAGTACCTTTACGAATACAGCGCTTGATATCATCAATACTCGGCTCGTTGCCTTCGAGATATTGTTCCATCAAATTGTCGTCTTGCTCGACGGCTAGTTCGACCAACTGTTCGCGCCAAATCTCGACCTGATCGAGCATATCTTCGGGGACATCTGTAATTTCATAGTTCATGGGGTCGCCGGATTCATCCCATATCCAGGCTTTGCGGGTGAGCAAATCGACTACGCCGCAGAATTTTTCTTCGAGACCGATCGGCAATACCATTACTATCGGTTTAGCTGCCAGGATTTTATCGACTTGCTTGACAACTCGGTAAAAATCTGCACCGGTGCGATCGAGCTTATTGATGTAGATGATACGAGAAACTTTGGAATCGTTAGCGTAACGCCAGTTGGTTTCAGATTGAGGTTCGACTCCACCTGAAGCACAGAACACACCAATGCCACCATCGAGAACTTTCAGGGAACGGTAAACTTCAATGGTGAAATCTACGTGTCCTGGGGTATCGATGATATTCAGTTGGTGTTCATTCCAGAAGCAGGTGGTTGCAGCAGATTGAATCGTAATCCCGCGCTCTTGCTCCTGTTCCATGAAGTCCGTCGTCGCCGCGCCTTCGTGCACTTCACCAATCTTGTGGATTTTACCCGTCAGTTTGAGGATTCTTTCAGTTGTAGTGGTCTTGCCTGCATCTACGTGGGCGAAGATGCCGATATTTCGATAACGAGTGAGATCTTTCATAATACAAAAATTGGTATGCAGGAAACTCAGTGTCTAAAGACCTGAGAGAAAAGCGAGACGGACGGCTTCAACCGCCGAATCAAGAGGGAATAGGGTGGATTTCCTGAACGCGGAATCAAGAAAAAAATTTTCCGTGTTTTTGGATCTACCACTAAATTGTAAACTATAGTTACACGATATGATTTTAGGGTAATGCCCGAACTGAGCTTCACTAAAGTTGTGGCTTCCAGCTAGAACAAAGACTTAGGGCTGTTTGATTCCTATTTCGGGTTTCCGGTGTCAGCGCCGACGCTCATCTTTATGGTGAAACGCTGACCACTGTTCTGGCTGGAAAAAAATAGGATTTTGGGAATGAGATGTGCGATCGGCTATTTGTGCGGTAAAATTACATCAAAAAAAGCATCATCCAAGTCATAACCCAACATCTGCGACATCGCCATCAATTTCGATTTACTCGGAATCCCTTGTTGACTCAACCAATCAGTCAACACAAAAATCTTGTGCATCAAAAACATTTCCAAAGCTTCAGGATTGTACTGAATTCCTTCGGTGCGGTGAAACTGGTGCGGAACCAACATCGCCGAATAGCGGGCTAATTCTCCGACTTTCCAATCTAGCAAAAATGGGAGCCAAGGATAATAAGCATCCAACCGAATAAACCACAGTCGCACTTCTGGGATTTCGGAAATTTCTCGCGGATCGAATTCTTCGCGCGGATACTCTATTTCAAATTGTAGCTGTTGTTCGTTTTGGGCGATCGCGCCTGCTTGCAGCCACTGGTCAATTACTGTCTGCACTGGAGACAAATCTAAATTGTTTATGCGATCGGCATTGATCGATATCATAATAGTCATAAAATGTCAACTGATTTTAGATTTTAGATTGCTGCTATCGATGGATTTGGGGGCAAGAGGCTCATTGCTGGATTGTCAATTGGGTAGCATTTGGCGATCGTACCACCAGACATAAACATTTTATAACAGAATGAAGATGGAAGGAAAAATATTATGCAATTAGACGAAAATCAAGACATTGAAAGAGCCGTTTTTGAATTACTTAAGGATATTGTAGGTTCTCAACGGGAATTACGTTTGACAGATCGCTTAGTTAAAGACTTAAAAATAGACTCAGATGTCCTGAGTTTTGAGTTTTGCCTACCACTTCAAGAACAAGTGAAAATCGATGTTCCTGACGAGGAGTGGCTGCAAGTGTACACTATTGAAGATGCTATCAATTTGCTAAAAAAATACCAATCCAAATGAGAACAGATTTAAAATTACCAATGGCGGAAATTCCGATTAGTAGATTAGTAGGTTGGGCTGCGGCGCACTTTTCATGCTCAATACTTAAAGAATCTATTTGTAGCGCCGTAACCTAACATTAATACTATATAGCCAACTTCTGGGACTTGATATGACTATCTCTCGACTTTCTGGGCCTTAACTTCTAACTTCTTTCGTTGTCGTTCCACAAACTCCGCTAGAGTTTTTTTCCTAATTTCCATCTCCTGAAAGTCCACCACAAAACTAGCTGTTTTTAGTTCAACCGCTAAGGATTCAGTAATATCGATAATTTCCACCCAGCTAGCACATTGATAATCTGAA
>Ga0335395_10000877_pt1 | contig 18994 bp, 17 predicted proteins | sample MAT02_FD_205744 | JGI IMG/M metagenome (GOLD analysis project Ga0335395, IMG submission 205744) | Freshwater microbial communities from Lake Fryxell liftoff mats and glacier meltwater in Antarctica - MAT-02 (spades assembly) (version 2) ...
GTGGGAACCATCATCCCTTTAGAAAACAGCCAAGTCACTGAAACATTGCTCTGGTAAGCACGAATTTGGTTTAAGTGATTTGCACTCAATAAATTGTGCTTTAAAGCAGTATCTAAAAGGTCTGTTAAGCGGAATAGGTTGCGAACCAGAGAACCGAAACCAGTAAAAACCAGGGGAGATTGGAGAGAAGCTGCATCGCCGATCGCAATTAGTCGATCGAAGGCCACCGCGCGATCGCCACTTCCCGTGCTAAAATGTCCTGGAATATAACCAAAAGTCGGTTTTTTCCACACCAATTTATCCAAGTCGCAGCGCCGATACTCAGGTAAAATCGTAAAAAAGTCCTCGTACAATTCCAGCAAAGAACCTGGATTCTGTGGATTTACTTGGTGGTAGTGAAACAGATAAACAGTCAATTCTCCCCCAGCGCCGGGAAATAACTCCCAAATGAGCTGACGGCCGCGGGAAATGTCCCCGTGAGTGTAGAGAACATCCCCGTATTCGGCATCCCAAACTCCCGGCTCAAATCCTCCATCAATGGCTGCACCCACTGTCGGACACACGCTGTCAAAAGCCCGCCCTTCGTTCAATTGCCAAGCAATCGGAGAAGCAGAACCCATCGCATCCACCAGTAGTCGTCCCGATACGGTGCGATCGCATTTTGTGGACAAGTGGCGACCATGAACCACTACTTTTTCTACTTCAACATCGGCTCTGATAAACTCAGTTTCGTCCCAAATTTTCCCGCCAGCTTCTGTCAGTTTAACTCCTGCTAAATACAATAATTTTTCGCCATCCAAAGCTACATTGAGTACCTTTGGCGTGTGTAAAACTGGTGCTTTAGCCACGGGCGGATTGTTAGCATCAAAAAACTTGTTATAGCCATCTTTGTATTCTCTAGCAATCAAAGTTTCCACTTCCGCCGCCGTAAATAAACCCAAATCAATTAAGTTTTGAATTTCATCCCGTGAAATATTCCACTCGCGATTCATCCGTCCAAAAGGCATTCGTTCCACCAGCAGTACCCGGTAGCCCAACCTCGCCATCACAGCAGCGTGAATAACTCCCAAAGCCCCGCCGATATAAATTAAGTCATAAAAAGTATCGCCAGAATCCGACACCAAAATCGTGTCTTCTTCCTTCCCCCATTCCCCCCTTGGGGGGGGCGAGGGGGGGGTTCTTCTGACTTCCCCCCTTTGTGGTGAGGGGGGGGCTGCCTTCAAAAACACTACTTGTTTTGGCTGTTGAGGATTGCGAGTACCTTCGCGCCAACGCTGCTCCCACCAGTAGACGCGCTGGAGGTCATATTCGCCCTTTGGCATTTTTTGGAAGTATTTGACGGTGAGTGGGTAAGATGGGGCAAGAGCTTCAAAAATTGACTGTTTGGAGAGGTCTATGACCGGGGGTTCAGGGTATAACTCAGGGAACTTGTTTCTGACGGCAGAGTTCAGGGATTCGAGGAATTTTCTTTCCCCTGGGGGTGCATCTTCGAGACGAAAAACTTTTAAATAAGTGGTTCGTTGGACTGACCAGACAAATGTGGAAAGTTCTGTGGATTGATGATTTTGGCTGACTGAATTGGAGGTAGCGACGGTGGATTTTGGATTGGCAATTTGGGCTAGTGATGCGATCGCCCCGGCTGCTGTTGTGCTTGAAACCAAACGAAAGCCATCAGGAGTAATAATTTTTTCTCCGATCCCAGGCTCGAATTCCTGCTGCAACCAAGTGCATACGGCTGCTGTATCAGGTGTCGGGACTTCTAGATAAAGAATTTCTTGCATTTTAGGCTCTCTATAAATTCATAAAGACGGGGGGGTTGACAAGGGAGCAAAGTGCGCTATACTCCCCGAATAGTTATTGAGTTTTAAATAAGTTTACATTGTTCTCAGATTTTTGGGTTTTCGATTAATCTTGTTTAGGCTTCCATTCAGTGCCTGATGGTCTACCGCTTAGGCGTACACTCTGATGAATTATCCCATTCCTACAAATCCTCAAGAAATGATTGCTTTGCGACAGCACCCGCTGAATGAAGAATTGGTGGCGACGGCGATCGCGGGCGTGGTTCAGATAGCTCGATCGCGCTCTCAGTCTCTCGATGAATTAAAGGCTGAGGTGCTGGCCGATGACAATCTCCTTGATTTGGCTCAAAGGATCTGGCTGAGCGACATTGTGGCTCAAGCATGGGAAAATTTGCCCTAAACTAGGCTGCGGCTAAAAGATCGACCTAATTATTAGGTGAAGTTAAATTGGTAGAAACAACATTAGAATCCTTAACTTTAGAAGAATTTCTCCAACTACCACAAACCCAACTTACCAGCGAATACATTGATAATCAAATTATTCAGAAGCCAATGCCACTCGGACAATTATTTGGCTGGCTATTGTTGGTATGGGATGTGTTATTTTTAATTAATTAAATGGATGCGCTCTAGAATTCGTTCGCTCATTTCAATCATTCGGCTGGCTGGACTTGCTGTTGCTGCTTTGGCGCTGTGGGGATTTGCCACCATCGCCCAGGAAGTTCTCGAAAAGGAAACTTATGCTTTCGATACATCTATCTTACTGGCTCTGAGGAAATTGCACACTCGACTGCTCGATCAAGTGATGGTTGGCTTTACCTTTTTGGGAGAGCCAAATTTGCTGCTAGCGCTCTGTGTGACTTTGGTGATAATTTTGTTGGTTCGCAAACATCGATCGGAAGCCACAACTATCGCGATCGCCGGTGCTGGGGCGATCGGTTTAAACCTACTGTTAAAAAAACTTTTTGCCCGCGCTCGACCTCAACTGTGGGAGCGCGCCGTTGATGTTCGTTTTTATAGCTTTCCTAGCGGACACGCCATGGTTTCAATGGTTATTTACGGTTTGCTAGGATATTTTTTGGCTTCCCGCTTTCCTAAGCAGCGCTGGTGGATTTACATTTTGACAATTCTATTAGTTGTTGTGATTGGTTTGAGTCGGCTTTATCTAGGAGTTCACTGGCCTACGGATATTATTGCAGGTTATACGGCTGGTTTGGTTTGGCTGCTTGCCTGCATTCTCAGTTTGGAAGTATGGAAACAATCTCGCTCTTCTCGTGCGACTTCTGAAGAGGAATTTTTGTCACCCGATCGCTCTCAAGAATAGTTCTTAGCTGTTGACAGTTGACTGTTGACAGTTGACAGTCAGAAATTAGGACTCAATTTGCTTTTGGGTAAAATACATGGCAATTCCTTTTTCGTAGTAAGCAGCCTCGTTAATGAAAACAGGATATACCGTCGATTTCCCTTCATATAAAACCGACTCACCGTCAAAGGTCAAAAACATCGGATCGCCTGGATTCAGCGGTTCATAATCTCTGAATTGAAGCTGAGGATGAATCATTGCTTGAATTTCTCTCCGCTCGTTTCTGGGATAGTCGATAGTCTGGATTTTTTGATAAATTGTGAGGGGATTTTTTAGAGGAGAGATTGTTCCCTGGTTATATGCTTCTACCCAGTCTAAAATTGTGCCAACAAGTGCCTTAGTTTGCTGAAATAAAGACGCATCCAACACTCCTTGTGCAACTGCACCCACTTCCAGTGTACAGCCCAACTGGGAAATCGAGCGCAACACAGAGCTATCTTGATTTTGTGTTCCAGAAGCAAGTACCTTAAAGTTTGGATAAACAGATGTTAAATGAGCGGCTAATTGCAGATTAAATGGATGGTTGCTATCGAAAATAAATGTTAGCCCCATATTGGCTGTGGTGGTGTGTAAATCAATAATCAAATCTGAACTATTAGTGTTTTGAGAGCTAAAAATATGATATATTTCTTTAGCTCGTTGCGCTTCGTAACTGGAGAGATTGGGATTTTCTAAATCCTGGCGTAGAAAGCAGCGATTGAGGTCGATGTCGATGTAGCGTTTTCCGATTTGGCAAGCTTTAGGATTAGCTAGCAGCGCTATAGTTTCAAAAGTTGATCGCGCCATTAAATCTGGTTCGCGATCGAATTTATTGACTAGGTAAATTCCAGTGAGTTCGTTGCCGTGGGTTCCGCCAATAATGGCAACACGCTTAATTTTCATAAACAAGTAGCTTCCTTTCTTAACCGGAAATTTTGGGTTCAAAGTTGGTTCGATTGAGATTCATCATGTCTTACTATTTAGATTAACTGAGGTTTTAGTATATGTCCAATATTTTGTTGATGAGATTGAGGTTGTTTTGGACGATCGCCCAAAACGACCTCTTCAGTTTAACTTCATCAATGCTTCAAGAAGCCGATTTATGTTCCGTGACGATTTGGCAGAAAATCACCGGAAAACCGCTAAGGAGGTATGATACGAATAAGTAAGTTAGCTATCGATTTGTACGCCGATCGTGAAATGTGTTGCCTTCTTCCTGTTATTAATATCATTTTTCTGGATTACTCTTCCTGCTAAGGCATCTGTATGCCGAAATTACGACGGACAGCAGATTTGCATTATCGATATCAAACGCAGCGCGAAAAATTATTGGGAATACAGGGCAATTCTGAGTATTGATCGAGTGAAAAAGCCTGTTGAAGTCTACAACTGTCGCAGTCGCAGCACAGTCAAAAAAGACGGAACTGTTTTGCCGTTTGCAGAAAATGGCCCAGGCCAATTGATATGCAGTTTTTTTAATAAAAAATAGCTATTGGGTGGGGGCGGGTTTAGGAGATTGTGGGTTGTAGGCAATTATTGTTTGTAAAAGCCGCCCCTACACGCTAATGGCTGATAACTATTTGTGGCGCTCCAATTGTTTAACTACTTTCAGCACAAACAGCGATAATAAAGCACCAATTAAGGCCATTTCCCACAAGCCACAACCCGCCGCAGTCCCCAAAGCTGCTGACACCCAAATAGCGGCAGCAGAGGTGAGTCCGTGAACTTCAACTTCCCCTGTTTCCTGTTTAGATTGCCGCAGGATTTCTCCGCCTCCCAAAAAACCGATCCCGGCAGCAATGCCTTGAATTACGCGCTCGATAGCATCTCGTCCATTTTCATTTTTACCAATGGCTAATGGGATTAAAACAAACAGCGCAGAACCCATACTTACTAACATATGTGTTCTCAAACCCGCTGGTTTATGTCGGAGTTGGCGTTCCCACCCAATCATTCCACCAACTAACAAAGCTAGGCATAACCTTAATAGTATGCCTAGCCAACGATCGGGAGATAACAAATTTGCGCTCGACAATGTTCTGCTACTAAAAACTGACTAGAAGATTCCCATATTAGCGCAACACGATATCCGATCGCAATCTTACCGCTAAATCTTGTTCCGGGCGAATCACAATCACATCCACACTGCGCCGCCCGAACAATACTCCAGCTAAAGCACCGATTCCAGCGCCGCCCAATACTTCTTCAGTCGCGATCGCTCTATCTCCCGTAATCCCACCCAGTGCCGCCGCTGCTGCTGCACCTAATGCTGCACCTTGGGCGACTGAACCTCCGCTAGCACCTCTTTGAACTCTTTCGGTTCTGGTAATAATGCCAGAATTTCCGTCAATCCGATAGCGTTGGCGACTGTTGATAATGAGTTCTCTAGCAACAAATTGAGTACCCTTGCGATTGCGCCCTGTAACAGGTTGCAGTTGACCGACAATTTGGCTACCTGCTGGAATTAAAACTCTGCCTTGAGATGTGCGGATGTCTTGCGCTACTCTCAAAGTTAGAGGTGCTGTTTCATCGGGGGTAACGACAATTTTATCTTTTTCATAGCTAACTGGAATTACACTGCCCGATGGAATTCGGATACTATCAAATTGCGACCATCTTTGAGCTGCTGCGGGAGTAGCTACTACCAACGGTGCGCTGGTTCCCAGTGTAATTCCTAGGGCGAGGATTGCTGCTGTTGTCGATCGCCATTTTTGAGAAGTAATCATAGGAATTGTCTCCTTGGTTCGGTTTTGTTTTACTGAGGAATGCACGACTGCTAAATTTATTTCTGTTTTCGCATTCATTTGATAGTTTAATGATGGCAGGCGGGAATTCCACAAGTAGGGAAGATAAGGTAGATAATAAAAGATTTGAAAATTTGGGAAAATCTCGAAAATCAGCCAAACTAAGATAATCTGGAAGATAAGGAAGATAGTCATTGAATTTTAGATTTTAGATTTTAGATTTTAGATTGCAGTCAACAGTCAACCGTCAACCCTTAAGAGTGTTTAAAGCCAACAAGCCAGCACCGAAGGCTGGTTCGTGTCGGGGTGAAATTACTTTGGCCCAAGGCGCGATCGCACTTATTGCTGTTTCAAACCGATCCCGGCAATTTCCCTCGCCCCCCCACATACCTCCGATCAGCGCAATTTCAAATTCTTCTGTTTGGTTAAATAGCTCTGAAATTGCTGTTTTTGTGGCTAAGATCAATTCTGCCACAGCACCATTGATAATGCCATCAGCGACGCGATCGCCCTCTGCTGCGGTGCGATCGACAATGGGCGCTAAACCTGCAATTTCCTTCACACCCCAACCGCGTCGATAAACAACTTCTACCAATTCCTCAAGGCTATTTAGACCTAAATTAACTTGAAAATTTTCTGCAAGTGTGGTATAATCTCCGCGTCCATCGTAGCACCTTAAAGCAGCTTGCAAACCCTGAATTGCGATGTTGTAGGCGCTGCCTTCATCCCCTAAAATATATCCCCAACCGCCTACTCGTTGAGTTTTTCCCTGACGGTTCTGCCCGAAAACAATCGAGCCGGTGCCTGAAATAACGGCGATACCGACTGGATAGCCAGTGCCGCCAACAAGTGCGATCGCGCAATCGCTGCAAATTACGATATTTCTCGGCTGGAACGATCGAGTAACAGGTAAATTATTGGTCAACTGCAAGTTCTGTACTAAAAATTGCATGATTTCAAAATCTTTGGGACGCCCGACTCCTGCTAATCCCAGGCAAATTGCTTCTATGTTGAGATTGCGACTGGGGTTGATGTTAGCCGAAATCACAGCTTGTTCGATCGCGTGTTGAATCGATTGTTTCGCTGACTCAATTCCCAGTGTTTGATAATTTGACGGCCCTGCTTCCCCACGTCCCAAAACCTGCTTATTGTCGTCCATCAACAGACAAATAGTCCTAGTGCCACCGCCATCTATGCCAAATACATAACTCATGCCAAAATTCTCCCTCAAGCGGGCAAAACAACACCCTTATTTGAATGCCAGCAGACTATTATAACATTTTTTTTAGTTAGTCTTAAAATGTTTAATTCAACTTTGCCATAGCGTTTTTCAAAGTAAAAATCATGAAAGTCGGCGTATTCAGTACCAAATCCTACGATCGCACATTTCTGGAAGCAGCCAATGTCGATGGTCAACATGACTTAGTTTTTTTTGAACCGCGTCTGACCTTGGAAACAAGCGTTTTGGCTACCGGATTGACCGCCATCTGCGCCTTTGTCAACGACCAATTAGATGCGTCGGTATTAAGTGCGATCGCCCAAAAAGGTGTCCGCTTAATCGCCCTGAGATCCGCTGGCTTCAACCACGTCGATTTAGCAGCAGCCCGCGATTTAGAACTAACCCTCCTCCGAGTCCCCGCCTATTCTCCCTACGCCGTCGCCGAACACGCAGTCGCCCTGATTTTATGCCTCAACCGTAAAATCCACCGCGCCTACAACCGCGTCCGCGAAGACAATTTTTCCCTAGAAGGGCTGTTGGGTTTCGACCTTCACGGACGAACTGTCGGAATCGTTGGTACAGGAAAAATTGGCGCACTGACTGCCAAAATTATGCACGGATTCGGATGTCGCCTCGTGGGATACGATGTTTCCCAAAACCCCGATTGCCTAGTGATGGGCATGGAATATGTCTCGCTTCCCGAACTATTTGCTACCTCCGATATTGTCAGTCTCCACTGTCCGTTGATGCCGGAAACTTACCACCTCATCAATGCAGAAGCCGTCAATCAGATGAAACCGGGCTTGATACTGATTAATACCAGCCGCGGTCAGTTGATTGACACCAAAGCCGTAACTAAAGGACTGAAATCTGGTAAAATCGGATACCTCGGCTTAGATGTTTACGAGCAAGAGAGCGACCTCTTTTTTGAGGATTTGTCAAATCAAGTAATTCAAGACGACGTATTCCAGCGTCTGTTGACTTTCCCCAACGTCTTAATTACGGGCCATCAAGCTTTCTTCACCGAGGACGCTTTGAGAAATATTGCTACAACTACGATCGCCAATATCACTGATTTTGAACAAGGACGCCCTTGTCCAAATCAAGTCAGCCTCGATCAAGTACAAAAATAAGAGCTCAATTGTTTACAATCAGTTGAACTAGAACTTTCAGCGAGATGATACTGAGGACACGGCAATGCCGTGTCCCTACACAAAATAATATTGTAGGGACACGGCACTGCCGTCTCCTAATTTCGGCTAATATTAATTCCGATGCTACCGGATTTGATATTACCGGATAATTAGACCAGCAGCAATTCTCAAGCTGCAATTTAACTTAACAATTGAGGCAAGTATAAAATGACACAAGAGCAATTTAATGACGAAACACAAACAATAACTGAAGTCACCACAATCGACATGGTGATTGAAAAACCGGGCGCGATCGCGACAACCACAACTCCAGAGACAACCACAGGACAGTTCCAAGATATCAAAGACCAAGTTGTGACTATTGTGTCGGAACTCCCAGTCTATGTATCCAATTTTTTCGCAGAATATCAAAAGCCGATCGTCACTGTTGGTTTAATTTTGACAGGTGCCGTGAGTATCAAAGTAACGTTGGCTGTACTTAATGCCCTCAATGAGATTCCTTTGGTAGCCCCAATATTTCAATTGATTGGCCTTGGATATACGAGTTGGTTTGTTTACCGCTATCTGCTAAAAGTTTCCGATCGCCAAGAATTGTTGGCGGAAATTGAAGTCTTAAAAGAACAAGTTGTAGGCAAAGATTCTTAGAGGAAGTTATTGGTTATTGGTTATTTGTTAGTTGTTAGTTGTTCATCCTAATAACCAATAACCAATAACCAATGCCCAATGCCCAATGCCCACTCTTAATTTGGATGGCAAACTTGTTGCAAAGTAGCAGTAAAATTTGGGTAGGAAATAGCAGCAGCTTCGGCTCGGTGAATATTAGTATTACCGCTGGCATTGAGGGCAGCAATTGCTAAACTCATCGCTATTCTGTGGTCAGTGTAACTGTCAACATCTGCGCCGGTTAAGCGAGTTCCCCCGGTAATTTCCAAACCGTCGGATAACTCGGTAATTTGAGCACCCATGCGGTTGAGTTCCGCAGCAGTCACAGCTAGCCGATCGCTCTCTTTGACTCGCAACTCCGCCGCATCTCGAATTATTGTAGTACCGGAGGCAAATGTCGCAGCTACTGCCAAAATCGGAATTTCATCAATCAGTCGGGGAATTAAGTCGCCAGCAATGGTGCATCCCCGCAACTGGCCGGAATTCCTCACCAAAATATCTGCTACCGGTTCTCCAGCCGCCACCCGCTGATTTTGCAGTTCAATGTGAGCTCCCATCATTTCTAAGGCTTCCAAAATGCCTGTACGAGTTGGGTTCACGCCGACGTTTTCTACTACTAACTCGGAACCGGGGACGATCGCCCCTGCAACTAACCAAAAAGCCGCCGAACTGATATCTCCTGGTACAATTACATTCTGCCCTTGCAGTTGGGCTGAACCGGTAACTGTAACACTACAAGTTTCGGGATCGACGGTCAATTGAGCTCCAAAAGCTCGTAGCATCCGTTCGCTGTGATCTCGCGACAAAGCCGGTTCTGTAACAGTAGTTTCTCCCTCCGCCATCAAACCGGCTAGCAAAATGCAAGATTTAACTTGAGCCGAGGCGATCGGAGAATGGTAGTGAATCCCTTTTAATTGCTGTCCAAGTACCGCTAAAGGTGCCAAAGAATTATCTCGCCGACCCCAAATTTGTGCTCCCATTTGTTGCAGTGGTTTAATGACACGGGACATGGGGCGCGATCGCAAGGAACTATCTCCCGTTACCGCAAAAAAACGCCCCGGATGAGAGGCTAAAATCCCCAACATCAGCCGCATCGTCGTACCGGAATTACCAGCATCCAAGACTTCCACAGGCTCCTCTAATTCGCCAATTCCGACACCCTGGACTATCACCAATTCGGTGTTGAGTTCAGAAACTTTGGCTCCCAGGAGCGAGAAACATTTAGCAGTGCTGCGGGGGTCTTCTCCCAACAGCAGTCCCTCAATTGTCGTTTCACCGTGGGCGATCGCGCCCAACATCAAAGCTCGGTGAGAAATCGACTTGTCACCGGGAATGCGAATCCTCCCCGTTAGCGACAAGCCAGAGGCTGGTGTTTGAATACTTAAAGTTTGACTTTCACCGATTTGCGTAGTAGTTATAATGGCAGCTTGCATTGAGATAAACTTGGATGAGATGGCGTTAGTTATCCTAGCGTCTTCTCAGTCCCAAGTCAGTAATGTACAGAGAAAACAAAAATATTACGAAAAATTTACAAATGCTATCCGTGTATTTACGTGCACTTACAAGTTGTTAAGTTTTGACTGACGATCGAACAATTGAAAATTTTTGATCGCCGATTGTAGATTTTTCATCTTTTTGGCAAAAGTTCCTGAATTGGCAAGCCAGCCCATCTCAAATCTCAAATCACCTAAGTAATCATAAATTTTTTATTATGCTAACCCATCACCGCAAACCTGTAAGTCTATCGCTGGTATCCACAGATTTACCCCTGTGGTCAGTCGTTGAAACGGCTGGTACACTGTATCAAAAAGACAGCGATCGCTTTCACTTGTTATTGCACGAACCAGCAATAGTAGATCGCATATTTCCAGACAACTCTTCCGAGCAAATTTCTATCTTACCAACTGCTACAAAACCGCGGTTGTTGTGGCTAGAAGTTTCGCCCTATCGAGTAGTTATGACCATGCAAGGAAACGGCAAATACAGTTATCGTCACTGCTGGGAGCGAGGGATGTACGGCCTGAGCCGCTATTGGCTTCAGGGCGATTCTCTGGCGACTCCGGAACAATTGCGACTCCGCAACTTCACCCGCCAACTAACTCTCACAGGAAAGCCTCAACCGGGACACCTGCGGTTAGAATATGAGCTATGGTCTGAGAAAGTGCAACTCGGTCGATATATTTTGAATTTAGAAATTCATCATTGAGTTTGGGCATAGGGCATTGGGCATTGGGCAACCCCCCCAAGGGGGGAGGGCATTGGGAATGGGGCCTTGGGGATTGGCATCAAAAATCGCGCCTAGTTCCCTTAAAAAGGGGAATTTTGAATACTCCGGTTCTCCTAAGATCGATCGATCTTACAATACTTAATTAGTTTCTCAGTCACAGCATCTTGATTTGCTGCGGCTTCATTCGCCTGCTGTCCAGCTTTGACAATATCTGCTTGAGCTTTTCGGATTTGCTCTAGACCTTCTATACTTGTAGAAGCACGATTCCCTACCTCAAGACCTTTGCCTATGTCTGCAATTGCTTGACCCATTTGCCGGAACGATTTAACTGACTGACTCTGAAATTCTTTGAGGTTTGTATCTGTTATTCTCAGAGATTCTAATTCTTTCGATGTTTGGTTTAAATCTTTAGCTAAGTTCTTTGTAGTCGCCGTATCGTTGCTGTCTTTTTTTGTCTCAATCAGAGCGTTGCCTTTGGTAACAATTTCAGTCAATTTAGTACACTGAACAACTCGGCTATCGTTGCTGCAACTAACCGTCAAAAAACAGCAAGCAGCAATTATCAGAATGATGGCAATTTGTTTTGGTAAAAAGTACATGATTTAGGAACTATGGTCAAAAACAGCAATAACCTACAGAAAGGCAGCATTTGGAAATATCTTACCTTACTTTTGCCTATTTGCTTAACGGCAGTTGCCAGTTTTGAGTCTGGAGGGATGTTTTGGACGATCGCAGCAGCAGCGGGCATTGGCTGGGCTTACAAACTCTACCAGCAGCAGCAAAAACATAAACTCGCTCATTTAGACTCGGTTTTCTACCGATTAATTAAGGAAAATCAAGGGCGAGTGACGGCCTTGGATTTGGCAATGAATGCCAAACTCCCCGGCTCAAAGGTTCAAGAGTATCTAGACGAGCGGGCCTCTGAGTTTGCAGCCGATTTTGAAGTGACCGAACAAGGCGGAATTTTGTATTATTTCCAAATAGCTCCCAGTGTCAATCAATCCGAAACAATTCCTGTGAAAATAGCTGTTACAGCACCAGAAATAAATCAGAAACAAGTCCCTAACAAAAATCCCGAATTATTTCCCATAACTTCAAAAAATAGCGCTGCCAATCCCAAAATCTCTTTTACCCAGACAGAACTTTCTCGCAGGTTCAAGGTTCATGCTACCACCATCGGTAAGTGGAAAATCAAGCCAGAGTTTGGTGATTGGAGCCGTGAAAAAGACCCGGAGGCGATCGCCTGGGAATATTCTACCGAAAACAAGCGCTTTTATCCCAAAGATTGACAGTTGACAGTTGGAAGAGGGAAGTTCGGCAACGGATTCGCTCGACGGATTTAACGGATGGGAGGAAGAAGGAGGGGGGAAGAAGGAAGAAGGAAGAGGGAAGAGGGAAGAAGGTAGAATATACCAAGAAACCCGGTTTCTACGACTTTCTGCGGTTGGTAACGAAAAATCTGGAAAGAAACCGGGTTTCAGAGAATTGAGCGCGTCCTGGAAAGATTATGCTGGCTGTTGACCGATCGACCTCTTTCGGTTATTTTAAGTAAAATAATGTTTAATTGAGTTTGCCCGATAAAAATCGGTAAATTCGATCGCCATATCTGTTGATTTTTGATCCTATGTCCACACCAACCTTGCGAGTAGTCGCCCACCTCGTAGCCTTTCCCGACAAAGTAGCAGAACTTAAATCTCTGCTGCTGAGCATTATCGAACCCAGTCGCCAAGACGAAGGCTGCATCAAATACGAACTCCTGCAAAATCAAGCCGATCCCACTGATTTTACCTTTGTTGAAGAGTGGGAAAGTGCAGCTTTACTCGAAGTACATCTCGATTCAACTCACATTCAAGCAGCAAAGCAGAAATTAGAAGGTTTGGCAGTTGCACCGCCAGATATTCGCCGCTATGAATTGCTAGCTTAATTTGCTTTTAGGTTCAATTTAATTAATGTGTGCGACACATCTTCGATACCCCCAAAGTTTGCGGGGCAACCACGGGGGGATTGCCCCTACAAGGTGGGATAAGCGGTAAGGTGTACATTGCGCACCTTACATATAGCATTTCTTACCCTAGTGAGGTACACTTAATCCCTTGATTGTCAAGCTTTTTAGCTTCAAGGATGTACCTCACCTGACCGAGAACCGCTATAACAGAAGTGTTGATTTATAAAGGTGAACCGTTGGGGTACATCACTGCCAGACGTTTTTCACGGAGTTTGACTGTTTCTAAATAGACTTCTTCAATCTTTTTAAGCTCGTCTTCAGAAATGTTGAGTTGCTTTGCTCCTTTGAGAACTACAGCCCGTTCTTTTTCGCTATATTCGCCATCAGCAGAGCAAGCTTGGATGGCATCAAAAATTAGGAAACGCCGTGATTCACTGGCTGAAGGATATCCACTAATTACTGTCTCTATATCTTCATCAGCCTTGTAAACTTTGAGTTTTTCGATGATTGCCGGATCGCAACTGTAGGCATAGGCATATCCAATCACCCAATCTCTTTCTTCATCTGCTAGTGTGCCATCACCATTAGCACAAATAAGAAGCGATTTAAAGTAAGCTTCATAAGCTATGTCTAATGGCAACTGTGTAAAACCAAACTGTTCCTTAAACAACCACAAAGTGCCTAAGTTAGGCTCTTTTTCTTTGAGACTTGTCGTCATTGCTATTTCCTTAAATTACTTAGGGTGATTTACAATGTTGATTATTGCATACATAACCCACATTCCGCAACCTCAACTTTTACATAGATAGCATTCGTGACAGGCTAAGAAAGTGGAGAGAATGTCAATGAGTAAATATGCTCAAATTAACCGGGATGAAAATGAGAATCTCACCTGGTCGGGGAGAGGGAAAAGGAACTAATTTATTGAGAAAAATACAATATTTTTATATGTATGGAGGTGCAACACTCTCCGAGCCAAGGTACTTTCTTAAGTAGGGTGAGAAAACCTCATAAATCAGCGTTAGAGGTTGTCCTTGATGCCAAAATAAGTAATAACGTCCCCAAAAAGCTCCTGTGTGACTAAAAGCTGACTCTAAAAAAGCCGATTTACCGTAATGAACCCCCCAAATTTCTTGATACAACTCTCTACGTCGCCCAGATAAACTAGACCAAATCGGTATCTTTTGGTTCTGTAAATACTTATCCACATAATTGGCTGGCCACCACGAAGTTGCATAGGCTAATCGCTGACCAGAAGCAGTACGCAGCCATACTTGCCGCCGCACCCGTGGCCCTGGTAATAATTGGATTGCTTCTGGAGCATCATCCGAGTCCATACCAATGTTAGACATCTCAATTAAATCGACTTCCGTCCGTTCACCTGTTAGGAGTTGCAGGTGTCGTGTCGGAGAACCATTTCCCAGGAGTAGGATCTGCCAGGTTGGTGCTAATTGAGTGTGGGGTAAACCTTGTTGAATTATTTCTCTTCCCCCTTGCCAAAGAGGGGTTAAACAATGCCATGCTGTGTCTTCGATAATTCTTGAAGTCATTATTTTATGGAAACTATAAAACTAATAGGTATGTAGAGGTTTATGGCCAAATGTGGTAATTCGGGTGCTTGTTAGCATGAGTTTTGTGTAAAAAAAATGATTTAAACGCGAATAGCCTCAATCACGCTGACTGGTGGTGCTACTGGATGAATTTTTGTCAATGAGAATCCTGCTGTTGCTAGTAAATCTTTATACTCAATTTCAGTCCGTTCACGGCCTCCATAGTTCAAAAGCATCTGCAAGTCGAGGAGTTTGCCATAAAATGGTTCGTTGCCTGGAGGTATAACCATTTCGACTAGCAGCAGTCTGCCGTTAGGCTGCATGGCTTGGTAGCAATTTTTCAGAATTGCGATCGCTCTTTCACCATCCCAATCGTGAATAATATACCGCAGTAGGTAAGCGTCTCCGCCTGTGGGTACTGACTCAAAGAAGTTCCCGCCAATTAGTTGACAACGATCTTGTAGTTCCAGCGTTTCAATCAGAGGTCTAGCATCTGCAACTACATGGGGCAAATCAAATAAAATCCCCTTCATTGTCAAATTCGCTTTGAGAATCGAGGCAATCAGAGTACCGCGTCCACCTGCAACCTCAACTAAGTTGTGGATGGATGAAAAGTTATAACCTGCTGCGATCGCAATATCTTGTTTATCAGAAAAACTACTGATAGCCTGATTATATATTTTAGCGGCAGAGGGGTCAGTAGCTAGGTAATCAAATATCTCCATCCCGAAGATATTTTTGAATACAGGTTTTCCAGTTTTGACAGTTTCAAGTAGATGTCCCCAAGGTTGCCATTCCCAGGCTTGACCAGACTTGATAGCATAAGCACGTAGGGAGTTGGTGCGATCGCTTTGCAGACATTCAGCAAGAGGTGTCAATTCAAAATAGCCAGAACTACCTTCAGCAAATATACCAACACTGGCAAGGGCGCGTAGTAGTCGGTAGACCGATCGCGCATCTACACCAGTCGTTGTTGCTAATTCATCGTAACTTTTGGAACCATCTTTAAGTAAATCAGCAATACCAAGTTGAGCAGCTACATAAATAGCTTGCGTAATCCAAGAACCAACTATCATTCGCTGTAATGCTTGTGTAGGCTGCATTTCATCTTTCATTGTAGGATGTTGTAATTGATTTTTAAACATAAAAGCGTGTAGTTTCCAAGAAAGTTTATTTAGTTCTTGAACAGCAATCATAAAAAGTCAAATGAGACAGCCAATGCTAGGTTTTTCATTTTGAATTACTTACTTCCGTCTCGCTATTTTGGAACTAAGTCTAGCCAACCACTACTAATGAAATCCGAGAAATAATTATTGAGCAATTGAGCATTTACAGGCGGACATACTATAGAACTACCTGCTAGGGCATTTTGTGTTGCTAGACAACTAATTTTTGGGTCTAATGATTGCTGATTCTGCTCCGAAATACCTAGTTGTTCTGGAGATAACTGCTTTTGATAAAAAGGCAAGAGATGATACAAAGGATTTTCCCTAGAGCGGACAGAATTATTTAGTTGTATTTGCCAATCTTTATAAGCAATATGCTCAATCTCATAGCCAAGAGAACGGATAAAATCAGTTAGCTCTCTCCAAGAAATAGGTTGAGGATTATTTAAGTGAAAAGCCTTGCCAAGAGAATCTTTTTGCTGTGATAAATACACAATACTTTGACTGAGGTAATCCACGGGAGCTAAATCCAAAGTGTCGGTAATATCCGTCATCCTCCCCATTTGCATACAGCCTTTAATAGTCCGGCAAATCACATCATCTTTATACCAAGCACCTGTTTGACTATGCCCAGAAATAAATGGTGGTCTATAAATCGAAACTGGAATACCGCGATCGCGTGCTAACATCACTAACTTTTCTGCCACCCATTTACTCTGGGAGTAGGCAAGTTTCATTCCTTCACTATGAGCGAGTCGAGCGGATTCAGTTACGACTTTTCCTGCATAAGCTGGTGACTCAAAAACAGCAATTGTAGAAATGTAATGTACAGGCTTGATTTTCAGTTGACTCGCCAATCTCAAGATTTCCTGAGTTCCCAAAACATTGGTAGGCTTTAATGCTGAGTAAGGATAAACATAGTTAATCCAAGCAGCGTTGTGATAAATCACATCGATGATGCTGCTCATTTTTTGAAAATCTTGTGATGACAAACCTAACAGTGGTTGAGATAAATCACCCAACACAGTAATAATTCTATCAGCAAAATCTTCATGCCAAATACTATATGATTCTAAGTTATTTTGAATCCTCATTTTTCCTGATTCAGCATCAGTAGAACGTACCAAGCAATAAACATTCGCCTGGGTTTTTAACAGCAGTTCTTGAAGTAAAAAAGCTCCTAAGAAGCCTGTAGAGCCAGTCAAAAAAATAGCAGCAGGATCAGTTACAAATGACTCATATGGATATTCAGGAAAGATAGTAGAGTCCAAAACAACCTCTGAATTTAAATCTGTTGCTAACTCAGCCGATGATTTTTTTGAGAGAATTGGGTTTTTCCCTGCTATTTGCTGAAGCAATAAATTTACCAATTGGTTGATATTGGAGTTGCCAAGAAACATTTCTATGGGTATGTCTACCCCTAGTTCAGTATCAATACGATTCTTCAAATCGATATTCATTAGAGAATCAAGCCTTAGTTCATGCAAAGGTTTCTCTCTATCCAGATGTTGAGATGTATTGATGCCTAAAACTTTGACAAATTGCTCTCGGACGTAAGCAATTAATAGTTCTTGACGTTGTTGATAGAAAGAAGCATCTTCTAATTGTTGTAAAAACTCCAGTTGTTGCTGCAATGGCTGTTCGTCGGAGGATGCTTCTGTGAATTTTGTCAGTTCTTGTTGTACCAATATGCGGCGCAAAATTTTGCCAGAAGGTGATTTGGGAATTTTGTCCACAAATTCAAGTCTGCGGATCATTTTATGGGTTGCAACTTGCCCAGCGACAAACTCCATAATTTGCTCTGGCGTAGCTGAATGCTTAAGCACAACAAAAGCTTTAGGAACTTCCCCGCTACTGGGATGAGGACTCTTGACTACACAAGCATCAGCAACAGCCGGATGACTCAACAATACTGCTTCTAGTTCGGCTGGGGCTATGGAGTAGCCATTGCACTTAATCAATTCTTTAATGCGATCGACTATGTAAAAGTAGCCGTCTTCATCAACATAGACAATATCGCCGGTGTGAAACCAACCATCTCGATCAATTGTATTAACAGTTGCATCAGGATTATTCAAATAGCCTTTCATGATGTGCGGCCCGCGTACCCACAACTCTCCTGCTTGATTAAAACCTAATGGTTGTTGGGTATCGACATCTACAATTTGACATTCCACATGAGAAAGACATTGACCGACTGAACCAGGTTTGATTTTGTCACGTTCATCTGGAGTGTGGGTGTTCAGACAGGTTTCTGTTGTTCCATATGCTTGCTTGACGACGCAATTAGGAAGACGCTGTTCGCACTCTTCGATCAATTGATGGCTGAGAGGTGCTGCCGCAGAAGTCAGCACCCGCAAGCTGGAAAGATTGTATTTATCTACTAGGGGCTGCTTTGCCAGTGCGAGCAAAATTGGCGGTACGACGTGGGTACGAGTGATTTTGTACTTTTCAATCAGGCTGAGAAATGTTTCTAAATCGAAGCGCGGCATCGTCACAATAGTAGCACCGCAAGCAAGACTGTAATTCAGCATCACCATGCCATAGCAATGAAAAAAAGGTAAAACTCCGATGACCGCATCAGCCTCGCTGACTGGTTCGCAGTTTTGGAATTGGTGAAAGTTGGACAGAAATGTATGGTGGGTGTGCATCACACCTTTAGGCATACCAGTAGTGCCACTAGAGTAGAGCAAGGCTACTAAATCTTCTTGTGGATTAATTTGTACTTTTGGTATTTCTCCTTCACCTTCTAAAAGCACAGAAAATGAGGTAGCCCCAGATGCGTCACCAAATACAAATACTTCCTCTACCTTTGATTGACCAACGGCTTCTAATGCTTGCGCTACAAGGTCTGGGATGGTGATGAGATATTTTGCACCAGCATCATTGAGTTGATATGCCAGTTCTTCTGCCGTGTAGGATGGGTTGACTGTAGTGATGATCCCACCTAAAGTTGCCACAGCATGAAAAGCGATCGCATACTCAGGAAGGTTAGGGCTATAAATAGCAAAAACGTCACCCTTGGAGAAGCCACGCGCCGCCAGACCAATAGCAGATCTTTGAAATACTCCCCGGCCTTAAGGCGCGGGGATTCTTGACACTTCACTGACTGATGCTACCGAAGTAGTCTTACTCTGTCTCTGTGTCCGTTTAGAGTCGTGGCGATTCCCCATCCCGACTTTGTT
>Ga0335395_10000878_pt1 | contig 18993 bp, 15 predicted proteins | sample MAT02_FD_205744 | JGI IMG/M metagenome (GOLD analysis project Ga0335395, IMG submission 205744) | Freshwater microbial communities from Lake Fryxell liftoff mats and glacier meltwater in Antarctica - MAT-02 (spades assembly) (version 2) ...
CGCTACCTTCAAACCTCGATCGACGTGATCCTGCAGATGGGCCGCGTCGGCGACCAGCGCGGCATCATGGAGATGTATTTCCCCGGGCTGGACGACTGATCCCGCCGCCCACCTCCCCAAAATTCCACCTTTCTGCCCGCAGGTTGCCCAATGGAAAACGATATCGATCCGGTCACGGACCGCCCTAAATCCGAACGCGCAGACGCAGGACTCGCCGGGTCCGAGCGCCCGAAGGAGTATTTCTCGGTCCGTCTGACCATCTCGGGGGCGGCGCAGGAGTTCGAGGATCCCCGGCAAGCTGGGGAAGCGTTTTTCCGCGCCGATCCGGTCGAGCGGCCGTCAGTCGCCCATATCGACGGCAATACCGCCCGCACCATGGCCAGGACAGAAATCCACGGGGTGCATGAGACCGGCGAGACCCGATACTTCAAATCGCTGCCGGATTCGCATGCGCCCGATGCCGAATTTCGCGCAGGGTTTTTGAACGGGATGGAAGCCTCGCTGACCGAACGCCTGAGCAAGGTCGAATGGGGCAAGGACGGTCCAGCGGAAGTTGAGCGGATGGATGCAGGCCTGAGAGACGATCTTGAAGTCTTCGCCCGCAGAGAGCCGGAAAAGGCCGCAGCCCTCTGGGCAGATCATAGCAATGAAGCGGCGCCGGGGCCCGAATTGCGGGCGGCGCTGCAATCCCGGGACGCAGATGCCGATCAACAGATGGCAGCGTCCTACGCCGCCCTTGCGGAAAAACCCCCCGTAATCGCCGCCGGTGAGTGGGTCACGACCGACACAAATGTCGAACTGCGCCCCGTCGCGGTCGCCACCGAAAGGGGCGTACACACCGGCTATGAGGCCGTTTTACCCGAGGGCGAAAATGTCATCACCCACTCGGAACGCATCTTTCCCAATTCTCGTGAAGCCCTGCGCCATGCCTTTGATTTCTATGAAGGGGCCGAGGAAGGCCTCGAGATAGCGGTAAAGCGCGCGGCAGAAATTGACCGCGGGTCAATGGAACAACCCGATCGCAGGCCGGAAGGTCTTGTCCTGGAACACCGGACGCAGCCCGAGTTTGCCACCCCTGAGGCAGCAATCTATGCGGGCGAAGAGGCGCAACTGGTCTTGACCCTTGGTCGCGACAATGAAGATACCCGCGATCTGGCCGAGCGGCTGGTCGCCGATCCGGAATTCCGCAAGCTGGTGGCCGAGCACATCCCCGACGCCGGGACCACGCTTGGCACCGGCCGGTTTGTCGATGGCGAAAGTTCCAGCGGCTTTTTGCCCGATGAACTCTTGGCCATCACCTCCTATGCCCGCGATGGCGGTGCTGAGGTGCTGGCTAAGTTTCCAGATGAAGGGCCGCTCAGTGAAGCCTTGGCCAAGCATCTGGCGCAAAGTCCGGTCTTGGCGGAGTATGCTGCAGGAGAGCGGCAGCGCAGCGATTTTGCCTCCGATCCGGCGCGGGCGATCTCAACTTGGGTGGCACAATCAACTGCGCAGATCGACCGCTTGCCGTCGGACCGACAGGATGACCTTAGATCAGAAATGCAGGGGATCGCCAAAGAGGCGGCAGCGGCCTTCGGTCTGGATCAGCAACAGGTGGAGCCTGAGGCCCCTGCCCGTTCGACGCTTTACAGCACATCCATCGGGGCGACGTCTTTGGTCGTCGGTGGCTCTGAGACAGAGGTGCACAATGGGACAAGTGAAAGCCTTCATCTCAATCTTAGGCTAAAAGCGAGCTTCATTGGCATCGACGCAGAAAAACTCCAGAAGCGTCTCGAAACCGGGGCCGCAAATGCCCGCGAAGAAGAAACCTGGGTCAAATCCGACATTGCCGAAGTGGCCAAGCGTCACGGCTACGACCTTGGCAGCGCGCAAGGCCGCAGTTCTGCGGCTGAACGAGTGGATCGCTTCTACGAACGTGCCGCCGCACTGATCCAGTCGGCCCGAACGATCGAGGTGGCGCGAGGCCCCGATCCGGTGGTCGAAGCTTTGGGCAAAATGGCAAAGGTTCATGCCCAGCAAGGCTCTGTCTCCTTCCGGAATGAGGATCAGGCGCGGGATTTCGCGGAAGAGATGAAGGAGCGATACGGGGCATCGGTGCTGAAGGACATCGCCGCGGGCCGGACCGAGGCACTGGCCAAGGACGTGCCGGACCCGAGCGCACGTCAGGCGATGGCGGCGGCTGTGGTGTCGGCGGCAAAAGAACACCCCTCGCTTGGCCTTAGCGCCCATGAAGCGGAAGCCGCAGAACGCCGGATGGTGGCCGAAGCAGCGCCACGACCACCAGAGCACGCACGGGCGCATGTCCATGACCGCAATCGCGACCGGGAGTTTTGATCATGCTGCGCATTGCATATCTCCTTCCCCTTGGTCTCACGTCCGGCCTGTTGGTTGGTCTCATCACCGGTGGCCTCGTCCTCAACCTGATCTTGGGACGCGATCCGAACGCGACCGGCATCTTTGTCCTGATCGCCGAGTTCCCTGGCTTTGCCCGGCTGACCACGGTGCCCTGGGTCCTGCCTTGGCAGATCGTCGGCGCCTCAACCGTGCTGTTCACAGTTGCGGCCGTTGCCCTGACCTTCCGCCAACAGCTGACCGAATATGGGCAGGCCAAGTTTCAGGCGAAGCCTGAGATGAAAGCCAACGGCCTTCTGCAGCCTCTGGGCGCAGGAATGGTCTTCGGAAAGCTGGCAGCACCGACAAAGACGGCACGCTACGTCAGTGCTACCTTCCAGAAATTCCCGCATTGCCTCGTTGTCGCCCCGACCCGGTCCGGTAAGGGCGTGGGCTATGTCATCCCCAACACCCTGCTGTTCAATGGCAGCATCGTCGTGCTGGACGTCAAAGGTGAGATCTTCGAGGCCACGTCGCGCCACAGGCAGGCGGAGGGCGACGCGGTCTATCGCTTCTCGCCGTTCGATTTTGAACATCCGACCCACCGCTACAACCCGCTCGAGCGCGTCGCGCGAATTGCAAATATGGAACAACGTTACACCGAACTTGCCAAGATCTCGGACTATTTCTTGACGGTTTCCGACAAAGGCACCGCTGGGGACTTCCTGACCGAGGGCCGTGAGCTGTTCGTGGCAGGTGGCCTCTTGGCGATTGAAAGGTGCAAGCCCACCATCGGCGAGATCAGCCGTATCCTCTTTGGCCGGGGTGCGACGCAAACTGTCTACGGCGAGCATGCCGAGGAGGTGAAACACCCAAACGCCGCCCAGACCTTTCGCAAATTCGCGGGCTATTCCGACCGCACGCTGTCCTCGCACGCCTCGGTCCTTGGTGGCGCGGGCATGACGCTCTGGAACAACCCAGCGGTGGATCGCGCAACCTCCGGCAACGACTTCTCCTTCTCGGATCTGCGCAAGCGGCCAATGTCGATCTATGTCGTTGTCAACGCCGATGACATCCGCACCCTGTCACCCTTGGTGCGGCTGTTCTTCGGTGAGTTGATCGCCACCATGCGCTCCACCCTCCCGGACCCGAAAACTGAGCCGTGGCCGGTCATGGTCATGCTCGACGAATTCGACCAGCTTGGGCCGATGCCCATCGTCGAGCAGGCCCTGAAGCAATTGGCAGGTCACGGTGCGCGGGTGTCGATTATCACTCAGTCGATCCCAGGCCTCGACAATATCTATGGCGAAAACGTCCGCCTTTCTCTCGAGTCTGCCGCCGGCATGAAGCTCTACCTCGCCGCCAACGACAAAAAGACCGCTGGAGAAATCTCGGAGGCTTTGGGCAAGACCACCAAGCTTTCGGTTTCGGACAGCGTGTCGAGGGATCGGGATTTCATGCAGCGGCGCTCCGTCAGTCGCCGAATGGAAGAGCGGCCACTTCTGACGCCAGATGAGGTGCGGCGGCTGAACCCAGATCAGGCGATCCTTATCCCGGAGAGGCAAAATCCGCTGTTGGTCCATCGCATCGTGTATTTTCAGGACCCGACCTTCAAGAAGCTGTTCGAAGCCCAGAAAGGCGCCCTGCCCTATCCGCCAAAGGAAGTCGCCGAGGTTCGGGTCCTCACCGAACGGATGGAGGCGCTGGAGCGGCGTTTGGCTGACAGGATCGTGGTGGATTTTGTGAGGCCGGAGAAAGTGAAGGCGGAAGCGCCCGTTGAGCCAGAGCCGAAGCTGGCGGCGGAGATTGTGGCCCGGGAAGAGATTGTGCCGGAGCCAGAAACGGCAGCAGTAAATGCCGATGTGCTTGTGTCAGCGGCGCAGTCAGAGGCAGGCCCTGAGCTGGAGGTTGATCTCGCGGCTTTGAAACCGCCAATCACGATCTCGGTTTCAAAGATGACCAGGTTTTCCCAGAAGCTCAGTGGCTTGGAGCTTTGACGAAGTCGCGATGTAATACGGCCCAAAGCTGCCGCTCAATGATCCGCACGGTGTGAGGTGCTGCTGTCCTGAACCGGCCGTTCGCGCCAAGGTGCAGCACCACGGGTGCCCGACGCCACCGCTGCATGCTCCTTCACCATGCCAATGATGGCATCTTCGCTGAACCGTGATCATCTCATGTCCGTAGCCAGGTTCGAGAAACAGACTAACCTCAAAGCGCGGAGGTTTCATGAGGGCATGCCATGCACAATGGATCCAAGCTGGACGGGAATTGGCGCAGCGATTCCGCAGAGTTGCAGTCATTCAACGCGCAACCGTCGAACAAACCCGCGATCCTGCACCTGATCGAAAATCTCCATCGGACGATGGGTTTTCGGCTGCCAGCAACGCCCAAATTCGATGCAGCATGCCGCAGGAGCTGCCGGAAAGACGAACACCTCCGCATCCTCACCGTGCACCTCTTTCATACGGTTGAAGGCTGAGCGCACGACCTCGCGAAATTGACTCATATCTTCACGGGTCCGCAGTGCATCATGCCGTGGGCTTAAGCAGGTGATTTCCCAGATGGACAGAGGAACATCCGGCATCGCGGACATCACCCGATCATCGGAAATGCGGTCAGTTATGGACAGTTTCAGTGCCACCATCTTCCCGTCTGGCGTCCCTTCGGTAAGTCGGGAACCCATCTCAGACGCTCCCTCTCGCCAGATCCAAGACGGTTTTGGTTCCCGGTGTCGTGTGAATATCTCGACATCATGAATGTCTGGAAGCAACTGGCCAAGCTTCATCAAGAGAGGCATTGGGGCGAAGCCGAATACCGAGATGTGGCGATACTGCCCGCTATTAATACAGCCTTTTATCCTCTCCTGAAAGAACCGCACCAGATCGTCTGGCTCAACAGCCCAGAAAAGGTCACCGTCATCTTGCTGGCCGGTAATGCCAAGCTTCAGGTCAATCGGGTCAAAACTTGCTGGCGTCCGACCAATTGCCTGCATCGCCGCTATACACATGTCGACTGGGATCGCCGTCTCATTGGCTGCGATCTGGTTTGTAAAGCGTAGAATGTGCGATTGACTGGCGGGGCGTAGGCCTACGGACCGCGAGATCCAGCCCTCGTGTGCGGCCTTCATCCTGCGCAACACCGGCTCCGGATACGTATCGCGCTCGTCGCGATCAATCACACGGTGGCAACCATCGCAGAGCAACATGACATTATCCAAATCCTTGGCTAGGGTCTTGGACTGGTCAGCGTTGCCTCTGGGCCCATGCTCGCTGGCGCCGATGATGTGCGCGATGTAGCCCTTATTCGCGGCGCGGTTGCCGGACACAAGGTGTCCAATCAGGCTATCATTGCAAATCTGGCACCTACCGGCCGCACGCGCCCATACAATTTTCTCGGCCCGCGGGCCCACTGTCCCGTGACGACCTTTCTTGGAGGCGGGCTCAGTCATGTACAACTCCGGCTAGATGCTCTGCGTTGAGGTCGGCTCCCCGTCCGGGGCACCAGCCGGATAGAACTCGCCAATACATTTCAGTCCGGGCGCGTTGGAACCTCGCCATATGCCCTCCAAGTGCCAGCACTCATAATAGTGGAGCCACTCTGATGCCCACGGTAAGGTTGTGTCCGCAATCAACATCGTCGGATTCCATTCCTTGGCGTCCGGGTCGTAGAGGCAAAGCGCTGACTCCGTTGGTTTTCGGTTGTTGAACATCAGGTGCGGGATATCCTCATATCGCCCCCCAGATCGTGGTCGCAGCTTGGGATCGAGAATGAAAACATGGGGCAAGGCGACCGCGTCACGGAACCGCCACTGAACGGAAACCAAGTAGGACTTCTGAAAGCCCCTCAGACTCCCTTCCCAGATCATTGTGGTGTTGTCGATGGACAGATCAAACACGAAGTTCGGCCAACGCGAAGACATCCGAGTCAGCTGCGCATGTGGAGACCGAGGTTTGACCCGCTTCTGGATCACTTGAGAAATCCAGAGTGAAAACTGTGAGCTGGTGCTCTCGAAACCTGAGGCGCCATTACCGGGCTAGCCGCAGCGGGTGCTGCAGCGGCAACGAGAGCCGGGGCCGCGAGGAAGCCCTTGCCCCTCTCATACGCTGCTGGTGCGGACTTGTCGGACAGCCCTTCCAGGTATTTCCGCACAGCTTGCTGCGTCACGCGTTCCCCAAAGAGCTGATCGAAAATTTCTTGGATCTCTGACAGCTCAGACTCTCGGGCGCGCGCAAGTTCAGCAAGCAGGTGCTGCAGGTCGCCGCGGAAGACCACCATGTCAGTCGCATCCTTCGGCCACCGGTCATTGAAGTTTTCTTCCCGGAACACAGGGTTACGCTCTTCCGGCCGCTGGCCGCTGGCCAATGCAACAGCCGTGCGCCGATCGAGTTCCGAAGCCAGGGCCTCAAGTTGCGCGCAAAGACCGAAGATGTTCATGGGCACTTCCACAGCAACCTTGGACAGGTATATCGACACAGGTCGCTTTCGGTCACGCGGCGCGTAGCGCAGATTGAGATAGCGCTTCATGAGCTTCAGGGCGATGACTTGGGGGGCATCACGAAGCGGGTCGATGGGCTCAGGCAGCTTGTCGGTCTCGGCCTCAGCAAAAACGGCGTTAAGCGCGATACGATCAGGAATGCTCATCTGGTTGCGCATTGCGCGCACCTGATCCTGAAACTGGTGGCTCGGCAACTTAACAGTCTGCCGGAACCACTGCGCAAAACCATAAGGGTTCACGCTGAAAAGTGCCTCTGCCCCCTTGTCAGGACTATGATAGATGTTTCCTGCCCGTTCTTGCCTTGGCGCTGCGAATGGGTCCATCGGGGTCACATCAAGATGCATGAAGGCAAACTGCAGTTGCACGCATCTGGTGCAACGAACGATCTTACGGACATCTGGGAAGCCTTCGAAGGCGTCGAATAGTCCATCCAGAACCCGCTTTGGCTGCCAGCCGGGCGGCGTGCGGAACTCAAGTATCGCGTCTAGGTCAAAGCGATCATCCGAACTGCCGTCAACGATTGTCGCACCGATGGCGCGAGAGCCCTGCGCATAAACCAGTGCATCGTTCATGTAATCTGCCAAGGCTCCTCCTGGTCGTTGGAGATGCTCAGCAATCAGGCTGTAGCGCTTTGAAGCGACTTGAAGGTCGCGATCACTCAACTCCATCTCGATGGCCGTTGCGATCAAAAGGAAATCAAGGTTTGGGGCGGTGGCGTCGAAAGGCAAGTCAACCTCCTGATCACAGAACGGGCCGTTAGCAGTCGAAGTATGCGAGTGATAACTCTACACCAGAATCAGCTATCAGGCAACCGGATGCCTCTCCTCACCATCTGTGGACGGATGTATGTACCATCTCACAACTTGTTGTGTGTTGGCTTCGAGAAGGCGGTTCAAGCTTTCAGCCGCCAAATGAGCCATTGCGTCGCTATGTTAGGACTGCATACAGAGCCGAAGAAACCCAAGGCCCGCAGCGTGCGAGAGGGGGCCGTAACATCGGCGCGCCAGCGATCGCAAAGCACAATCAGCTCTTCCCTCGTTGCCATCGTGTGCAGCTTGGCCACCCAGGCAGCGGCGCCAGATCAAAGAGTATTCAGTCCGTTGCGACCACGAAACGGGCTAGGTGGATTTGCTCACCGTTTGTGCCTTTTCGTGATAAGTTCCAGTCCACATTGGAGATAGTCGCGCGATGTATGTCAGAAGCTTGAACGTGTCGAACTTACGGTCAGTCGCCAAGGCACGTTTCGATTTGGTGTATCCGGGTCGATTGGCAGATGGTCCTTTCCGGAAAGGCTTTCCAAGCTGGCCACCTAAATTAGCGAACGTCAACGTTCTGCTTGGCATAAATGGCGCGGGCAAAAGCACGATGCTCGACGCGATCGCGCTTGCCGCGATGTCCCCGGTCGTAGCGGAATCGTCGGGGTTTCGTCCCTATGCCCTAATACGGCGCGTAGTGTCTGGCGATCCTCTAAGGTCAGCTTCGATCAACACTGAGGTGGTCGTGCACGCGCAGGACGTAGAGCGTGATCCAAAAAGAAATGTCGACGTGATTCTAGAAATTGGAGCAACCTTGGAGAGACGGGGCGACCTTGAGGTGCTGAAAGCTGTTCAGGACTCGGACCCGTTGTGGGACGGCATGTACAAAGATCAGTCCCCTGCGTTCCTCATGGTGGGATACGGCGCTACCCGGAGAGTCGAAACCAACGCGCAGATCGATGAGGCGCTACGGTCGCGCACCCGAGTGTTAAGATATGAGCGCATAGCTTCTCTCTTCGAGGATCACTATACCTTGCGCCCGCTCTCGAGTTGGCTGCCCGAGTGGCAATTCAAGAATCCTGGGCGTTACAAGCAAGTCATCACGCTAATCAACAAGCTGTCATTGAAGCACATCAGGTTCACTGGCCGGATCGAAAGTGGCGAGTACCTTTTCGAGGTTGGGCGGAACCTCGTTCCGTTCAGTGCGATGTCTGACGGCTTCAAGGCCTTCATCGGGTGGATTGGCGACCTGCTCTATCACGTCTGCATGGGTTGCCCGAGCGGAAAGCGGTTGGTGGACAATAAGGGTGTCGTGTTGGTCGACGAGATCGACTTGCACATCCACCCGCAATGGCAGCTGACGATGATTTCCGCGCTTGCTCAAGCGCTCCCTAATCTGCAGTTTATTTTCACTTCGCACAGCCCTTTGGTGGTCGGATCCCTTGAGCGCGCCAACATCGTCCACGTTGAAACGGGCACCAACGGGACGACAAAAATGGTCCGACCTGACGAGGAAATCTATGGGAAGACTGCCGATCAGATACTTAGATCCGACATGTTCGGCCTGAACTCCACACGCGCGCCAGCCTTCCGAGCCGAGTTGGACAAGCTCGCAGAGGCGGCCACTCGTGGAGACCGAGACGCGGCGCTCGACTTCATGCGTCAGGCGGCCCGTGGTAGCGGGGCCACCGATGCCGCGAGATCACTTGAGCGGCGTGAGATGCCAAGTTGGCTAAGGCGTTCATCGGAAGCGGAGGAGTGAGATGATCCGATACGCTGCCGCCACCCTCGCCAACGTCTGTTCATTGGTCGATATGGAGAAACCCGCCTGGCGGGCCAAAGCGCTGACACGAACTGCCGCGATAATTGCATCTGGCTCGTTCACCGAGGGCGCCCCGTCTTGGAGCGATGTCAAAGCCGTTTTCATGCGCCTGCAGTCTAACAAGTGCGCCTTCTGCGAATTCCCGCTAGGGGGAGAATTCGCAGGTAAGGCCACCCAGGACGTTGAACACATTAGGCCGAAGAACGCGGTCAAGGCATGGCCGAAAAAAGCGAAGAATGCCCCCTACGCGTTCACGACTGGCGGCACAGGAGGTGGCTACTACTGGCTGGCCTACGATCTCAACAACTATGCGGCCGCATGCAAGGCCTGCAATACGGCCCGAAAATCCAACTACTTTCCGATAGCCGGGGCAAGAGGACCGGTAGCTGCCACGCCGGCAGACCTCAACGCGGTCGAGAGGCCCTATCTAGTGTTTCCCCTAGGCGACCTCGACGACGATCCAGAGGAATTGATCACTTTCGCGGGACTGGTTGCCCTGCCCGTGCACAACGAAGATGGCCTTGCACACCGAAGAGGCAGGATCACCATTGATTTCTTTGCCCTCAACCAACGCGAGGAACTTTGGGAGGATCGATTTCGCGTGATCCATGCGCTCTTTGACGCAGTAGAAGTTACGAAGACCAGCCCCAATACAGATCGTGTCGAGTTCGCTGAGCGAAGGATCGAGGACATGACATCTTCGGCAGGTGCTCAAGCTTCTTGTGCAAGGTCTTTCCTCCGGTTGCTCGAAGCAGATCCCGCCACCGCATGGAACTATTATGTGGCCGCGGAGGAGTTCATAACGGATAGTCGAAAAAAGAGAGCGCCAAAGTTGGCGTGATGAGGAAGTGTAGGCACGGGCGACCCATGTGCGATTAGCCCACCCATTTAGCTATCTGTGAACTTAGCTGAGGTAAGGAACCTTCGATTTGCCGAAGAACATCGTCATCTGCTGTGACGGCACCGGAAATGAAATTGGTGTGAACATGTCCAATGTTCTCAAGCTTTATAGAATGCTGGAAAAGGATGTTGACCAAATTGTGTATTACGATCCCGGCGTTGGCACTTTGGGCCAACGAAAGACTTGGGGAAGAATCCGCCAAAATGCGAAAGGAATTTTGGGGCTAGCCACGGGCTATGGCCTGGATGATGACGTACTGGGCGCATATAAATTTCTGGCTGAACACTACTGCGATGGCGACCAGGTGTTTCTTTTTGGTTTTAGTCGGGGCGCTTACAGTGTCCGTGTCCTTGCGGGCTTCATTCACCTTCTTGGTTTGTTGCGACCTGACCAACTGAACTACGTCGGCTATGCATTGGCCGCTTACAAACGTGCCGCCCTAGACGGTGAGGATCTTTCGGTAGCATGGCATTTCCGTAGAATTGTTGGCGGGCGTACGGTGCCGATCAAGTTTCTGGGAGTTTGGGATACGGTTGCATCAGTGATCGTGCCGCGGCCTGACCGTTTCTATATTCCTAGCTTAGAGTCAATGCCCTACACTCTTCAGAACCCTAGCGTCGAGGTCTTTCGCCAAGCGAGTGCTATTGATGAATTTCGGCGGATGTTCCGATTGCGCAGCTGGAAAGAGAATCAAGAGTTTAAGGCAGATCGCTTTTCGACGGCAGAGCCCAAGAAGCAAGATAGCCGCGAGGTTTGGTTTGTGGGTTGCCATTCCGACATCGGAGGCGGGTATCCGGAGAATGAGAGTGCGTTGTCCAAATATCCCCTCCGCTGGATGATTCAGCAAGCACAGTCGCAGGGGCTTACGGTGAACACATCAATGTTCAATCACCTCGTGGAAGGTGAGGCGCGAGCGAATAGCGAGCACAGGTATGTTAAGCCCGACGCGATGGGCGAATTGCATTTATCGGTGATCGGTGGGTGGCGTATCCTTGAATGGCTTGCAAAGAAGGGGAAATGGCAAGAATGGCCTAAGCGAAAGCGCCTGTTCGGCTACTATTTGCCTAACTGTGAGCCGCGTCTAATTCCGGAAGGGGCTGCGATCCATGAATCCGTTTTAAGGCGAAAGGAAGCTGTTTCAGACTACCGCCCGGTGAATCTGCCGACTCGCTATCATGTGGAGACGTGACCATCGGGGAAGGTTCGATGCTGTTGTTTCGGGTGCCGATATCAGTAGGATCGCCTCGTGTGACGAATATGGGTCCGTGCTTTCCGACCCTATTTTTGCGTTTCGAGCGAACTTTTCCTAGCTGGGCGATACGCCGATTTGAAGAGAAATTCGGCGAGTGGGCGCTTCCGGCCCCTCGCGGAGTCGGCTGGCACATCGACGTAGCCCGCCCATTGCTGCCGATCGACCGTACCCCATGCTGCGGGGCCGCAGTCCAAGAAGCGGACGATCATGATCCATGCAGAGATTCTAAGGTAGGAAAATCTGGGCATACCACTGCCAGCGCGATCGAGCTGACTATCCCATCCGTTTCGCGCGCGGGCTGGCCCGACGCCCGTGCCGCGACCATCGTGGTGGAGATCACGATAGCTTCGAGCTTTCTGTCCCCACACCGGAGATCGTCGTCTCGGCAATGTAGCACCCCCGCTTGGAAGCAGACCCGGCACATCGTTGGCTGCGCAGCACCGTCATGTCGGCGTGCTGCTGTGCCGTGCCTTGATCTTCGGCGGCACAAAATCGAAATGGCTTGGGCGGGGCTAACAGAGCCAAGGTGGCATGGAGAACAATCGGCGGCGTTTGGCGCTAAACGGTTCGCTGAGTTGGTCATTCTGTATAGGCTGACTGGCCGATCAGTATAAAACTCGGAACTCGTTTATGATTGTGTCTGGATACAATTCTACTCGGCCGCTTCGATTACATCGTCATCTGCGACAACGGCAGCAGCCTTTTTTTTGCGTGCTTTCTTGCGACCCGCCGCCGCAACAGAGGCATCTGCGATAAACATTACGCTGCCCGGCACGTCCATGAGCCGTAGCGACTTCATACTCCGCATGAGGCTAATGCGTGAAAAGAGAGGCAGGTTTAGAGAGCGAACTGCGGCGTCTTTCCTTGTCACGATACCGAATACGATGCCGTATTGACGGTTCCGAACATTCTGCACGACAGAATCGGCAGTCGCTTGCGTCACGGCATTGCGCACAAGTACTTCCAAGCGATCAACCGAGGTTAGCTCAAGTCGCAAAAGCTCAATGGCATTTACGCCCTGGTTGAACAGATGACTGAGCTGCGCCGACAGTGTCGAAACCTTAATGTGATAGAAGATTGCTCTTCCGCCACGAACCGAAATTAGATCACAAGGCTCAACCTGTCGCTGTCCGGGTGGGCTGATATCCTTCATGTCGAGGCAAGCTACGGTGGGGTCGGCATCAGCGACAGCTTGGTTGTAGTCACCTTCGGTTTCGTGATTGTAGCCTGGCAGATCACTCGGGACGCAAAGTGGATCGAGGTAGGCTTGCAGTCTGGCAATGTAGTCATTGTCGATCCGATACCACTCACCATCACACAGATGAAAGGTTTGTGCTGCTGCACCCGGCAGAGTCGTATCAAAAACGACGCTCTTGAAGATGCTATGCTGATCGCGGCTCGCACCTTCTTCGTCCGTCAAAATAAATTTGTGCCGCTTGAGGGCCTCAATATCCATGCCCGCCAGATCGACCTGCTGGAGGTCGAGATAGTCATAGTATCTACCTATAAAAACGTCATCATATATTTCGGACTGTCTCGCGCCCGAGAACATGACGTATAGATTGTCGTTATAGTTGATCATTTCGGGCACGGTTAGATTTAGGTCTGGGTCGCGCGCATGGAATGCCACAAGTAGATTTGCATTTAAAGCGGCAATCTCAAGAGGGTCTCGGACCGGCACGATATTTTGTATTTCGGGAAACGACGTTTTGTAGTCGTCACTGTTGTAGAGTGCGAGCAACGCGGCACAAAGTGCCTCGAGGCCGTCGGACAAAACATCCGTGCTAATCCGCAAATTGCTGCTGCCAGTTGCATGACGGAAGATGTTGCGGTGCTCGTTTTTAACCTTGCCGGTGAGACTTCGCAAAACGGTGCTGTCTCTATCAAAGTCAAAAAAAGTCAGCTCTGATGCGATAGGCAACTGTGTGCGCTGCCTCTTGGCCGCACCAGGATCAACCGTGTCAGTGCTTTTTAGCTTTTGCGGGTCAAGGCTATTGAGCGTAACTCGAAGTCCGAAGTCATACTCATAACTAGAATCTCTAAGATTATGGGAGACATGACCGAAAGATAGAGCAAAGCAGCGATCCCCCACAGGCAAAAATATCAATGCGCCTTTGTTAACTTGCGACAGGTTTGCCCCAATCCCGAAGTAGGCGCGCCACCACGGCGGGCGTGGTTGGCTGTCGAGGATAAATATTGAGGCTCCCTCTGGAAGATTGTCCGCTTCAATGTCCGACTGCAGCAGATGGTCTTCTTCAAGAGCTGTTTCCGCGTCAAAGCCAGGCTTCAACAGGTAAATCGAGAAGGATCGGCTTTTCGTCATGGGCTGTCCTGCGCGTTGGATTTTGCTCGGTTCTGATCCGTATTCACGCATTTTCAAGCGAAACCCATTTTCAGTCCAGCCTTACTTTGCAGACCACTGTTTCCGCCCCCACAGATCATCAGTCAAACCCACGGCTGCGTCGCTGCGTTTGGGAGGCGCGACGGCCCTTCATCACACCCAGTTACTCCCGGATGGCGACTGCGCTCATAGCTGAAATCCGTCTCGTCCGACCGCAGGATCTTCCACACGGTATGCGGCGCGCCCCAAAACCGTCGTTCCCTGCGGCTTTCAGAGCGGCCAATGCCTCATCGATCCGACTCTTCGCCATTGGTCACCGTCCCGGACGACGCGATTTCTGAGGCCAATCTAGCAATGCCACGCTAGCTTGTCAGGAAGGCACAGCGTGAGTGCCGCCTGAAAAACCCTCAGCAGATTGGCCAAATAGCGTATCCTTGTGCCCAACCCTTGGTGGCACTGGAAAGTGCCTATGTCATGTCGTCATCGGACCGGAGTTACCGCCCACGCCTGTTTCGTCCCGGTTTTGATTGAGAAAGGAACTTGCGGCGAGACAGCGAGCCGAGGGATAACGGTCGCATGTATCGACACCTGATCAGTTTCAGGCTTGGTCGCGCCGATCTAGCTAGCATTTTCTTTGTGGTAGCAATCGGGATTGGTTTGCTCCTCCCTGGGGGCGGGATGGCGCGCGCCGAGGAAACACCCATCCTTGAAGCACGTGTCAGCAAGGTCCTGGACGGGGACACCTTTACGCTTAAGGGCGAGTCACGTCGACTTCGTGTGTGGGGCCTCGATGCGCCGGAATGGATCCACCAAGGCGGCTCAACCGCCACTTCAACTCTGAACAGTCTGATTTCCGGCAAACAGCTGCGTTGCGCTGTCCTAGATGTCGATCGATATGGACGGCTCGTTGCCCAGTGTCTGTTGCCAAACGGCAGCGACATCGCAGCGGAGATGATCCGTTCCGGCGTTGCCGCCGAATACTGCCGGTATTCTGGTGGTTACTACGGTACTTGCTGAAAGCCTGAGGCACCCCGCGCGAACCAATTGCGCTCAGTCACCGCTCCCAGTCATGTTCGCCCCGAGCAGGAGACGAAGTAAGCAGCCGCTCAGCGTCGCGTGCCTCCTTCAAGGTCAACCCAATAGCTACATGCGCCTTTGCTGCCGAAACAACCGCTCGGGCGATCCACTTCCGCTGGTCCAGGTCCTCGAAATCCGCAGCCAATGCATCCGTCCGCCCGCTGGCAAGTTCCGCCACAACGCCTTTGCCATACCGCTGGCGCAACTCGTCGGCGAAGCGCTCCGCATGGGCATCCCCCCGGAACTCAACCTTCCCATCAGCCTGCATGATACGGCCCATTGACCCGATGGCGCGAAGCAATCTGTCGTTTTCCGGTGCCGCCTCATGCGTTCTGGCATGCTCGAGCAACTTGGCCGCCGCTTCATAGAAGCCTTCAAGATCATCGACGACCTTCCGGCTTTGATCTGGACTGCCAAGGTCAGCACGCCGCTGTCCGGACAGTGCCAGCAAGTCACTGCGCACCCAGTCGCGTTCTTCCCAGGCGTTGGCGGCACCAGTTTCCAGCCGCTCAGCCAGACGATCCCCGCTGAGACCCAATGCCACCGCTTTGCTGACGATGTCCGTTTTCAACCGGTCTGCGGACCCTGGCTGAAGATCAACGACCTCCCTACCCCGTGTCACCTGATCGCCTGTGATACCCGTTGCATAAAGCTTTGACTGCGGCAGCATCTGCAACAGTTGCGCACCACGGGCGTCGCCCAAGCCCTTGGCGATGTCGATGGCATAGCCATAAAGCTCGTCCCGCATTTCTTTGCGCTCAGTGACAGGCATCTTCCGGATCTTTCCTTCAGCCTCAGCCATCCATCCGCTGAAATGCCGATCCAGATCAGCCCGCTCTGCCGTCGCCACATCGCCCGGAAACGGCTGCAACACCCCACCCCGCCTCAGGGCTTCCTCGGCCCTGGCGATCTTTTCGCCAATCTCCGGTAACCCAGTCAGCGCCGCGACATGCTGCAGACTGCGCATCGCATCCGCCGTGCGCGCCATTGTCGCCAAGGCATCCTCCAGCGCCTTGCCCTCTCGCGGCCGTTCTTCGGGGGTGCGGCCCTCGACCCGAGCCCGCTCGATCTCAGCCCGCGACGGCCCATAGGTCAACAGCCCACGTTCCACCCGCGAGGTGGCATCCAGAAACACGCCCTCCTCGGCCGCGATCGCCACCATGCGCTCCTTCATGACGTCCAGATTGAAGACATGTTCCTTCGCCATGAAAAACCAACTGTCGTTCACGGTGCCCCGGTTGTTGATCACGATGTGCACATGCGGATGCGCCTTATCGGTGTGCAGCGCCGCGACATAGGACCAGACATCATCCTGATGCTCGCCCGACTGGAACATCTCGAAGGCCCAGGCCTCGGCGATCAGCTTTGCCTTTTCCGGCCGGACATGGGACGGGAAGCTCATCAGCAAATGCGTGGTGTGGCCGTTCTTCGGCGAGCCGCGCCAATCCTCAACCCAATCCCCGACGATCTCGTTGCGCTCGTCCTTGGTCAGCCCTTTGGCGTCAGCGTCAAACACAACCCCGTTGCCGAAGATCGAGGCGGACTTTGAGAACAGGTAGTCCATCTGTACCGCCAGTTCCTTGGCATTGGCTGTCCCACCCTTGCCGATCTTCTTCAGAACCGCCGCGTTCGACCCCATTGAGAACCGCCACAGCTGGCTGGCCCGCGCCGAGAAGCTGAACCCGCGCTTTGCGTTCGAAGACAAGCCGCCCGCTTTCACCTTGCCCTGCTGCGGGCGCAGGAAATTGATCTCGCCGAGAACGGCCTCTGCCAACCCGATAGGACGCGACCCAAGCTTAACCATGGCGCGCAGCCTCCTGGCCTTCCACAAACTTGCGGAACAGCGCCACGCCCTGCCGCCGACGTTCGGCAATGAGCTGGCTCAGCACCTTTGCCACCATGGGCAACGATCGCCGCAACTCGTCGACCGACGCCCACTGCGCCTTGACCATAGGCGCCCTGCCCCGGTTTGCAGCCAGGGCAATCTGGTTCACGTTAGTGCCGATCTTGCCCAACTCGTAGCGGATCTCTTCCAGCCGCGCGCTGTCTTCCCGGCTGAATTCCAAGAACCCCGAGGCCATGCGCACCACCGACCGCACCCCATCCGAGCGGGATTTTGCGCCAAGCTGGGTGCAAAGGGCGTCGAAGGCATGCAGCTCCTCGGCCGGCAGACGGCAGCTGACGACCTGACCTGGACCATCAGCAACCGGTCGGCCACGCCGGGGGCTTTGGACCAGCTCTGTAGCCAAAGATTCGACCTGAACCACAGCACGCTTGTTTAATTTCGACTTGGGTCTCGTTTCACCAGACAGAGATTTTACCATCACCACCTACCGCCGAATTATTGTAGACATATCGCATTTCCTGCCACTCTTCCTACCCCTTCCTTCACCTCCCCTTCAAGCACAATCTGAGCGCGATTTATGCACTTGCAGATTGTGCGAGCCTTGGTTAGATCGCCTCCCACCGAATGCATTTCGCTGATCGCTGATCGCACAAGGGAAAACAGGAAAGGTGCACTTCCAGCCGCGGGGTCAGAGGTGGATTCTTCTGAGAATATGGATGTAACAACCTGTTTTCCTTACTTTACTTGCAGTGCGGAACCTATCGTCTAGTGTTAAGGATCCGGAGAAATTATGTGTGGAATGTGACTTGTGGCATCGGTATTGTGTGTTCGGCAATCAGTGTTGCGATACACGCATTGCGCGATCAGATAAAAGGGATACGCATTCAGTAATCAGACAAATTATTAAAGATAAACGCCTTGCGCAATCAGATTTGTGTGAGCCGTTTTATGATTTCCGGAGTGTGCGTTCGGATAAAAGAGATGTGCGTCAGGATAAAGGATTTACGCGATACGCATTGAGAGAAATGCAATCGGTGAAAAGAGGAAAGTGATATGGGTTACGGTATACGCGTTGTGTTGGTGATGAACCGCAAGGGTGGATCGGGCAAGAGCACGCTCTGCTGCGCCTTGGCTTCTGCCGCTGCGAGCTGGGGCGAAACGGTCACGATCTTCGACACCGACAGCTCAAAGTCGTGCCTCAAGTGGATGCAGGCGGGCCAGGAGGCAGGCAACTGGTCGCCCCTCGTCGAAGTGATCCATACGCTGGATGCCCACCGCGTGGCTGAGGCCATCGGGCAGATTTACGAACAACAGGACCAGGACCATCTGATCCTGATCGATACCTTCGGCGGCGGGTCGGAAGCGCAGGACGTTCTGGCCGTCGCGGCGCACCGGATCATTTGTCCGATGATGTTGTCACGGGGCGATCTGAGCGAGACGCTGGAAACCGCCAGTTGGTACCTCAAGCTGCGCGGCCGGGTGGAAAAGCCAGACGAGCTTGCGGGGTTTTCTGTGTCGTTAAGCCGGGTGCCAATGCGCGTATCCGAGACTGAGCGCGCGGTAGCAGAGGAATTGTTCAGATCCCTGCCCGCCCTTGAAGCCTATCTCGGCAACCGCAGCGCCTACATTCGGATGGACAAGGAAGGCCTCCTTGGGGTGATCGCAGACAAGACACCCAACCGGGCGCTTGCCGCGCACATCCAGAATGCCGTGAAGGAGGCAGGGGTACTCTTGGATGAAATCGACCAGCTGATCCTTGCCCCGTTGGAGATCGCATAATGGCGCAGCGCAAAGACATGATGCGGATCATCCGGCAGGACGCAGGGTTTTCGGCCAAGCTGGGGTTTGGCGGGACTGTGGCAGCCAAAGAAGCAGATCAATCAGAGCAAGGACGTGCCAATGCCGAAGCGGCAGCAGGTGCGCCAGCGGCATTGGCCTCTGCCCCGGTCGTGACCGCCGCCTCATCGCAAGACAGCAATGACGGCCCCGATGACGGCCACCAGGCTGAGGTGCATTCCGAAATTCAGAAGGGGGCAACCCGGTGCCTCGCGACGCAACCGACGCCCGTTAAGTCGCGTCGTATTGTGTCTGGATCCGCAGCAAGGGGTCAGGTCGTCTATGTCTCAGTGTCACTGACAGCCCGACAAGCTGCGATGGCAGACGCTTGGGCGGC
>Ga0335395_10000879_pt1 | contig 18986 bp, 21 predicted proteins | sample MAT02_FD_205744 | JGI IMG/M metagenome (GOLD analysis project Ga0335395, IMG submission 205744) | Freshwater microbial communities from Lake Fryxell liftoff mats and glacier meltwater in Antarctica - MAT-02 (spades assembly) (version 2) ...
TTTATTCTGATTATTTAACATGAAGACTTAGAAGACCGTTAGGACTTCATGAAGTTGTGATTTTTTAAACACGAAGACTTAGAAGATCGTTAGAAATTCATAAAGCAAATTTTTAAAAAAATCACAGGTTTTATTTTTAATCAGGCATTAAAACTTCATGAATTTCTAACGGTCTTCTAAGTCTTCGTGTCTTCTAAGTCTTCGTGTTTAAAAAATCATAACTTTAATAATACAGAAAGGTCTTTTACTGTCTTCGTGTTTAAAAAATCGCTGCTTTAATAATACAGAACGGTCTTCTGCCCTATAAGGCTTCACGGATGGCGAGGGCAAGCTCGTGCGGGGTGGCATGCATCGGTTTATTATAAAGTGCAACCTTTTCACGGTACCAATCAGAACGAGCATGTGTGCCTCCAAGAAACATAAATACATTCATGCCGGCAGCAATGGCAGCATTTGCCCCAATTAAGCTGTCTTCAATGACAAGGCAATCTTTTGGCTCAAAGCCCATTTCTTTTGCGGCATGTAAAAATAAGTCGGGGGCGGGCTTTGCTCTTTTTACTTGTTGAGATGAAAAAATCGAAGCATCCTCAAAATACCCTAACTGATTGGTTGTTTCAAGGCAATGGATGACATGCCTTCTTGAACTATTAGATGCAACGCACCTTGGAAGCCCAAGGTCTACAAGTGCATCTAAAACAGGCTGTAATAAGGGAGTGAGTTCCGTTTCGAAAGCTTTTCTAAGAACAGTTTCCTGCGATGCCCAATAATCTTTTGGCATATGAATCCCCGTTTCTGCCATAATTAACTGCCTGCAGTCTTCTTCGTTAATACCGGTGTACTGTCTAATGCATTCTTCAACCGAAACATGATGCCCATATTTAGAAAGAGTTTCGGAAAAAACTTTGCACGAAACAAACTCACTATCCACTAAAACGCCATCGCAATCAAAAATGATTAACTTTTTGTTCATAACGCCCCTCTATTTAAAGACTAACTGTAACAGATATTCATATTAAACGCAAAAAAACATAAACCGATAATAAGGCCAATAGCAAAACCGACAATTGTGGAAGATAAAATAATATACTTTATTTTTTTACCAAGGGCTTTTTTGATAATTTCTGTAAATACAGAAGAATTGATAGCTCGTGCCGAAATTTTATCTTTTAATTCAGGCAGCATTTTTAAAAACTCTACTTTGGCAAGTGCTTTTAATTTTGAATTGAGTGTTTCTGTTAAAAACATGCCTCCCATCGGAATTTGCATTTTAAGAGTGACCATAAATTCGTTAAGATGCTTTGTTAGCAATTCGTCAAGTTCAGACTCTATGTCCAATTCTTTTAACTGCAGCTTTAAGGCATCAAAAACTTTATCTGATGATTTGAAAATGAGGACAATAGTTAGTAAAGAACAAAAACCGCCAATCAAAGTTCCTAAAATTGCGAAAAAAAAGATGAGATTCACGAATTACCTTGTATTAATTCATTTAATTTAATATAATTATTATTTAACAAATGAGGTTATAATGCCATATTTAAGTAATAATTCTGAATTAAAAATTAAAAAAAACGAAGATTCTTTAAAAAAACTAATTATAGAAATTGAACTTCTTCAAAAAGAAACCGAACAACTCTTTACCGACTTAAATATCTGTCCCCTGCAATTGGAAAGCCATCTGGAAAACCCGACCAACTTTACAAAAGAAGATTGGGAAGCCATACAAGATCATAAACTCAAACTCGACCAAAAATTCGAGATGGTTAATAGTCAAGTAGTAGATCCATTAAAAGCTCTTAAGACCCGCAACGACATGCGAGCCAGCCAAAATTGGCTATTTGTTCGTTAAATCTAATATGACTTAGCAAAGATCACATCCAAGGTTGCATTTTTTCCCGTTATAATGCATTTTCCTTGGGTTTTGCTTTGTTCTAAAGGAATGCAACGAATTGTCACTTTTAACTCATCGAGTAATTTTTCAGTCTCTTCTTCACCACACCACTTAGCTTTTACAAACCCAAACTTTCCACTGTTAAAAAAAGTTTTCATTTCATCAAAAGTTGTAAGGTTCTTTTCAACATGTGTCTCTTGAAAAGTTTTTGCTTGGCTATAATAATTTTGTTGAATTTCATTAAGAATTTTTTCGACTTCTAAAAGAAGATCAGCTCTAGTAATGGAGCGTTTTTCTTTATGAGGTTTATCTCGTCTTGTAAGCATTACGGAGTCATTTTCAATGTCGCGCGGTCCAATTTCAATTCTTAAAGGCACACCTTTTTTAATCCATTCCCAATTTTTCTCGCCACCACGTCTATCTCGTTTATCCACATGGACAGAAATAGGAGTACCGTGAAACTGAATTTTTTGAATTTCTTTACTTAAAAGCTCAGCATATTCAAAAACGGCAGATTCAAGCTCTGGCTTTGGAACAACTGGAATAATGACAATCTGTTTTGTAGCAATACGAGGAGGTAAACGCAGGCCATCATCATCTCCGTGGCACATAATTAAACCACCAATCAAGCGTGTAGTAACACCCCAAGAGGTTGTAAAGGCATATTCAACTTTACCATCTTGGTTAGAAAATTTAATGTCCGATCCTTTAGCAAAATTTTGGCCTAAATAATGAGATGTTCCTGTTTGTAGAGCTTTACCATCTTGCATCATGGCTTCCATGGTATAAGTATTCACAGCGCCGGGGAATCTTTCTCCCGAAGACTTTTCCCCGACAATCACAGGAATTGCAAGAACATTTTCAATAAAATCACTATACATATTTAAAATAGTTAAAGTCTCTTCTATAGCTTCTTTTTCAGTTGCATGGGCCGTATGCCCTTCTTGCCATAGAAACTCTGTTGTTCTTAAAAAGATTCTTGGACGCATTTCCCATCTAACAACGTTTGCCCATTGATTGATTAAAAGGGGTAAGTCACGATAAGATTCAATCCATCTTGAAAAAGACTCGCCTATGATCATTTCTGAGGTTGGTCGCACAATTAAAGGCTCTTCGAGCTCTCCTGTAGGCACTAAACGTCCATCTTTTTCTTCCAAACGATGGTGTGTGATAACAGCGCATTCTTTTGCAAAGCCGGCAACATGTTTTGCCTCTTTTTCAAAATAGCTTAGAGGAATAAAAAGTGGAAAGTAAGCATTTTGATGGCCGGTTGCCTTGATGCGTTGATCAAGTTGTCTCTGAATATTTTCCCAGATCCCATATCCCCACGGTTTAATGACCATGCAACCACGAACAGGGGAATTTTCGGCCATATCGGCAGCTTTAATTACCTGCTGAAACCATTCAGGATAATCATCATTTCTTGTTGGAGTAATGGCAGTTTTTTCTTGGGTTGTTTTGGCTGTGGTCATTCTTAACTCTATGATGTTTTAAATAAAAATCAATTTTAACCAGACTCCATTAAAGGTGAAAGCAAAAAATCACCTTTTAAGCATTTTTCATCACAAAGACTATTCTTTAGTCAAAACTATTGAAGGCTGGTTTTTGCAAGAGAGGCGATGGCAGATAAGGTCAATAAGGAGTAAGCAGGGATGGCAAGAGGCGTAAGAGGACTTAAAGAAAGGATAGCAATTGCCCCAATATCGAAGGTTGATGAAACCAATGCCAATTGGTGTGCCAAATTCCGGTTATTTTTATAATTTTGGATATCAGCATAAAGTTTGCCACAAATAGCAATTGAGCTGATTAAGTTACATAACGGCGTTGGCTTTACAAGCCATAAATATTTTTCTGTAATCAAGCCAAATGCCTTCATTCCTTTTAAAATATCCATCACCTCTTTTGCAACAACCCCCGCTTTTTGTGCAAGTTTCTTGCTAAATTTGATTTTTTTTTGAAAGGTGCGCGTTTTGTTGATCTTTAAAACTTTAACAGTACAATTATAAATCGAATTTGGCAGTTTGATAATTGAGACAAAAAACATTCCTTTTCCAAATAAAATTACTTTTTCAGAAAGAGGAAATAATTTATTTGAAAGTTCAAGACTTAATCGAATAACCTTTGCCGAGGCAGTTGTTATGTTAACTTGCAAGCTATCTTGAGTTACAAAATCAGGTAATACTGTTGATATGTGCATGAAATCCTATTTAATTTCATGATATTAACACAATGCGTCTTTAAAATAAACCGGAACTACACCTATTATTGCATTACTAACAAAAATTTTAGCATTTTTTGAAATAGCTTCATATTTCATTTTTACAAAATGAACTTGGTATCCCCTTTTTTTGTATTCTTCAATTTGATGTGTCAATTGTATACCCATTAGAAAACCAAGGTCGGGATCAGGAACAAAAACATCCAAACCAATTATCCAAAAAATATTTGAAAAAGCGGTCTCCAAGATGTATCCATCGTTTGATAAAGTGACGGCATCATCTGCACCTAATTTTTTGGCATAGTCCATAATAAAGAGACGATCAAGATAGGATAACGTTTTTAAACCCATCAAAGGACTTGAGATTGCTTTTGGAAAAATTGTTAAAAAGATGTTTTTTGGAAAATAGTTAACTTGGCTAATTGTCATTAGCAACTTGCCATGGTTTCTTAAAGGCAAGTAAAGCTCTTGACCATCCCCTCCTGTCACAATGATTTTCAATCTCCAGGTGCCGGATAAGGCTTCATTTTTTAAAATCAGTTCTTGCAGATCATTTAAAAAAAACGCTGGAGGAATAATGCCAAGCTCTTTACACTGCCCTTCCAATCTCTTAATATGTTCCTCAAAAAATTGTGGGTTGCCATCTTGAACTTTGAGGGTTGTAAAAACAGCATCCCCAAACAAAAAACCGCGATCATTTAGTGTAATGCAGGGCTCGTCTTGGTTTAAAAATTTTCCATTACAAAAGCCAACTCTAGACATATTCTACACCAATTTGATAAGTTCTTTAAAAACACTACTTTACACAGAAAATGCACGATCGCAACGAACCTATTTTCAAAAGATAGATATTTTAGATAGGGGACGGTTTTCTCTGGCCACAAATAACAACTCTTCACTTATTTAAAACTTCTAACTGCTTTAAAAGATCTTGAAGATGGATTGTGTTTTTTTCATCTCGATCGATATCGTCTGAAAATTCATCTTCATCATCGGAAAATGCTTGAACACTGTTTTGCAGATTTTTGGTATTATTTTTTAACTCTTCACACATATTCATCAATAATTGAAATTGTTTATGCTCCTCTACAACAATTTCAGAGTAATTTTTTAGAAGTTCAGCTAATTCAACATTTTTAACATCAAAGTTTTTAATTTCACTTTTAAGTTCAATGTTTTCATCTTTAAATTGATTTAGGGCAATATTTGACGTTTTAATGTTTTCGTTCATTTTTTGCGATAAGAGAACCATATTTATAATGAGTTTTTTTGCATCAAGGATGGCGCTATCGGCCTTTCCAAAATCATCTTTAATTTGATCTAATTGCTGTAATGTGATTTTAAGTTCTTCAGTCAATTTTAGTAAATGGATGCTCTTTAGATCAAGTTCATTTTTTAGGCTAATCCCCTTTTCATTTGCTTCATTTAACACATTTTTTAGTTGTTCATTTTCATCATGAAGCGTTTTAACGGTTAATGAAAGATCATTTTCCACTTTTTCCAATTTGATGTTGGCATCAAGCTGAACCTCCACATTTTTTTCAAATGACCTCTTTGGTAAAAAATCAAAAATGTTATAGTTTCTAGCTTTTGAACTAATTTATAAGCTCGAGGCAATGGAAGATGGAGGCGCCTTTTTGCAAAGTCTCCTCGTATTCTGCAACAGGGTCCGAATCGATGGTGATCGCACCCCCAAGCTGAATGTTAATTTTGTCATCGGTAAAAACCAATGTACGAATAGCAATGTTAAAATCAAAATCAGAACCGTTAAAATACCCGATTGAGCCTGTATAAATTCCGCGTTTCCTTTTTTCTATTTTTTTGATGACGCGCATTGCCATTAGCTTTGGGCAACCGGTCACTGACCCGCCTGGAAAGCAGGCTTTTAAAAGATCGACAGGATGGATATGCTTCATCGGGTTAGACTGAATAATCGATAAAAGATGATACACGTTATGATAAGCTTCCAAATGTGAAATTTTTAGCGTTTTAACACTACCTGCCACACTTATCTTGCCAAGATCATTACGCATAAGGTCTGTGATCATCAAAAGCTCTGCATGATCTTTTGCTGAATTTAGCAAGCTTTCCTTATATTGCAAATCTTCTGATTCAGACTTTCCACGTGGAATTGTCCCTTTGATGGGTCTTGTTTCTAAAATATCTTTGTTTTTTCTTAAAAGACGTTCCGGTGATGATGAAACCAGCGTAAAATCTTTTAATTTAAAATATGCTGAAAAAGGAGCCGGATTCATCTGCATTAGCTTATAAAAAACTTCAAATGGGTTTCTTTTTCCAACTAAAACAATCTCATGAGATAAATTCACTTGATAAACATCCCCATTAAGAATCATTTCTTTAATAGCAGTTATTTTTTCTTGATAATTTTCTAAACTTGTCAGATTTTTTAAGACTTTTAACGGCTCATTGGATTGATCAAGTTTTTGAGTTTCGATTTCAGGTAGATTTTTTAAAAAGTTTTCAAAAAATGACTTAATCTGGAAATTTTCAACATATGCCCTATTCACTTCTGAAAGAGTATTAAGAGCTTTAGATTCGATTAGAATTTTTGATAAACCGGTTTGATGGTCAACGATCAAAATAAAAGCAGATTGCTGAAAATAGGCCTTAAAGTCGTTATTTACCTCTTTTAAGCCCATTTCATAATGCAAAAAACCGACCGTAAATGCATCTAGATTTATTTTTGATTTTAATACTTCCCAAGGATCCCTTTCACCTCTTATTTCAAAATGGTTAAAAGGAAAAAGAAAAAGGTAGGAGGTATTTGCAGAGTCATGGTCACCTCCTGAATAGAGTAGACAAGTTCCTTCTTCTTTAGCAAAAAAATTTGCCATCTTAAGAAGAGTCTTCTTGTCTATTAACGTTGTACTCCAATCTGAAAATTTCATGCCAATCTCTCTTGATTATACCAATAATATACTGGCGCTACTTGAAAAACGAAAATATAAACCTTTTTTTTCCTTTCGGTATATTTTCATTTTGGAGTCGAACGTTTGTTCACTCGTGAAATCAACTAAGATCATTCTCTTTCATGTTATGGTAGACGCAATCGACATCGTCTAGAGCATCAATCCACTCGATCAGCGCTAAATTTGACTTAACAGCCTCTTCACTGCATTCAACATAAGTTTTTGGAATCATGTCAAAAGAGGCTTCACCGCACTCAACCCCAAGTTTGATCAAAGCTTCTTTTACATTGTAAAGGCTGGTTGGCTCTGTGAATAGAATGTAGCCATCATCAGATACTTCATAATCTTCAGCACCGGCTTCAATTGCTACTAAAAAGAGTTCGTCTTCGCTAAGTTTACCCTTTGTAATTTCAATAATGCCTTTTTTATCAAAATTAAAACCTACAGAGCCAGGGGCTGCAACAGTGCCACCTCTTTTATTTGTCGCAATGCGCATATCTGAAGAAATACGATTTTTATTGTCCGTCATAATGTCAACAATGATGCCCACACCACCGTATCCATACAGCTCATAGCTTAGCTCAAAATAATCGGCTTGATCGGCACTCGATGCTTTTTTGATGTTACGATCTACAATATCGTTAGGAACGTTTGCTTCTTTTGCTTTTAAAAGGGCCATTTTTAAGCGCGCATTAGCTTTTACATCAGCTCCGCCAACTTTTACGGCACTAATGATTTCTTTAGCGATTCTAGAAAAGATTTTTCCTTTTTTGCTATCGGCTCTTTCTTTTCTATATTTAATATTTGCCCATTTACTGTGTCCTGCCATGAAATCCTCTTTAAGTGCAAAAAAAGTTTGCCTGATTTTCTTTAATCCATTTGTCAGCCAAATGAAAATATTTATATTGGGCTTCCATCTCTTTAAATTCTTTTGTGTGAACGCGGCTAATCCCTTTTTCATCAACATAAGCCGGGCATACATTATGAACCATTTCATGGTAGACCACATAGGAAACAATATAATCGGGAAAATTTGGACTATCGAGCATGCGATTGATTTTAATTAGCTTCAAGGGATCATGATAGAGGCCAAATGTGACACGCGAGCGATTATGTTGTCTTGATTTTCCAAACCATGTGATGGAAAGATCAAGTTGGTTATTAAAGTACTCTTTATTTAAATCGTCATAAATTTTTTGCAAATTATAAACATACCCTGTTTGATAGAGCTTTTGCTGATTTAAGCAAGTAGAGTAGTCAAGTTTCCTTAACCCATCTTCAATAAATGCTTTGACTTTTGGATGAATATTTTTATCTTCCTGCCGAATATAGCAGGCAAGCGATTGCATGATGTTTTGGGGGGCTTTCAAAAACATGCGGTGCAAAGAAACCTTGGTACAATCAGGCTCCCATTTTACGCTGAGCATGGTTGAGCGATTGTTGTTGATTTTAAGCTGTAATTTTTTTTTAGGATTTTCAAGCTCTTCTTGAAAAAATGCAATGCTCATGATAAATATAAAGTCTTATGTAAGTTTTTTGTTTAAAAGTAATTATTTGTCTAAAAATTTTTCCATAAAGACGCGGCCCACATAAATGGTTTTGCCGTCTTTGTCCTTTTCTTTAATCCAATCCGTTTGAATTCCAAACTGTTTAAATCCAAATCTTTCGTAAAGTCTTGTGGCAGGGTTTCCTTCATACACTTGCAGATGCAAAAGTTCAATTTTAAATGTTTCTTTTGCTAAGTGTATAAGATTTTTTAAAAGGGAAGTCCCGACCCCTTTTCCACGATATTTATCGCCAACAATAATTCCAAATTCACATTGATGGGCAATTTTTTTGTAGGGCTGCAAATATAAAGTTGCCAAACCCACAGGCTCATCATTAATCACCGCTGTTAAGCTGCATTTATAACGATAAAATCCCACCCATCTTCCGGCAGCATCATCAATTTCAACTTCATCTGCCATAGGAAACCATCTTCCGATGGAAGGATCCATCAGCCAAGACTTTAAGTATTTAACATCCGTCGGTTCCGTGTAGCGAATATTAAACTTAGGATTGATATTTATATCATTTTCCATTACCCAAACTCCTTTAAGTAGGAATTTACGAATTGATCGAGTTCCCCATCCATAACTGCCTCTACATTTCCTGTCTCATATTTGGTCCGCGTATCTTTCACAAGTGTGTAAGGCTGAAATACATAGTTCCTTACCTGACTGCCCCATGCAATTTCTTTTTTCTCGGGGCTTAAAGACTCAAGTTGCCTTTCCCGCTCTTTGACTGCCTGCTCATACAGCTTAGATCTTAGCATCTTATAACAAGTCTCTTTATTTTGCATCTGACTTCGCTCGTTTTGGCAAGATACTACAAATCCTGTCGGTAAGTGGGTAATACGAACGGCAGAATCTGTTTTGTTAACATGCTGACCACCGGCGCCTTGTGCTCTGTAGGTATCTATTCGCACATCGTCAGGTTTAATTTCAACGGTAATTTCATCGGTGATTTCAGGTGAAACATCGACAGAGGCAAAACTTGTATGGCGTTTGGCATTGCTATCAAATGGCGAAATCCGTACTAGGCGATGCACGCCTTTTTCAGCCTTAGCATAGCCGTAAGCAAATGAACCATCAATTTTTATAGTAACGCTTTTAATACCGCAAATATCGCCTTCGACAAAATCAAGAATTTCTACCTTCCAGCCTCTTTTTGTGGCCCATCTTTGGTACATGCGCGAAAGCATTTGTGCCCAATCGCAAGATTCTGTTCCGCCGGCCCCTGCATTTACGCTTAAATAACAATTTTTGTTATCAAGTTCCCCTGAAAGCATTTTGCGCACTTCCAATTCAGAGATACCCTTTTCAATAGCATCTAACTCGGCAAGAAGTTCCTTTAAGAAAGCTTCATCATTTTCTAAATAAGCATCGGCAAGTACACTTTTTAAATCCTCAAAACGTCTTTTCAGATCATTGTAAGGGACAAGCCAGGCTTTTAGGTCTTTACATTCTTCGATGGTTTGTGCAGCTTTTGTATTGTCATCCCAAAAGTTTTGCCTCTCCATTAATGTCTCAAGTTCTTTTAATCGTTTTTCTTTGCTGCTTAAGTCAAAGATACCTCAGCATTTCGGTCAGTTTTTGATCATTTAATTTCATGCGATTTTCAACTTCGTTATTCATTTCATGTCTCCCTTTTTATCACACATTTTAACCACCCATTAGTTAAAAGTCAATGAGTGCCATACACGTTTTTTCAAGATAATGCAGCCATTATCATCTATGACAGAATATTAAAGGTTGCAACAAAAGAAGTAATTAAGTATGATAAATGATCAGATTGAATTAAGTTAATTTAATTTGATAAAAATATTTATAACTTTAAAGGAGTCCTATGATCTCATCTATTAAAACTAATGTTTACAATACATTCTCTACAGTTGCAGCTAAAATTCAAGCAACATCTCTTTGGCAGCAATTACCTTCAAAATCAGCTGTTACAGCTGTAGCCTCTAATGTTCTTTTTAGCAAATACACACATGCTGTTATCGGCGTAGGTATTTTTTATGCAGCAGCAAAACGCGGCTTTTCTAATTACCAAAATTACATGAACAACCCAACTAAAGCTGTACAAGTTGTAGTTGCTAAAGATGAAAATGGCAAAGATAAAGACTATTCTATTGGAATTCGTGCGGAAAAAAATCATACTTTGAAAGGTAAAGTTTGTGCTGTAATTCTACCAAGCTTGATTGCAACTGCAGCTTTATCTGCTACAATTGCAAGCTTAATTTTACTACCATAAATTTTCTCTTTAGAACAGTGATAATCTTTTGATTGTCACTGTCTTTAAAAAAAATTTATAACTTAAAAGGAGTCCTATGATTTCGTCTATATCAGCTAATGCTTACAATGCATTTTCTACAATTTCAGCTAAAATTCAAGCAACTTCTCTTTGGAGCCAACTACCTGCAAAATCAACTGTTGCAAAGGTTGCGTTAATGCTTCTTATTGTCAACTACACAAATATTGCAGCTAAAATTCAGGCAACATCTCTTTGGAGTAAATTGCCTGCCAAATCTACAGTTACAGCTGTTGCATCAAATATTCTTTTTAGCAAATATACATATGCAGTGATTGGTGTAGGAATTTTTTGTGCAGCAGCAAAACGCGGCTCTTCTAATTACCAAAATTATGTCAATAATCCAACTAAAGCTGATAGGGAACTAACGACTATAAAATTGGACGCTAATGAAAAGCCTATTTTAGACGATAAAGGTTACTACGAATTAGAAAGAGAATTAATTCCTGCAGAAAACAACCATACTTTGAAAGGTAAAGTTTCTGCTGTAATTCTGCCGAGCTTGATTGCAACTGCAGCTTTATCTGCTACAATTGCAAGCTTAATTTTACTACCGTAAATTTTAAAAACAGTGAGTAACTAATCCTTACATAAGGACATCTTTTTCTTGACTTATTAAGTTAGCTGCGAAGCAGCGGAAGCGTGTAGCCGCGGGTGTAAACCCGCGGATTAATAACCTAAAAAAATAAGCCACGAATGTGGCGACAGGTAATATGAGTACATTTAACAAATTAGCATATTATCGGGAACATCATCAAACAAAAACATTTGAGCAAGACTACATCAAACTATTTAAATTACATTCCATATGGCATAAATGTTTTTTTGAAAAGGAATTTCATATTTAGTGCTGATTCTGTCGCCACCTTCGTGGCTAATTTTTTAGGGTGAATTAATCCGCGGGTTTACACCCGCGGCTACATGCTTTCGCTGCTTTGCAGCTACTAAAACTCAAGTCAAAAAAAAGATGTGTCCAATTGTAAGGGTTCATTTACTGTCTTTTCAAAACGATGCGGTCTTCATCATCAAAGGCATAAGACCAATATTCGGATTCGGAGTTTTTTTTTAAACTTTCAATTTTATAGTGAGGCTTGTTATTTTGCATTGTTACAATCATGCGTTGCCCGTCCATTACATCAAATTTCAAATTTCCATTAAATTCTACATTTTCAGCAACAAATTCTGAATGACCATGAAGATTAATTTTTAAAGATTCATGTCGTTTAATTTCATTTTTCCAATAATGGTTATCTGCCTCTCGATCAATCCCTAAATTTTTAACTTTTATATTTTTTAAACGACATTTTGAAATATTTTTTCCATATTGCAAAACCCCCTTTTCATCAACTGAGCCTAACACATGTTCTGCATGTATCATTAAACTTCCGTCAAGTTCAAGATTTTCCATGTCTAATTCAGCTATTTCTAATTGTAATTCACTATTTTTTTTAATTTGTCCTTTTCTTAATTTTTGGGCAATTATTGAAAAATTTGGACCAAGGGCAGGATGGTAGTTAACCATTAAGAATGGGCCTTCTGCTAGATAAATATCAGGATCAGAAAAAGAGGGAAGATTCATTTCACAACATTCTGAGAGAAGGAAATGAGAATTTTTTAACAGTGCATAGAAACTGGATTGTGGTGTTTCTTCGAAGCATTTAGTTGAATACGATTTTTTTGTAACAGCTATGGTTTTATTTCTTTCATTAAAAGTAATATAGCTACTTAAATTTTGGTACTCTTCTTCTTTTAATTGACCATCAAATGCATCGATGATTTCATCTGCAATATTTTGCATGGTAGACTCAAGACGAGAAACCTTTATTGATTTAAGCTGCCCTTGTCCATCAATAATTGGCAAGCTACACTTTAGGTTTACAAGCATTCCTGGAATGGGAAGTTTTTTGATCGCTTCATCAACTTTTAAAATATCGACAAATAAAATATTCGTATTGGCAGGAAACTTGGAAATTTTACCATTTCCCGATTCTGGTTGATCTTCAATGCCTTTTTTTACAAATTCGGTATATTCCACGTTTGTAATTTTATAGGCATAACCATTTTCTTTTTTGGTCTCAATTAAAACATCCATTCCTTCTGATGAGCCCACAAATCGATCGCAAGAGGCAAATCCGAAAACTTTATTTTCTTTAAATCCTGCTCCTATAAATCCAAGAAGTCCTGAATCGACGCCTGCAATTGGGTTATTAATTTGCCGGCTTAGCATTTTTGTTCTTCCATGCTGTTTAAACCAACTAAATATACCCATTTCAGAGCTAAGTTTCCAAATGACTCCATGACCGCTCGGTTTGCACATAAGCTTGGAATTTGCTTTTAACATCCAATCCCCATCAATAGTTACTACAGGTACCATGGGTTGTGTAAAGAGATGAAATGATTTAATTCCCCGATGAAACCAAGCCTTAGATTTACATAAAAGACGGATGTGCTCATCATTATTATTTTCATTGGAAGTCATCATCGCAATGGGTGTAAGAAGCTGTTTTCCTGTCAATTTAAAGTAAAGAAATTCACGCCCTTGCAAGTCTCTGACAAGAGCCTCAAGAAGAGAAAGCCCAAGAAAGGGAAGCTTTGCAACCGGCAAGGGCTCATTTGTAGCAGATGTTAGCTTAAGGCGCTCACCTGCACCACCAACCGGGTAAATTTCGCAAAGTTTGTCTAGATTTTCCAAACCCATTCTAATTAAGGCACGGGTAGACTTGGAATCAACGGCAAGATCAATCCCTTGAGGTTTTAAATATTTCTCATGCGATGATGAATGGTATTGAAGCTTTTCTTGATCTAAAATAAGTTTTAAAATGGTTATTTGATAAGAAATCAAACCGTGAGAAGAATCATAAAAATGATTGATTTCCAATAATGTTTCTAAAAAGTCTTTTTCAATTTTTTTATGACGAATCAAACTCAAAAGAATATTTTCTTGGGCGATTAGCACCAATGATTTTAGCATGATCTGCTCTTTTGGTTTTAATTCTTCAAAAAAACTTCTAAAATCTGGATGGGAAGAAAGAAATTTTTTAACTTCCGTCGTTTCATCAAAAAAATCAAGCTTATCCTTAAATGATTCAATTTTTTTTAGTTCTTCAAGATAGGATTCCAGATACATTATTTGATTTTCGAGCTTTATTGATCTTTGATTTGTATCCATGAAAAACCTATGAGTTAGGGTTAGCTGAAGGTAGCTTGCCATGAAATCACTCTTTTTAGCAAAGCATTTTCCTTATCCATATATGTTACTTAAAATTAACCTCTTATAATAGCTTTAAGAAGTTCTTTAAAGGTGTCCCTTAAAAAATGATCAATTCCCTCTAAAATCAAGTTGTAATAAATTCTTTTGACTATAAAATGCAAACAACGATAAAACAAGTATCATTACATGGTAATCGATCAAAAAAAAAAATATGATCGCTTTCTCTGCAATCATCTTAAATTTTAAAGAATAGGAGTGAATGATGACTAAAGAAGCTACAAAAGAAGCTACTAAAGAAAAAAAAACATCCGCCTTTATGAAGCCGGTTTCAGTTAGTGATACACTAGCGGAAGTTGTTGGTAAAGGGCCAATGCCCCGTACAGAAGTTACAAAAAAATTATGGGATTACATCAAGAAACACAAACTTCAAGATGTTAAAAACAAACGTAACATCAATCCAGATGCTAAACTTTCAAAAGTTTTAGGCTCGACCGATGCAATCGATATGTTTAAAATGACAAGCAAAATTTCAAAACATTTGAAAGATCCAGAACTTGCTTCTCGTTAATTCATCCCTCTAATCTTAAGGGGGATGCCATAATCCCCCTCTAATTCTAATCTTTTGCCATTTTTCACCACCAAGAACCCATACATACGCATTAAGCAAAGGCTTGAACAGCAATAAAGTGAACTTGACTTAAGGGCTTTTCGCTATGAAAAAAGGTGCGATTTATTTCGAAAAGAGCTATACTGGCTTCTATGATCAAAAGAAAAAAATACACAATGACAGAAATCCTCTGGGATCTTTGGTGCTGCATTTCGCTTGTGGGCATTTGGCCGCGCTTTATTGAGCCTAATCTGATTTGGCAAAGCAAGCTTGATCTAAACACTTCAAATGATGCTTTGGATGGCTTTAAAATTGTTCAGTTTACCGATCTTCATTTTAACTCCGAAATGAGTGACCGCTTTTTAGATAAACTTAAAAAAAATATTTTAAAAAATTCACCCGATCTGATTGTTTTTACAGGCGACTTCATTTGTTTTTCAAATCTTGAGGAAGAAAACAGATTAAAAAAATTTCTAAACAGTTTGCATGCCCCATTCGGCTGTTTTGCAATACTTGGCAATCATGACTATAAGGATTTTGTTTCGATCAATTCAAAAGGCGAATATGATGTTGTAAAAACAAAAGCTTCCACACTTGCAAGAGGTTTCAAAAGGCTTTTATCAAAATCTGTTACATTAAAGGGAATCAGCAGTGAGCTTGCAAAAAATACGAAATTTCATGAAAAGCTGCAGGGTTTATTAAAAGAAACTCCGTTTAAACTGCTTCATAATGAAAATAAAGTATTAGATATTGGACTCAATCTTTGTGGTCTTGGGGAATATAGCGTTGGAAAATGTCTTCCCGAGCAAGCTTTTGAAAAAATAGCCCCTCAATTTCCAACAATTGTTTTGACTCATAATCCGGACAGTGTGAAGTTATTAAAAAATTATCCTGCAGATCTTATTTTAAGCGGTCATACACATGGGGGACAAGTAAATCTTCCGGGGTTTAGAAAAAAATTTATCACCATGGAAAATAATCGCTTGGTGCGAGGATTGGTAAATTTTAGCGGAAAAAAAATTTATATCAATCGGGGCATTGGTAGTGTCATGAAATTTCGCTGGTTTGCAGTGCCTGAAATTTTAACAGTGACTTTTAAAACGGGAAAGAAAATCTGATGAAAGCAGTTAGTGTCCTATTGCTTGCCGGCGGAAAAGGCAGCAGAATGAAGTCCTCAATTCCTAAACAATATTTGATGTTAAGAGAAAAACCAATTGTTTGCTATAGCTATGAGCTGCTTTTAACTTTGCCAAATTTAAAGGAAATTATTGTTGTTTGTGAAAATGAATACCAATTTTTTTTTGATAATCCAACCCATATCCCCTTAAAGTTTGCACTTCCCGGCAAAAGAAGACAAGATTCAGTGTATAATGGTTTGCAAAAAGTCTCATATGATACCGACCTTGTTTGCATTCATGATGGTGCAAGACCTTTCTTGGACAAAACATTTGTATTGGAAGCCATTCATCAAGCATCCCTACATGGAGCCTCTACACTTGCTGTTCCTTTAAAAAACACGGTCAAGGAAGTGGACGAGCATGGCTTTGTCTTAAAAACATTAGATCGCACAAAGCTTTTTGAAATACAAACTCCACAAATCATCGAATACAAACTACTTAAAAGAGCCTTTTTACACAATCATGAAAATAATATCGATGTTACTGATGATACGATCCTTGTGGAACATCTTGATGAACCGGTTAAACTTGTTTTAAGCTCTTATCAAAACATAAAAATCACAACGCATGACGATTTAGAACTAGCTGAAAAGATTTTGGATAGTTTTTAATGGACAATTTGCATACTTACAAAATGACAATCAGCTACGATGGAACAAGCTACGCCGGTTGGCAATTTCAATTAAATGCCCTTTCTATTCAAGCAGTCATCCAAAACACGCTAGAGATGATTTTAAATGAGAAAATAACCATTCATGGCTCCGGCAGAACAGATACAGGCGTTCATGCTATTGGCCAAATTGCCCATTTTAAACATCATCAGATTCTTGAAAAAAAACGTTTTTTATATTCGATGAACTCTCTTTTACCAGACGACATCCGCATTAAAGACATTGAAGAAGTATCTTCAGATTTTCATGCGCGCTTTAAAACCAGAGGCAAAATTTACCACTATCACATCCATCTAGACCCTGTCTTTTGTCCGTTTACTGTTAAATATCGATGGCATTTGCATCATGCAGTGGATCTTGTAAAAATAAAAAAAGCTGCACAGTATTTTGTTGGTACGCACGATTTTACCTCATTTGCCAATAAGTCCAATTTTGGGTCGGCTTCAAAAGATGCTTTGCGTACCATTAAAAGAATTGATCTCGTTATGCAAGATGGAGGCTTTAGGCTGGAATTTGAAGGGGATGGTTTCCTTTATAAAATGGTGCGCAATTTAACAGGTTTCCTCGTCGATATAGGACGTGGCAAAAGGCAATATGAAGATATTGCTGCACTACTTGAGCAAAAAGATAGACGTAAGCTTAGCAAAACGGCCCCTCCACAAGGGCTCTTCCTCTGCCAAGTCCATTACTGATTTTTTAAACACGAAGACCGTTAGTTCAGAGGATTAGTGTGTCTTCTGTGATGGCGTTGAAGGAGGGGAAATGCTTGACTCCCTTTTCAATAAACGATGGGATTTCAGGGTAATTGGCTGAACAAATAAGTACAGGTGTTGCCCGAGTACCAAGTAAAGCCGTTAAACCTCTTGGAGTATCTTCAAAACCGATAATTGAATCGATGTTTTCACCAAATAATGAAATAGCTTTTAAATAACACTCTGAATTAGGCTTTGGATGCTTGTAGTCATGTCGTGTAATCCAATGAGGGATCGTATGCAATACAGGATTATTATCACGAGCCGCCTCAATTAACTCCAAAGGTGAATGTGTGACAACAACTCTTTGAATATCAGCCTCATCGAGTGCTTCTAAAAGCTCTTTAACACCCGGCATGAGCACGGCTTTACCCTGTTTTAGCAAATCGACAATAATATTTTTCTTTTCAAGGTAAAGAATATCCCAGGAAGGCTCTTTTTTGTGCAATTCAGGGAATTTTTGATAAAGCTCCCTTCCTAATATGTCTGCACTATAATGGGCTGATTGGCAATAACGCTCAAAAGTCCAATCAAGGTTGAATCCCCGATTGGAACACATGATCTTATAGGCTTGAAAATGCAATTCTTCAGTATTGACGAGCAGTCCATCAAAATCAAATAAAAAAAGTTTAAACTTATTAATCCAACGCATATTGCTTTTTAATCCCACTTTTATCAAACTCTTAAAATATGTACACTTTACTTAAAATTATTCTTTTACTTCTTTTGTCAGGATGCTCCTCATCAAGTGATGAACAACCTCGACAACCAAATCAGAAGGCTGAATTTATCTACCGGGTTCATAACGAACATCATTTCCCAATCGAAATTCCAAAACTGCAAAAGCAAACCCCTTATTCTTGGGAAAGAGGAATGAATGGCAATTTTCCAAGAATCACTAAGGAATATTTTCGATGCAAAGGCAGCAGTCTTAACCCTGTCAGAAGCCATTTAGCAAAAGAGTCGCTTGAGCGTTTCTACGATTGCGGCGGCTCATCAAAACATTCCTTACCTTTAAGGGACGGCAAAGAATTTATCTACCCTATTTTAATCGATCTGTTAAATTATATCCAAACGAAAACAGAAAAACGTGTAGTTATTACCTGCGGTCACAGATGTCCAGAACATAATTCCTATTCAGACCCTTCAATTTCCAATCAATATTCAAAACATATGATTGGGGCGGAAGTTTCATTTTATGTGCAAGGAATGGAAGAATTATCTGAAAAAATCATTCAACTTTGCCAAGATTTTTATAAAACCAACCCCGATTACTCAAATAAAAAAGAGTATACAGAATTTAAAGTTTACGAGAAAGAGGATACCTACGTTTCTACCCCACCAGTTTATAACAAAGAAATTTATATTAAGTTGTATAAAAAAAAGGAAGGTCGCGACTTTGACAATCGACACCCCTACCCTTACATCAGTATACAAGTTCGCCATGACAGGGAAAAAGATGAACGCGTCATCTACTCATGGAAAGAGGCCAATCAAAATTATTTACGCAAATAAGGCTTGCAAAAAACTTACCTATATTTTATATTCTCCCTTCACTTCATCTTATGCCGATGTGGCGAAATGGTAGACGCGGTAGACTCAAAATCTTCTTTGGGCAACCAAGTGCTGGTTCGAGTCCGGTCATCGGCACACTAAACCGAATAGTTTTAACTATTCGG
>Ga0335395_10000881_pt1 | contig 18973 bp, 10 predicted proteins | sample MAT02_FD_205744 | JGI IMG/M metagenome (GOLD analysis project Ga0335395, IMG submission 205744) | Freshwater microbial communities from Lake Fryxell liftoff mats and glacier meltwater in Antarctica - MAT-02 (spades assembly) (version 2) ...
GATTAAAGATATAGATCGATCGCCTTTTGAAGGATTGGGCAAACCTGAACCTCTGAAATACGAGTTAAGTGGTTTTTGGTCGCGGCGCATTGATAACGAACATCGTTTGGTTTACCAAGTTACGGAGATCGAAATTGCGATCGCAGCTTGTAAGTATCATTATAGTGAATAGTATATTTGATGGCTCTGAACGCGGGCCGTCAGCAAGCGGGTTTTTCCCTTGAATACTTCGTTACACCTCGTAGAAGTAGTCAAAAACCCGGTTTCTTTCGTATCTATGTCTAACTCCAGACAGTAAACTCAGGACTCTTCAGAAGACTTTAGCAGTGAGGCGGGGATTTAAACAAGAGCCGGATTTGAAGCTTTAAGGATCGAAAACTTAATAACTTAAGCACCTCCTACAGTCCTCTCTCTTGTAAGTTGCGAGATCGAACTTCTGAGGCGGTAATACTTCAACAGCATTACTTTTAGCTACTTACTAGAGCAGGGCATAACATTGGTGTCAACTAAAGTACCGCAGCACTTTAAGATCGTATAGACTTACAGTTAATTTGGCGATCGCCTACTCAAGGCGATCGCCATTATTCGAGTAATAATACTTAGCAAACGCTAATTGGGCGATCGGTATGTTTTAATTTATATTTGAGCAAAATCCAAACAAACCCAGCCATGAGTCCTAAATCAATAGCCGTAATCAACTTTAAAGGCGGTGTCGGAAAGACTACCGTCACTTGGAGTCTGGGAAATATTATATCCCAAGGAACAGACTTAGAAGTCCTGATGTTAGACCTAGACCCGCAAATGTCCCTCACAGAGGCGATCGGGCTTAACGAAAATACGGGTCATTTAGATGACAAATTTGGTAAGTGGTACGAAAAATCTCTCAAGCATAGACTTACAATTTACGACGCTCTAGAAGTCTTTAAAAAAGCCGGACAGAATTTTAAATTTCCCGTTGGTTTCGACACCATTTATCAGATTGACGAACAGTTGCATTTTGTCCCTTCAGTTGAAGAATTGTATTGGTTAGATATCGATGGATTTGATGGAAAAAGTGTTAAAGACTTCATCCGCAGATTCATCGGCAAAATCGCCAACTCTGCCAATCTCCCCAAATACGACTTGATGCTTTTTGACTGTTCGCCTTCCTTCAGTCTCCTCACCTACAGCGTACTCTCTTGCTGCGACTTAATATTAATTCCCGTCAATCCCGATTATTTTGGTTCTAGGGGATTGAGTTTAGTTTTAAACTCGCTCCAGAAACGGATTGAGCCTTATCCGTTTCCCAAGATAGCAGTCTTTATGAATAAAGCTAAAACCTATGGAGGATTGCTGACAAATGAAGTTCAGTTTTACATGAGAGAAGTAAAGAGACTTTGCGATGAGATATCAAAAGATAATAACATAGAAGTTAGATTTTTAGAATCGACGATTCGCGAAAGCGTCGGGCTAAAACGGGCGATTAATGAGGGAGAACTGCCGCGAGAATTAGTTAGAGAATTTGAAAAACTATGGCGCGAGTGTGAGGAGTATCTGAAATGAGTAAAAAAGAAATTTTGGCTGCTTCCGAACAAGAAAGCGGGGGGTTAGTTGAGGAAATTGGCGAACTTAAGGAAATCTTGCGGGACGTTGCTCGAAAATTAACCCGGCTTGAGACTCAAGTCAAGCGGGGAGTGATTTATGCGGGCTCAAAAACTTCGGATATTCCCAGGGGTGCTGATGTTAATAAACCTGCTAATTTATCGGCTGCCAATGTTCTAGAAGTTTATGAAGAACTGCGTTTACAAGCTAAGAATGGTAATGAAGAAGAGGTGAGGCAAAAGTTATTGGCAATGAGTGCAACTGACTTGAACTTGATGTGTTGCGAGTTAGGGATGCCACCCAGCAGCAAGAATCCGTCCCGCAAAAAAATGTTCGAGCTAATTATTGGCAGAATTAAACAGAGTTTGAGGCTATCAAGACATATCGACAGACAAACACTTTAAAAATTAGCAGATGAATCGATAAAATGCGTTTTAACTTGCATTTCCCGCTGCGATATGGAACAGGCAAGATGCCCGTTCCACAAAAGCCTGTTCCACAAGAGTTGAAGTTGAGTGTGGTGTGGGCATCTTGGCCGCCCCTGAAAAGCTTGTTGCAAATTCTGCAACTTTTCAGCTTCCATAAATTATGGCCGATAAGTGCGATCGCCCTAATCACCCTAACACTCGCAATCACCTTGTTTTCGAGCCTTCACAGCCCTCCGATAATCGCAGCCCAAAAACCAAGCATACTGGCATTTACAGCCCTTCAAAGGCGCGGCAGCGAGGTGAGAAACAGTTTATTTGCGGTCAACGCTACCAATTCTGCTCGCCGCGAACTTGCACCCAACATAGATGTTAGTTATACCCTAGCTTGGTCGCCCAAGGGCGATCGACTAGCTTTCGTTAGCGGAGACACCGACATTTATACAGTCAAGGCTGACGGTTCCGGGCTAACTAAACAGTTTGCTGGGGAGTCTTGCAAAGCAACTAATTTTGAAATAGTTTGGTTTTCCAACAGCCAAAAACTTGTTTTTGCCCGTTCTTGCGACGGTTTTACCTCAGATTCTCCCGGCAGTCAATCACTTTATACAAGCGACACTTCGGGTATTAAAGGAACTAAATTAGTTCGGAATTGGGAATTAGGAGGACGACCGGCTAAAACAGAAATTTCATCGGAATTTTACATTTCACCCGACGGCCAGCAGGTAGCATTTATCAAGGATAAAAATATCTACAAAATGAATTCCGACGGTTCGGGCCTGACCAAACTAACTAAAAGTCCCGGCGAATATATATCTGGCGGCAGTCAACTTGTTTGGTCGCCCGATCGCACAAAAATTGCTTTCCTGTTCGGCGCTTATCCGAAACAGCAAATTTACACAATTAATGCCGATGGAACCAACCTCAAAAATTTGACAAACAACCCGCAAAATGAGGTTTACAACGTCAATATGTTTTGGTCGCCCGACAGCAGCGGCATTGCTTACTATGAGGGCAAAGCGGGCGATTTGAGCGGGGAAAAGCAGGATATTTATGCGATCGACATTAACCGGGGGACAGCCAAGAACCTCACCCAAAAACCCAGAAACTACGACGAAATTTCGTGGTCGCCGGATGGCAAATTTATTGCTTTCGTCGCTGGAGAGTTCAATAATCAAAAACTCTACACAATCAATGCTGACGGGAAGCAGCTAAATCAACTAGCTCCCCGGCTAAAACTGTCAGGAATTTCAGAATTAGCTTGGTCTACTGACAGCCAGCAAATCGCTTTTATATTTAACGAAATCCCAGGATACAAAAGCAACTTGTATGTAATTAATTGCGACGGTTCGGCATTGACTAAATTGACTAATGACAAAGATTTGAATGCTAGCGATCCGGTTTGGCAACCGCAGTAAAGTTAAGAGCCACAATATGCTGTATGGGTTGATTTTAGCACAGATAACCCAGAACGGCGGGCTATCTTTGCATCGCCTTGGAGCGAAAGCAGGTTACTGAACAAGAAAGACTCCACCAAACTCAACACTCAAAACTCTTCTCAAATTGGGGAAGATGCAATAATTTTTTTCTCCTTTAATGGCTGGTGAACTTGCAATTCATTTGACTCAACTTCCTGGTGTTTTTCATCCTGCACCTGTTTATCAATTTTGGGCAACTTTAAAATCGCCCCAGCTAAAACCCAATAATACACGGACACTGGATCTACATCCAGCGGATAGTATTGAGTATTGATCGTAATAAATGCAACAAACACCCAAAAACTAGCTCCGTAACTCCGCAAACTTTTGTCCTTGACTGATCGGTAAGCTCTAAAAGTTAGAAAAGCTAAGTGTAAAAGCATGATTTGAAAAGCAATCATTCCCGGATAACCTAGTTCGTATATCAACTTAGGTTGGAAAGTTTCAATTAGCTGCGTGGCACCAAATATTCGCGTTGAATTAGTCGCTCGTCCCACACCTCTACCGAGAGGTTTGTCAATGATAAAATTGTTGCTCTGCTCGAACTGATTAAAGAGAAACTGCTGGGGCGGTGCAGCATTCCAGCGACTAATAAAACTCTCCCACCGCTGCTCGATAATTCCCGGGTTAATAGCTGCACCGACAAACAGCAGAATCGCCAGTCCGGCACCGATGGGAATAAATCGTTTTAAATTAACTAATTGACCGGTGAGAACTAGCAGGATTGCTGTAGCAAGGGGAACCATAACTAAAGCAGCTCTTTGACCGGAAATAACTGCATTGGCAAATACTAATGCCATGGCAAATAAACCGATAACTCGCCACCAGAATGAAGGATCGCAAAAGGCAGAGGCAAAGCTTAAAAAAGCATTAGAAATTAAAAACCACGCCCACTGCCAAGGCGCGACAAAAGTTCCCGGCAAGCGGACAAACTTGACTTCTGGACTGAACACCAAAGAACCGCCGACAAAACATCTAGCTTCCAGCGTTGCTTTATATAATTCTGCTCCGGTCATTCCTCTGGTTCCCGCACACTTTCCACTTTGCAGCAACAGGTACTGAATCAAACCGAGAAGGCAGCAAACGATCGCCAAAACGATGTGCATTCGACTAAAAAATACCAAATCCTTCTTAGTGCGGAGCAGATAATAGGTACAAGCAATCAGCGGTATGTAACCTATCAATACTTTTAAGCCGAGAATTCCTTGCAGAATTGGTTTGTCGCCCGCCCTAGGGTTGAGCTGCATCTCCCCGTTCACAAAAATTAAAGTCAGGATTGCCATCATCAACAGGATGCTGAAGGTAGAAAGCATTTTTTTGGGAATGAACAGGGGCAACTGTTTCTTTTTGCAGCTTTGAATTAGGGCGATGAGAGCTGGTATGTAGAAAGCATCTTTGGCTACTTGAAATGCAGCATTGCCGCCACCAATTGCGTAAGTAATTGTACCACTGAAAGGCAGGTAAATTAGAAAAGTCCACAAAGCTTGACGGGGGTATTTGTAGGAAAGCAGCAAGATGGCTGCGGCTGCGCCTCCTGCAATAGCAATCTTAGGGCCGGCTACGAACAACAGGGGAATGCTGAGAGCAACGGTGACTAAGCAGCTTATGGCGATCGCCTGCACCACTTCATTGCGCTTTTCTGAAATTTTGCGTTTTTGTGCAGCTACTTCTTTTTTGCTTAGCGCTGTTGTTTTTTCGCTGTGCTTGTGTTTGGATTTCTTGGATTTGCGCTTGGTTTTCAACATATAGCAGAAGGAAGAAGGAAGAGGGAAGAGGGAAGAGGGAAGAGGGAAGAAGGAAGAGGGAAGAGGGAAGAGGGAAGAGGGAAGAGGGAAGAGGGAAGAGGGAAGAAGGAAGAGGGAAGAAGGAAGAGGGAAGAGGGATTTAGTTGCCTAAGAGAGAAAGAAGAAGTAATCGACCCCTTATGTTTGTGCAATTAAGAACGTCCTCCCGTGAGGGCAGTTCCTATAATTTTATAAGGCACTTATGTTGAAGGCGGAAGACACTCTGATGTAGAATGCTGGAGATGTAGAAGGTAGAAGACAGAAGGAAGATAAGCGAAAAGATTTCGGCAGATGTGGTTACTTATTTTTAAAGTCAAGATCAGAAAAAGTCTCGATCGAGATTGTGGCTGTGACGCGGACACAAATTACACGGGCGACCTTGTAGAATATAACTGCTGCATCTATAATGTACAAAAATGTACAAATCTCGAAAAAATAATTTTAATGTAGCGGTGAATATGAAATTAACAAAATTTGTATCGATCGGCATTGCCCTATTTTTAGGAGCAAGCGGGAGCATATTATCTAGCAGCAGTAGAGCATTAGGGGCCGAAAAAGTTGTCCTCACATTTGGCCCGATCAGACAAGCCATCAATATCAGCGACTTAGAAGACTTTGCTAAAAACGGCACGACGACGCCAACCCTCCAACAAATTATCCGGGTTTCCAAAATGGACGCGCAAATACTGCGGGGGTTCATGGGTTTAGAAATTGGTTTAAAGCCTGCTAATCTGGCTAGGGTGGTTTACAGCACCCCAGGAGAAAAAATCACTGACGACATCGGTCAAGCAATTCGGACTCAGCGCCGCACAGAAAGCGGGAAAGCTCTGCGGGCAGCAGTGATCCTGGCATCCGGGGATGACGGTAAGGTATCGCTGCTGGAAATCCTGAAAAAGTATCCTCTCAACGAGGTTTACGTAGATGTTGCCAGCCTTCGCACCGCTGTTGGGAAAGTTCAGAGTATAGCTGGAACTCTGCAAAGCCTGCTTCAAGATGTGATGCGATCGACAACTCGCACAACTGAAACAACTCGCACCGAAAGTCCGATCGAACCTCGCCGCCGCGTTGCGCCAACAACCCCCCCTCCAGCGCGCCGCGTCACTGCACCCTTACCAGCACCAGCACCGCAGCCTGCGAGACCCGTTAGAGGACTCTGGTAAGAAAATCATCAATCTGTCGCAAGGGCGGGTGAGTACCAGCAGTTGTGGCATCCCACAGACAATTTTGAGACAAAACCAGCCCCCGCCCTACTCCTGCTTTTATTGCCTTCTTCCTTCTTCCCTCTTCCTTCTTCCTTCTTCCTTCGACTGATAACTCCCAAAGCAATCAATTTTTCTTGAGCAATTTTTTGAGCAACTTAGGAATCTCCGAAGGTCGAGCCGCCACAGGTATGTCCGCCTCTTCAAAGGCAGCCATTTTGTTTGGGGCCGTAACTCCAAAGGCTTTCTGGGCAGCAGCCCGAGAACTGATCAGGATGCCGGCGTGACCCAAAGACGGGCCTTTGGGAGCGTAGCGGCCGGCCAGATAAGCAACCACGGGTTTGTCGATCGCCGAAGCGATGTAAGAAGCAGCAGCTTGTTCACTCCAACCCCCAACTTCCCCAATCAAAACCATCGCCTCCGTACTATCATCTTCATCCAAAAGTTGCAGCCACTGCATAAAAGAAGAACCGACAATCGCGTCGCAGCCAATACAAACCGCCATCGACTGTCCCAACCCAGCCTCCGTTAGTTCTAGGGCAACTTCGTAAGTCAAAGTGCTGCTGCGGCTGATCACTCCCACCGGGCCGGGAGTGTAAAATTCCTTGGGGTGAGTTCCCAGCAGCAGTTTGTCGGGCACAATAATCCCCGGACTGTTGGGCCCGATCACCAAAGTTTCGGTGGCCTCTGCTTTTCTGACTAAGCGCACCATATCCAGAGGAGGCACTCCCCCAGTGACGATCGCGATTTGCCGAATTCCTCCGGCGATCGCTTCTAGAGCCGCATCCAGCACCGAGTAAGCGTCTACCAAAATTACCGCAGTGTCAACGTGACCCACTGCCGCCACTGCTTGTTCTACCAAATCAAAAATCGGAATTCCCTCCACTTCCAGCCCCCCCCGACCGGGACTAACACCGGCGACTACATTCGTGCCGTATGCTTTCATCATCAGGGCGGCGCGGGTGGACGCGGGAGATTCTGTAATGCCCTGTACTAGGACTTTGCTTTCAGGAGTTAAATTCATTTTTTCCCACTTGACACTCGATCTGTAAAAAGCAGAAGGCCTTCATCTGTACAGAAATCTCGTTTTTTGCCGATCGACTGCCGCTACTTGGCGGAGGATACAGAAGCGGCCGCGGCCTCATCCAAAGTGCTAGCTAGCTGCACCGGCAACTGTCCCAAACGCTTTTTAACAGCATCAGCATCGATCTCTACCAGCCGGAGCACAACTTGGATGTGGCGGTTAGCGCGAGCTTTCCGTTCCAAATACCCCGCTACTGCGGCGATGATTTCCTCGCTCTTGGAGGCGCTGCCCAAAATATTTACAAGTATCACCTTAACGTTTTTATCCTGAGCGACTAACTCCAGACCCAACTCCGCGCGATCGCGCAGGGCATTGGCTGCATAGTAGCGGTCTAGGGAACCAATATTCACAAAATTAGCTGGTTTTCCTCCTTGGTGGGTTACAGCATCTAGAGTTGCCATTGTCAGGCCCACTCCGTTGCACAAAATCGCGATATTCCCGTCTAGTTCGATTAGTTGCAGGGATTCGGAATTCGAGATTGGGGATTTAGATTTGGGGTCAAACTCCGGCGACTGCTGAACCTTGGACTGGGAATGGGGGCGATCGCCCCCAGCATGGGGACTTCTCCTTTCCCGTGCCAACCCGCTGCTTTGCCTCTTCCCTGAGAGTGTGGCCAAATCTGGATGCCGCCCCAAGGCATCGTCGTTGGCGGTGACTTTACCGTCTAAAGCCATTACCTCTCCCGTCGGACTGATGCCGAGAGGATTGATTTCCACTAGATCTAAATCTTTTTCGACAAACAGCCGGTACATTTTTTCGACAATGGTGCTCACCGATTGAATCAAGTCTCCCTGCAATCCCATTTTCAGCGTGAGACGCCTCGCGTAGAATGGGGAAAATTCTTGATCTACGGCAACTTGCTGCATTTGCTCGATCGACCCTTCGACATCCATACCTCCTTGTCTCGAACCCAGAAGCACCGGGCGGCGGGCTACGGGGTCTAGGAGTACCGCTAAGTACAATTCTTGGTCAGCGTTGTACTTTGCTTCTGCCAGCAGGACTTGGGGATATTCATCCTCGATCGGCAAATTAAAAATTGTTTGAGCGGCTGCTACTGCATCGATCGTATTTTCCACAAACTTGATACCGCCCGCCCTGCCCCGTCCCCCAGCCCGCACTTGCGATTTGAGTACAACGGGGTAAGGAATTTTCAGTCCTTTGAGGTCGGCGGGATTGTCAATCCGCTGCGACGGCAAAATCGGAATTGCCATCTGGCGAAATAAAGATTTAGCTTGGTACTCTAACAAATCCATTATCAATTACGGGTGACGGGTAGTTGGCAACAAGCAATTCGTCCTAATTGGCAATTCATAATTAATAGATAGTAATTGGTTTTTTGTCAAGTTAAAAGTTAAAAATTATACCTTTTACCTTTTATCTTTTAATTTTAGACTTTTGTATTGCCGATTACTTATTCGTTATTACCGCTCGCCGATGATTTATCACCTCATCTGTTTCGCAGTGTTTTCTCGGAGAATTGCCCAATTTTATTGTGGCTCTGATTGAGACATATTTGGTCATCAATTGATGGATTTTTTTTCTTCTAAAATCTTCGGACTTTTGACAATACTGTTCCGAAATATTTCTGCTAGCTAATTATCAATTGATGCTAAGTAAATCACCTAATTAAACCTCAAATACGGCTCGCGTTCAAGCTTGCCGTGTATGTCTTCTCCCTTCTTCCTGATGACTAATGACTTCTTCCCTTTTCCATCTTCCTTCGGTCAACTGTCAACTGTCAACTGTCAACTGTCAACTGTCAACTGTCAACTTAGCAGCGCCTTGATGGACGGTTTTGACCCATTTGAGCCGCTTGGGCCGTACCGCAATCCGAGCCGTCACAGTCCCTACCAGCAGCCAGTGGAACATATACACAGTACCCCGCAGCGTTTGCAGCAAGGTGACAAAAACTCGCCTTACGTCAAATTTGGTCTCTTTGCGAGTGCGGCGCAAACCGACAAACATTCCCACCACTGACAAAGTAAGGGTCATAAAAGTTAGGGGACTGGCTAGAGGCATCCGGCGCAGCGCAATTGACATCAAAAAGTCGGGTAGCGCTACTGTGGGCAAGAAATATTGAGATACCCAAAATCCAAATAAATCCCAAGTTTTCCCAGTTCCCATGCGGTTCCGAACAATTAGCCGCCAGTAGTCAAGATAACGCTGATAGCCACCTTCTGCCCAGCGATTGCGCTGGTGCCACAGGGCGCGAGCGTTAGTGACTCCTTCTTCTGACACGGCTGGGAAAGCGAGAAATTCAATGTCCCATCGGTTTAGGTGCAGCCTCACTGTCAAATCCAGGTCATCGGTAATCGTCTCCTCGTTCCAGCCTCCGCAGCTTTCCAAGGCGGTGCGACGCATGAATTGGCCGTTACCGCGCAATTCTCCAATGCCGCCGATCGCAATCCGCTGCTGTTGGAAAAAACTGTCGAGAGCCATTTCTGCTTCTTGACCGCGAGTCCACAAATTTACCGAAGCATTGGCGATCGCTTTTCTGACTTGCACAGCCCCTACCTGTTCTCGATCGAACACTGGCAGCACCCGGCGCAGCAAATCCGGCGTTACCGTCGCGTCGGCGTCAAATATTCCGACAAATTCCCCGCGAGTCAGCGGTAACACTTGATTCAGGGCTCCCGACTTCCCGCCGCTGGCATTTGCTCCTCTGCGAAATATTTTGAGCTGGGGGTACTTTTTGGTTAGCTGTTCCAATACTAGCGGCGTGGCGTCGCTGCTGTGATCGTCGATCGCCCAAACTTCGTAGCGGTCGATCGGATAATCTACATTGCAGATGGATTCTACGAATCGGGCAATCACCGCTTCCTCATTTTTCGCCGCCACCAGCAGCGACACGTAAGGCCAATCCTCTCGACTTTCATCGGCAAGAGGCGGCAGTGCGGGCTTGGGCTGGGCAAACAAAACTCGAAATGCGTGCATCCACAGCAGTCCCGTCAACCCCCACACTACCCACGCACCCCAAGAAATCAAATGCAGGGCGATCGTGCCGGCCCAAATCGCAGTCAGCACTGCTGCGGCTTTTCCGCGGCGTCCCCGGTACAGATTTTGAGGAAAAGAGGGAGTTCCCGGCACAGACACCGCCACCGGGAGATCTGATGAAGTTTCCGCGTCAAACACCCTGTCGCCAATGTCTGGTATAGCAAATACTTTGCTGAGCTTCGAGTTCGAGGTCAAACTCTTGAGCTCTTCTTGAGCTAAATCAGAGATGTCCAAGTTAAGCTCGCTGCGAGCGTCGTTTTCTGGCCAAGAACTCTCCTGCATAGGTTACTTGATTCAACCACCAATAGTTTTTGATTTTAGATATAAGCATCTACTGTATCAGTTTCTGGGCTTTTGTCGAAAGCGGACGGGAGGACAACCAGCGGGTTCGGTGCTTGTACGGCCCTGGTAAACCGGCACTGCATAGAGTATTTGGGTTGACTTTTGCTTGCGATCGACCAGGAATATCTGCTAGTTTTTTCAGGGGATCTAAACTATCTGTTAGTAATAATTGTCTGAGGTGGAAATATGTCTATTCCTCAACTCAAGCCAGCCGATGACAAAGAAGTGAAAGTCTACGCGCCTTTCTGTCAAGAGCCCAGGCGCAAGTTTTTGCCGCACGCTATTGGCCTCTACAAGCTCAAAAGCTTGGAGGGGGCAAGAAAAATTGACGGCGGGGAGAGCGTGCCGTTTGTCGCTAGTTGGAATATCTCGTCGCTGCCGATCGACTTAACCCGCTGTCGGGTGTTGTTTGACGGCAATGCTGAACTCAGCTACGAAGTGACTATGCAAAGCTCTGAGTTTGTTAGTTGCTTAATTGAGGTACTCCTGACTTTTCAGCGAACTCGTACTGTCGATTTTTCTAAAACGTTTTACCGCAAGCTGATGCGAATGGATGAATAACTTTCACCGCAGGCGCACTCCCAAAAGTCCGCAATTGACAATCAAGCAATTTAATCCGGGGCCCCCGGATTGATTCGTGGAGCGAGAAAAAAGCTCCGAATCCCGATCGCCAGCCCCCGGATCAGTGGGGTCGCTTTCTTCAATTCTTTAATCTAAAATCGATTGACGGGCGCTATAACTGGCGCACCAATAGTGTAACGCCTCGATGGCAACATTACATGATTGGTGCGCCAGTCCTATTTGAGAAGCCCAATAGTAACTGAGTTCTTGACATTATTTTCAAGAATCCCTTTGGGCGCGAGCACTTATTCCCACCGCTTGCAGGAAACCTACAGCAGTTTTCCGTTGATCGCGATACAGATCGTAGGGACTCAGGCTTTGTCTGAGTCCTTACCTGTATTTCATCCTATTGAACACTGCTGTATTTGTTGTGGAACAAGCGCAAAAGCCTGTTTCCGACATTGGTGCAAAATTTGAGGCAAGACACATTTCCCCCACAAAACTCCGAACTTTTTCTAGGTATTAATATTTGTAAATATTTAAGTAAGATTACTGACGTATTTGACGCTCAGAGCCAAACTAGGATTAGTTAATTTCTCAACACTTCAGACAGTTTTTGATTGCCAACCGTAGAATCAGGGTGTCAGGGCGATTGGGCGATCGAGCTGCCAAGGGACAATCAATGGTTTCAGACTACCACCTAAAAACTGTCCCGACTATTAAGTTCTCATAAAACCGATTAAATCATCAAACCTGTCTTCAGCAAGTAATTTTAACGAATATTGCGATCGAAGGGATTTAATATAAGTCCTGATTTTTGGATCGGGGGGATAGGAGACAAGTTCTCAACCGCCATTGTGGCGATCGTATTGTCATGCTCAAATTTTGCAAGTAAGCGGCCGAAAGCCGAATTAAATTATAGCAATTCCTTTTAGCCACTATCTAGCAAACACTTAAGTAGCAAAACGCCAAACATCAGTTATTTTAATTACTTTTAAGTAATTTTGAGTAAGTAGAATAACTGAGAGAACGCTACAGATGAGGTATGATAGCGACAGATTAAAACCTACCAATTTTTGTAAGAGGTATATTATGACTCTGATAACTAAGGATCTCAATAGTGGTCTGACTAAAGAGCAACTTGCCCAATTTATTATTGGGGACGCAGGCTCAGTCGTTGCTGGTAGTGTGAACTTTATCGGTGATAATCGGGCGGTTGGGACTTTTGGCGGCGGGATTTCAGAACAGATCAATGTCGAAGCAGGTGTTATCTTCAGCACTGGAGATATCGCGAGTGCTAACGGCCCCAATAATAATGATAGTACAGGCACAACTTTTAATAAAGCGGCTGATGTCGATCTAAACGCGCTGATCGCTGCCACAGGTAATACCACTAATGATGCTGCCGTCTTAGAGTTTGATTTTATACCTAAGCAGAGCCAGTTTGCTATAGAATACGTCTTTGCTTCTGAGGAGTACAACAAATACATAGGCCAATATAACGATGTATTTGGCTTTTTCGTGAATGGGGTAAATACTCCTCTGGTTCCAGGGACAAACCAACCGGTTTCTATCGATACTATCAATGGAACCAAAAACAAAGCGTTTTTCTTTAACAACGATTTTAGTGAACTCGGCCCTATAACACCTTATCAAACAGCATTTAATGGTTTTACAGCAGTATTAACTGCTCAAGGAGCAGTCATCCCAAATGTCCCGAATCGTTTAAAGTTAGCGATCGCAGACACTAAAGATTTTACCTTGGATTCAGCAGTTTTTATCAGCGCTCTTCCCCTCTTCAACTTCTCCCAACCCACTTATCAAGTCAAGGAAGATGGAACAGTTGTGGGAGCAACAATCACCATCAACCGCAGTGGCATTACTAACGGGACTTCCCAGGTAGACGTGAAATTCAGCAATGGTAGTGCTACAGGCGGGGCTACCTTGGGATTAGGAGTAGATTTCGTTTTCACGACCCAAACTGTCAGCTTTGCCGCCAATGAAGCCACTGGTAGTATTAGCATTCCTATCAACAATGACAGCTTAGTTGAACCTACAGAAAACCTTACCCTTACTTTAGGTAATCCTCAAAACGGCATAATTGGCATCACCCAGAATGCTGCCACTTTGGAGATTCTCGACGACAATGATACCGCAGGCATCATAATCACCTCAACAGCGGGTGCGGATGTCGCAGAAGGCGGTACTTCAGACACATATACAGTCGTACTCCAAAGCCAGCCTAGTGACCTTGTAATCGTCACTGTTGACCCTGATACCCAGACAGACTTGGGAGCGGGTACTGGTGTCCCTCTCACCCTCAACTTTACCCCCAACAACTGGAATGTGCCGCAAACTGTTACGATCGAGGCAGTGGACGATCAAGTAGCGGAAGCATCTCCTCACACTAGCGCGATCGCGCACACAGCCAGCAGTGTAGACCCCAATTACGACGGTGCTGCTGTCCCAATTACCATCGATGGTACTGTGACCGCTACCCTCACCGCTAACATTACCGACAACGACACGCCACAGGTAAAAATTACCGAAACTGGCGGCACCACCAAAATCGGCGAAGGTGGGGCTACGGATAGCTATACGGCGGTATTGACCAGCCAGCCTGTGGCCGATGTTACTGTTACCGCCTCGCCAGACGCCCAAAGCGACGTGGGGACTGGAGGCGGAAACCCGATCGCTCTTTCCTTTACTCCCAACAACTGGAACGTGCCTCAACTGGTCACTGTTCAAGCCGTGGACGATGGTGTAGCTCAAGGCACGCGCTCCAGTACGATCGCCCACCAAGTCACCAGTACAGACCCGAAATACAGCCTGATTGCTACTGCCTCGGTTGTTCCCCAAATTACCGACAACGATACCGCCGGAGTCACAATTACTCCTACCAGCACGACTGCTGCCGAAGGCGACGCAACAGGGATTTACAAGGTAGCGCTGACTAGCAAACCGACTGCGCCTGTTAATGTCAACTTCAACACGGGCATTCAAATCGATTCGATTTCCACATTTACTTTCACCTCTGACAACTGGAACTTACCGCAGACAGTCACGGTGAAAGCTACCGACGACAGTTTAGTCGAAGGGCTGCACACAGGCACGATCGACCACAGCATCGCCGCCGGTAGCGCGGCGGAATATCTGCCAGTGGCGATCGCGCCCGTCACCGTCAGCATCACCGATAATGATGTCGCTAATCCCAATACGCCCAGCGTCACGATCGCACCTGCAAGCGCGACTGCAGCAGAAGGCGGCGCGACAGGTAGTTACAAAGTTTCGCTCAACACTAAACCGACTGCTAACGTTACCCTCAATGTCGCTGGGGGCAGTCAAATAAATGCGATCGCGCCGCTAGTTTTCACTGCAGCTAACTGGGATGTGCCGCAAACAGTAACGGTGACAGCCACCGACGACACTGTTGTCGAAGGAACCCACAGTGGCACAATTAGCCACAGCGTAGCTGCAGGCAGCGCTGCCGAATACTTGCCAGTGGCGATCGCCCCCGTTAGCGTCAGCATCACCGACAACGACACAGCCACCTCGACCGCAGCGGTAAAAATTTCTCCCACAACTACTTCTGCTGCTGAAGGCGGTGCAAATGGCAGTTACAGCGCGGTATTAACTTCTCAGCCAAAAAGCGACGTTACCGTCGGCTTCGCTGTTGACAGTCAAATAGAAGCGATCGCCTCCTTCACCTTCACCAGCGCTAACTGGAACGTGCCGCAAACCGCCACTGTCAAAGCAGTAGACGACTCCGCCGTTGAAGGAACGCAGCTTAGCACCATCACTTCCAGCGCTACCAGCACCGATCTCGCTTACAACAATATCGGCATTTCTAAAGTCGATGTGTTGATTATCGACAACGACTCCCCCGGCATCGCCGTCACTCCTAACAGCACCAATGCAGCAGAAGGCGGTGCAGCAGGCAGCTACAGCATTGTCCTTACCAAATCGCCGACAGCGCCAGTTACGGTCAACTTTGCCGCAGGCAGCCAAATAGATGCGATCGCGCCGCTCGTTTTCACTGCAGCTAACTGGGATGTGCCGCAAACAGTAACGGTGACAGCCACCGACGACACTGTTGTCGAAGGAACCCACAGTGGCACAATTAGCCACAGCGTAGCTGCAGGCAGCGCTGCCGAATACTTGCCAGTGGCGATCGCACCCGTCACCGTCAGCATCACCGACAACGACACAGCTACTACTGCTGCTGGCGTGACTGTTACCCAAACAGGCGGCAACACCATTGTCGCCGAAGGCGGTGCAACCGACACCTATCAAGTAGCGCTCAACAGCCAGCCTTCAAGTGACGTTAAAGTTAGCTTCGCGACAGACAATCAAATAGAAGCGATCGCCTCCTTCACCTTCACCAGCGCTAACTGGAACCTGCCGCAAACCGCCACTGTCAAAGCAGTGGACGACTCCGCCGTTGAAGGAACGCACCTGAGCACCATCACCTCCAGCGCTAGCAGTACCGATCTCGCTTACAACAATATCGGCATCCCCAAAGTCGATGTCTTGATTCTCGACAACGACATCCCCGGCATCGCTGTCAACCCCACGAGTACCAATGCCACAGAAGGCGGTGCCAATGGCAGCTACAGCGCTGTACTGACAAAAGCGCCGACAGCGCCAGTTACGATCACCTTCGCTGCGGGCAGTCAAATAGATGCGATCGCCCCCATCACCTTCACCCCCGCTAACTGGAATGTAGCGCAAACTGTCACCGTGAAAGCCACTGACGACAGCATAGTGGAAGGAAACCACAGCGGCATTATTCTCCCCAGCGTCGCAGCAGGCAGCGCTGCCGAATACTTGCCAGTGGCGATCGCCCCCGTTAGCGTCACCATCGCCGACAATGACATCGCCCCGCCGACACCAGCGCCAGTCATCAACTTTTCGCCCACAATTATCGTGCCGACGCCGACACCAGCGCCGACACCGACACCAGTCATCAACTTTTCGCCCACAATTATCGTCTCGACGCCGACACCAGCGCCGACACCGACACCAGTCATCAACTTTTCGCCCACAATTATCGTCTCGACGCCGACACCAGCGCCGACACCAGCGCCGACACCAACCCCAACCCCAACCCCAACCCCAGCGCCGACACCAACCCCAACCCCAACCCCAACCCCAACCCCCATCCTGGAAGTAACTCCCGTCCCAACCCCCCAGCAAACTGAAGATCCAGATTGCATTTGCGCGCAAATTACCTTACCGGAGATCAGTCCTCTTCACGGTTTCAATCTTGTTGAGAACAACCTGGTGGGTACGGATATAAATGACATCCTCACGGGTGGCAGTGGCGGTGACGGCATCAATGGTTTGGCTGGAGATGATGTTCTTGTCGGTTTGGCAGGCAACGACAACCTATTTGGCGGATTGATCAGCAACATTCCTGTTGGGCCACAGGTCGATCGCGACTTGCTGTTGGGCGGGCCCGGTGACGAGTACCTCAACGGTCAAGCCGGCTACGACACCCTCTTCGGCGGTCAGGGCAACGACGCTGGTTTCGGGGGCAAAGATAACGACCTGATCTGGGGCGGACGCGGTTCTGACACCCTTGTGGGTGAGGAGGGAAACGACAGCCTCTACGGCGGCACCAACAGCGAATCTGACCGCGATCGCGCCGGGAACGACTTGTTATTCGGTGCCAAGGGCAATGACTACCTCAGCGGTCAGGATGCCTCTGATACCCTTTCTGGCGGTGACGGCAACGATACTGCCCGCGGCGGCAAGGGCAACGATGTAGTTGTAGGCGACTTGGGCAGCGACTTGCTGTTCGGCGACCAAGGCAATGATTCTCTCTGCGGCGGCGACGGGGATGACACGGTGTATGGGGATATTGGCAGCCCCCTGCCTGTCGGCGTTGGTGGCGGTCAAGACCAAGTGTGCGGCGGTGCTGGCAATGACCTGCTGTTCGGCAATGAAGGCAGCGATACCATCAACGGCGATGCTGGCAACGATACGATTTTGGGCGGCAAAGACAATGACAGTTTGGTCGGCGGTGCTGGCGACGACGTGTTGATTGGCGATGAGGGCAGCGATACTTTGGTCGGCGGCAGCGGACGCGACTTATTTGTCTTGACATCTGGGGAAACAAGTGATACCATTTCTGACTTCAGGAAAGGAGAAGATTTGTTGAGTTTAGCGGGCGGTTTGACTTTCACTCAACTGAGCATTAGCCAAAGCAATGACGCAACCTTAATCAAAATTGCGAATTCTGGCGAACTCTTGGCTGTTCTGAATGGGGTGCAAGCGAGTGCGATCGCCCAGTCCGATTTTGTTCAACTTTTGCGGCTCGGTAGCTGAGCCGCAAACGCAGTAGGTTGAGCTAATCAAACTCCATCTACTGCCCTTAAACTCCGATCGGACACCTGTCGCAATCAGCCTTTGGGCGACCGAAATGTCAGCCTACCCCAAAAGACAATTTATGTGTTTAGGCACGACCTAGCAGCCCGCTCCTAAACAGCTTATCGCTCGCAGTGCCAGATATCAGTTTGAACGCGGGCGATCGCACTATTAATTAATTAATAATTAATTAATATCCATTTTCAGTTGTCTGCCAAATAGATTAGGACATCGAGCGTGCTATCTCCCTACCGAATACCTGCATTCTACCTGAAAAAATAGCAATAATATTCTTTCCGGTAACTACGGAATTATACAGTGCTGTCCCAGATCGCGATCGCGATCTGGGACAGCACTGCACACTCAGAAAATTATTATTCCGATGCAAACGGAAAGGATATAAATTCCGGTTACAAAGCTTTTGCAGGATAGTATCCCGCAATTATACCCGCGTTAATTTCATTTTATACGGCTCGGTAACAATCTCTAAAATCCGCAACTGGATTGGCATAATTGTTATCAGAAAAAACAGTTTTTCCGAACAACACATTCGATAAATGGTTCTCAAAAACCGCTAGAAAAGAAACAGTCTGAAAAAACGGCTTTGAAAAAAAAAGATGTAAAAAAATGCGAACAAAAGAGTGGCGAACAAGTGCATAAAAGTTTCAATCAAAAAATCGATCTACGCAAACGCGACCAAATCGAGTATAATCGAATTGCGAAATCGACTCGCAGTGCAGAAATACTGTTGAATAAACTAAATTTATTTAAATAGACAGGTGCAAATTGAGGAGAGAAGGCGTACCCAAATTGACTAAATATTTGCTGATCGGTTCCACAAAAGCTTACAGCGGCAAGTCCGCGATCGCCCTGGGGATGGCACTCGCACTCCGGGAACAAGGACTGGCGATCGCCTACGGCAAACCTCTGGGAACCTGTTTCAGCTCGCCCGGAGCTGGGATCGAGGAGGAAGATGTGCGGTTCGCGGTAGAGACGCTGAAACTCTCAGAAAGTCAGATACCATCAACTCTGGTGTCTTTGGACGAAGAGACGGTTCACAAGCGTTTGCGGGGAGAAGACAAGACAGATTACCGCAAGTCTCTAGCGCAATATTTGCAAGCTCCCAGCGGAGACTTGGTGCTGTTAGAAGGCCCGGCTA
>Ga0335395_10000882_pt1 | contig 18969 bp, 16 predicted proteins | sample MAT02_FD_205744 | JGI IMG/M metagenome (GOLD analysis project Ga0335395, IMG submission 205744) | Freshwater microbial communities from Lake Fryxell liftoff mats and glacier meltwater in Antarctica - MAT-02 (spades assembly) (version 2) ...
GGTTTGCTTGAAGAATACTTGAAGCAGGAGCTTCGAAGTCCTTCTGTTGAATTCTCTTGCTCACGAGACCAGGCCGTATGATTTTTCATCATGCGAAACTTTTACATGGTTTTGCGTAAGTCCTAATCTATAAGCTCCACGGGTCGGTCAACTGGTCCCGGAAGGAGGAAAATGAAATCGAGGTGGAGCCGCAACCAACTCCAGATTCAGCCTGCCTGATTTACCCAGCAAAGGGGAAGTATCAGCAATCCTACGTTCAGCCCCATCTTGAATTGGTGTCGCAGTATTTTTCGGTGCTTCGAGAACCGAATACATGCCTCATCGTTACAGGGTTCGGTTTCAATGATGACCACTTGTCCGAGCCGATTCTAGCTGCGGTGCGAACAAATCCGCACCTTCGCTTGATTATCGTAAACCCATCATCTGATGACCTGACCGCTCGGCCGAAAGAGAAGAACAAGTATTGGAATACGCTATTCAGCTTGGCCAAGCAAGGCGAGGACGTGTGGCTGATTAACGCGAACTTTGGGGATTTTGCGGAGATGATACCGGACCTCAAGTCCCTGACACCTGCTCAGCGCCTGACGCGTGACATCAAACTTATGGCAGGCACCAGATGAGCAGATCATCCAACATCGAAGAGGCATTTCCGAGAGGTCTTTTACGTCCCGAATTGTTCATCGGAGTTCTATCGTCCGTTTCCGCCCAAGCTGTTCGTTTCAATCTGAACGACGCCGGGTCACCCAGCGGCGCGCATTTCCTTGGCGGTCGCTACGGTAAGGGCGAGGTCGGCGAGTTTGTTCTAATCGAAGGTCAAATTAATATTCTCCTCGGGCGGGTAGTCGAGATCCATCTTCCAGAATCGGAGCGGCGTTCCGTAGATGCATCACAATCAAAAGTCATGAACCTTGACGCTGTGGGAACGATCCAACTTCTTGGCTCCGTCGCTATGGATTCTTTGCGCGTGACTGCGGGCGTTGAATCCTACCCCCGGCTCGGCGACCGGGTCTATGCAGCGCCGCATAATTTCGTGGCCAACCTTCCGAGTCTGATGGAGCCGGAAGGAAGCCCGGAGAGCACGGTTCTCCTTAAGTTAGGTTCAATCGATGTTGCCCTAGAAAGTGCCGTGTCGATTCGACCAGAGAAATTATTCGGGCGACACTGCGCAATTCTAGGGACAACTGGTGGGGGCAAGAGTTGGACGACTGCGCGCATCATCGAGGAATGCCTGAAACACAAAACCAAGATCATCCTTTTGGACGCGACTGGCGAGTATAGGGGCTTCTCGGGACCATTTGTGACCCACCTCCACCTCGGCAGCCCCGTAAACATGGCTGCCACCTCGCAGGCGTGTTCGTTGCCCCCGACATGCTTCGTGGAGTCGGACTTCATCGCTCTGTTCGAGCCCGCAGGGAAAGTGCAGGGGCCAAAAATGCGTGCTGCGATGAGGAGTCTGCGTCTGGCCAAATTGGTGCCCGCAGTCGCAACAAACGGAGTCATAAGGAAGATTGACCAGTCGAAGGAGCGGGTGGTTTCGGCAGAACAACAAGCTGGCGTCGCAGCAAAACTCGATGATCCACGACAGGAGTTTAACGTGGGTAAGCTCATTGCTCAAATAGAACAAGAATGCGTTTATCCAGAGGGCTTCGGGGCAGTTCGCGGGTCGAAGGACACAACAAAATGGGGCGGTGATTCGGGCGAAGTATCCTACTGCCTGTCTCTTATGTCGCGAATCAGTGCGGTTCTGACATCACCGGCATTTGCCTGCGTCTTCAATTCGCCTGATCCCGCACTTACGACTGCAATCGGTGATTTTGTCGCCAACGACAAAAGGCTGCTGCGAATCTGTCTGAGCGGCGTCGCTTACGAGTTCAAGGCGAGAGAGATCGTTGCAAACGTAATCGGGAGACACCTTTTGAACATGGCACGCGGTGGCGCGTTCGCAGGTTCACCAGTCGTTGTTGTTGTCGATGAGGCGCACAATTTCCTTGGAAGGCAAATTGGTGGGGAGGATGCCGTGGCTCGACTTGACGCGTTTGAGTTGATTGCGAAGGAAGGCCGGAAGTTCAGTTTGAATATTTGCCTCACAACACAACGGCCACGCGACATCACCGAAGGCGTGTTGAGCCAGATGGGAACACTCGTTGTTCACCGCCTGACGAATGACCGTGACCGAGAGGTAGTGGAACGAGCATGCGGAGAGATCGACCGCTCCGCTTCTTCCTTCCTCCCGAACCTGAAGCCAGGCGAAGCGGCGATCATTGGAGCTGATTTTCCGATACCGCTGACGATTCAGATTTTTCCTCCTGAGGCTCAGCCCAAGTCTGACGGGCCAAACTATCAGAAGTGCTGGCAACTTGATCCACCTGCTTGATCCACCTGCGGTAGGCGCCTACCGAGTAAGGATAGATCGCGCGCAGCCGCGATCTATCCTTTTGTTGGACAAGCCTGGTTCGGGAAGAAAGAAATGGGGAGTTGCGCCGCTGTAGATTGATCCGCGAGATCGGGCGGCGGGCAGATGGCGGCGTCTGCCCACGGGTTGGCAACATGCAGCGGTTGCCATCGACTGCGGTCACCGGGTTTTCAGGCCAGCCGATGGCCCAAAGTGCTGCTCGAAGCACGGGCCGATCCAGCGGTTGGGCTGAAGGGGCTCGGGCCGGGTTTATGGGGTCGGGTGCCAACCGGTTTGGTGCTTCGCGGCCTCCACCGGCTCGGTTTTGTCGGGCCGCACGGTTGCTTCCGCTGAAGAAGCCATGGCCACGGAAACGGCTCGTCGCAAGGCACCGTCGCCTGACGCCACGGTGCCGCAGCACCAAGCACCGCATCAAAGGCCGCTGGCCTTGGGCCCGATCCGGCCCAACATGAACTCAATGAACGGCGCCACGCATTCGATGTGCCCAGCAGGCACGGCGCGGCAGTCGGTCAGCGACACCAGATCATCACCCGCGCCGTTCCTCTTCATGGCGTCCAGCGTGCGCACAGAGCTGGCATACGGTACGGTGCGATCGTCGCGGCCGTGGAACAGCACCACGGGCACCTGGGGGCGCCAGTCGAAGACGCTGTTGTCTTGCGCGATGGCGCGCTTGTCGTCGGCCAAGAAGCTGTCGAGGAAGCGGGTGTCGTAGACCACATCGGCGTCGTCAGGCAAGAGCTCACGCAACAAGGCGCGGCGTATGTCGCGCCGCACACTGCTGCCAAGGAGGCGCAGAACGCCGGGGTCGATCAGTGCGCCCAGAACCGGTTGCTCTTTGCGGACCAGATCAACCAAACCATCCAGCGTGGCCTGCACGTCGTAGGGGCCGCCGCCAACCACCGACATGCGCAAACCCTTCAGCGCAGGCGAATTTTCAGCTTGCAATGCGCGGTGTGCCGCCAGGGTGGCGTAAGCACCTTTGGAGTAGCCGGTCAGAAACAGCTCTCCGTTGTCTTTGATCTGGTTGATGGCGCGCCAATACTGGGTGGCGGTGATGAAGTCGTTGACCGCCGCCGCGGTTGGAGCCGCGAGCAGATAGGGGTGCGGCGTGCCGCGCGAGGCACCAAACCCGACGTAGTCGGACGCCAGCACGATGTAGCCCATCGACGCCAGCACCACCGATACTTCGCCTGGCACAGCGTTGTTGCTGGGCGCCTCGGCGTCGCGAAAGATGGTGCCGTGCTGGTAGCTCAGCACCGGGCTTGCCTTGCCGTCGGGCTTCTGCGGGACAGCGACAAGGCCCGAGGCCCGCACCTGCTTGCCGTCGGCATCCAGCGTGTTGTATTCGACGCGCCAGGTGGCCACGTCGTAGCGCGGCACCGCGTTCTGCACGCGCGAACCGTCTGCGGCCAGCGTGGTGGCGATGGTGGCCGACGCGATGTTGACCAATGGCGTGCTCTGCAAAAACTCACCACGGCCTGTTGCGTTGATTGGTGCGGGTGGCGCTGGTGGTGGCGTTTCGGGAACCGTGGGTGGCGGCGCAGGAACCGGCGGCGCTTCGTCGTCGCCACCGCCGCCACAAGCGGTCAATGTGGCTATCGCGATGGCACACACCACAGCGCGCCAGGGGTGGCACCAACGTGAAGACAGTGGGTTCATTTTTGAAATCCTGTGATGGGAATGGTGTGGTGCGCAGAGACGGACGAGGCAGCTGCAAGTATCCAGCGAAGCGCCTGCGGGGTGTTGGGCATGAGGAATCGCTGCCATCAAGGTGCGTAGGGTGTCGGCACAAATGCCTCGCAAGCAGTTTTTTCTATCTGCCTGCGAGGTGCTGTGAGGGCTTGTTCAAGACGGCATGTGCGCATCTGTTTGTGGTTGGGTCCTCAAGTGAACTAAAATAGCGACGTTACTAAAAAAGTTTTCTTCTTCGGTAGCCGCTGTCCGACATGGTTCGGTTATGCCCTTGTCGGCACACCCCCATGGCCAATGGTGCCCCTTCTCCCCGGTTGTCACGCCCGCCGCTCACCTGGCGATCCAGCTCCGGTCCTCTTCTTTTCTCCCAACCCAACCCGCAACCTGGGCCAATGCCGAATCACTTTTCGGTATGTTCCTGCCCAGCCCGTCAGCACATGGTTTTTCACCATGCGCAACTTCCGATGTCAAGCTGCCTATGCAGCCGGGCATCTCCGCCCAGCGCCACCCATTGAATTTTTGGCGCTGAGCGATTTTTGAAAGGTCCTCTCATGGGCAAGAAACTTTACGTCGGCAACCTCTCCTACTCGGTGACCGACCACTCTCTGCAAGACGCCTTCGGCGCCTTCGGTTCCGTCCAGTCCGCCAAAGTCATGACCGACCGCGACAGCGGCCGCTCCAAGGGCTTCGGCTTTGTCGAAATGTCCAGCGATGCAGAAGCGCAAGCAGCCATCAGCGGCATGAACGGCAAGTCGGTTGACGGCCGCGACATGGTCGTGAACGAGGCTCGTCCAATGGAGCCGCGCAGCGGTGGCGGCGGCGGTGGTTACGGCGGCGGCGGCGGTGGTGGCGGCGGCTACGGCGGCGGCGGCGGTGGCCGCAGCAACTACTGAAGCCTGTAGCGCTTTGCCAATAAAAAACCGGCCGATTGGCCGGTTTTTTTCGTCTCATGGATCCCCCATGGCCTTTCGTAGGCGCCGGGATCACAGCCCCTTCAGCGCTGCCCGCACCTCGTCCACGCTCAACAACTCTGAGAGCAACAGGGGTGGTTGGCCGTTCTTGTAGATCGCATACACCGGCACACTGGTGCGGCCCAGGCGGGCGAGCTCAGCGGTGATGGCGGGGTCGCGCCGGGTCCAGTCGGCACGCAGCAGGGTCACGTTTTTCGCGGCCATGTCGGCCAATACCGAAGCGTCGGCCAGCGTGGTGCTTTTGTTGAACTGGCAGGTGACGCACCAAGCGGCGGTGAAGTCGACAAACACGGGTCGGCCTTCGGCCAGCAGCGCGACCTGCTGCTCGGCACTCCACGGTTGCCAGCTCAGACCTTCTACCGCTGTGGCCACCGGCGCGGTTGAACCTTCGGTGGCTTGCAGCTGCGTCACATTGGGGCCGATGGTCCAGCCCAGCCACAGCAGGCCCACCACCGACAAGCCAGCCAACGTGGCGCGACCTTTGCCCTTGAGACCCAGCGCCCAGACCATCAGCGCCAGCACCACCAGCAGCATGAGCAGGGCGGCCGCGCCGTTGATGCCGCTTTGCTGTCCCAACACCCACAACAGCCAGACCACGGTGGCGAACATGGGAAACGCCATGAACTGGCGGAAGGTGTTCATCCAGGCGCCGGGCTTGGGCAGTGCGCGCGCCACCGCTGGCCACCAGCTTGCAGCGAGGTAGGGCAGGGCCATGCCAAGGCCAAGCATGCCAAACACGGCAAGCGCCTGCGCGGTGGGCAGACCAATGGCCAGGCCGAGCGATGCGCCCATGAAAGGCGCGGTGCAGGGCGAGGCGATGGCGGTGGCGAGCACGCCGGTGAGGAAGGCATCGGCGGTTGGATTCTTGGCCTGCAGGCTGGCGACCGAGCTGGGCAGCACGCTGCCGAACTCGAACATCCCAGCCAGGTTCAGCCCGATCAGGGTGAACAGCACGGCCAGTATGGCGACCACCGCCGGGCTTTGCAGCTGGAAACCCCAGCCAATCGCTTCGCCAGCCGAGCGCAGGCCCAGCAGCAGGGCGCCCAGCGCCAGAAAGCTCAGCACCACGCCGGCGGTGTAGGCCAGGCCGTTGGCACGGTGGGCGGCGCGGTCGTCGGCATGCTTCGCAAACGCCAGCACCTTGATCGCCAACACCGGGAACACGCAGGGCATGAGGTTCAAAATCATGCCGCCGATCAGGGCGCCGAGCAGGGCGGCCCAAAGCGTGATGGGCGGGCCGCTGCTGGCGGGCGCACTGGCGGCTGCGCGCGCGGCGTTTTCCTGCAACGCGGCGACGAGTGCTTCGGGCGCGGTAGCGGCAGGCAGCGGCGCGACAGCGGGCCAGGCGCCTTCCACCGGCGCGTCCAGGCGCACACCGGGGCTGCCCGGGCCTTCGCCGGGCGGGTTGGCCAATGCCACCACCAGCGACATGCTGGTCGGGCTGTCGCTGCGGTGCGGCGACAGCGGCACGCTGGCGTTCCAGCGCTCGCCGTCCCAGGCCTGAGTCCATGGCGCGCCGGGCTCGATCAGGCCCGGGGTTTCGGGGAAGAACTCCAGCGGCTGGCCGCGCCAGGCGGCGGGCAGTCCCGCCAGCGCCACTTTGAGCAACTGCGCTTCGGGCTGCAATGTGCTGCCTGCGGCGGGCTGGTCACTCGGGGCGGCGGCGAAGGTGGCTTCAAACGCGCGGCCGTGAATGGCGGTGGAGCCTTGCACCGGCAGGCGCAGGGTGAAGTTGCCTTCTTCGGGGATGCATTCCTTGCGGCAGACCAGCCAAGACGCGTAAAGCTTGACTTCGATGTCTTTGCCAGTGAACGACGGGTCGACGGTGAGCGGCACCGGCAGCAGCACCGTGCCATCAAAACCGTAGTTGGCCAGGGTGCCGAGCGGAAACTTGCGTGGTGTGGGCCAGGCGATCGCCCCGGCTGTGACGCCGGGCGGCAGGGTCCACTGCAGCTCGGTGGGCAGGCCGGAGTCGCCCGAGTTCTTCCAGTAGGTGTGCCAGTCGGGTGCGTGGGTGAGTTGCAGGCCCAGCCAGACCGGCTTGCCCGGGGCGGCGCCCTCGGGCGCGTGGGCCAGCAGCTCGGCGCGTGACTGATCGCTTTGCACCACGGTGGTGTCAGTAAGCCGCGACACCAGGTTTTGCGCTGGCGCCAGCAACGGCGAGAGCAGGGTCAGCGCGGCGATCCAGCGCAGGCCACGGGCGAGCCGCGAAGGCAATGAAAGGGCAGAGGGCATCGGCTACCAGGCAAGGAAAACGAGCGCCGTCAGGCGGCGCGGGTAGGTGAGAGCGTGGTGCAGACCCCAAGTTCCAACGCTGAGGGCCAACGCACCGCACCCGGGAATATAAGCGTCCGCTGCTGTTTGAGCGGCTTGACGATGGCGGCGGCGATCTCTGCTGGCAGAAACGTGTGGCTTGCTTCGGTGCCAGTGCACCACCGTGTTGTGGCGCGAGCGTTTTGCAGCAAACAGAGCGCGCCAGGTTTGCGCTGGCCAAGGCGCTTGATGCACGCCGATGGATCAGTCCAAAAACCCCAGCACCACACGCCGCGTGGTGGCTGATTTCTTCTCGATCTTGGTGACGACCACGCGGCCGATCTCCGCCGTGTTGGCCACATGGGTGCCGCCGCAAGGCTGCAGGTCGACCAGCTCGCGCTCGCCCACGCGCACGGTGCGCACCAGCCCGCTGCCGCGCGGTGGCGACACGCTCATGCTTTTCACCAGCGCCGGGTTGGCATCGAGCTCGGCGTCGGTGACGCAGCCAAGCGTGACCGGGTGCGCAGCGGCCACCAGGGCGGCGATGCCGGCGGTGAGCGTGTCCTTGTCCAGTGGGTCGGTCATGTGCAGGTCCAGCCGCGCGTGGTCGGGCGTGATCGAGCAGCCGTTGACCGGCACCGGGATCAGGTGGCACAGCAAATGGGTGGTGGTGTGAAAACGCATCAGGCGATGCCGCCGCGCCCAGTCGATCTGCGCTGTGAGCGAGTCGCCCACGCGCAAATCGTCCATCAGCGCCTCCTGCCCCGGCGCGGGAATGTGCACGATGTCGCTTGTGGGCTGGCCTTCGGCGTCTTTCGCCTTGCGCGTGTCCACGATCGCGATGCGCACACCGCTGGCCAGCTCCAGCGCGCCAGCGTCGCCCGCCTGCCCACCACCCAGCGGGTAGAACACCGTCTGGTCAAGCACGATGCCCTGATCGGTGAGGGCGGTGATGGTGGCCGGGCATTCGGTGCGGTAGGCGTCAGCGCGAAACAGGTCTTGGGTCATGCCTGCATGATAGAAGTTGCCTCGCCGTAAACTGCCCCTCATGCTCTCCCACACCACTTTCTGGTCCGACCTGACCACCGCCGACTTCGCCGAACTCGACACCGCGCGCGCCATCGCGGTGCTGCCCGTGGCGGCCACCGAGCAGCATGGGCCGCACCTGCCGCTGTCGGTAGACACCGATCTGGTCAATGGCGTGATCGCCGCAGCGCTGCCGCACATCGCGCCCGACCTGCCCGCGCTGTTCCTGCCCACGCAGGCGGTGGGATTCAGCCCGGAGCACACCCGGTTTGCCGGCACGCTCACGCTCAAGGTCGAGACGCTGATGCGCGTGTGGACCGAGCTTGGCGAATGCGTGGCCGCCAGCGGGGTGAAGAAACTGGTGCTGTTCAACGCGCATGGCGGCCAGGTGGGTGCGCTCGATCTGGTCGCGCGTGACCTGCGCGCGCGGCTGGGCTTGCTGGTCTACAGCGCGAGCTGGTTCAGCCTGCCGCTGCTCGATGCCCAGGGCAACGATGTGAATGCCCAGTTCAGCACCGAGGAGCACCGCTTCGGCATTCATGCGGGCGAGATTGAAACCTCCATGATGTTGGCGCTTAAGCCCGAGCGCGTGCGCATGCAGCAAGCGGGTTATTTCCGTTCGGCTTCACAAGCCCGCGCTGCCGATTTCCCGATCCTCGGCAACGGCAAAAGCGCCAAGCTGGGCTGGCAGATGCAGGACTACAACGCCGAAGGCGCGGTGGGCAACGCCGGTGCGGCCACGGCCGACAAAGGGCGCGCTGTGCTCGACGCCGCTGGCCGCGCGCTGGCCGCACTGCTGAGTGAGATCGATCGCCTGCCGCCCGATGTTTTGAGCCAGCACACCGCATTTCAGCCCCGCAACTAGCGACCCGAGTCGCGGCGCAGCGTGGGGATCGCTGACCCGCCCCGGCCCCACGCGGCAACAAGCCGGATCAGCCCTCTCGTGGCATGTGCGCTGGCAGGGCCAGATCGGCGCTGCCTTGGGTCAAGACACCGCACGCCGGACAAGTTGGGTTCATCTACCGCCCAACGCCTGCCCCTAACCAGGCAGGCACAGGGAGGTGGATGCGCTCTGCAAGAGCCAGTTCTTCGGCATCCTGTGCTGGTTACCGCGCCTTGTTAGGGTTTACGCTTCCTGTTGATGTCTGTCGCTGCTGGCGGCATTTTTCACCAACGATGGGGTTTGTGGCCGGCGGTTCAGACTGTCCCGACGCGTTGCAGCAGCCCGCCGGGCAGGCGGCCGAGGTGGCCGTCGAGCTCCAGCTCCAGCAGGCGCGCTTGCAGCGTGGCAGTGTCCAGGCCGGTGCGGGCTTGCAGGGCGTCCAGGCTCACCGGATCAAAGCCCATGGCGCGCAGCAGCCCATCGGGATCGTCAGCCAGCGGATCCGCGATGGCCTCAGGCCTTGTGAACGAACTCGGCGTTGTGATGCGCAGGTCTTCCAGAATGTCCTGTGCCGACTCGACCAGCTTGGCGCCCTGGCGGATCAAAGCGTGGCAGCCGCGCGATTGGGGCGCGTGGATGGAGCCTGGGATGGCGAACACCTCACGGCCCTGCTCGGCCGCCAAGCGTGCGGTGATGAGCGAGCCCGACTGCAGTGCCGCCTCGACCACCAGCGTGCCCTGTGACAGCCCGGCGATCAGCCGATTGCGGCGCGGAAAATTGCCTGGCAGCGGGGGCGTGCCCAGCGGGTACTCGCTGATGAGAGCGCCCTGTTGGGCGATGCGGTGGGCCAGCGCCAGGTGCCGCTTGGGGTACACGCGGTCCAGGCCGGTGCCGACCACCGCGAGCGTTGGCGAACCGCCTGCCAAGGTGCCTTCGTGCGCGGCGCCATCAATACCCAGCGCCAATCCTGACACCACACACACACCGGCTTCACTGAGTGCCTGGGCAAATTGCCGGGCGTTCTGCTCGCCCTGCGGCGTGGGGTTGCGGCTGCCCACGATGGCCAGGCGCTGGGGATGTTGCAGGGTCTCAATCTGCCCCAGCACATAGAGCAGCAGGGGCGGGTCGGCCATCTGCAGCAGTTCGCAGGGGAAGCGCGGGTCGTCCAGGCTCAGCACATGGCGGTTGGTGCCGCTGGCCAGCCAAGCGGTGGTGGTGCCAAGGGCCGCGTCGAGGTCATCGGGCGGCGTGAGCAGGGCCTGCGCCAGCCGGGGCCCAACCACCGCATGCAGTGCAGCACGCTCTTGCTGAAAAACCGCCTCTGGTAGGCCGAAGGCCGCGAGCAGTTTGCGTGCGCTGTCTGCACCGACGCCGGGCGTGCCAAGCAACCGCAGCCAAGCGGCCAGTTCGTAGGGGACCATGCGCGCGGAGCGCTTAAGGGTTGGTGAAGGTGTCGCCCACTTTGACGCCGTCTTGGATCTCCAGCACCAGCGCGTAAGAGAGGCGGTCAAAGGTCTTGAACACCATCATCAGACCGTTGCGCTCGCCCGGCAGGCGCAGCGTGGGGCGGGCGGCGTCGGTGCGGTCGGTCATGCTGTTGTTGTCGCGCAGAATAGCCAACACATGGCCGCGCTCCATACCGTTGTTCTTGCCTCGGTTGATGATCACGACCTGGTTTTGGGCCGCGAAGGTCACCGCATTGCCCTGAATGGACACCACCTGGCCCGCCTGTGCGCTGGACGGCGCACGCGGCACGTAGTTGGAGAGGTCGCGGTTGGGCTCGGGCAGCAGACGGTCGCCCACCCGCATTTCTTCTTTGGCGGAAATGATGTCGATGGTGGCTGGCACCAGCTCGGCTGGGCCGGAACCGTCCAGCGGCGCCACCAGCCCAGCGGACTCGCTTCGTTCCAGCACCGCTTTGCCCAGGTACTGGGCCTCGAAGCCGAGGATTTCGCCAGTGGTTGGGTCTTTCAGCGGCACCGCGTTGCGGAACACCCGAAAGCCGTTCGGTTGTCCGTCTGTCAGGGTGAGTCGCGAGCCGCTTTCGCCGCTGCTGTAGGCGCCACGGGCGTAAGCCCGGTCACCGCGGCTGAGCAGCACGCGGTTCTCTGACGTGGCCACGATGCGTGGCGCGCGCGCCAGCATGGCCTCATCAACGATCAAAGATTCTGTGAGAAAGGCTTCAATGGCCTGCAAGGAAATGGGTGGGACGGCGGAGCTGTTGAGGCTCTCCGAGCGAATGCGGGGCGACACCTTCACCGTTTCTATGGCACCCCTGCCACCGCCGGGTCGGCGTGTGGAGAGCGTGGCGCGGCCATTGGATGTGTCCAAATAAAGGGTCTGACCGGGAAAAATCAGGTGCGGGTTGCGAATTTCGGCCAGGTTCATGCCCCACAGCTCGGGCCAGCGCCAAGGGCCTTTGAGAAAGAGGCGGGAAATCGCCCACAGCGTGTCGCCGGGCCGCACGGTGTAGCTGTCAGGCGCGTTTGGCGCCAACTCTGACAGCGCCACACCGGCCTGCGCCACTTGGTTGGCGGTGGCACGCTGGCCGGGCGTGATCGGGAAATTGGGCTCGCTCTGGGCCCAGGCGACGCTGCTCAGCAGACCGCCCGCCAGAGCACAGAGGCCAACCAGCGGGCGCAGTGGGCGCAGGGAAAAGAAAGCGGCAGGCGAGGCGTGATGGATAGGCATGAAAGAGTCCTGGGGCGTGGGCAGCCGGTCAAACGGTGCACTGGCGGAAGGTGCAGCGTGTGATCGCGCCAGCGTTTGGGTCTTGACAAGTCGCATGGAATTCTGAGCTCAAGCCTTGGATTAGGCCATGTTGATGGCCCATGGCGACAACGCCGCGTTTGAAAACTGGCGAAAATAGAGACAAATTCTCTCCTCTTTGATGGGGGCTTCCGAACACCCAACCGCTCGTCACCGACGGGTGGAGGCGTTTCGCCCCCGAGCTTGTCATGAACGACGCCCAACCTCTGCCCATTCTGTGTTTTCCCGATCCCCGCTTGCACACCGTGGCGCGCCCGGTGGCCACGGTCGACGCGCGCATCCGCGAGCTGATCGACCGCATGCTGGCCACCATGTACGAGGCCAATGGCATTGGCTTGGCCGCCACCCAGGTCGACGTGCATGAGCAGCTGGTGGTGATTGATGTGAGCGAAGAGCGCAACCAACCGATGGTGCTGATCAACCCGACCATCGAATGGGCCAGCTCCGAACGGCGCAAGGGCGAAGAAGGTTGCCTGTCGGTGCCTGGCATTTACGACGGTGTGGAGCGCTCAATGGCGGTGCGGGTGCGCGCGCTTGATGCGGCTGGCAAGCCACACACGGTTGATGCCGAGGGCATGCTCGCAGTGTGCATTCAACACGAGATGGACCACCTGCTGGGCAAGGTGTTTGTTGAGTACCTCTCGCCGCTCAAGCGCAACCGCATCAAAAGCAAATTGGTCAAGGCGCAGCGCGAAGTGGAACGCGCCTGATGGGCGGCAGACTGCGCGCTGCGGCCCGCGCCATCGGCCTGGGGCTGGTGGTGTTCTTGGCAGGTTGTTCGCTGATGCCCGAGCGCGTACCGCTGGGCGCCACCCGCGCAGAGATCGAGTCCCGTCTGGGAAAGCCCACAGGGGTTTATGCGTTGGCCGATGGCACGCGGTTGCAGTACTCGCGCCAGCCTGCCGGGCAGCAGGTTTACAACCTCGATCTGGGCGCCGATGGTCGGCTGCGCCAGCTTGAGCAGGTGATGGATGGGGGCTGGCTGCAGCGCATCGAGGTTGACCGCTGGACCCGCGAAACCGCGCTGATGAACCTGGGCCGCCCGGCGCTGATCGAGCGGGTGGCGAGCTGGAGTGGCGACATCTGGACCTACCGGTTTCTGGAAGCCACTGGGTCGCGGCAGGTGCATCTGCAATTGGATGGCGCGGGCGTGGTGCGCCGGGTGGTTCTCACCGACGAGCCGCTGCCTGACGATCGGGCTGATTTCGCGCATTGAGCGCTGACCGCTCCTCAAACCCCTTGCCCATGAGAATCATTTTTGCCGGCACACCGGCATTCGCTCGCGTCGCTTTGGAGCAGCTGCATGCCGCTGGCGTTGAGATCGCGCTGGTGCTCTCGCAGCCCGATCGGCCCGCCGGGCGCGGCATGAAGCTACAGGCCTCGCCAGTGAAGCAGTTTGCGCTGGCGCACAGCATCGCGGTGGCCCAGCCGCGCAGCCTGCGGCTGGATGGCAAATACCCCGAAGACGCAGCGGCCGCGCGCGAGGCCATTGCCGCCGCGCAGGCCGATGCGATGGTGGTTGCTGCCTATGGCCTGATCCTGCCGCAGTGGGTGCTGGATGCCATGGGCGTGGCCGGGTTGCCCCAAGCTGCCCAAGTATTCCCAGCGGGCGTCGCACCACGCGAAGGGGCGAGCGCGGGAACATCGGGTCTGGGGTGCTTCAACATTCACGCTTCCTTGCTGCCTCGCTGGCGCGGCGCGGCGCCCATCCACCGCGCGATCGAGGAGGGCGACACGCAGACCGGTGTGACCATCATGCAGATGGACGCGGGGCTGGACACCGGCGACATGCTGCTGATCGAGCCCTTGGCGATGGGGTTTGAGGACACCACCGCCCGCCTGCACGACCGCCTCGCCGCACTCGGTGCGCGCCTCATGGTCGATGCGCTGGCACTCGCTGCCAGCGGCGGCCTGCAACCGGTGGTGCAACCCGCCGAGGGCGTGACCTACGCGCACAAGATCGAGAAGGCCGAGGCCGCGATCGACTGGCGGCAGTCGGCAGACGCGATCGCGCGACGCGTGCGCGCCTTCGATCCGTTTCCTGGCGCGCAGGCTGTGTTGGCGGGCGAAACGATCAAGCTGTGGTCGGCGCGGGTGCATCCCACCGGGACCGCCAGCGCGCTGGGCGAGGCGTTGCCAGGCCAGGTGCTGGTGGTGGGTGCTGAGGGCATTGGTGTGCAAACCGGCGATGGCGTGCTGCAAATCACCGAGCTGCAACGCCCGGGCGGCAAGCGCTTGCCCGTGGGCGAGTTCCTGCGTGGTCACCGCATCGAGGCTGGCCAGGTGTTCGAGGCCTTGTTGGCCCGGGAGCCGCGCTGATGTTTTTTCAAAAGGAGCTGCGGCGCCAGCCCGAGTTCTGGGAGGGCGTGCGCGATCAGAGCCACGTCTCCATGGGCATCGCCGCTTGGGGGCTGATGACCGGTGTGGCGATGGTGAAGTCCGGCCTGTCGGTGCTGGAAGCGGTGCTGATGACGCTGATCGTCTTCGCCGGCAGCGCGCAGCTGGCCTCTGTGCCCATGCTGGTGGGCGGTGCGCCGGTGTGGGTGATCGTGGCCGCAGCGTTTTGTGTGAACCTGCGCTTCGTGGTGTTCTCGGCCCACCTGCGGCCTTACATGATGCATTTGCCGCTGTGGCAGCGCCTGGTCAGCGGCTATGTGATGGTGGACCTGACCTATGTGTTCTTCACCCGGCGCTTTCCAGTGCCCGGTAAGACGCCCGAAGAACGCTTGAGCCAGCAGGCTTACATGATGGGGAACTGCGCCATCAACTACCTCGCCTGGATGGGCGCCAGCTTGGTAGGCATCGCTTTGTCTAACGTGATCCCCACCGCTTGGGGTTTGGGCTTTGCTGGCATTTTGGCGCTGGTGGGCGTGCTCGCGTCCATGGCCAACTCGGGTCTTCGCGTGGTGTCGGTCGGCGTGTCGGGCGCCGCTGCGGTGGCGGCCTGGGCGCTGCCCCTGAAACTCAACATCGTGGTGGCGATTGCCAGCGCGGTGGCGGTGTGTCTGGTGATTGAAGCGGTGCGCGCGCCACGCGATCCTTCGGGAGCGCAGCGTGTTTGACATTGATCTGCGCACCGGGATCACCATCCTCGCGCTGGGCGTGCTGAGTGTGCTCACCCGCAGCCTGTTCTTCATCTCCAGCCGGCCGTGGACGCTGCCGCGCTGGGCCCAGCGCGGTTTGAATTACGCACCGATCGCTGCGCTGGCCGCCGTGGTCGTGCCCGAGATCGTGATGGCGCAGGGCGCGATCATCACCACTTGGCAAGACGCGCGGCTGTTCGCTGTGGCGGCTGGCCTGGCCTGGTTTGCCTGGCAGCGCGGTGTGCTCGGCACCATCGTGGCGGGCATGGCGGTGTATTTGCCGTTGCGCTTGGGCTTGGGCTGGTAGTTCGATTTTTTCAGTGCTGAGCAAGTCTGGGCAAAGCCAGCCGCCAGCCAGCCCAGGACACGCCGCCGCAGATCAGCAGCGTCCAAAGCGTGTGGCTGGGGTAGTGAGCGCCGCGCACCGTTTGCACCGCGCCAGCGATCAGGCCGGCCAGCAGCAGGGCGGCGAGCCACCACCGGCCGACGGCAGGCCTGCGAAGCGTTCCCTGCGGTGGCAGCAACCACGGCAGGCACAAGCCGAGGAAAGCAAAACCGCTGGATGCGTGGCCGCCGGGGAAGCAGCGGCCCGTGCCACCATCGCTGCCCAGCCCAAGGCGCCAGTGCGACACGTAGCGCGCGCTGCCGCCGAACATTTGCAGGTCCCAGGGGCAGCTGGTCTGGCTGGCGTTTTTCACCAGGTTGACTGCCAGCAGACTCAGCGTCACCAGCAGCACCAGCGTGAGCCGCTCGCGACGAGGCAATCGGAGGGCAGTCAGGCGGGGCAGGTTCCAGCGCGTTGGCCACAGCGCCCAAACCCACATCAGCAAATACAAGCCCACGAAAAGCTGGCGCCAGGCCTCGTGAAGCATCTGTTTCAGGAACCACTGGTTTTGCAGCGGGAAACCGCTCGCCGTGCCCAGCCACCGCATCACCGGCAGGTCGGCACCGCTCAGGTCCCACAACAAGGTGAACGCCAGCAACCCCAGCAGCCACCAAGCGACCGGATGCGCGGCTCGGGCCGGTGAGGCGAGCAGGTTGGCGGACGCGTTGTAGGGCATGGGCGAGGAGTGTGGCGGCGCGACGTTAAGGCGCGCTTAACGGCAACCGCCCCCGCGTGGCCCTCACGAACCCACGCGCCAGATAATGGGCCGAAGGGGCCAGCTTGGCCTTCGACAATTTCAACGGACCCAACATGCGCGCCTTGGTGGTGGAAGACGATCCCGGCATTGCCAGCGGCCTGGTGGCCTCGTTGCGCCAGGCTGGCTATGCGGTGGACCAATGCGCGACGATGGGCGCCGCCTGGGCCGCGCTGTCGGTGGAGCCGTTCGATGTGATGCTGCTCGACCTTGGGCTGCCCGATGGCGACGGGCTGGACTTGCTGGCCCGCCTGCGCCGTGTGGCACCCAGCGCCACCGGCGCGGGGCCGCAGCCCGACATGCCGGTGCTGATCATGACCGCGCGCGATGGCGTGAGCGACCGCATCGGCGGGCTGGACAGCGGTGCCGACGACTACATCGTCAAACCGTTCGATGCCAACGAGCTGCTGGCCCGCTTGCGCGCCATGCTGCGCCGGGCCAACGGTCGCAGCAAGCCGGTGATCGAACACGGCGAGATCACGCTCGACCCGGCGGCGCACAACGTGTACCGCGCCGGCGTTTCGGTTTCGCTGGGTGCCAAGGAGTTTGCGCTGCTGCTCACGCTGCTGCAGGCCAGCCCCAATGTGCTGTCGAAATCGCGGCTGGAGTCAGCGCTTTATGGGTTTGGCGAGGGGCTGGAGAGCAACGCGCTGGAGGTGCATGTGCACCACCTGCGGCGCAAGCTCGGCGAGTCGCTGATCAAGACGGTGCGCGGTGTGGGCTATTTCGTGCCGCCGGTTGACGCTGCTGCTGCTGCCGCCGCCGCCGCCACCACTGGGCAGCGCCGCCCATGAGCGGAGCCGATACCGCCGCACCGCGATCGCAGCCAGCGGCGTTGGGCGACGCATTGGCGTCTGGTGCGCGCCCGCGACCTGCCCTGTGGCGCCATCTCTGGAGCTGGACCTTCGGCGCGGTGCTCGTGGTGTGGATCACGCTGGTCGCGGTGGCCTGGTCGACCGGGTTTCGCGAGGCCCGCAAGTTCATCGACGGCCAGCTGGTGGCCACCGCGCAGCTCTGGCTGGCCACCGCGCCTGCCGACCAACCCGTGTCTGCGCTCGCAGCGGTGGGCGTTGATGACGGGTACATCCCCGATCTGGCGGTGTTGGCCTGGACCGATGGCGCGCTTGACACCGACACCCACCAGCTCGCCGCCGGGATTGAGCTCGACCGCTTGACGCGGCCCGGCCTGAGCGACGTCGTCTACACCAATGGCAACGGCCCGCGCGACTGGCGCGCCTATGTGATCGAGCAGACACAAGGCGAGCGCGTGCGGCGCGTTGCCGTGCTGGTGGACAAGGCCGAGCGCCATGCCTTGGGGCTGGACATGGCGGAACACGTGGCCCTGCCTGCCTTGCTGCTGCTGCCGCTGGTGGCGCTGGTGCTGTGGTGGACCATCCGGCGTGGCTTGCGCCCCCTTGAGCGGCTCTCGCGCGAGGTCGCCGAGCTCAACAGCGCCGCTGGCGAGCGGCTGGACGGCGCGCACCGCCATCAAGAATTCGTGAGCACCGTGTCCGCCATCAACACCTTGGTCGACAGCCTGCAAGCGCAGGCAGAGCGCGAGCGCGCGTTTGCCTCGGATGTGGCGCACGAGCTGCGCACGCCGCTGGCCGCCATCGCGTTGCAGGCCGGCGTGGCGCAACACGAACCCACGCCCGAGCGCTTGGCGCAGCTGGAGCAGGAGGCCCTGCGCGCCGGGCGCATCTTGTCGCAGCTGCTGGACCTGGCGCGTGCGCAGCGCCACGGTGGCCCAGGCGAGGCAGGGCATCCCCCAGTGGCACTGGATCTGGCCGAGGTGGCCGCAGAGCTGGTGGCCGAGCACGCGCCCCAAGGCCACGCCAGCGGACACGAGCTGTCGCTGCTGTCACCCGCCGAGCCGGTGCGGGTTCACGCCGCGCCCATGCTGCTGGAGCTGGCGCTGCGCAACCTAATTGCCAACGCCTTGCGCCACACGCCGCCAGACACGCAGATCGTGGTTGCGGTCTGGCGAAGCAGCGACGCGCAAGGCGTCTCGGTCAGCGACGACGGCCAGCGCCCGGGCGCTGCGCCACCCCATGTCAGCAGCGATGGCCTGGGGTTGGGCCTGCGGCTGGTCGAGCGCCTGGCTGAGCAAATGGGCGCGCGGCTGGAACGCAGCGCTGGCACAGCGCCCATGACCACCTGCTTCAGCCTGCGCTGGCCGCGCTGAGCGCTGCGATTGCGCGGGCGGCCAGGCGAGGTTTTTGCCATGCCGCAAACCGCCCGCGATCAGGATGCCCGCGCCACGTGGAACTTGCCCAGCATGGCCATAAGGTTGACTTAACCACCGCTGACCACACTGCGCGCTCCAGGGTTTTCTGGTGCCCGTTGGTGTCTCATGTCTGCTGCTTCCCTGTCGTTCACGCGTGCCTGGCCGTCCTCTGCGGTGGTTGCGCCCCCGCGCCGTCCCATCCAGGCCGTCTGGCTGATCGCGCTGTGGCTGGCCGGCCCTGGCAACCTGCCGCTGTGGCAACGCATTTTTGCGCTCGACGACACCCTGGCACATCGTTTGGCCTTGCTCGCCGGCCTGGGCCTGGTGGTGGCAGGCGCCACCGCCGCCTTGCTCTCGCTCTTGGCTTGGCCGCGCGTGTTTCGCCCTGCTGCCACCGCGTTGGTGCTGGTCGCCGCGTTCAACACCCATTTCATGTGGCAATACGGCGCGGTGATCGACCCCACCATGATCGCCAACGTGGTCCACACCGACGCCCGCGAGGTGCGCGACCTG
>Ga0335395_10000883_pt1 | contig 18950 bp, 20 predicted proteins | sample MAT02_FD_205744 | JGI IMG/M metagenome (GOLD analysis project Ga0335395, IMG submission 205744) | Freshwater microbial communities from Lake Fryxell liftoff mats and glacier meltwater in Antarctica - MAT-02 (spades assembly) (version 2) ...
GTTTCTCCTGAAAAATTGAGAGAAGAAAGGGATTTCGACAGACAGCGCGCCGAACAAGCAGATCAAAGAGCGGAACGTTTAGCAGCAAAACTGCGCGAATTGAACATCGATCCTAATAGTATTTAAGGGACAAATTGTTTAATTGAGGACTTACTCATCAAGACCAAAGAAACCGGGTTTTTTATCGCTTTTGCGGGCTATAACGAATTTTTTTCGTGAAAAAACCCGGTTTCTGACCGCCCGTGCGTAAGTCCTATAAGCGTCCAAACGATCGCCCTTTAACCCCCGAAACCCCCGCAGAAGTGTTAACTTAGTAGTACGTTATGTCGATCGCACATAAAAACAAATGCCTGAACTACAAACCCAGACCCACCCAGACCTCGACCAGCAAGTCGCCTCAAAACCCGTCATCGTCGGTCTCGAAGACGTAACAAAAGTTTACGGGATTGGCGACCTCGAAGTGCGCGCCCTCAACGGCGTCAGCTTGACAGTAAGACAAGGAGAATATTGCGCGATTATGGGCGCATCGGGTTCTGGCAAATCTACAGCTATGAATATTATCGGTTGTCTCGATCGACCTACGAGCGGCAGTTACTACCTAGACGGCGTAGATGTCGCCCAAATGCCCGAATCAGAATTAGCCGGAATTCGCAACTTAAAATTAGGGTTTGTGTTCCAACAATTTCACCTATTGGCTCAATTGACAGCATTAGAAAATGTGATGTTACCGATGGTTTATGCCGGTGTTCCCGCAGCCGAAAGACGGGAAAGAGCAACAGACGCTTTAACCAAAGTCGGTCTCGAAAGTCGGCTGCAAAATAGACCGAATCAACTATCAGGAGGACAGCAGCAGCGAGTTGCGATCGCCCGCGCAATTGTCAATCGTCCTGTATTATTACTTGCAGATGAACCGACGGGCGCACTAGATACTAAAACTACCCAAGAAGTAATGGATATTTTTACAGAATTCAATGAAAGTGGGATGACGGTTGTGATGGTAACGCACGAACCGGAAGTGGCGCGTCAAACTCGCCGCGTTGTCTGGTTCCGCGACGGTCAAGTTATTCATAATAATCTGAATCCGGCAGAACTTTCACACGCAGTATTTTAATGGCAATTCAAAAAATTGTGCGACAATTGTCAATCTGATGGCAATTGTTAAAAGTCTCAGCCGGACACGGCAGTGTCGTTTCCCTACAGATGCTCTCTACTTGTTACCAATTCCCCGCGCCGGACACGGCAGTGCCGTTTCCCTACAGATGCTCTCTACTTGTTACCAGCCTAGAGCATGGAAAGGAAACCCGTTAACTAATGACTAATGACTAATGACTATTGACTAATTAAAAGCATTTGGAAAAGCTGCCCAAACTCGATCAACAAAATCCCTAAGTTGCCGAGATGCGATCGTGCTATCCTTGCGATCGGAGTCCAGAGACTGCAATTGACTCAACAGCGAAATCACCTCCGTATCCAGCGCCGCCCGAAACAAACTCAGCGGCCACAGCAAATCAGCACCATCCCGCAAATCGGATAAAGTGTATTCTTGTGGCCACTGCTGGGATACATCCTTCCCTGACACTATTTCAACTAACATTAAAGGGCGCACCCAACAAATTTGACGTGCCTCAACTACTTGAATTACCTCTGAATGCAGGCACGCATTTCCACATTCTAAACTAACAATTTGACCAGACTTAAAGTTCAAAGCACAATCCATTAATGCTGACTCTTAATACAGACAATAACCAAGCAAAATAAGTGCCGCAACTCTCGACAGCACCAAAAAATATTATATCACAATTTATTCTGCCGACTTCCATCGAACTTCTTTCTTTTTCCTTCTTTCTTCTGTCAACTGTCAACTTTCATCAAGAGTTTTCAGAGCAATTTCAAGTTCGGCCGTCAACAATCGCGCTTCTTTTTTACCACTGCCACCTTTAGCATAATCCGCCACGGAAAGCGGCTCGCCGATCGCAATTTTTACATGAGAACCCGATCGAGGAATGCACGGGCGGTAGCGGATACTCATAGGTACAATTTTTACCCCCAAACCAGGCATACTCAACTCTGCTTGCATGGCCAAACGAGCCAATCCAGACTTAATCGGGTGAACTTCGCCATCCTGAAAAATGCCACCTTCGGGAAAAATCACTAACATCTGCTTATCGAGAAGCAATTCAACACCGTAACGCAGACTGCTAATTGCTGGATGCTTGATATCGACAGCAAACCCTCCCAAATGTCTGATGAACCAACCTTGCAGTCCTTTCACCTCATCAGCAGTTACCATAAACCGCAAATCCCGTCCAGTCACCCTCTGTCCCGTTGAATAGGGCATCATCAGCGCATCCCACCGGGAGCGATGCGTAGGGGCTAAGATCACAGGCCCGTCTTCCGGCAAGTGCTCCTGTCCGGTTATCTCAATCTTGCGAAAATAAAACGGCAGGACAACATAGTGACCTAGCGGATAGAGCAAGGAGGTTAACCAAGGAGAAACGCGAGAGGTATTAGATGCTACCTTGGCAGGCATTGGCTTCACTCTTTGATGTATTTACTGGACTCAACGGCGATCGAGGCGTTGTGGCGCATAGCAATTAAGCTGCCTTATCGAGATACAAAATCTAAAATATGTTGTTTGACACATCTTTAGTTTTTGCCTCGGGACACTTTTACTATTGGCATTATGCCGAGTTTGGACGATCGCACCCGCTGCAAGATCATCTGCAATAGGCAAAACCTGAAGCAACCGGACAGATAAGTAGTTGCGTAAAATTAATTACACAATATTTCGACTGAAACCCTTGCCTAGCAAGGAGTCTTTATGTAATTAATTTTGTGTGGTTACTTACCAGTAGCCGTCAACCGCTAGGAAAACTCGATCGGGCAATTACCTATTATTTCAGCTAATAGCCAAGTTCGACTAAACATCGCCAAGAACAGTCAAAACTTTTACTCCTTAATTTGGACGGCGCGCTGCAAACCAAGAAAGCAACTGCTCGCGGCAAACAGACTCCATAATACCGCCGAGTACCTCCAAGCGGTGACACGAATGAGCGCTATCTGGAATATTAGCAGCAGTCCGAATCGTACCCGTTTTCGGGTCATCTGCTCCGTATACCAGCAGACCAATCCGAGCTTGGACGATCGCACCAGCGCACATCGGGCAAGGCTCCAGCGTTACATAGAGCGTGCAAGAGTTGAGATGCCAGTCTTGCGAAACTTGGCCAGCAGCCCGCAAAACCAAGACTTCAGCATGAGCAGTCGGATCGCAGTCTCTCTCCCGCCGATTTTGGGCTTCGGCAATCAATTTGCCAGTACCATCAACGATTACAGCACCCACAGGAACTTCACCCGCATCACCGGCGGCTCGTGCTAGTTCCACAGCCCTAGCCATCCAGCGCTTGTGAATAGCATAATTAGAATCACTAATCGACAACGGCTCTGTTTGCAAATTCACGGTATACCTACTTAACAGTTGACAGTTGACAGTTGACAGTTGAGTGCGAAGTTTTTAGGCAGGGGATTTAAGCCCCAGCCTAAAAACAATCCACCTAAAGGTGGGGGCTTAAATCCCCTGTGATGCAGGTAACTAAAAACACATAACATTGTCTTACTTATCCACTTGCTGTGGATACAATAAGTATGATCGCTAATAAAACAAGTTTTTAGGGCAACTTATGGCATACTTACCTAGTTGAAAACACTTAAGATCGAGAAATAAACTCATACCACAGCCCAATCGACAGTAATTTTTAATTATGGACACCACCACGATCAGCAATGAAGTTGTTGAGCTGTTGTCCCGGATTAGCCGGCAAAAGCTTCGCGAAAAAGACATCACTCCTTTAGTTGTGTTCCTGACTGCCCTAATTTCGATCCTGCGCGGAGTGATGATTATTGACAGGACGATCGCAGTTGAAGAAGAAGAACGGCTGCAAAAGACTCTCAAAGCCTTTTCCAGCGGCGATCCAAGTCGAATAGAACTAATTCAGCGGCTTGTCAAAGGCATCTCCAAACAACAGGTTTACTTCAACCCCACGGAATTGCTAACCCTGACAGCTTTCTTCTCAGAATCAGAAAAGCTGTTGCTGATCGGTTCCGGCTACGAAATGTCAGCGGTAGACGGACACATCGACCTGCGGGAGCAAATGTACTTACAGTCGATCGGAAACCGGCTCGGCCTCGACTCCAGACACATTGCAGTCGTAGACATTTTGTTTACAAAAGAAGGAGAACTAGATTTAGAAGCTTTTGCTGAAGTTCAAGCTTTACTCGCACCCAGCGAATTCTCCTCCCGCGATCCAGTATTTGCCAAAGCAGCAAAACACCTGCTGTCTTTGTTAATGCGCAAATAATGCAGCGCAGATAAATTATTTCCGCTGTAAAAGAGACAGGGGAAAATAATTTAATGCTTTTTCGATTAATCGCGGATGCACGGGTGGTTAGGAACCGGGTTTTTTCACAAAAAGACGGGTTACAGCCCGCAAAAACGGTAAAAAACCCGGTTTCTTTTGCCTCGATTTGTCCCAATACGTCTAAAATCTAAAAGCGAATTATCGCAGCCTCCATAGATCCAGCTCGATTTCAAATCTCCAATCGATTAATTATGCAAATTGAATGGCAAACCGCCAAAACCTACGAAGACATTCTCTATCACAAAAGTGGCGGCACCGCCAAAATTACGATCAATCGACCTCACAAACGAAACGCTTTTCGTCCCAAAACTGTGCAGGAACTGTGCGATGCCTTTACTGATGCCCGCGAAGACACAAAAATCGGCGTTGTCCTCTTCACCGGTGCGGGGCCTCATACAGACGGCAAATATGCCTTCTGCTCCGGTGGCGACCAAAGCGTGCGGGGGTCTGCGGGATATGTAGACGAAGGTGGCATACCGCGCTTAAACGTGCTCGACTTGCAGAAATTGATTCGATCGATGCCTAAAGTTGTGATTGCTTTAGTTGCAGGATATGCGATCGGCGGCGGTCATGTTTTGCACTTAATTTGCGACTTGACGATCGCAGCAGACAATGCTATTTTCGGACAAACCGGCCCAAAAGTCGGCAGTTTCGACGGTGGATTTGGGGCTAGCTATCTCGCCAGAGTTGTCGGCCAGAAAAAAGCCCGAGAAATTTGGTTTTTGTGCCGCCAATACAGCGCGCAGCAAGCTCTAGAAATGGGTTTAGTCAACTGTGTCGTACCTGTGGAACAACTCGAAGCAGAAGGGATTCAGTGGGCTGGCGAAATTTTAGAAAAAAGTCCGATCGCGATTCGCTGTTTAAAATCCGCTTTTAATGCCGACTGCGACGGTCAAGCCGGACTGCAAGAACTGGCTGGAAATGCCACGTTGCTCTACTATATGACCCAAGAAGGTGCCGAAGGTAAACAAGCCTTTTTGGAAAAACGGGAACCGGATTTTAGTGAATATCCTTGGTTGCCGTAGCTCGATCGAGAAATCAGTTTTTTTATGCGATTATTTACGTTACAGATGCTGATTTCTGTGAGTTGAATGAGCGGAATTTGCGCGATCGGTCAAAATTGTCATTGACATACTCCCCGGCGTAAACGCGCGGGGATTCTAAGGTCAAACAGCGATTGCAGGCATGGCCTGTCTAACATCACCTAACTTAACGGTTGATGCCCCAACCGCACAAATATTTTTGGCAGCGTTTTCATCCCGTCCATTGATCGATTGACATGACGGACATCGCCATTCTCTCACCGACAAATCCAATTCTTTCAGGACGTGTCCACAGTTTGAACAAGTCTTACTATATGGATACCACTGGTCTATAAAAACGATTTGCTTATCTTTTTTATAGGCAACCCATTCAATAATTTGTAGAAATTCCCCAAACGCCAAGTCCGAAATTTTACGTCCCCAAAGACGTTGCATTCCTCGGAGATTTAATGTCTCAAAACACAGAATATCAAACCGATCGGTTAAATCGTGAGCTAGCTTCCAAAACCAATCAGAGCGACGATTTACAACGTCTTCATACTTGCGAACTAAATTCTTTCTAGCTCTTTCACGGTTAGCTGAGCCTTTCACTTTTTTAGAGTGTTGACGATTGGCTTTTTTAATAACAGTGAGAGATTGCCTGAGAAATTGAGGTGATTCAATCTGAGTACCATTTGAAACTGTGAGAAATACTTTGAGGCCGAAGTCAAATCCAGCGATTTTACTCATCTCGAATTTTGCCTTTGAGCCAACAATATCATCAACGACTACGACTATAAACAATTCACCCAATGGGGTGCGTTTAATGGTTAGTGTTTTGACTTTCCCTTCAATCTCTCTGGAATTCCAATACTGATAGACTTTCTGCCCAATCTTGATTCTATTGCCACCCAGAAATTTATACCCAGCTTGCTTGAGAGTGAATGATTTGTACTTGCGAACCTTCTTGAAGTTGGGCGGTCTAACTCCTTTCTTATGATGCTTGAAAAACAATTGGTAAGCTCGCTCAATACGTTGACAGATGTCTTGCACAGCTTGAGAACCAACCAATTGCCAGAACTCTTGACGTTTGCGTAGTTTGGCAATATGAGCTTGAAGTTTAGCACAGTTCAAATGCTTGCCCCACATTCGGTAGTAGCGTTTGTGGAGTGCAATACAATGGTTATAAATTACCCCAGTGGCATTGATTGACCGCTTGAGCAATCGATTTCGCTTGTGCTGATATAGCTTAAACTTCAAGGTTTTCATGCTACTACTTTACAACCAATAACTATCTTGTACAATTAAGAAATAATTAATTTTTTGGATTAGGAAATACAAGTTTCAGTTGTTTAAGAAATATTGCGAATTCTTTGGTAGAACCAAAAACTGACCAAATCCCAGGGACTCATTAGAAGCTTCAAGAAAAAAGTCGTCCTGAAAGGACGGGGCTTTAAACCCAATTTTCCGGTAAAGTAGAGTTTTCCTGCTGCGGACAAACTATACCGAAACTGCTACTGTAGATTTTTAGGTTAACGCCCGGCCTGTCCACTGATAGGCATTGCGCTCAGCAACAGTGACGACGGGTTCCTGCATCACAGTCTGTTCTTGCAACCGTCCAATTTCTATGTTTTCCCAAGATAGCCCAAAAGCCGAAACAGCTAAAGAACAAGCTTTCCACTGGCTTTGCACCGGCACACTCAGCAAATCGCAAACACCCCCGCGTCTCCCTTCAGGAGTGTAGTGGCGGCAGTGACGGCAAGCAGAAGTTAATGGGGTTTTCATAAAAGTTCTTGGGTAAATCATTTTCATTTCTAATTCTCCTCTGTAGAGCTAGCAGGTTTTAGAGCATCCCAGCCTTTATGCTGTATAGGTTGTAGAGATCCCCGAAGCATAAATAAATTTTATAATTTATTTATAATCTCGTTATATCTAGAAACAATTAGCTCAGTTCTTACTCATTTTTTAGGTAAAAATACAGGTTAAAAGTTTATAAAAAGGTCAGGGATCAAGAAAAAACCCAAATGCCGAACCATTATGAGATGTTATAAATAATCTGTCGCTCCTGATACAAAAAGCTGTTTAGAGTCTGGGTAAGCAGCTTCGGGACAAAGCAACAGTTAAGTTTTAAGATAAAAATGAACAGATGGCAAATGACGATCGATACTTGAGACCAAAGCCAGCAATTGGCTTGACGCCAAAAGCAGCTAATCCTAAAATAAGCAAGTTTTAAACTTTCTTGTTCTTGCTTCGTATATATAATCAAAACACTAAAATCAATTCAGAGGCGGTAGGAATTTTGGTAATGAGTAAGCGTTCTTCGGTTGAATCCCCAAATCATCAATCCTCATCAACCCCAATCAAGCCTGCTTTGCAAGCAGCCTTGGGGTGCATGGATGTGAGCCTAGAAGCAGAACTGACAACATACAGAAGGCACAGGCGGCGTGCCGAACAGTGGGTGTCGCCATCAGTTCGCACCGGCAAGCAAACAGCCACAACCGAACAACGGCTAGCCGAAAACCTGCCGCCGGATGCTCCCGAAACCCAGCAGCCATTGTCCCTGCCCCTATCCCTTGGTGGCAGCCAGGGCGATGCCCCTTTAGCAACTACCAGGAAGGGTACAAAACTATCTGGCAATGCCTTCGCACCCAACAAATATCTCGAATCCAGTGAAAAACTAATCGAAAGTTTGGACGAGGAAACAGCCAAGCCCGAAGTCGAACGCAGTTTAGCAGCCAGTTTGTTAACTCCCTTGGGACTGAGTTCGATGCTGTTGTTTCTGCTGTCATGCACAGCTTTGGGCTACGCAGTCATGCACCCATCCAGTCTAGCTAGAATGGCCGGGCTGAATCGTTTGCTCGATCGCACTACGCCATCTTCCAGCGACAATCGGGCCAATACCGCCACATCAGATACCAGTACCAAGGAACTGCCAAAAGCTCCAAATCTGGTATCCAAGGAATTTGTCGAGCTAGATTTGAGCACTCTCAGCAATGTCAAGCCGACAGCCAGCTCGACGATTGCTTCCCCGTCGCCAAAAGCATCAATCCCGCCCAATCCGGCAGCGCCTCCGGGCCCGAGCGCGGCTGTCCCGATCCCTACAGAAGACGGCAACCCAGCCAGAGGCAGGGAACAAGGACTCAACAATCTCAGTACAGCTTTGCTTCCGAGCCCTAGCCCTAGCGCAGCCCAGCCTGTCCCCACACTGCCGACACTCCCTCCAACACCCTCCCCAGCTCAGTCGGCGACAGCAGCCCCGGTGACAGCAGCCCCAGTAGCCACCACAGCCCCGCTGGGAAGGCCGATAAGGGCTACCGACGGTTTCTATTACGTTGTTACCGATTACACCAACGAAAAAGCGCTACAGCAAGCCAGAACCGCAGTTCCCGATGCCTATGTGCGCAACTTCTCAAAGGGTGTCAAAATCCAAATGGGAGCTTTGAACGATGCTGCCTCAGCAGAACGTTTGGCAAAGGAACTTCAAGCAAAAGGGGTGAAGCCGCAATACTATCAACCATAAACTAGGTAAAGGGTGAAAAAAATTCACTAAATTGTTAGACAAAGCTAGACAATGATCAATGTTTTGTCTAACACAAAATTGGTTTTTAAATTGTCAATTTCCAGTCCTAAATCTAAAATTTAATAAAATCGGGAGATAGGTAAAATGGGATTATTCGATCGCCTGTGGCGAGTGATTCGAGCTAATATTAACAGTTTGATCGGGGCGGCCGAAGATCCAGAAAAAATTCTGGAACAAGCTGTAATGGATATGCAGGAAGATTTAATCCAGCTCAGACAAGCTGTAGCAGGGGCGATTGCCGCTCAAAAACGCACCGAACGTCAATGTTCCCAAGCTGAGTCCACAGCCGCAGAATGGTATCAGCGAGCACAGCTAGCTTTGCAAAAAGGTGAGGAAAATTTGGCGCGGGAAGCTCTGACGCGCAAGAAATCTTATCAAGAAACGGCAACGGCGATGAAAGCTAGTCTCGGACAGCAGAACACTGTTGTGACTCAACTTAAAGATAATATGCGATCGCTCGAAAGTAAAATTTATGAGGCAAAATCTAAAAAAGATATGTACATTGCCCGAGCTCGATCGGCAAAAGCGTCGGAAAGGTTGCAAGAAATGATGGGCAATCTGAGTACCGGCAGTGCTTTGAGCGCGTTTGAAAAAATGGAAGAGAAAGTCATGCAGCTAGAAGCTCGCTCCGAGGCCATCGCAGAACTCGGAACTAATGATTTAGAAAAGCAGTTTCTCTCTCTCGAAGGTGCCGGAGATGTCGATGCCGAGTTGGCGGCGATGAAAGCACAAATGCTTCCAGGCAATAATACACCCAAATTGCCATCAGGCGAGCCACCCGCATCCTGAAGCATCGGCGATCAAACAATAGTTTAGACAAGCAAAAACTTCTTAACAGCTCAGCTAGATATAGCTCAAAGCGTGTTGGGGAATTCGCGGATCAAAGTTAAACTCAATAGACAGGTGCAGAAATAAGCTTGCCTGCATCACTGACTCGATCGCTTTAAACTAGATTTATCTGTCTGTAAAAATTGCCAAAAACTAAATCGCACTAAAAATCTGACCAACTGAGTTTCACTCAGAGCGGGCTAACTCTATCAAGCCTGCTTCCCGCCTACTTCGTACACCTCACCAGGAAAAATAGCATTATGGGATTATTTGACCGCATCAGCCGAGTCGTCAGAGCCAATCTTAACGATATAGTCAACAAAGCTGAAGACCCGGAAAAGATTTTAGAACAGTCCGTGACGGATATGCAGGAAGACTTGGTGCAATTGCGTCAAGCCGTGGCCAGTGCGATCGCCGCTCAAAAGCGCACCCAGACTCAGTACAATCAAGCTGAATCTCAGTCTAACCAGTGGCAGCAGCGCGCTCAGCTCGCCCTGCAAAAAGGAGACGAGACTTTGGCCCGCGAAGCGCTGGTGCGCAAAAAGTCTCACGCTGAAACGGCAGCTACCCTGAAATCCAGTCTGGAACAGCAATCTGGTCAGGTGGAAAGTCTCAAGCGCAACTTGATCGGTTTGGAGAGCAAGATTTCGGAAGCTAAGACGAAGAAGGATATGCTCAAGGCGAGAATTTCCGCTGCTAAGGCTCAGGAACAGCTCAACAACACCATTGGCTCCCTAAATACTGGCAGTTCAATGGCAGCTTTCGATCGCATGGAAGAAAAAGTTTTGCAGATAGAAGCTCGCGCGGGTGCTTCAGCAGAACTGGCGGCTGGCGGCAGCGATTTAGAAGCAGCTTTCCGCTCGCTCGAAGCCGGTGGCGATGTTGACGACGAGTTGGCTCAAATGAAAGCTCAACTGGCCGGAGGTTCTGTGTCTCAAGGTCAATTGCCAGCCGCGGGTAAAACTGCTGCGGAGGCTAGTACCTCGGAGGCGAGTCCGGTGATTGACGCTGAGTTGGAAGAATTGCGATCGCAGCTCAATAAAATGTAGTAATTTCTATCAAAATTCAACTATTTCTCAGATGGCAACTTTGATAGAATGCTCCGCCCACCTACAGCACTAGCTTGGGGCAGTCGGAGCTTTTTTTATAGATTATTTGCCTAAACACAAAAAATGTTTTTTGTCAAGTATATTTATGTTGAATTAACGACTTAAGTCAAGCCGTAGGGTGTGTCGCCATAGACCATCTTCAAGAAAGACCGACAATCTAATAGCGACGCACCTGGGATTTTCAAAAGTCAGGAAACAAACCTAACATTTTTGTTGTAGCAAGCTTTTTTATCAATGAGACAGATCACAAAAAATGTTTTTTGTCAAGTATATTTATGTTGAATTAACGACTTAATTCTTAAAAAAAAGTGATCAAGTAACTTTAATCTTCGCAATTGCGGTAGCCGCGTCGGCTCAAAAGGATCGCAAATTAAATAATTTAGACAAGTTTGTGGGATGTTCCGCCCGTCCATAAAGAACGGGCTCTCCCGCCCATCCCACAAGAATAATAAAGATTGTAAGTTATTTAATTCTCATTCCTAAGTGTCAGAAGCCGCTTAGCCCTGGCAACATGAGGCCCGCTGAACGAAAAACGTTTACTCGAAGCTCTGCAACTGTTGGAATTAAGCGGACAAGTCGAAAATATCTCAGCGGAATTACAAGCGGGTTCTCGTGCGGGTTTGAAACTGTAACTTAATTTATGGACAAAGCTACCCATCCTTTACTATTTGGGTAGTTTTCGCGCCATTCGTTCAATCACATCACGTGAGACTATTTGCCCCTAGTTCATTTTTTTTTGACTCTTAGTGCCATTAGATTGCAGATGCGGGTGTCTTGCGCTATATGAATCGGCGTTTGGACTGATTATATTTTTTTACCGGCCATGTTGAGGCTCTCTTAAGAGTCGTATATAATACGAAGGACAATACATTTACTCATGTCGAGTCAAATGCAGTTAGTAGAAAAACACGTAATTAACAGACAGCATAGATTTTGGAAAGAATGCGACCACTTAGCATTACAATCAAAACATCTATACAATTCTGCTAACTACGTCCAGCGCCAATACTTTTTTGAAACCAACAAGTATTACAACTCCATCAATATTTATAACCAGACTAAGAACTTAGAAGCTTATCGGTATCTACCAACAAAAGTTAGCAAACAGATTGTTCGGAGAGTTGCTGAGGCTTGGAAGGGATGGTTAGCTGCACTTAAAGATTGGTCAAAACACCCTGAAAAATATCTGGGCAAACCGAAAATACCAGGATACAAGCATAAAGAGCATGGCAGAAATGTTGTAATTTATCCGATAGATGCAATATCAAAACCTGCTTTGACTAAAGGGAATGTTAAACTGTCTCAGACTAATATTGAGTTGGCTACTCAAGCTAAAAATGTAGACCAAGTAAGGATTGTTCCCAAGCTTGACCATTATGTTATTGAAGTTGTTTACACAGTTAATGACACACCATTATCTAGCGGGAAATATGTAGCAGGTGTAGACCTTGGTTTAAACAATTTGATGGCTATAACATCCAATCATCCCGGCATCAAGCCGCTGTTGATTAATGGTAGACCGTTGAAAAGTATTAACCAATTCTTCAATAAACGGGTAGCCGCAGCACAATCCATAGAAGCGGTTAGACAGATAAAAACACTTAACAGTAAGCGAAACAGAAGAATTGACAACTATCTTCATACTGCGAGTCGTCGTGTAATTGATTGGTGTCAGTTGAACGATATTGGTCAGTTAATTATCGGCAAAAACCCAGGATGGAAGCAGTCAATCAACATTGGCAAAAAGAACAATCAAGCATTTACCAATATTCCCCATGCCAAACTGATTAGTTTATTGACATATAAAGCACAATTAGCAGGGATTGCAGTTACCTTGACTGAGGAAAGTTACACGTCAAAAGCGAGTGCTTTAGATGGTGATAATTTACCGACTTATAGCAAAAATACAGAGATCAAGTCTGTTTTTAGTGGTAAACGTATTCAGCGTGGTTTATATAGAGCTTCCACTGGTCAAATAATCAATGCTGATACCAATGGCAGCATAAATATAGCTAGAAAAGTAATTCCCGACTTCCTGAAGGGAATAGAGGGATTGCCGTTTATCCCTATGGTTTTAGGACTGTGGACTAAGATTATAAACGTAGATGTCTAACATTGGCTACCTATGGGTAGCTTTGTCTAGGTTTCTACGAGCGGTTTTAATTTATTATTAGTCCGAGTCAAAGAAGCAAGAACTTTCCAAGCCAGCGTTTTTACTGACAATTCTCGCTCTCCGAGTGTGGGAAGTTGGCGGCGCGGTGTTCAATTGAGTGAGGCTAATTTGTTGGGTTTGGCAGATAGTGCCAGTTTGATTTATACAAATAGTGAAGGCAGCAACACTGTAGATGTCAGTTACGCGCTGCCTTTGAATGCGCGCAACGGTAGTGTAAGTTTTCAGGTAAGCAGGAGTCGCAGCAATATTGTTGAGCAGCCTTTTGACGCGCTGGATATTGAGGCATCAAGCCGGACTTACGAGTTGACTTATCGCCAGCCTTTAGTGCAAACTGCGAGAACAGAAATCGCGATCGGCATTGGCGCTAGCAGGCGAGAAAGCGATACATCTTTGCTGGGTGAGGATTTTCCGCTGTCGCCGGGAGCGGACGATCGGGGTAAAACTCGGGTTTCGGCGCTGAGGCTGTTTCAGGACTTGACTCAGAGGGGAGAGAGGGATGTTTTGGCGGCGCGATCGCAGTTCAGTTTGGGAGTGGGAGCATTTGGCGCTAACGCGAGCAGCAGTGAGCCTGACGGTCAATTTTTAGCGTGGCGGGGTCAATTGCAATACGTGCGGTTGTTGGCTCCCCAGACGCTGCTGGTGGTGCGATCGGACTTGCAGTTGGCTGGGGGAGAGCTTTTGGCGATCGAACAATTTGGTTTGGGTGGCCCGGACACGGTGCGGGGCTACCGTCAGGATGCTTTGCTTGCCGATAGCGGGATTTTTGCTTCTGCCGAGTTGCGGTATCCGGTTTTGCGCACCGGGGACAAAAAAGGTGTTTTGCAGGTGACGCCGTTTGTGGATTTCGGGAATGTTTGGAATCGCGGGGGAAGCGCGGCTTTGGAAACAAATACTTTGCTGTCAGCGGGATTGGGCTTACGGTGGCAGTACGCCGACAGGTGGAATGCTCGCTTGGGCTGGGGAATTCCTTTGATTGATATTAAGTCGAGCAACAGGAGTTGGCAAGAGCGCGGGCTGTATTTTTCCTTAGAATTCAAACCTTTTTAGGAAAGTATCTATTCTGTCCTTGGCGGAACTGAAGTTTCGCTATATAGTAATAAGTATCATTTGGCACTCATTCATGGCTGCCAAGAGTGCATTCTACTGATAATTTTTAAATTAAACTATGTCTAAGGTGCAGTTGCTGCTTTTAAGTTCTTTTGCCGCTGGTTTTGGGTTTTGCTCAATCATTTTGGCGATGTTTACGATGACTTCTGGGCTATCGTTTGCGTCTTTTTTTACCTTTGTTTTAACTTTGGTATTTTTTGGAATTAATCTGCTTTTTGCTTTGCATTATTATACATCGATTACCAAGTTGTTGAGTGTTAAAGGTAAAAGGAAAGCGAGAATTTAGCGGTTGTGAAGCAGCAGCGGACAAAGGCATGGAGAGTTGTTGATATAATTTGAAGGGAATCCAGAAAAATGCCTCTCGGTTAGGATAACTTCTAGTCATAGGTCATAATTATTTCAGGTCTAATTATTTAGGAGGTGCGATCGTGGTCATTGCTCAAGTCAACCCGCCAAACCTTGCTCCAGATGCGACTACTCGCTTCACTCCAGATGAATACCGGGCGATCGAGGAAACGGCCGAAGAACGTCACGAATACTGTAACGGAGAGATTATTGCTATGTCCGGAGGTTCCCCCGCTCACAGCCGTATTGCTGTAGACACTACGACTTTTCTCAACGTGGCTCTCCGAGACACCAATTTTCAAACCTATAACGGCGACTTACGAATTTGGATTCCTAGCTTCAATCACGGAACTTATCCCGATGTTCTGGTAATTAACGGCGAACCGGAATTCAATGGCGATCGCACGGATGAAATTCTCAATCCTTTGCTGATTGTCGAGGTTCTTTCGCCGTCTACTGAAGCCTACGATCGAGGTGAAAAGTTCCGAAAATATCGCTCTCTGGCTAGTTTTTGTGAATATCTGCTGGTGAGTCAAACTGAACCTTATATTGAGCATTATTATAATTGCGATCGCCAAAGTAGCGATCGCTGGCAATGGCAAGTGTACGATCGGGTTGAAAGGGCGATCGTCCTGCACAGCTTGAATATAGAACTTCCGATGGCTGAAGTCTACCGCCGGATTAGTCTTTAAGGGCGATCGGGTGACACTTATAATCAAAGTTAACAATGATTGTACTTCGCTCTTCTCAAATTATACAACTGCATAACATTCACCGCATCATATTGATCGGCCATTCGCAAAACTCGACCGCAAATCCAGGACTTGCATCAGCTATTAATATAAAGATAACTTCTAGGAGGCTATAACAATGACAACCATACCTAACGAACCAACAGCTATCATCCGTACAGAAAGAGGACTGACGATCGCAGGTACGCGCATCACTATCTACGACATTATGGACTATGTGACGGCTCAATATCCGCCTAAGTTTATCAGGGGATTGTTTGATCTAACAGACGAACAAATTAATGGGGCTTTAGCTTACATTGAGGCCAATCGCGATACTGTTGAATCTGAGTATCAAATGGTTCTTAAGGAAGCTGAAGAACTGCGGCTGTACTACGAAGAAAAAAATCGCGATCTGATTGCCAAAATTGCCGCCCAACCACCAAGACCCGGAACTGAAGCTGTATGGGAAAAGCTTCGAGCCGCCAAGGCAAAACGTGAGGCTAAAGAATGATTTTTTTGATAGATCATAATCTCAATGGACACGGCATAATTTTCTTTGGCTCTATTGCTAATCAAGGTTGGCTTGATATCATCCCAATTCGTTTTGTCACCTTTGCACAAATGGAATTGCCAATCGATAGCGATGACAGGGTAGTTTGGCGACTTGCTCAAGAAAATCAGATGATTTTGCTCACAGCTAATCGCAGCATGAAAGGCAAGGATTCCTTGGAACAAGTAATGCGCGAGGAAAGTAGTTATAATTCACTTCCTGTGATTACGGTTGGCCATGCTGATAGATTAATGAATGATTCGGAATATCGAGAACTTTGTGTTGAACGTCTAATTGAGATTGTGCTTAATATTAATGCCTATATGGGTGTGAGTCGGCTTTTCATCGCATGAGGCGGGGTCGAGATTGTTGAAGAAGTGCGATCGCTATTTGATTGGCAATAGATGTAATGTTTGAAAAGTGATACTCATGTTAAAAAATTTAAAAATTATTACTCTTTCAACTTTTCTGGCGTTAGGAACAGCTACGCTGGGTTCTACTGCACCTCTCCCTAGTCCTAATAATCAAGGAGATTATATGGGAAGAGCTTATCATACTTATTGGGAAGTAGTAGATCCAGACCCAAATGGGTTAAATTGTCGCATGACAAATTCTTCTTTTGAAGAACTTATGCGTGCTAACAACCGCACCCCATTTAACTTTTTTAATTGGTCTTTAGTTGGTGTCTTAAAACAGGGACAGCGTTTTGAAAGCTTTCCTAGTAATGCTGCTGGTACTTTCAGGGATACCAGGGGTTTACCTTGGCTTTTTGTAGGAAAAAGCTACGCTGCTGGTGCAGCGCAAGGTTGTTTCGTTCGCGCTAACAGTCAATTTGTCAAACCAATACAGATGTCACAGACTCGCGTACAACCCCAAGCGAGTCAACCGCTTACAAGTTCCACAGCACTGCCGATGGAGCTTGGTTTTGACGAAGGATTTGGCTCGATTGTAGTACCAGAAAGCGATACCACAGCATCGGCCTATGGAGGACGCTTAAGGCGATATGATGTTCACATTGCCAAAATGTTTGAAGTCACCCACTTCATGTGTCAATCGGGGAATTTAACACCCGGTATTACTTGGAATTACGCGGCTGGAGGTGGCAGGATGGATATGGGAAGTTTTGAAATAACCTGCCGACTTGCTAATCAAATAGTTAGTGCCTATGGTTTAGGTAAATCGGAACCTACGAATGTTACTTTTTCGGCGGGCGAAATCGGTCGCCCTGATGTCAGAAGTTTCAACATTCCCATCCTAGATATTACAGGTAATAAAGTACCGCGCTGGGTGAGTTTTGTGCAGGGATTTCAGCCCGTGAGGAGGTAGGGCGATTTGTAAGATGTAACGTGTATCATAAGTAAAATTATTCTTTCATATAAAATCAATCTCAATTTGACGCACCCTACATCTACACTTGTTTTTGGTGAGATTCTGGAACTGCAAACAGCGAAACTGAAACAATCCTGGCATCCTTAACAGCTTAGGAGCCATATTTAATTTTGGCACTATCTCACTCAGAAACAAGCTAAAAGTCTGAAGGCAAAATGTGGAAGGCACTTATGCTCTGGCATATCTGGAGTTTACCTGACATTTTATCACACTCATAAATTACTATAAATTAAGTAATGTTTTGCCAAATATCACAATCGGTAACACGTTGAAAATCTTTAATATTTTTAGTTGCAATAATGACTTGACGACCAGGATATTGCTCTTTTAGTAGACACCATTGAGCAGCCAGAATGCAGTCTACATCAATGTTCTCCTTAACTTTATTAGATTGACTCATATATCTTGCTTCAGCCCATAGTTCGGCAGCCTTTTCTAGCACAGCAAAAGTTACTTCTTGAAATTCAATTAAGTCTCTCAGTCGGTCTAATTTTAGAACACTTTTGCTTTTAATGCGAATGAGTTCACGTCTAAGTTCATAATCACAGATATCAGAAGCAATTACATACGCGCCTTTCGATAATAGGCGGTACAGCCATTCTCTGCATTGCTTGCTCTCCGTCAGAAACTTCTCATCTTCAGACAATTTTTCATCAAGAGTTGTTACCAGTAAAGCAAGAATATTAGAGTCTAGAATTACAATCACTCTACAATTTCCATCCTTTTGCTTTTCTAATAATTTCTATTTGCTCAAGTTCTGACTTTAGCCAATCCATTGCAGGTTGGTTCTTCTGAATTTGCATTTCACGAGTAAAGATTTGATTTGAATGAGAGTCTATCGAACGTGGTTTTTCACTTCTTGTTCGGTTTTCTTCGATTTGCCATAATACTGCTCTAGCAGTGTTTTTTAATCCAACTAAATATGAAAAATCTGACTCATTCTGATTAGCTTTATCAGGTTTTAGGCTAGAGTCATTTAAAAATGCCAATGTTATATTCTTAAGGTACTCTATTAAGTCTTGTGGGAAGTAGAGAAGATATTCTTCTAAAAGCTCTGATAGTCCCACCATACCCGTGTAGAGAGCTCCATATTGGTGTACTCGATCTATTTCTTCTTCAAAGGCAGCCAGCATAATACCCAGAGCTATGATTAATTCCCTAAAGCCATCCATGTATTTTTCATGATCTTCAATTTCTTTGAAGGTATCACTTGCTAAAAAGTCACTATATTTTGCTTTAAGTTCGCTGAAAAATGGTCTGTATTCAGAATAATAAATATCAGATTTTTGACGTGGATATTTTGCTGCTCTAATCCGTTCTGACACCTCAACAATTTTCAACAGATAATTAAATGATTCTTCTTTAGGAATCCGCGCTTCATCAGATTCAAACAGCTTTTCTAAGGAATGTTTGATTAAACTCAGCTCACCCAACATCACCTCCTCAGTGTTTGACAGCAATGCTCTAATCGAATTTTCTGTAGTGACTGTCATAGGAAGTTGACTCCATAAAGATTGCTAGATCAACAACATACTTCTTCTATGATCATACATGATAATCTTGGTTGAATATTTTTTCCCAAACAAAAAGCGCCCCTATTTCTAGGAGCGCTTTTTATCAATCAAAAGTTAAAAATTAACCGTTGATGGAAGGAGCAACCAAAGCTACGGTCGTTGTTTCGCCAGCGGCCAAGTCGAG
>Ga0335395_10000884_pt1 | contig 18950 bp, 19 predicted proteins | sample MAT02_FD_205744 | JGI IMG/M metagenome (GOLD analysis project Ga0335395, IMG submission 205744) | Freshwater microbial communities from Lake Fryxell liftoff mats and glacier meltwater in Antarctica - MAT-02 (spades assembly) (version 2) ...
TGGGAGGTGTTTCAGCAGACCCTGAGCTCGACCGTCAACACCGGCTTCTGGCAGGCCTGCGCGCTGGCCGACTGCCTGGTCGACTACCGCGACCACACCCGGCGCCTGATCGGCGAGCTCGGCCTCGGTGGCCAGCCGGATGACGCCTCCCTGACCGACGGCAGCATGATCCGTCGCTGAAATAACATGTCCCCGGGGACAGGTCGTCTCATCCGCAACATTTTTATAAGAGAGAGGCCCCACGCTGGTGCGTGGGGCCTCGGTGCGCTCGGCAGGATTCGAACCTGCGGCCCTCGGGTTCGAAGCCCGATGCTCTATCCAGCTGAGCTACAAGCGCAGGGGCCGGGAGCCTAACCCAAACCGGACCGGGCCGGAAGACCGCCGCGATCCGGGGCCGCACCGTGAAACCGCGATCTCGCGCCACTTCGGATCGGGCGGCCTCATCGCCGCGAGACCCTCCGTGCATGGCGCAGCCCGCCCTCCTATACTGCCCCCGGTTCGCTCACCTGCCGTTTTCAGGAGTTGTCCATGCGCCTCGTCTCGGTCCTCTTGCGTCACCGCCCGATCCTCGCCAGCACTGGCCTCCTCGCCCTCGCCGGCCTGCTCGCCGTGGGGCATGCGCCCGACAGCAACGGCGTCGCCGCGGCTGACCTCCCGACCCTCGACATGGCGGAGCTCGGCGACGCCGGGACCGGCGCCCTGCTGCTCGACCTCGTCGAGCCCGAGGACGGCGAGGGCGGCAGCGAGGCCGAACTCGCCGCGTTGCTCGCGGAGCTCGGCCTGGCATACGAACCCGCCGGCTTCTACAGCGAGGGTGAGCACCTCTACCGCGTGTTCGGCGATGCGTCGGCCTTGCAGGCGCTGCAGGTCCGGCTCGCGGGTCACCCGTTGGTCGAGGTCGTCGAGCCCGAGCTGATGTTCTCGCTGCTCCCGGATGAGTCTGAGCAGCCCGAGCTGCTCGGTCCGGTCACCGAGGACCCGGAGGCCAGCAAGCAGCGGCGCGAGCGCTTCGTCCCGGACGACCCGCTGTTCTCGCGGCAGTGGCACATGGAGATGATCCACACCCCCGAGGCGTGGAAGATCACCGCCGGCAAGGGAGCGATCGTCGCCGTCATCGACACCGGCGTGGCCTGGAAGGACCTGCCGGGCACCGCCAAGCAGGTGCCCGACCTCGCCGGCACCGCCTTCGTACACGGCGAGACCTTCGTCAGCGGCTCGCTGCCGGACGGCCTCGACGACCACCTGCACGGCACCCACGTCGCCGGCACGATCGCCCAGACCACCCACAACGCGATCGGTGTCGCCGGGGTCGCCTTCGACTCGACGATCATGCCGCTCAAGGTCCTGTCCGGCGACGGCCGCGGCTCCGTCCCCGGCATCGCCAACGCGATCCGCTACGCCGCCGACCACGGCGCGCACGTCATCAACATGAGCCTCGGGGGACCCCTACCCTCCGCCGTGCTCGGCAAGGCCGTCGCGTACGCCCACGAGAAGGGCGTCACCGTCGTGTGCGCCGCCGGCAACGAGAAGCGCTCGCGCGTCGGCTACCCCGCCGGCCATGACGGCGCCGTCGCCGTCGCCGCCGTCGATGCGCTCGGCGAGCGCACCTTCTACTCGAATTGGGGCAAGGACCTCGACGTCTCGGCCCCCGGCGGAGACACCCGCGCCGACAAGAACGGCGACGGCTTCCCCGACGGCATCCTGCAGAACACCATCATGCTGCAAAACCCGATGCAGAACGATTACATGTGGCTGCAAGGGACCTCGATGGCCTCGCCGCACGCCGCTGGCGTCGCCGCGCTGATCGTGTCGCGCGGCGTCACCAACCCCGCCGAGGTCGAGCGCATCATGAAGCGCACCGCCAAACACCCCAACAACGTCGAGTGGGACAAAGAGTACGGCGCCGGCGTCATCGATGCCCTCGCCGCCATCGACGCCGCGACCGAGAGCTACGCCCCCGAGCGCGCCGGCCTCGCGGGCCTGCTCGGCCTCGCGGGGCTGGCGAGTCTCGGCGCCGCCGGTGTGATGAGCCGTCGCGGTCGGGTCTTTGCGGTCGCCAGCATGGTCGCCGGTGCCGGCCTCGCTGCCGGCGCCTTCGGCTGCGCGCCGCTGGCCTACCAGCTCGCCGCGGCCTCGGGCAGCGTCGCCGCGTTCGGCTCGCCGCTGGTGCTCTCGGCCCTGCTGCCGCTGCTGTTCACGCTGCTGCTGCTCGGCGTCCGCCCGCTACGCAGCCTGCTGGTCGGCATCAACCTCGGCTACGCCGCCCTGCTCCTGCACGGCGCGATCGTCCTGCCCACCCTGGTCGCCGGCCTCCCGGGCGGGGCAGGCATCGACCGCCTGTGGCTGGCCGTCAACGCCCTGCTGGCCCTCGCGCTCGCCCGCCGCGTCGGCCGCGTCTAACCCACCGATTAAACAGCGGCGGCCCGCAGCCCTCGCTGCGGGCCGCCGCTGTTTAATCGATCGCCGTCTTCACTTCGCTGACCCGCGCGCTGCGTCGGCCTCGACGGTCAGCCTGTTCACCGACCAGACCGCTGAGTCGGCGAACATGACAGCGGCCTGACTCCGGCACCCGCTGCGAGTCGGTGGACCCCCCTCGACAGCCAGATCCGTGGCCTTCATCTGCGCGTATTCGCGCCGTGTGGACGGCCACGAAATTCGCGCGTCTTCCGCAACCGACCCCTTCCCCGGCCGCTGCTGACTCTCCAGGCCGTTGCGCGGCGGCACGCGCGAATGAAAATCGTTATCAGGTGCTTGTGCGACCCGGTCGGGTCGGGTAGATCTGGTTGACCATTCTGAGAATGACTTTCAGTGCCGCCCATCGGGGCCTGGAATCGAGGACGCCGCCGCCATGATCGTGTGCCTGTGCAAAGGGGTTTCGAGCCGGACCATCCTGGACGAGGCACGCCGTGGGGCTTGCACGCTCCGGCAGATCCGGCAGTCGTGCCAGGCAGGCACCGGCTGTGGTGCCTGCGTGCAGCAGATCCGTCAGCTCCTCGACACCGTCTCGCCGCGCCACGAGCACCACGAAGCTCCGGTCGGCAGCGGCGAAGATCGCTGAGCGACAGTCGACTGTAGCGATCACATCGCGACGGGCCACGACTGAAAGCGACTCTCATTCGCCGCGCCCGCGACCGCCGCGAACGGGCCGGTCCTGAAAGTCGGTCTCAGCGTTAAAATTGTCCGCACTGTCACGACGTGTTCCGTCGCCCCGGACCGCCGCGACCGTGTTAGCTTGCCGCCACGATGAAGGGCAACGACAAGGTCATTCAAACCCTCAACGACGTGCTGACGGCCGAGCTTACGAGCATCAACCAGTACTTCATCCACGCCAAGATGTGCCAGAACTGGGGCTATCACAAGCTGGCCAAGAAGATCCGCGACGAGTCCATCGACGAGATGAAGCACGCGGACAAGCTCATCGAGCGCATCCTGTTCCTCGAGGGCATCCCGAACGTGCAGCGCCTCAACAAGGTCAACGTCGGCGAGACCGTCCGCGAGCAGTTCGAGCTCGACCTCAAGCTCGAGCTCGACGCCATCAGCCGCTTTAATACCGGCATCGCCCTCGCCCGTGACGTCGGCGACAACGCCTCCCGTGAGCTGCTCGAGCGCATGCTCATCTCCGAGGAGGAACACACCGACTGGCTCGAGACCCAGCTCAGCCTCATCAATCAGCTCGGCGAGCCGATGTACTGCGCCCAGCAACTGTGAAGCTCGAGCCCTCGGGGCACCCAGCCCGTCGCTACCCGCGGCGGGCTTTTTGTCGCTCGCGGGCCGCGTCGGCCTTTGCTAGCCCTTCACAGGCTTCTTCTTCTCGGGCTTGGTCGGCTCGGCCTTCGCGGGGTCGACCAGGGCGCCGGGTGTGACGGCCTCGCTGGCGCCGGGCATCGCGAACTTGCTGTCATCGACGGGCGCATTGAACTCGAGCCTGGTAGTGGTCGTGACGGCCTTGGTGAGCGACGCGTCCACGTCCTGCTGGTAAGGGATCTTCACGCCCTCGATGTCGCGGTAGTCCTTGAAGTACACGGTCGCCGGCATGCTGCCCATCGGGCTGGCCTGCTCGAAGCTCTGTGAGACCGGGAGCTTGCTGGCCATGTCGATGCGCAGCACGACCTTGTCCCCGAGCGCCGAGGTGAAGGTGACCTCGGCCAGCTTCTTGCCCTCGACCTCCTTCACCGCGGTCGTCTCGGCCTTCGGGAAGTAGCGCTTCCAGTCGTGCGCGAGGCACAGCGTCGCGCTCCACATCGCCTGCTCGGCCTCCTTGCCGGTCAAAGGCCGCAGCCCGGAGATCGGGTCGTCCGCCCACGCCTTACCGCCGAGACCACCGATCTTCATCTGACCAACACCGGGCATCTCGGTCTCGTTGTAAAAATCGCCGTCGCGCCACCAGGTCCGCGCCACGCCCTTGAGGCCGAGCGCGCCCATGTCCATCGTCGACTCCGCGTAGAAATTCTTCACGCTCGCGAACTTGTCCGCGCCGCCCATCGCCTGCACCGCGTCCGCCAGCAACTGCTCCGCCGCCGGCAGCGTCGGCGCGGCAGGCTCCGCCGCGACCGCCTTGCTGCCGGCCTTCGTCGGCCCCACCTCGGTCACCGCGCCGCCGGTGCAGGCGATCAACGGGATCAACGGCAACGACAGCAGACCGAACGCGAACGCACGCAGGGAGCAGAGCTTGATAGACATCATTGTTTCGTCCCGGAAGGTGGTCTCGCCTCGGAAGGTGGCTTCACCCCGGACAGCGCCGCGGTCGCTGCCGCGAGCACGGGGTCGCTGCCGGCGATGAAGTCGGCGCGGGTCTCGGGCACGGTGACATCGGGCTTCACACCGTCGCCCTCGGCGACCGCGCCCTTGGAGCTGTGATAGTCGCCGACGACGTATTGCAGCATCGCCCCGCCGCTGAGCTGCTCGATCATCGAGGGCAGCGCCGCGCCGGCAGAGGGCCGGGCTCCGTAGATCTTCACGCGTCCGAGGTCACGCAGCCCGGCGGCGAAGATCTCCGAGGTGCTCGCGGTGCCCTCGTCGACCAGCACGATGACCGCGCCGGTGAAGGCCTCCGGGTTGGCGGCGACGTTGAACTCCTGCGCGAACTCGCGAAACTGCAATTTGCCGAGGCTCCCGGCCTCCGTGAGCAGCATGCGCGCGACGGGGATCGCCATCGCACCGACGCCGCCTGGGTTGCCACGCAGGTCGAGCACCAGGCCCGTCATGCCCTGCGCGCGCAGATCGGCCATCGCCGCCTCGACGCGCTTGACCATCGGCAGCATCCAATAATTAAACGCGAGGTGACCGACCTTCGTTCCCGGCATCATGCGATGCGTGACGATGGTCGGGATGTCCTGCAAGTTCCCGATCGTCACGAGCTCGCCCGCCGGGTCGACGCAGGCGACCTCGCGGGTGACCACGGCGTCGGCCTTCGCGGGGTCGAGAAAGCTGATCTTGCGCTTCGCTCCGGTGGCACCGTGCATCGCACCCTCGACCGCGAGCATGGTCTGGAACGCGACCTCGTCGGGGCGCAGGGCGTGCTCCGCGACCTTCGCCGTGATCTCGGAGATCGGCTTGTCGTCGATCGCCACGATCACGGCCCCGCGCGGCACCCCGCTGTCGACCCCACCGACCGCGGCGTCCACGACCACGACCTCGCCGCCGATCTGGCGCACGTGGATCGGCGCGCGCGCCGGGCCCGAGGCCGCGGTGGGCGTCGCTCCGCTCGGCGCCACGACCTTGAAGTGGCTCTGCTTGAGCGTGCCCAGCAGCCCGTTCATCGTCGCGTACGCCCCCGCGGCGTCGCGGGCCTCGCCGAGCTTGTGTCCGAACTCGACGCGCCGCGCCGGCCAGTCCTGACAGCCGAGCGTCGGGTCGAAGTGTTTCTCGAGCACCGTGCGCCACACCTGCTCGAAGGTCGCTGTGTGCGGCGTGGCCGGCAGCGCGGGCAACGTCTTGGTGTCGAGCGTGGCCCACGACGGGCAACTGTCCTTCGGGACAGGTGGCGCGGCCTCGACGGCCGCCGCCGGCTTGGCCGGTGTCGCGGGCACTGCCGCGGGCGCGCCGCAGCTCATGACCGTCATCATGCAGCCGCACGCGGCTGTCCTCATGAGCAGGCCGATGCGCACGTTACTCGTAGGTGACGCGCTCGAGGGCGTTGAGGTCGAGGACCACGATCTCCTGGCGGCTGAGGCTCAGGATCCCGTCGCGCTGCATGCGGTTGAGGGCGCGGGAGATCTCCTCGCGCACGGTACCGAGGCGCGCAGCAACGGTGTTCATGTCGAGCTGGCGAGGGATGACGCAGCTCTTGCCCGCCTCGGCGCCGGCGCGCACGGCCAGTGACAGAAGGAAGGAGGCGAGGCGCCGCTCCACCGACCGCAGCGAGAGGTCGAGCACGAGGTCGATGAGGCGATTGGCGCGAAACGCCATGTGCCGCATCAACGCGAAGGCCAGCGGCTGCGAGCGACCGATCAGGTTGATGACGTGATCGGTCTCGAACTGCCAGGCCTCCGAGTCGAGCATCGCGAACGCCGAGGAGGCGCACTGCACGTCCCGCGGCAGGAAGCCCTCGCCGATCAGCTTGCCCGGCTCCGCGAGGTAGAGGATCTGCTCGCGGCCCTCGGAGGAGATCAAGCTCAGCTTGAATTCGCCCGATTTGACGACGAACAGACCAGGACCAGGCTCGCCGCGGCGAAACACCGATCGCTTGCGCTTGACCTCGATCAATTCGGCCCCGCGACACAGCTCGACCATGACCTCGTCTGGGACCTGGTCCCATCCGGCGTAGCGCACCAGCGCCTGGCGAACTTGCTCGATTTCCGCAGCCTCGATCGGCATGGCGCGAAGTGTAACCGGTTGCGGTCCCGGGGGGTAGCAAGCTCACACGCTCACGGTGCATCAAAGCGTCTGCGTGATAGGCGCATCTCGAATATCCAGATTCTTGCGTTGCCTACATGTGATCCATACACTGACGAGGCCTCACCCGCCCGGAGCTTCGATGCAAACTCAAACCGCCAAGCCGCCCCTTCGTCTGCCGCCCGCTCCCCGCCCCGGTCGTCCGCCCCTGTTCGAACGCCGCCGCGACCGCCCGAGCGACACCGCCGCGGCCCTCGTCTCCGCGTTCGACCACGCCGCCCAGCGCGGTGAGCTCGACGTCCTCATCGTCACCGACGAGTCGGGGATCCTCGTGTCGAGCAGCACCACCGAGCTCGACCTGGCCATGCTCGCCGCCGTCACCCCGCTGGTCGCCCGCGGCAGCGCCAAGGCCAACATCAAGCGCGACGGGGCCGCCCGTGAGTACAGCGTCCGCACCATCAAGGTGCTCGGCGAGACCCTCTACGTCGGCGCCCTCGGCGGCAAGTTCGGACCGCGTGAGCGCGAGCTGGCGACCACCGCCTCGGCGGCGCGCCGCATCCTCCTCAGCTAGTCCTCGCTGGCTGTCCTTTCGGACAGCTCAGCCACTGTTCATGCGCCGTTCATGCGCCGGGTCATGCGCCGGTCGTGCGCGCCAGGTCGGCGAGCGCGGCTTGCAGTCCGGCGTCGACCGGCACGACGCCGACGGGGCTCGGCGGGGCCGGCGGCAAGGCGACATGGAGGTCCGGGTCGACGCCGTTGCCATCGATGAGCCGGTCCTTTGGCGAGAAGTAGCGCGCGATCGTCAAGGTGAGCAGCGAGCCGTCGTGCAGGCCGATGACATCTTGCACCGTCCCCTTGCCGAAGCTGCGCTCGCCGATCACGCGGGCGCGCCCGTGGTCCTGCAAGGCGACGGCGAGCAGCTCCGAGGCGGACGCCGATCGTTGATCCTGCAAGATCACCAGCGGCAGCGTGATGTCGGTGCCGGCCGGGTGGGCCCGCTCCTCGCGGAGGATCTGGCCGCCGCGGCCGCGGGTCCGCACGAGCACGCCGTCGGCGACGAACATGTCGGCGATCATCACCGCCTCGGGGACATCACCACCGGGGTTGCCGCGCAGGTCGAGCACCACGCCCGCGAGCTGCGAGCCGGCGGCGCGATGCAGGTCCTTGAGGCTGCGCTTGACCAGCTCCGCGGTGCCGCCACGAAACGCGCGCACGCGCATGTGGGCGAACTTGCGGCCGTCGTGCTCGACCACGTTGCCCTCGACGAGGTTCTTCGCCTGCCCCGCGAGCACCAGTCGCAGGGCGATCGGCGCGGGGTCGCTGCGCCGCTGGACCGAGAGCTCGAGCGCGTCGCCGTCGGCTCCGAGCAACAGCGCCGCGGCCTCGGCCTGCGACAGCAGGAACCCGACGTCCTGGCCGCGGATCTTCAGGATCTGATCGCCGGGGTGCATGCCTGCGAGCTCGGCGGGTGAGCCGGGGAGCACGGCGCTGATCTCGAGGGTCGCCGGCTTGCGGGCGCCGGGCTCGGCGCGCCGTAGCTGGGTCTCCATGCCCGTGCTGCCGCCGCGGCTGCGCTGACGGATCTCCGCGCGCTCATCGGCGGTGAGAAAGTGGCTGTAGGTGTCGAGGCCGCTGACGATGCGCTTGAGGGTCTCGGTGAGCACCGGTGACGACTCGACCGGGTCGACGTAGCGCTCGAGCACGGTCTTGAGGGCGGCGTCGAAGCCTGTACGACTGAGGGTGTGGCTGCCGGCCTCGGCCTGGCGCTCGGGCCACGCGGCCTGCACCGTCCACATGAAGAGGGCGCCCAGCGCGAACGCGAGTCCGCTGCCACGTCGGATCATTCGGGCCATGGTGGCCCAGGAACGGATTGCGATCCAGCGGCGGTCTTCGCTCGTTTCACGCGGCCTTCGGAGTCGCGATAACAAAGGAGTCGGACGGCAGCTCGCGTGCCGGCACCGGCGGGTTGACCAGACGGGCGATGCGGAGTCGCGCCTGCTTCATCTCCATCAGTGCGGTCCAGAACGGGCGGACGGTGGCGGCGGTGACCATGGCGTGGATGAAGGCGTCGGGGCTGTGGCGAAGCATGACCGTCTGGTATGCATGGTCTGTTCCAGGTGTCTCGGCGAGACCGCGAGATTTCGGAGAAAGTCGATATGTGGCGCCAGCTTGCCCTCATCGCCCGGCCCCGCCGGACGGCCGCGGCGCGCGGCTTGTCAGCTTGGGCCGGCCGGCCCGTGGGACAGCAGGACATCAACTGTCACCAAGAATTGACGCGATGCCATCGATAGCGTCGGGTTGTGGAGACGCTGGCCAGCGGGCGGACCGGCGTCCCGCGGGTGGGACACGCGGTCTCATGCATGACTATTAAATGCGCGAGAGCAGCGAGCCTCGCGGCTGGCTGCTCTCGGGCGGAGCGCGATTGGAGGGCGATCAGCCGGGTTCCATGCCGCGGGCGGACTTCACGAGCTCGCGGATCTGCTTCGGGGACAGTTGGGCGGCGACGGCGTTGAGCTCGTCGAGCAGCTCGGCCTTCGCGCCGCTCTTTTGCTTGGCCCGCGGGAGCAGCTCGGTCGGGTCACACCCGAAGGCGGTGGCGAGCAGCAGCAGGGATTCGATGCGCGGGGCCTTGTAGCCGAGCTCGAGCTTGTTGACCGTCGTGACGGTCAGGCCGGTCTGCTTGGCCAGCTCCTCGATCGTCATGTGCGGGCGCCAGCCGGTCTCGCCCTGATTCTTGCGACGGGTCTTCGGGGGAGGAGTCGCCGTCCGCCACAGTCTGATCCGCCGTCCGATTTCCTGCGCTACTTCGTTCATCATGAGCTCCGTTGAGATGCCTGGCGCGGCATGATGACACATCTCATTTCGACACCTGAACGGTCCACAAATGCGGATGCTCACGCGATCAGTCCTTAAGGACCGGAACCTTGGGTCAGCTTAACCTGTCTCTTGGAACAGGCCATCTAGAACACGCCTCGCAGCCCGATCGACGGCAAGATGTAGCGTAGGCCCTGTTGCTTGCAACCGGCCCCGTTGCCTGCCACAGCGCCCGTATTGCCGTCACCACCGAGGCCGCTTGGGTCCGAGAGCACGCAGGCGAACACCTCGCGGGCGTAGGTCGAGTTGAGTACATCGAAGATCAACTGCAAGTTCCAGGTCCTGAATCGCCAGGTCCGTTCGGCGCGTAGGTCGAGCTGAAAAAATGCGGGCAAGCGGCTGTTGTTGCGGTTGAAGGTCAGCGCCTCGGAGACGCTCTGCCCGACGGAGGGCGTGGTGTACGGGCGACCGCTGTTGAAGTGCAGGCGACCGCCGAGGTTCCACTTCTCGCCGATGCGATAGCCGAGCACGATGTTAAGGATGTGCCGCTGGTCCCAGTTCGACGCCGACTTGACGCCATTTTCGAAGGTGCGGGTCGAGCGAGACAGGGTGTAGGCGGCCCAGCCGTACACGCGCTGACGCGGCGCGAGGCGCAGCATGGTCTCGAGGCCGTAGGCGAGGCCGCGGGCGCGGATGACGAGGTCGTCGAACTCGGAGATGTCGCCCTGCGCGGCGGCGGCGAGGTCGTAGTCTTGCAGGTTGTCGAGGCGCCCGAGGTAGGCGTCCTGGGTGAGGATCGCCTTGTCGGCGATCGAGAACTCGTAGCCGAGGCTGCCCTGAATGTTGCGCTGGAGGCCGCGCTCGAACCCGAAGCTCTCGACGCCGGGGATCGGCACGGGGAAGCTCGGCGGCTGGTGATACACGCCGAAGTTTTGGCGCAGGGTCCAGCGCTCGCTCAGTTCTTCGCGGAACAAAATTCGCGGGTCGAGGCCGACCGCGTGCGTGACGCTGGTGGCCTGCGGCAGCACCGGCGACGGTCCGGTCTGCGCGTAGATGTCGGCGCGCACGCCCGGGCGGACCTCGATCGGGCCCTTCTTCCACAGCACCTCGGCGTGGAGGCCGGTCGCCGAGACGAAGCGGTCGCCGAGCAGCACGGACAGGTAGTCGGTGACGCTCGGGCTGCGGATCTCGGCGTCGGACCGGAAGACCTGGAACTCTTGATCGACGCCGAAGCCGAACTCGCCGTTGCTGCGCTCGCCGAGCGGCATGCGGACGTCGATGCGCGGGCTGATCTGCCACTCGGCTGTACTTATCGGTGAGGCCGCGACCTGGCTCGGCGTGACCCCGGAGCGGTCGAGCCCGAGCGCGACGCTGTAGACCGCCGTGCCGCCGCGCGGGAGCTGCTGCTTCACGCGCTGTTGAATGCGATAGAACTCGAAGCGGACCAGCGGGTCGGGGCTGAGCTTGTCGCCCAGGGAGTCGAAGCTGCCGTAGGCGAAGGCGGTGTACTGCGCGCGCTGGCCGAGCTTGTGGTCGAAGCGGGCCTGATAGTCCCAGAAGGTGATCTTCGCGGTCGACTGCACGAGCGTCAGTACGCCGGCGGTGTAGCTGTAGCGGCCGGCCAGCGTCAGCGAGCCGCGGGCCTCGCCGCGCCGGCAGTCGAGCTTCGCGCGGGCCTTCGGGTCCATCGGCGCGTGCTTCTTCTTGCGTCTGCAAGCTCCGTCTCTGCGGCGGTTGAGCGGGACCTCGACGATGCCGCCGGCGTCGGTGAGGCGGATGTCGAACTCACCAAAGACCCGATCGCGGCGGGCCGCCCTGGTGCGCCCCTCGATCATGCCGCTGACGTATCGACCGAGCCGCACCGGCGCGCCGCCGGGATAAAAGTCGACCTGGTCGATGAAGTAGGGGTGAATGACGGACGGGCCGATCGCCACGTGGAAGAGGATCGGCACGCGCACGCCATCGAGGAAGTAGCCGGTGTTGCCCGGAGCCGCGCCGCGCACGACCACGTAGGGCAGAAAGCCGGCGAGCTGCGAAGCACCGGGCAAGCTCTTGACGACGCGAAAGGGGTCGCCAAAAGTGCCGGGCAGCGCGTGGATCTCGTCGTCGCGTAAGTTGGTGCTGGAGATCGCTACCTCGCGTTGCTGGCGGACCACGGTGCGGTACGGGTTGCCGTCGAGGTCCGGCGCGAGGCGATACTCGTAGACGAGGTCCTGACCGTCGACGAGCTTGACCTTGACCGGCAAGTCACGAAACCCGGCGGCGCGGATCGTCAGGGCGTGCTCGCCGGGCGGGAGCCACAGCTCGAAGCGCCCGTCGGCGTCGGTCGCGGTCGCGACGTCCGCGCTGGCACCGAGGATCCGCGCGCCGAAGATCACGTCGCGGCTGCCGTAGACCAGCACGTGGCCAGACAGCCGCGCGCGGCCCGTCACCGGGCCAGCGAACGCCGGCGCGGACCTGGCCTCGGGGACAGGCCCAGTCGCCGACACCGGAGCCGCAGCCGCGACGGCGAGCACGAGGGCGGCGAGGCCGAACACGGGCGCAGGATAGCGGACCTGACCAGCCCCGCGGGGCTCAGGGCCGCTTGCGGCGACCCGGCAGCTTCGCGGCGTCCGGGGTCGAGGCGCGGCTCACCAACGCCGCGGGCTCCGGCGCAGGCGCGGGCTCCGACGCGGCGGGCGGCTTCGACGCGGCGGGCGTGTTGGGCGGCGCGGGTGGACGCGGGGCCTGGCTGGCGAGGTGCGTGGGTGCCTCGACGTACTCGCCGAGCACGCGCTGCTTGACCTCGTCGAGGGTCGGGCCGACCCGCGAGCGGGCGCCGTCGAGGAGCTCCTTCGCCTCGGGGGTCTGGCCGATGCGGTCGACGTGATCGGCGAAGGTCATACGCCCCAGCTTCACGGTGAACGCAGCCCACAAGAACGCGACCAGGAAGGCCACGCTGATCAGGGTGCGCAGGGGACCGAGCACGGCCGCCGCAGGGTGGCGCAGGCGGGCGGATCTCGCAAATTTCCGGTCAGCGGTCAGCGGCGGCGTCTTTGCCGAGCTCGCCGGCCACGCGCGTGGCCTCCTGGATCGTCCGCGCGAGCACGGAACGGATCCGCCCGTCCTCCATCGTCAGCACGCCGGCGATCGTGCAACCAGCGGGCGTGGTGACCTGGTCCTTGAGGGCCGCCGGGTGGCGGCTGGTCTGCAGGACCATGCGCGCGGCGCCCTGGAACACCTGCGCTGCGATCTCGAGGGCGACCGGGCGCGGCAGGCCCATCATCACGCCGCCGTCGGCCATCGCCTCGATCATGATGTACACGAACGCGGGACCCGAACCGCCGAGGCTGGTGACGGCGTCCATCAGCTTGTCCTCGACCTCGATGCAGCGACCGACGGTCTCGAACAGGCGGGCCGCCGCGGCGACCTCGGCGTCGGCGACCCGCTTGCCGCGCGCGAGCACCGTCATGCCCTCACCGATGAGGCACGGCGTGTTGGGCATGGCGCGGATCACCGACGACTCCGGCAACCACTCGGCGAGCTGGGCGAGCGTGACACCGGCGGCGATGCTGATGACGAGCTTACCGGCCAGCGCCTCGCGCATGCCGGGCTCGTGCACGACCTTGGCGATCCGCTGCGGCTTCAAGGTCAGCAGCACGATCTGCGCGGCGCGGCAGGCCGCGAGGTTGTCGAGCGTGACGGCGACGCCGTGGCGCGCCTGCACGGCGTCGGCGGCGTCCTGGCGGCGGGTGGTCGCGAGCAGCTCGCCAGGGGCGAACAGTCCGGCGCGCAGCAGCCCGCCGACGATCGCCTCACCCATGATCCCGCAGCCGATGACGGCCAGTCGCGTGTCTGACATCCGCGGGATGCTAATGCTTTCGCCGCGGTGCCGTCAGCCCTCGAAGCGCGCCGGGACCACGCCGACTTGCCACGGGTCCTCGTCGAGCGGGTCGGCCGGCGCGAGCTCCTCGGCCACCGGCACCGCCCCGTCGAGCACCGCACGCACCCCACCACCCGTCACCGCGAAGGTCCCCGCCGCCGCGCCCGTGCCGGTCCACAGGCCCCTTGAGGCCGCCGCCAGCTCGCCGAGCAGGCTGGCTCCCTGCTCCTCCAGCCGCTTCTTCAGGCCCTGAACGATGATGAAGTAGTCCTTGCGCGAATAGCGCTGATTGAGGATGCAGTACGACTCGCCCTGGAGCCCGACGCACGCGAAGCACTGCTCGCAGCGGGTGCAGGCCAGACACAGCACGAGATATTGGGAATCCTCACAACCATCGCTGAGCTCGACGAAGTTGCAGGTGGTGCAGCGGCGCGAGTGCTTCGACCGGGTGCATCGCACGCAATCTTCACACTGCTCGCAGTTGCTGCAGTCGTCGCAGCGCAGGCACTGGCTGCAGAAGCGGCAGCGGTTGCAGTCGAGGCATTGTTCGCAGCGCAGGTTGGCCTCGCCGGTGCGCAGCGGGTCACGGGTGGCGCGGTAGGCGTCGAGGAGCCCGCGAAATCGGGAGAGCAGCTCATCTGGTGTCAGGGCCACGGAGCTTTCAGGTTGCCAGAAAACGGCGGTCCCCTCCAAGCGCCTGACGATGTATGCTCCGCGCGCCGATGGCCCCCCGCCTGCTCTTCGCCTTCGCGCTGCTCGCGCTCCTCCCTGCCTGTTCGCGGCGCATCGGTGCTCCGTGCAAGACGAGCACGGATTGCAGCCTGCGTGGCGACCGGATCTGCGACCTCTCGCATCTGGTCAACACCGAGGGTGATGTCGACCCGGCGGGCAAGGGCGAGTGCATCATCGATGGCTGCGACCCGACCACCTGCCCGCGCGAAAGCACCTGCGTGCAGGTCTACGGGACCGAGTTCCTGAGCGTCGCGTGTGACCCGGAGCTGGAGGACCGCCCGCAGCCGTTCCATTCGGGCCTGGACACGCGGATCTCCGCCTGCAACGCCGACCCCTCGCTGGTGCCCGTCAACGAGCCCGGCGGCGCCCAGGTCCTGCCGCCCGAGGGCACCCCGGTCGCCTGCAACGACTGCGCCGCGCACGAGGTCTGCCTGCCGGAGGGCCTGTGCGCCGACCTGCTGTCGGTGCGCTCGAGTTGCCGCAAGGAGTGCCGCAGCGACGCGCAGTGCCGCGACGGCTACGAGTGCCGCGTGAGCGGCAGCAACGGCGTGTACGCGGTCGCTACCCCGGAGGCCCCGTTCGGCACCGATACGGTGAAGATCTGCATGCCGCTTCAGCCCGAGCCCGGCGTCGAGTAGCGGGCCGTCCCGCGGGTCGGCCGGGCTTTGGCCGACGGGCGGGCCAGGTGTCCCGAGAGACAGCTCGTAGATCGTTGAAATTACATGAACGGGTCGCAGGCGTTCGGCTTGCTTAGTCGGTCTCATCGGCATCACGCCGCGGAGAACCACGATCATGTTCAAGTCCATCATCACGCTGCTCACCTGCGCCGCCGCTGCGGCGACCCTGACCTTCTCCACCCCGGCCCAGGCCACGCCGCTCGTGTCAGCGCCGGTGTTCTCGATGCTCGCGCCGGAGCTCGAGGGTCAGGTCAACCTCAACACCGCGACCGCCGAGCAGCTCGAGCTGCTGCCGGGGATCGGGCCGTCGATGGCCAAGAAGATCATCGACTATCGCGCCGCCAAGCCGTTCGCCGAGCCGCTGCAGGTCGTCCGGATCAAAGGCATCGGTCGCAAGACCTTCGAGAAGCTCAAGCCCCTGATCTCCGTCAAGGGCGAGAACACCTTGCGCGAGGTCAGCAAGGACGAGACGGAGGCCAAGAAGATGTAGCGTCCCCGGGGCGGGCAGCAGTCCCGCCCGTCAGGGCAACGGGCACGCGCCATGAACGGCGCGTGCGCCCGTGACAGTGACACCGCGGCGGGCCCTGGTCCCGTCCGCCGCGGCCGTCACTGCACCCGGGCAGGCCACGTAGGCCAGAGGGCCATGTACTCGCATGGCCAGACGACCGTGCACTCGCAGGGTCGAGGGCCGTGCAACATGCACGGCTCGCCCGCGCGTGGGCGGCAGCGCTTCGTCGTGCATGCACGTCGGGTCGCTGTCCGACCACGCGCGGGCGTTTTGTCGGCGTTTACACCAGCAGTGACGGGCCGCGAGATCCGGGCTAGGGTTCGCGGACATGCGGACGCATCGCAACCTCTCCTGCCTGGTCTGGCTGGCGCTCGCCGTCGGCGCGCCGGCCTGTCTGGCCAGTGTGGCCTGTCATCCGAAGGCCATTGAGGCGCCCTATTCGGTCGGACAGGCGCCGACCGCCGCGGTGTTGCTGGCGGCCGCGGCTCCACGGATCTCGGCGTTGCAGGTGTCGTCGGCCAAGGTGCGGATCGGTCGCTCACCGGCCGCCAACCTGATGTTCGTGGCCCAAAAGCCGGCCAGGTTCTCGGGACAGGTCCAGCTCGCCGGGCGCGAGCTGGTGTCGCTGGCGTTTCACGAGCAGGGCTACGCGCTGCGCAACGTCGCCGCCGAAGGCCTGCCGGAGGGGTTTTATGCCGGCCCGCCTGCCGACTGTGCGATCCGGCAATTGATCGGCGTGTCGTTCTCTGCGACCGAGCTGGTCGACCTCGTCCTCGGCGGCTCACCGCGCATCGCCGGGCCGGTGCAGGTGGTCGAGCAACGCTGGGATCGCCGGACCGGCCACGAAGTCCTGCGCCTGCGCACCGCCACGGCCGAACAGGAGCTGCGCTTCGCGTGGGTCTCCGGCGCGTGGTGGGTCGCAGGCAGCACGCTGTGGAAGCGCGGCGCGACCGGTGAACTGGTCCGCGAGTGGTCGCTGTTGCACGAGGGGCTGCGTCCGGTCGGCGGGACGGTGCTACCCGCGAGCACGCGGATCTCCCGGCCCGACGGTCGCAAGGATCAGCGGGTGTCGATCAGCTATCGCACGCAACGGGTCGACCCCAACCTCGGAGACGCGGGCCCCGGCGCCGAGGCCGACGACGAGGGCTGGGAGGACGAGGACACCGCCGCGGCCGCGGAGGGCGGTGATGATGAGACCGAAGCTGCCGCCCCTGCCCTGCCTGCGGCACCGGCGAAGATCCCCTCGCAGTTCATCCTCGACGGCGCGGGCCTGACTCCACGCGGCGATGTCTGCCGCCGCTAGGCCTGAGCGCGGGTCGCGTCCGTCACGACGAAGCGATAGCCGACGCCGCGCAGGGTCTCGATGTAATTGCCGACGACCGGGCCGAGCTTCTTGCGCAGCCGTTGTACGTGCGTGTCGACGGTGCGGGTCGTGACGTCGACCTGCATCCCCCACACGTCGTGCAGCAGCATCTCGCGGGTCTGCACGCGTCCGCGGCGGGCCATCAGGGTCGTGAGCAGGCGAAACTCGAGCGCGGTGAGGCTGACCGGCTGCTCGTCGATCCAGACCTGGTGGCCCTCGAGGTCGACGCGCAGCCGCTCGAACTGCGGCTCCTCGGCGCCGGTCGTGTCGGTGGTGCGGCGGCGGAGGATCGCCTTGATCCGCAGCAGCAGCTCGCGCACGCTAAACGGCTTGGTGACGTAGTCGTCGGCGCCGAGCTCGAAGCCGACGACGCGGTCGATCTCCTCGCCGCGCGCGCTGACCATGATCACCGGGGTCACCGGGATCTGGCGGGTGCGCTCGCCCATTCGCAGGCTGCGACACACCTCGATGCCGGACATGTCCGGCAGCATCCAGTCGAGCAGCACGAGGTCCGGGAGCGGAGACTGGGCGAGGATCTCGAGCGCCGCCCCGCCGCTGCTCGCCGCGAGCGTGGCATAGCCCTCCCGCTCGAGGCTGTAGCGCAGCGTCTCGATCAGATCTTGCTCATCGTCGACGACGAGGATCGTGCCCAACATGCGCTGCTCCCGGTGTCCGATCAATTCGGGGCGTAGCTGGTCCAGCCGCGGGTCCAGTCGCTGGCGCTGTCCTTGACGGCGCCGATGAAGTCGCTGGGCTCGTGGCCCGGCACCGGACGACCGGCGCCCAGCGCCGGAGAGCCCGCGCCGGGGATGATGTCGGCCGCGTTCCAGGCGCTGCTGCCGAGCATCGGGTCGACCTCAAGCTGGTTGTTGTTGGCGGCCGCCTCGACGAAGCCCTTGAGGTCCCAGGTCGAGCCCTCGCTACCGGCATAGAGGCTAACGCCGTCACCCTTGCCGGCGTTCTTGAAGAAGATCGTGTCCGTGATGGCGATCTCGCCGGCGTCGGCGACCTTCTCGGTCGCCTCCTCGGTCAGCTCGACGACGGCGTTGTACGACCAGCCGAGGATCGCGTTGTGGATCTCGCCGGCGGACCCCTCCTTGAGCTTGACGGCGGTGCTCTTGGTGTCGATGAAGCTGCCGGCGTTGGTGCCCGTGCCGATGAAGGTCACGTTCGAGACCACCGGATGCGTGCGCGGCGTGGCGTCCAGGTTGTCCTTCTGGTTCGACCACTCGAAGCCGAAGTTGCCGGTCGCGATGTCCTGCTGGATGTAGACGTATTGTAGGTTGCCCACGTAGCCCTGGTCGGCGTCGAAGGAGTCATCGAGCGCGCCGGTGATGACGATGTGCGTGCCGCTCCAGGTCCCGCCAAACGCCTCGATGCCGTCGTCCTTGCCCATGTGCGACTGCACGTAGTCGACCTTCGTGCCCGAGCCGCACGAGTAGAAGGTGATGCCGTTGAGCTCGTTGTCCTTGCCGAGCTCGAAGCCGGCGAACTCGACCCGCAGGTACTTGAGCGACCCGCAGCTCGAGGCCGCGTCGGTGCCGCCATACTGGTAGGTGGGGTCGGTGGCGTCGAGGCCCTCGGCCGCGCCGGTGCCGGTCTGGAGGTTGTTGGGCGCGTCGCCCATGAGCACGAGGCCGCCCCAGTCGCCGCGCGCGCGCGTACCGGCCGCCAGCGCCGAGGTCATGACGATCGGCTTGTCGGCGGTACCCTCGGCGAACAACTGCGAGCCGCGACCGATGATCAGCGCGCTGCCGTTGGTGCCCTTGATGGTGACACCGGGGTCGATCGTCAGCTTGGCGTTCTTGATGGTGACGATGCCCGACAGGGTGTGGTCGCAGGTCCAGCGGGTGTCGGCCTCGATCGTGCCGCTGATCTCGCTGTCACACACCTCCTCGCCGCCGCCCGCCGTGGGGTCGGTGGTGACGCCGTCTTCTGCGGTCTCTCCGCCGCCACCGTCGCAGGCGAGGAACATCGAGAGGGTCGAACAGGCCACGAAGATGCTGATGCGGTTCATTGCGGGGGGTCTTATCAGGGGGAGGTGACGCAAGCTGCACGAAGTCGTGACAGGCCGGCGACGCAATGAAACATCTTTCACATGCTGTAGCTCAGGCCGAGGATCAGGAAGACGCCGCGGCGGGTCGAATAGAAGATCGCGTC